>MTKZ01125635.1_pt1 | contig 27725 bp, 26 predicted proteins | sample 1042781 | NCBI WGS metagenome assembly MTKZ01 (sample SAMN06212207, study PRJNA360539) | anaerobic digester metagenome | biome: Wastewater treatment plant; material: sludge; isolation source: anaerobic digester fed with sludge from wastewater treatment plant | place: Denmark: WWTP Viborg ... | reverse complement strand
GGACAGGGAAGGATCACCCGCTGCCGGCCTGTCGGGAGCGGCGGAGATCGACGGCCTGGAACTGGGTGAAGCCTGCCCCGGAGACGAAGAGAAGCTGAGGCAGGTCGCGGGAAAGGCCTTCCTGCATCATTTCGGAAGGTACCATTCCGACCCCCGCATCCCGCGAGACCTGGCGTGTGGTTTTTACCGGGAGTGGGTCTCCGCCTCTCTGAAGGGGTACGCCGATCATTTCGTCGTGGCGAGGATCAAAGGCGAGATAGCTGGCTACTCGATCTGGAAAAAACAGGCGAACCTCGAGAAAAGGCACGGCCTGAGCCTGGGCCATTACAGCATCGCGGGGATCGATCCGGGGTTCAGCGGCAGGGGGTTGTTCTCTGTCCTGACCATGAAGGGGATGTCCCTCCTCCGGGACGAGGTCAGGTTCGTCGAGGGGCCGACGCACATAAACAACTACCCGGTGCAGAGAGGGTACGCGAAGCTGGGATGGAAGATCGCCGACGCCCGTCATTCGTTCCACAAATGGCTGGGAGAGTGAAATGAATTACAGGATACCTTTCAACAGGCCGGGGTTCCTCGGGCCGGAGACCGGTTACATCGAGGATGCCATAAGGAGAGGATGCATCTCAGGGGACGGCTACTATTCGAAAAAATGCGAGGCGATGATAAGTGAAGCCGTCGGTTCCCGCAGGGTCCTGCTCACCACATCCTGCACCCACGCGCTGGAAATGTCGGCGCTGCTCCTCGACCTCAAACCCGGGGACGAAGTGGTCCTGCCTTCGTTCACCTTCGTCTCGACCGTCAACGCGTTCGTCCTGAGAGGAGCCAGGCCCGTTTTCGCGGATATCCGCAGGGACACTCTCAACATCGACGAGGAAAGACTGGAACCCCTTCTTACCGAAAGGACTAAGGCGGTGGCAGTCGTCCATTACGCGGGCGTAGGCTGCGAGATGGACAGGATACTGGAGATAGCGGGAAGACGCGGGGCGGCGGTCGTCGAGGACAACGCCCACGGCCTGTTCGGAAAGTTTAACGGCAAATATCTCGGGACCTTCGGATCGATGGCGACACAGAGCTTCCACGAGACCAAGAACTTCAACTGGGGGGAAGGCGGAGCCCTGCTCCTGAACGATCCGAGCCTGGCGCAGAGGGCGGAGATCATAAGAGAAAAGGGGACCAACCGCAGCCGGTTCTTCCGGGGAGAAGTCGACAGGTACACCTGGGTCGACGTCGGCTCGAGCTACTGCCCTTCGGACCTTTTGGCCGCCTACCTATGCCTCCAGCTCGAGAACAGGGAAAAGATCCAGGAGTCAAGGCGAAAAATATGGGAATACTACATGTCGTCGCTTCGGGATTGGGCAGAGGAACATTCCGTCGGATTGCCCGTTGTTCCTGCGCACTGCGACCAGAGCTACCACATGTTCTATCTTGTCATGCCCGACCTGGCATCCCGGCAGGCTCTCATCTCGAGCCTCAAGGAGAAAGGGATACTTGCGGTCTTCCACTATCTTCCCCTCCATCTCTCAGAAATGGGGGCGAAGTTCGGGGGAAAACAGGGCGATTGTCCCGTGACCGAGGATGTCAGCGACAGGCTTCTGAGGCTGCCTTTCTTCAATTCCATGACAGAAGCGGAGATGAAGGAAGTTTCCGATTCCGTGAGGGCCTTCAGGTTCTGAGCCCATGGATGGAACGAACTATGATACGGGTTTTTACGCTGACATAGCCGAGGCCGAGAACAGCCATTTCTGGTTCAGACACCGGGCGGCCGCCGCGGGACATGTTTTTGAAAAGCACATCGCGGGAAAAAAATGCCGAAGGCTGCTCGAGGTGGGAGCAGGGACTTGTTACATGGCAAGGTACATTAGCAAAAGCGCGCGCGGGGCCGAAATAGTATGCACCGACCTCAACGCGCAGGGGCTCAGGATCGGCAAGAGCGCCGGAAACATAATGGCCGCAGTCGCCGACCTGGCATCGGACCCTTTCAAAGTCAAATTCGACGTGATATGCATGTTCGACGTCCTCGAGCACATCGGGGATGACATGGCGATGCTCTCCTCTGCGCGTCAATGCCTCGCCGAGGACGGGGCTTTGTTGTTGACTGTTCCCGCGGGGCCGTCCCTCTGGTCCGATTTCGATGTCGCGTCAGGCCATAAGCGCCGTTATACCGGGAAAGAACTGGAGAAAAAGCTGGAGCTCGCGGGTTTAAGGAAGGTTTTCGCCAGCCATCTTTTCTCTTTCCTGGTCCCGCTCATGAGAGTTTCAAGAAGAAAGAAGGCGTCCGGGGCGGAGGAGACGGCGGCCCGCGCGAGGAGACAACTTCATCCCCCTGCGGTCCTCAACTTCATGCTTTCGCTTGCCTCGGGAATGGAAATGATGATGATGAAAGCGGGAGCAAGAATCCCTTTCGGCACTTCCATTATCGCCGCGGCGGTTCCGCGGGAGAAACCGAGCTGACGTGAAAAGAAAGATACTTGTCATAGGGCTCGACGGCGCCACCTGGGACATCCTCCATCCGTTGATGGAAAACGGGGATCTCCCGCGGTTCAGGAAATGGGCGGCCGGCGGCTGCTCGGGGGTCCTTAAAAGCACTGTCCCCGCGCTGACGCCTCCCGGCTGGACGAGCGCCTTCACAGGCGTCAATCCGGGGAAGCACAACGTCTACGATTTCTTCTCGCTGGACAAGGTGACAATGAAGCAAAGGCTCGCTACATCTCGCGACAGGCGTTACCCGGCATTCTGGGAGACCGCTTCCCGGGAGGGAGCCAGGGTCGGCCTCTTCAACGTGCCGTGCGCGTATCCGGCCGACAAGGTCGAGGGTTTCATGGTGACGGGGATGGCCACCCCCGAGGGTTCCCGCGATTTCGGGTATCCCGGAGAAGCGGCCCTTCTGATTAAGGAAAAATTCCCCGGATACAGGTTCGGCGCGAGAGCTTCCCTTCTCGAATCGGGGAGGAAGAGTGATTTCCTGAAGGACATCTACAGAGTGACGGACACGCAGGAAAAAGCCGCGCTCGAACTGCTCAAGAGGAACGATGTGGACCTCTTCCTTTTCGTCTACGACGAGACCGACAGGGTGATGCATTTCTTCTGGCACGATTTCGATCCTTCCCATCCCGCGCACGAGAAAGGCGGCGAGTTCCGAAACGCCGTCAGGGATTACTACCGGAGGGTCGAGGAGGGCGTGGAAAGGTTCATCTCGGCGATGGGCGGCGATGTCGATCTCGTCGTCTTCTCCGACCACGGGTTCGGCCCTCTCGAGACGGACATCCACGTCAACAGGCTTCTTTACGAGTGGGGATTCCTCGCCGTGAAGCCGGTCGCGGAAGAGATGATTAAAAAGCCGCTCTGGAAAAGGGCTCTCAAAAGGATCGTTCCGCCCGGCGCCAGGAAAGTTTTCAGGGAGAAGGTCAGGCCCTCGCCTCTCGCCGATCCGCTCGGCTACATAGACTTCGAAAAAAGCAGGGCGTTTTACGCGAGCGTTTCCGGAAGGTCGATATACGTCCCGGACAAGGATGACAGGGAGAGGACGATTTCCGAGCTCGTATCGAGGCTCGAGGGCTTCGTCGATGGAAGATCGGGCCGAAATCCATTCGCGAAAGTTTTCAGGAAAGAGGAGATATACACAGGGCCCTTCCTGGAGAACGCCCCCGACCTTGTGATCCAGGAGGACGGGAGGTTCGCCTTCAAGGTCGAATGGTCGGGATCGGTGTCATCGGAAGCCACCCAGCACGGATGCCTCAAGAGCGGCTCGCACAGGCCGGAAGGCATGTTTTTCCTGAGCGGCCCCTCGTTCCGGGAAAACAGGAAGATGGAAAGCGCGGGAGTGTGCGACATGGCTCCGACTCTGCTCGCCATGATGGGGCTCCCCGTGGGCGCGGAAATGGACGGCAGGCCGTTGTCCTGGGCTTTCAAGGAATACAGGGATACCGGCGCCCGGGAGTATTCGGGCCTCAGGATAGATGTCGAAGAAGGGCCCCTCGGCGACGACGCCCAGGTCAGGGAAAAGCTCAAAAGCCTGGGATACATGTGACATGGCGGAAAAAACGGACCTCGCCATAGTCGTCCTCCACTACGGCGACCCTTCGCTCACGGTCAACTGCCTGAGGTCGCTGGACGGCTGCGGTGCAAGTATCTATCTCGTCGAGAACGGCCCGGAAGGTCCGCAGGGCCAAGAACAACCGGATCCCGGCCCCGGTGTCAGGATAATAAGGACCGGAGCCAACCTCGGATTCGCGGGAGGAATGAACGCAGGGATCCGCCAGGCGCTATCGGATGGATCCCGTTTTATAGCGATAATGAACAACGACACGGAGGCGGAACCCGGCTTCGCTGAAAAGATAATGGAAAAATTTCTCGGGCGCGAAGGAGGAAAGGTCTGCTTTTCTCCGCTGATCACCGACGCGTCCGGAGATAGCGTATGGTTCGGAGGAGGCCGCATGTCGTGGATCGGAGCGAGGGCGAAGCATTTCGGCTTCGGGTCCCGGCAGATGCCCGCGGAAGAGGCGGAAAGCGGCTTCCTGACCGGATGCGTCCTCTGCTTCCCCGGGGAGGCGGCGGAAAAGACAGGCCTCATGAAAGAAGACTACTTCCTTTACTGGGAAGACATAGACTGGTCGGCAAGGCTCAGGAGGAAGGGATTCAGGCTGATGGTCTTTCCGGACGTTCGTGTCAGGCATCTCGGGTCCGCCTCATCGGGCCTCGAGTCTGACAGTTATCTTTACTATTATCACAGGAACCAGTTGATTTTTCTCGCCCGCAACTGCCCGTTTATCCTTCTTCCCTTTGCGTTCGGAGGAGTTTGCCTGAACCTGGTCCGGGTTTGCGCCGCGTGGCTGCTCAGGCACGGCGCTGACGGCAGAAGGAAGGCGAAGGCGAGCCTCAGGGGATTTGCGGATTTCTTCCTGGGGCGCAGAGGCAGGATGCCCTTTCCCGCTGGAGCTTCCTAAGTCGATGCGGCCCGTAGTGATGGTCTCCCATTTCTTCCCGTTCCCGACAAGGGCGGGGGCCGAGATCAGGACGGCTCTCAACCTGAAGATACTGTCGGAACTCGGTGAGGTTGTTCTCGTAGCGAACCAGCCGGGAGACGGAGATACTGCCGAGGCGGGGAAATACGCCCGGGAAATTTTTACGGTAAGCCCTATGGGACGGGGAAAGATGCGGTCCGTCCTGAGGAGGCTAAGGGAACCTTTCTCCGCTCTTCCCTCCGCCGGGAGCTGGCTCGATGTCCGCGGCTTCAGGGAAGTCCTGAAAGATCTCAGCCGAAAATACCCGGACGCGGTTTATTGGCTGGAAGCTTCGTGGCTGCTTCCCGCGCTCCCTGAAGGAAAAAAAGCTGTCGTCATGGATCAGCACAACCTTGATTCCGAGGTCCTCAGGAAAAGGGCGGAAAACGCCTATTTTCCCCTGTCGATACTTTACGGCCACGATTTCCGCAAGCAGAGGGCTTTCGAAAAGAAGGAATTGAAAAAGGCGGCGGCGGTCCTCGCCGTTTCGGAAGAAGAGAAAACTCTGCATGAACGGATATTCGGCCTTGAAAACGTGGAAGTCCTGCCCAACCTCGTCGATCTCGATCGGTATCCTGTCTCGGAACCGGGAAAAACCGGCGGTGCCGTCCTGATGACCGGCGATTTCGGATACGAACCAAATGCCTCCGGTGCGAAGTATTTAGTAAAGGATGTGATGCCCCTCGTCCGTGAAAAGATACCCGAAGCGAAACTTGTGATCGCCGGGAAAGGCAGCGGATCGCTTCCTTTCCGCGAAGGGTTCGTCGAACTGATGGGGCAGTTCGAAAGACCCGAAGACGCTTTTTCGAAGGCATCCGTCGCCGCGGTCCCGATCTTCGTGGGCGGGGGAAGCAGGTACAAGATCATCGAAGCCCTCGCCAGCGGAGTTCCGGCTGTTTCAACTTCCGCGGGCGCGGAGGGGCTGGACCTGAGAGACGGCGAAGGCCTTCTGATAAGGGAAGGGGCGCGGGAGTTCGCCGACGGGCTTGTGAGCATCCTCGCAGGAGGCGCGCTGCGGGAGAAACTTTCCGTCGAAGGCAGGAATAAGATCGAAGAAAAATATTCGTTCCGTCACGGAAGGGCTATCATACTGAAAGCGCTTGAAAAGGCGGGAGAAACGGCATGATCGGAAAAGAGCCGCCGAAGCTGGCGGTGGTGATCGTCAACTTCAGGTCCGGGGATGAGACGGCCGGTCTCCTAAAGTCCCTGAGAGACGCCAGGGGAGGCGGAGAAAGGAACATTTATGTCGTCGATTCAGGTTCGGGAGACGGGTCTTGCGATGTAATAAAGTCCTGCCTGCTCGGAAACGAATTCCTGATCGAGGCGGGAGAGAACCTCGGCTACGGAGCCTGCAACAACATCGGCATCAGGAAAGGCATGGAGTGGGGCGCCGACTATTTCCTGGTCCTGAACCCCGACGTACAGCTGGAAAATGACTTCCTGCCGCCTCTTCTCATAGCCCTCGAGGCAAGGCCGAGATGCGGAGCGGCGGTTCCGGTCACGCTTTCGGAGGACGGTTCCCGGATACAGTCGGTCGGAGGTGATTTCAGTCTGTGGACGGGGACGGCAAGACGGCGGTTCTTCGGGAAAGACCCTGCCACGCTTAGAAGAGATTTCGACCGTGCGGTTTTCGCCATCGGACACTGCATGCTCGTCAAAAGGGAGTTCTTCGAGGATGTCGGTCTCTTCCACGAGGGGTACTTCCTCTACTACGAGGATGTCGAACTGGGCATGAGGGGAAGCAGGGAGTACTGGGAGACGATGGTCGTGTACCAGTCGAGGGTCAGGCACAATGACACGACGGGCGAAAGGCTTTTCGATCCCACGGTCAACCTTGTAGCGACCAGAAACCAGGTATGGGTGGAAAGGAGCTACGCCGGTTCCATCAGGCTGCTGTGCTTCATCCTGTTTTCGTTGTCCCTCCGCTGGCCGTGGAAGTTCGCGAGGTGCTTTTTCACTTTTCACTTCAAGGCTTCCTTCATGGTGATAAAAGGCTGCTGGACGGGGCTCTTCGGGAGGGGATTGCACGGCGTTTCTCATCTCGCGCTTCCCGTCGTGCCGCGAAAGGCCAGACCGGACGAGCCCGGTTCCAACTCAGGAGAAGTCGTCGCAAGATGGATACAGGCGCAGGACGCCTACCTGATCACCAAGCACAAGCTGGACCAGAACTACAGGAAAAGGCTCAAGTAGGGATGCCCGTCTCCTTCATCGTCCTCGCCGTTTTCTTCGTTTTCACTTCCTTCGCCTTCGGGTGCATGGAGAACTGGTCCATAGCCACGGCCGAAGTGATCCTTTTCCTGGGCGCGGGGATTTCAGGTTACCTGAACAGGGATTTCTGGAGTTTCCCGAAGAGATTGAAAGCGTTCGCTCTGTTCGTCCTCGTCCTGATAGTCGTCGCGGTGGTTCAACTTATACCTCTTCCCGTTTCCTTTTGGAATTTCGCGGACAAGGACAGGATCGTCGCCTACGAAGAAGGCCTTCAATCCGAAGAACTCCTCCAGAGCGAGAAATACAGGACAGACCCGTTCGGCAAGACCGTGATCCCGGCGGAAGCGGAGCGTTACACTCCCAAGATGCCCGAATGGCTTACGCTCTCACACGCGCCGATGTCGACCTTCAAGGCGCTGGTGGCACTTTTCGCCGGTCTTTGCCTGATACTGCTGATCGAGGACCTGGCAAGGGAGGGCGACAGCTACCTGAGAAGGCTTGCTATTATCGCTGGATTGTCGGGGCTCGCGGTCGGCATGATAGCGCTCGTGGGAAAAAGCCTCGAAAAAAAGACCCACATTCTCGGGATCAGGGAAAGCGAAAGAGCGACCAACGCCTTCGGCCCCTTCGTGAACGGCAACCACGGCGAGGCTTTCATAAACCTGACCTTTCCGCTGATCTGCTATATGATATGGAGGAAGTCGAAGGACGCAAAAAAGACCTCCGACCTCTGGGGTATGCGTTTGCTTACTTTCGCCTTCGTTTTCCTGCAGGGAGCTCTCGTTTTCAGCGGTACATCAAGAGGCAATTTCCTGACGGTAGCCCTGGTCCCGGTCGCAGGTTTGATGCATCTGGGCTTGTATGGCAAGAAGAAGACCGCCCTTGTTCTGGGGCTGTTCATCCTGCTTCTTCTTGCCGGCGGGGGCTGGTTCATGGTCCAGGACGGACTGCTGAGTTCGCATGTAAGGAACCAGATGAATGCCAATGTAATGGACAGCCTCTCTTTCGCGGGAAAGGGCCTCAACTCCTTCGAGGAAACTTTTCCGGCCTCCGTGGAAAAATGGTATCTCGGCCTTCCCATGAGGAACGAGTTCCTTGAGAACGAGTATCTCCAGCTGTTTTACGAAGGCGGGATCCTTCCTTTCATCGGTGCCGTGGCGCTCTGCTTCTACGTGATTTACCAGGCTGCGGCGCTCCTTTTCGTTAGGGGCGGGAGGTTCTGGCTTCTGCCGCCGCTCGTGGCGGAAAGCCTGAGGGCCTCGTTCGACATGAGCTTCCATGTTTTTCCTCTCGTCGCGGTTTTTCTTCTCATTTTCACGATCGCAGTGAGGAGAAGAAGGTGATGCGGCGGAACATACCCGGCCTGCTCTGTCTCGCGGGAACATTCGGTGTCATGTTTTCAGCTCTTGTCTCGAACTCCGGGGAGAATACAGCCGCTGATTTCAGGCATTTCGCCTACAGTCCTGTCGCTAAGGCTGAAAAGGCTCTCGAAAAGGGTGATTGCGAAGGAGCCCTGGACCAGTTCAGGATAGCCCTGACGAGGGCCGAAAGAAACGGGAGAAAAAATGTCGCCGCAAGGATCAGGAACAGGATCGCCGCGGCGGGCTTCTCGCTTTACGGAGAAAGCAAAGAATGCGGATGGAGCTTCCTTGAATATTACGCGCTGACGTCAGACAACTTCGAGATCAGCTCCTCCCTGATCGAAAACTGGGCGCTGGCGCAGGGTGACGGTTCATCGAAGTTCACCTATACCATTAAAAAGGTGAACGACCCCTATACTGTTTGGGGCAGCAGGTTCATAAGGGTCCCGAATTACATTTACGCGGTCTTCTACGAGTTCTTCCCCAGGGAGGATGCCGAGAGAAAGAGCCAGAGGGTATCCTACGTGAAAGGCCTGTGCAAGACCTGGCGCGCTCCCACGATGGTCCGCTGCCCTAAGGGGATAAGATCCACCAAGATAGTGGTGAGAGGGTTGAAGCCCGGCCAGAGGATCTTCGTCGAAACAGGCAAGATGAAACTGGACCTGGAACGCTTTACCAGGGGGGCTGACGGGACGCTGACATCGGAATACATGTACAACAGGGGCAGCGCAACGATATGGCAGGTGGTAGCGCAATGCCCGTACGGCGACGAATTGGACTTCGGGCTGGAACTGGTCAAAGAATATGAAACCCTTTGAGGTCCCCGAAAAATGGCTGGTGCCGGAAAAAGACATTTCCCGCTGGAAATTTATCTGGCAAGCAGTTGAAACCGGAGATCTTTCAATCCTTCCCGTCGGCGACGGGTCCGAGGACTGGGCCGCATACATCCGAAGCCAGAGGATGTCCGGGATCCTTTACGGCTGCCTGAACAAGGAAGGATCCCGGTCCGCTTCTCACGAAAACATTAGAAAAGAGCTCAGGGACGACTACATCAGGCTGCAGAGCCTTCGGAAGATACGGGAGGACGAAGCGGACGCCGTGCTGGAAACGCTTCGGAGCGTCGCGGTCACCCCCCTGCTGATGAAGGGGCTCTACCTTCAGGAATTCGTTTACGGCAGGGACAAGGCGCGTCCGAGCTCCGACATAGACATCCTGATCGAAAACGGGGAGGATTTCGACCGCGCCGTCAAAGCGGTGGCAGGACTGGGCTACAGGAAGTACGAGTACTATTCCTCCGCCTGGGAGCGCCGGTTCATGAAGAGCACCACTTTGATCCCTGACTCGAAGAGGTTGTATTTCGAGGTGGACCTGCACAGGTCCCTCGTTTACTCAAGGAACGACAGGAGATGGAAATTCGACGCCGCGCTTTTGTCTTCGGAGCGCCGGGAAACAAGAGATTACCGCGGAAAGAAAGTCAGGACCCTTTCCCGGGAAGCGAACTTCCTTTATCTTGCCTATCACGCCTTGGAGATCCACGACAATTGCAGGAGCCTCGTTTGGCTGGCGGACCTTATCGGGCTCTCGAAGATCGAAGGGTTCAGTGGGGAGAAGGTGAGGTCTCTCGCCCGGGAGGCAGGTTGTCCGGGCCTGCCCGAGTACGCGTTTTACCTGATGGACCGCCTCGTCACAGGAGATCCGGGCCCTGAAGCGGGCCCCAAAATCCTCAAAGGAAAGAGGGGGCATTCGTCCAGGGAAAAATTCTTGAACGTCGACGGCTTTTTCAACAAGATCTGGTGGCTTATGCTGTGGCTGTTCCCCTCGGGGAAATACCTTGCAGGGTACTACGGCCCCGGCGCTGGATCGTTGACAAGGAGGATGAAATACCTGGCGGAGAAGACAGGCATCAGGAAGCCCCGGCGGCAAGCCGTTCTTCAGAGAAACGATGAGAATTGAAAATATCAGAGGGAAGATGTCAAATTATGAAAAACTTTACTCGAAGATCGTAAGGAAGGAAGCAGTCGTCGGGATCATCGGGATGGGCTATGTGGGTATCCCCCTGGCCCTGGCTGCGCTGGAAAAGGGGCTTAACATAGTCGGTTTCGACATCGACAGGGAAAAGATCGCCAGGCTGAAAAAAGGCGAGAATTACATCAAGCACCTCGATCCGAAAGCGTTCAAAGCCATGTGCTCTTCTCCCCGGTTCAGGGCGACGGCGGATTTCAGCGAACTGAACAAGCCGGACGCGCTCCTGATCTGCGTTCCGACTCCCCTTACCAAACAGAAGGAGCCGGACCTTCAATATGTCGTCTCGACGACTCACGCCGTTGCCGAAAGGCTGAGAAAAGGGCAGATAGTCATCCTTGAATCGACCACCTACCCGGGGACGGTTGACGAGGTCATGAGACCGATCCTGGAAAAAGGCGGGTTGAAATGCGGAGAGGATTTCTTCACCGCGTTCTCGCCGGAAAGGGAAGACCCGGGAAGGAAAGATTACACCACCACGACCACGCCGAAGGTCGTAGGAGGCTCCGACGACAGGTCGACGAAGCTGGCCGTCAGCCTATCTGCCCACTTCATAAAGAGCGTGGTCAAGGTCAAGAACGCCCGGATCGCGGAAGCAGCAAAACTGACGGAGAACATTTTCAGGGCCGTCAACATAGCCCTGGTCAACGAACTGAAGATGGCTTACGACAGGATGGGGATCGATGTGTGGGAAGTGCTTGACGCCGCGAGCACAAAACCTTTCGGATTCATGAGGTTCAATCCGGGGCCCGGCTGGGGCGGCCACTGCATACCGCTCGATCCGTTCTATCTCTCGTGGAAGGCAAGGGAATACGGGTTCACGGCAAGGTTCATCGAACTGGCTGGAGAGATAAACCTGAGGATGCCTCATTACCTTATCGAAAAGCTGGTCGAAGCGCTCAACGGCAAGAGGAAATCCGTCAAAGGGTCAAAGATACTCGTTCTCGGAGTCGCATACAAGAAAGACATCGACGACCCGAGAGAGAGCCCCGCGTTCGAGCTCATGGAGCTCCTGCTCCAGATGAAGGCCGATCTCAGCTACTACGACCCGCACATTCCGTCCCTCCCTAAAATGAGGGAGTGGCCCGACATGCCGGCAATGAAGTCGGTGAAGATCTCCCCGGCGATGGTAAGAAGGTACGACGCGGTCATCGTCGTGACGGATCACACCTCCGTCGACTACGGAATGATCCAGAAGAACGCGAAGCTGATCGTTGATTCAAGGGGCGTTTACCGCAAGGGCGAGAAGAACGTTGTCAAGGCTTGAACAGGAAAACTCAGGACAGGGGGCTATATTGGACAGATTCGATCTTAAGGGAAAAACTTTTCTGGTAACGGGCGGGGCCGGCTTCATCGGCTCGCATGTCGTTGACGGCCTGCTGGCGAGCGGGGCGAAAGTGAGGGTCCTGGACAATTTTTCCACAGGCAGAAGGGAGAACCTTTCGCACTGCCTGGAAAGGATAGAACTGAGGGAAGGAGACATCCGCGAAGCCCGGACCTGCCTGGAAGCGTGCCAGGGGGTAGATTATGTCAGCCACCAGGCCGCGCTGGGATCCGTCCCCAGGTCGATGAAGGACCCGGCGACCTCCATAGACGTCAATGTCACAGGCACCGCCAACATATTCATGGCGGCGAGGGACGCGGGCGTCGAGAGGGTCGTATTCGCCTCCTCATCATCAGTCTACGGAGACAGCGAAAAACTCCCCAAGAAGGAGGGTGAGGAGGGCAAGCCTCTGAGCCCTTACGCTTTCTCGAAAGCGGCTGGCGAAAAGATGGCGGAGGTGTTCGGAAAATGCTTCGCCATCAGGCTCACAGGGCTCAGGTATTTCAACGTGTACGGCGCAAGGCAGAACCCGGAAGGGCCATACGCCGCCGTCATCCCGCGGTTCTTCAAAGCCTATCTCGGCGGAGAACCCCCGGTAATATACGGCGACGGCGAACAGAGCAGGGATTTCACTTATGTCGACAACGTCATCCGCGCCAATCTGCTGGCCCTGACTGCTCCACCGGAAGCTTTCGGAAGGGTCTACAACATCGCGGGAGGAAGCCCGGTCAAGGTCAACGAACTGGCGGCCATCATCGGCAAGATCTGCGGAAGAGAGGATCTCAAGCCTGTTCACGAGCCTCCCCGCCAGGGAGATGTGGCCCATTCGGAGGCGGATCTCGAGAACGCCGGAATGATCGGTTATGCGGGAGGAACAATGATAAGGGAAGGACTTGAGATGGCCGCGCCTTATTACAAGGAGCTTTACCGCCCGAGATAGAATTGTCCCGGGCCGCGCCGGGAAAAGGACGGAAGGAGTCGGACCGTGAAAAGAAAAAAATCGAAAACAGCCCTCATTACGGGCATCACCGGCCAGGACGGTTCGTACCTGGCGGAACTGCTCCTCGAGAAGGGATATGAAGTGCACGGGATCATCAGGAGGTCATCGACCTTCAACACGGGAAGGATCGACCACATTTATGTCGATCCCCACGAGAAGGGCGCCAGGCTCTTCCTTCATTACGGGGATCTCGGCGACGCGGAGCAGATCTCGAACATCTGCTACAACATCAAGCCTGACGAGGTTTACCATCTCGGCGCGCAGAGCCATGTCCGCGTCAGCTTCGACACGCCCGAGTATTCGTCCAACGTGACGGCGCTCGGTACGGCCAGGATCCTCGAAGCGATCAGGCGGAGCGGCAACAAGACCAGGTTCTACCAGGCTTCCAGCAGCGAAATGTTCGGGAGCTCAAGGCCTCCGCAGGGAGAAGAGACTCCCTTTTGTCCGAGAAGTTCGTACGCCTGCGCCAAAGCCTACTCGTACTGGATGACAAGGAACTACAGGGAAGGTTACGGGATGTTCGCCTGCAACGGCATTCTTTTCAACCACGAATCGCCGAGGAGAGGCCCCACTTTCGTGACGAGGAAGATCACCAGGGGGATCTCCAACATTATCGCGGGAAAACAGAAGGTGTTGTACCTTGGGAACCTCGACGCCAAAAGGGACTGGGGCTACGCTCCCGAATATGTCGAGTGCATGTGGAGGATCCTGCAGGCGGAATCCCCCGATGACTTCGTGGTCGGCACCGGAGAGACCCATTCCGTGAAGGAGTTTGTGGAAAAGGCTTTCGCTTATATCGGAATGGATTGGAAAGAATTCGTCAAGATCGATCCGAAATATTTCAGGCCTACGGAGGTCGAGGCGCTTGTCGCGAAGAGCGGAAAAGCCCGAAAGGTCCTCGGGTGGGTTCCGAAGATAAAATTCAGCGATCTGGTAAAGATAATGATGGACGCGGACATGAAGGCCGCCGGATTAAGGTCTCCCGGCGAAGGCGACGCCATCCTGAAGAAAAAATTCCCGGCGAAATGGTGGGGAATTGACTAAGAAGAAATAAGTTGAGTAAGTTGAGTAAGTGGAGGGAGTTGATTGATCGCGGAGAGGTGGGAGTATGACGGGGTTGGATCATACTCGTTCGATAAACCATGGTGATGAAGAAAACCTCGACTTTTGAAGATCTCGTTGTATGGCAAAAGTGCAGGGACCTAAGAAAAACAATGTCTTCGATGGTAAAGACACTTCCTGCGGGGGAACGAACGCGCCTTGCAGACCAGATATTGCGGGCGTCCAGATCGGTAACGGCCAACATCGCTGAAGGGTACGGCCGCTTTCATTACCAGGAGAACATACAGTTTTGCAGGCAGGCAAGGGGTTCACTGTATGAACTGCTCGACCATCTTTCGGTCTCGGCAGATGAGGGATACATAAAACTGGATGAGTTCGAAGATGTTCGGAATGAGATAGCGGAAGCCGTGAAGCTCCTCAACGGATACGTGGCATATCTCAAGAAAGAGAAGAGCGATCATCAAGTTGCCTCCCAACCCACTTAACCCACTTAACCCATTTAACTAACTCAACCCATTTAACTCACTTAACTGGAGCATGAAGATGTCTTTCTGGGCTGACAAAAAAGTGCTTGTTACCGGCGGTGCCGGGTTCCTCGGCTCCTTCCTGATAGAGAACCTCGTGCGGAAGGGGCTGAAGAAAGAGAACATAAGGGTTCCGCTCATCGAGGAGACGGATCTCCGCAAATGGGACGAGTGTAAAAAAGCCGTCGGCGGGATGGACCTCGTGATACACCTCGCCGCCAAGGTCGGGGGGATAGGATTCAACCAGAAATACCCGGGCACTCTCTTTTACGACAACGCGATAATGGGGATCCAGATGATCGAAGCCGCACGGCAGGAAAAGGTCGGGAAGTTCGTCGCGGTCGGAACGATCTGCGCCTACCCGAAGTACACGCCTGTCCCGTTCAGGGAAGATGAGCTCTGGAACGGTTATCCCGAGGAGACCAACGCTCCCTACGGGATCGCCAAGAAGGCCATGCTTGTGCAGTCCCAGGCATATAGGCAGGAGTACGGATTCAATTCGATATTCGTCCTTCCGGTGAACCTTTACGGGCCGAGGGACAATTTCGACCCCGGTTCGTCGCATGTGATACCCGCGCTGATAAAGAAGTTCGTCGATGCGCGCGAGAACGGGAACCGGAAGGTGGAAGTATGGGGGACCGGCGAGGCGTCGAGGGAGTTCCTCTATGTCGCGGATGCCGCCGAGGGCATCGCGCTGGCCGCGGAAAAGTATGAAAAGCCGGAGCCCGTGAACATCGGGGCCGGCTTCGAGATCAAGATCAGTGAGCTGGTGGAACTCATCTCCGAACTGACCGGTTTCGAAGGAGAGATCGCCTGGGACAAGACAAAGCCCGACGGCCAGCCGAGAAGGTGCCTCGATGTTACGAGGGCGCGGGAAGAGTTCGGTTTTACCGCCGGCACAAGGTTCAGGGAGGGTCTTAAAAAAACCATTGAATGGTATGTCGCGAGCCGACGGAAATGACCTCTGTGCTTCCTGGTTCTAGCGGCGCCGTCACTCTCCCTGCATTGAATTTCTTCGGCTCCCGGCGATGAATTCGCCAGCCGCAAAACCCGGGCAGCAGGGCCTTGCCGCGAAAGTGGTCCGCGGAGGAGCGTGGATCTATGGCCGGATGATCGTTACCAACGTCGTGAACATAGGCGTCATGGCGATACTCGCGAGACAGCTGAAACCCGCCGAGTTCGGGATCGTCGCCTTGGCTACCGTGATAATGCGATTTCTAGTCATCCTCGGTGCGGAAGGCGTAAGCGAGTTCGTGATCTATGACAACAAGGAGGGAAAAGAGGAGCGAGCCAAGGCCGCTTTCTGGATGGACCTGACGTTCGCCACAGCTGCAATGCTCGTGGGCATGCTGTTATCACCGTTCATAGTCGCTTTTTACTGTGAACCATCCCTCGGGTTGATACTGCTGTTTCTCCTGATCAAATTTCCTCTGGAAACATCTTCAAAGGTTCCTGACGCTCTTCTGAAAAAAGGATTGGATTTCCAGCGATTGATGATCCGTGACACCATTCTGGAGATCTTGATTTCAGTCACGATGGTTCTGATGGCTCTGTCAGGATTCGGCGTATGGAGTCTGATAGTTCCGGGATTTGTCGCCGCACCGGTCAGGACCTTGATCGTATTTTGGATGGCCCGATGGCTGCCGGGATTGAATTTTCATTTCAGGCAATGGCGGAAGATATTTAAATACTCCGCGAACGTCATCGGTGGAACTCTCACCAGTTTTCTCCTGACTGAAGGTGACACGCTTCTGATAGGAAAAATCCTGGGCAGCGAGTTGCTGGGCTTGTACAACCTTGCTTACCAGGCAGTCAACATTGTTCCAAGAAATATAACAGCAGTGGCCAACAGGCTTGCACTTCCAGCTTTGTCGATGATATCGGAAAACGCAGATAAGCTTCGCGAAGCCGTGGCCAGAATGCAACGTGTACTCGCCCTTTTGTCATTTCCACTTCTGATAGGCCTGTTCGTCCTCGCCGACAGCTTCGTTCTCACGCTCTACGGAAAGCAATGGGAGGAAGCTGTCCTCCCTTTGCGGATAATGATCGTTTTCGCGCTTCGTTATTCCGTTGGAGGAGTCGGAAGCGCCTTATGGAAGGCGCTCGGAAGGACAGACATAAGTTTCAAGCTGGGTCTTGCGACTATACCGTTTTATTTTTCGGCCATTTGGCTTGGGAGCCATTACGGTATAGCCGGCGTGGCTTTGGCGATAACAGTCGTGAGAACCGCATTCGGATTGATAGGATTCGAGATAATGGGAAGATGCATGAAACAAACATTTTATCAGATCATCAGGCCGATGCTTCCGGCACTATTTGCCTCCTGCATCATGGGAGGATCCGTTTTTCTTTATCTTCTTGTTGCAGAGCCATTGTTGAAAAACTTGGTGCCGGCGATTCTTGTTTCTGCATCCTTTTTCGGAGGCGCAATTTTCCTTTTGCTTCTCAGAAGTGCGTTCAGAAACGATGCCAGGGAATTGTCCAGGATAAGCGAACCTCTTTTGAACAGCAGAATCCAGGGATTCGTTAAAAAAGCGCTCAATGTCGATCTTGATATGAATCGGTGAACAGAAAGGAATGCAAAAAATGAACATAATAAGGCTCAAGGAAAGGGACGTGACTCCGTTATGCAGCGCGAGCGTTGATCCCAACGGTTTTTTATTTCGTTGGGAGGGCGGATTGTACAGAGCCGTGTCTCATTCCCATGAATTCGTATGCAGGGACCTGCTGAAAAGCAGGGTGATCGGGAAGCTGTTTGACCTCGGACTAATAGAAACTGAGATAGCGTCGATCGAACTGGAGGGATATCCTCTGGTCTTGAAACACAGGGAACTGCCTTTCGTGTCTTATGTGACCGAATGGTGCGGAAGCATGTTGAAGGATGCGGCCATGCTTACGCTGGATATTTCAGAAGCAGTTTCTGAAATCGGGTTGGAACTTCAGGACGCTCATCCCTGGAACGTTCTGTTTGACGGATGTTCCCCAAGATTCATAGACTTCGGTTCGATAGTACCAAAGAAGGCATCTGGCCGATGGAGGCCTTCCAAAGAATTCACCGGTACATTCTTTAACCCCTTGAGGCTTATGACGGCGGGTTTTGCAGGTCAGGCCAGGTCTCTCTTGGTAGATCCAGTAACTATGAAGGGAAGAAGACTTGGGCAGAAAGATGTCCTCATGGCAGTGATCAAAAGCGGCAGACGACGGCAGATCGTGACTTCAGCCGCTTCGATCCTGTTCAGGAATCCTTGGATAGTGGATGATTCGATAGGTGGTTTTAAAAAACGTATCGATAAGATTTCAGTTCCCCTGGAGAAAACAAGGTGGTCGGACTATTCCAAAGACGAGGTCGATCTGACGACAAAAGAGACGTGGATAGTTAAAAGAAAAACCGTCCACGACGTAATAGAGAATATCCGGCCCAAGACACTTCTGGATATAGGCGGAAACACAGGTTGGTTCTCAAAACTCGCCGCAATGTATGGAAGCAGGGTCATTACGACAGATTACGATGACACTTGCATAAACAAGCTATATTCCAACGAAGAAGCGAGAAAACAGAAGATATTGCCCCTGGTGCTCGATTTCACGAATCCGACCCCCGCGTATGGGATAAATCTTCGCTGCCGTCCCGCGACGGAGAGATTGCGCTGCGATATGGTCCTGGGGCTGGCGATAGTGCATCACCTTGTTTTCCGCCAGAAGCAAAAGTTCGAGCAGATCGTTTCGAGGCTTTCCGACTTCACGGGAAAGTGGCTTCTCGTGGAGTTCATTCCCAAAGAAGACAAGTATGTGTCTGAATGGTACAACGACGCTTTCTCCTGGTATACTCCGGAGAATTTTTCAGAAGAATTGAAGAAACATTTTAGAAAGGTGGATAAACTGCCGTCGAATCCCGAACCCAGAATGATGTTTTTATGTGAGAGGTGAAAACCTGAACTGGTTCTTTGATTGTCCTATCGGGTTTAGCAGCATGGGGATGTTAACAGCGTGAGATCGCAAACGATCTCAAAAAGCATCCTGCGGGTAAAGTGGTGGCTGAGCGATTTGCCAAAGGCTGCGGGATGCATTTCAAAGGAACTGGATATTCAATATCCTCTGCCCTATTACTTCGAACCTGTCTGGGCTGAACGCAACCTGACTTTCGACGAGCGGGGGATAAAGGTCTGCAGGCTGAACGGGAAGATCGAGTATTCCCCCACCCAGATATTCGATTTCGGTATCAGAGCCTATCAGAAGCATCTTAGGGAGGGCGGGAGCTACTGGAAGAAAAGGTGGCTTCTGCACGCGAATTGGGCCCTGGAGAACCAGGTGCGGGGAGGCGCGAAGGAGGGCGGATGGATCTTCGATTTTCCTCTTCCCGACGTAGGGGCTGAGCCGGGATTCCTGGATGCTTCCGCCCAGGGGCTTGCCATGTCTCTTTTGACGAGGACATGGATAGCCACCGGAGACGACTGCTACGCTGAAGCCGCCCGAAAAGCGGTCATTCCCTTCACCAGATCTACCGAAGACGGCGGCGTATGCACGGAATTCGGAGACGGGCACAGGTTCTTCGAGACATACCCGAGCGCTTCCCCGAATTATGTGCTGGTCGGGCACATGAGGGCCATATTGGGCCTCAGGGTCATGTCGATCTTCATGGATGACAGGCGAGCATGCGGGCTGATGACCGATGGGCTGGAGACCTTGAAGATGATGCTCCCCATGTACGATTCGGGTTTCTGGTCAAGGTATTCGCTCAGGAAGGGTTTCCCGCACATCTCATGCCTGACATACCATCTGAACGCGATCGATTGCCTGAGAGTTATACACATGTTCACCGGAGAAGACGTTTACAAGCAGTATGCCGATAGGTTCGCCGGTTACGCCTCAAGCAGACGATGCAATATCAAAGCTATCGCCGCCAAGACGCTCTGGAGGCTTCCCAGGCTCCATCTATTTCACTGAAAGGGTATCCCCGTCCCCCGAAGGGCGATGGAAAAGGAGAGATCTTCTGAATACGGGCTTTCTTAGAAAGGGAGCGGAACTGGCTGCAGCTTCCCTGCGAAACGATATAATGAGGCTGATCGGCAGAAATGCGCCTCCGAAAAACTCTCCCGTCAAGACCATCACCCTTACTCCCGAGAACTGCTTCCTGGCGGATGATCTCCTTCGGGAGATGGAAATATCCGGGGAGAAGGAATGGCTCTTCCGGGTGGAAGCCGAACCGGCCGCGCTTGGCGAGGACATGGCTTTTCATATAGCCCTCTTCTTCGACAGGCTTGCGAGGCTCCCCGGGATCTCCCCGGAAAAGAAGATCTATTACAGGCACGCGACAAAGTGCGTGGCGCGGGGAGATGCGGTTCCTCCATATGAAGGGTTCCTCGGGTTGATGCCGCTTTCCCGGAAGTGCGTCGATATCATTGGCGCGGCCGGACGAAGGAGAGCTTCCCGAAGATCGCTCAAGCCGATCGTGCTTCCCGCAGTCAACTCTCCAGATAGGCCGTCGCCCGGGTCCTGGGAAAATGTCCTGATAACGGGCTGGTACGGAACGGAGACCACGGGCGACAAAGCGATACTCGCCGAACTGGTCAGGTTCTTAAGGCAGAGATCTCCGTCCTGCAGGATAACCCTGACGACGATCGACGAAAAGATAAGCAGGAAGACCAGCGGGGAAGTGGACGGCCTCGAAGGAGCCGGGCTGGTAGAGATCCGGAAGGGCGCCGATCCGCGCCTGATCGAGGACTGCGACGCCGTGATAATAGGCGGCGGCCCCCTCATGCAATCCGATTCGATGGGTTTCATAAGGAGCATCTTCGTAGAGGCGAACCGCCGCAAGAAAGCCAGGGTGGTATTCGGGTGCGGAATGGGACCTTTCCACACCGGGAACATGGAAGCGGTCGCGGCGGACATCCTTGAACTGTCCACGGCCGGGTTCTTCCGCGACGAGGAGAGCGCTGAGTGCGCGGCGAGGCTTGTTCCCGGAAGATCTTTCGGGGCGGCCTGCGACCCCGCTCTCGGTTACATGAAGCGGTGGGCCCGTGCGCGCGGGCAATGCGGACGAAGCGGGAACGGCCCGGTGATCGCGACGCTTCTGAGAGCCACTACCGGTGAATTCTCTGCCGGAAAGAACAAAAGCGAGGTCGAAAACATGAACGCGGAGAACGCCGCGAAGGTCGCGAAGATCTTCGAGCCGATCTGCGAAGCGGGGAGGGCTTGCGTCGAGATGCTCGCCATGAACGCGCCGTGGGTCGGAGGCGACGACCGCGTCTTCAACCGCACCGTGGCTTCACACCTGGGAGGGCGCCCCGATGTCGTCGTTATGCGGGAATACCAGCCTCTGGAAGAAGTGGCGCGGTCGCTCTCGAAGGCTGACGCGGCGGTGGCGATGCGTTATCACGGGCATCTTTTCTGCCTTGCCCTCGGGATACCCTTTCTGTCAATAGACTACACGGGGAAAAAAGGAAAGGTGTCCAGTCTGCTGAAGAGGATCGGGTTCGATACCTGGGCAGTTCAGTGGGACGGGTTGAACCCCGGAGAAGCGTCTGCAAAACTCATGGAGATCATAGAAATAAGGGATGAGCTGGCCGGGCGGCTGTCCGCCGAGTCCGACAGGCTGGTCTCGTTGCTTGAAGAAACTTACAGTCAGGTTTTCGGGCCTTGCAATGTTCTATAATAATCGTTTATCGTGCGTGTTCAGGTTCGCCGGGAAGGATGGTGAAGAGTGAGCGGAACAAGAGTCCTCGTCATAGGTGGCGCCGGGTTCATCGGCTCCCATCTCTCCGATGTCTGCAGCGACAAGGGCTGCGAAGTGTTCGTTTACGACAATTTCTCGACAGGGAAAAGGTCTTTTCTGGGAAAGATCCCGCCTGAGAACATATTCGAGGGAGACATTCTCGATCCCGCGGCGCTGGCTGACGCGACGGGGAAGGCCGACCCCGAGATAGTTTTCCACATGGCGGCTGTGCACCACATACCGACATGCGAAAAGAAACCCAGGCAGGCTTTAAGGGTAAATGTTGAAGGGACCGCGGGAGTGCTGGAGGCGGTTTCGGAAAGTCACGCCCGCAGGGTTGTCTTCGCCTCGACGGGAGCACTCTACGACCCTTCGAACACGGGAGTGCTGAGAGAAGATTCGCCTCTGAAGGCGTTCGACATATACAGCATATCAAAGATGAGCTGCGAGCATCTTCTTCAATACCACTCCGAAAAAACGGGAAGGGAGACCGTTGCCGCCCGCCTCTTCAACACGGTCGGCAGGAGGGAGACCAACTCCCACCTGATCCCTGCCGTCGTCGATCAGCTGATAGAAGGCAAACGCGCGATACGGCTGGGGAACGTGACCCCGAGAAGGGATTACATCCACGTGGAAGATGTGGCGGAGGCTCTGTTCTCGCTCGGAACGGCGAAGACCCGAAATGGCTTTGACGTTTTCAACGTGGGGACGGGCATAGAGCATTCCGTGCTGGAGCTCGTCAACCTTTTCTCGGAAGTTATCGGGGATAAGGTCGAAGTGGTCTCCGTGCCGGAGCTTCAAAGAAAGGTGGACAGGCCTACTCAGAAGGCCGACAACTCCAAGCTCAGGACTGCGTCGGGCTGGAACCCGTCGAGGAACCTTAGGCAGGCGCTGGACGAAGTCTGGAAGGAGAGCCTCGGGAAAGCGGGGAGGAGCGCCTGATGACGATCGGCGCGCCCGGGTCCCTGAGGATAGCCTACACTCCTTCGGGAGGCGCCTCGTGGACGGGAGGATTGACATACCAGAAGAACCTGCTCGCCGCGCTTAAAGACTACGCCCCGGGAGCAAGGGTATTCATCCTCTCCGAGAAGGAAATGGAACAGCCGGGTCCCGGTGAGAATTTCAGCTATGTGAAATACCCGTCCGACCGCGGCGCCGTCCACAGCCTGATAAGCAAGCTGACCGTCCGATTCGCCGGCAGGGTCCATCTGCTGGCCAGGACGATAAAGTCCATTCCTGGCGGAGGCGCCGATATCGTGTTCCCGGGAAGGCTGAAAGCCGGCAGGGGCGTCGCCGTACTTTACTGGATCCCCGATTTCCAGCACCGCCACCTTCCGGAGATGTATTCCCCGAGCCAGATATCTTCTCTCGACCTGAAATTCAGGAAGGGCGCGGAAAATTCGACGCTGGTCCTTCTCAGCAGCAGGGACGCGGAAAAGGATTTCCGGGATTTCGCACCGGAGATGGCAGGGAAGGGGAGAGTCATGAACTTCGTGGCGCATATCCCCCGGGACCTTTACAGCGATGACGCTTTTTCCGTGACCGGCAGGTACCATCTTCCCGAGAAGTTCTTCTACCTGCCGAACCAGTTCTGGAAGCACAAGAACCACATCGCCGTGTTCGAGGCCATGAAGATACTGAAAGAAAAGGGGATCGCTCCTTTCATCGTATTCACCGGAAATCCCGTCGATTCGAGGAACCCGCTTCATTTCGCGGAGCTCATCCAGAAGCTCTCGGAGTGGGGGCTCAGGGACCAGGCCGCTTTCCTGGGCCTCGTTCCCCACGATGATGTCTACAGGCTGATACGCCAGTCCGTCTGCGTGCTGAACCCGTCATTCTTCGAGGGATGGAGCACGACCGTCGAAGAAGCCAAATCCGTCGGGAAGCGAGTCCTGCTTTCGAACCTGTCAGTTCACCGCGAACAGGACCCGCCGGATTCGGAGTATTTCGATCCCTCGGATCCCGGGGAGCTGGCTGTTTTGATGGAGAAAGCCTGGACCGGGGGCCGCCCCGGCCCCGACCCTGAGCTCGAAGAGAAGGCGCGGAGAGCTTATCCCGAAAGAATGAAACGGTTCGCTGAGACATTTGTTTCCATCGCCGCCGAGGCCGTGGAACTGGAAAGAAAGCGATGACGAACAGGGCGGAGACCCGCATTACGGATATGCCCCTGGTGTCGATAGTGACTCCTTCGTTCAACTCCATGCCCTACATCAGGGAGACGATCGAAAGCGTCAGAAACCAGGACTACGGACGGATCCAGCACATTATTTTCGACGGGGGCTCGACGGACGGAACGACAGAACTCCTCGCCCGATACACCGGCCTTGTCTGGGTCTCCGAGAAGGACCGCGGCCAGTCCGACGCGCTGAACAAGGGTTTCAGGAGAGCGGAGGGCGAGATCATAGGATGGCTGAACTCCGACGACACTTACAACCCCGGGGCGGTTTCGTTCGCAGTCGGGTACTTCGGGTCCCACCCGGAGGCGGACATCATCTGCACGGACATAATGATCATGGACGAGGAGAGCCGTCCGGTCCGCCTCGCGAAGTCTTCCCCGTTCGTCCTTGAAGACCTCCTCGAGTGCAACAGGATAAAACAGCCGACGGTCTTCATGAGACGGAAAGTGATCGACGAACTGTCGGGCGTTGACGAGAAGCTTCATTTCGCGATGGACCGAGAATTGTGGCTCCGCGCCGGGTTGAGGTTCAAGATCGAATACGTTCCCGGAAAAACCCTCGCCAATTTCCGCTTCTGCAGGGGAACGAAGAGCTTCGAATCCCTTCCCGATTTTCATCTGGAATGGATCGAAGTCCTGAACAAACTCGAGAAGGACCCCGAAGCGGGGTCGAGGATGAGCTCCGCGATAAAGCGGGCGAAAAGAGCCACGATGGGCCAGCACCATCTTTCGATGATGAAGAAACAGATCGGCGACGGCGAAGGCGTGAATGCTTTCGGCAGCTTCCTCAAAGCCGTTCGCGCGGATCTTAGAAACCTGTTCATAAGGGGTTCCTGGAAACTTCTGTTCAGCGCCGCGTTTTGCCCAAAAAGGGATCATTGATATGGAACGATTGTTCAAGACTGAACGACAGCTCCTTTACGAAAGCCAGCAGAGCAAGGTTGCCCTGGGCTTCACGATGGTGTTCTTCGTGGCCGTGTTCTTCTTCACGGCCGAATCCCACCAGTTCGATTTCCCGAACCCTTTCGGCCTGCCCGGGGCCATATCCCAATACTGGATCTACCTCTTCGGCTTCACTTACGCGGTCGTCATGAAAAAAAAGCGGGACCTTGTTTTCCCGTGGCATCCGATCGCGGCTGTCCTGTGGGTCGTGGGATTGACCCTTGCGACGCTGATAGCCGCGCACCCGGAAAAATCGTGGCCCCAGCCGGTAGCCTTGGCCCTCTACTTCTTGGCCGGTTACGGGATATGGAAGGCCGCGTGCAGCGAACGGGTGCTGGGGGCCGCGCTTGTCCTCATAGCGATTGTGGGGATGTCATGGAGCGTTTTCATCGTCGAAAAGTTCTTCGAGTTCGGGGGAAGCCTCCCTCACAGATATATCGCGTACTTGGGTTATAAGGGTAGCTACAACCACCATGTTTACGGGCTTCTCATCGTCAACGGCGCGTGCGCGATCCTGGCGCTTATATCAAAGAAAAGAAGCGTGTTTTTCAAGGTTCTTACAACCGCTCTGGTCGGATGGACCTTTTTCGCGATCTTCATTTCCCAGTCAAGGGCTTCGTTCGTTTGTTTCGCGGTGACCTGTTCCTACATCCTTCTCAAGAACGAAACTCTCCAGGGAAGAGGACAGAAGCTGATAAAAGTGGCTTGGGTTTTTTTGACACTGCTTTTCATTTTCTGGACGATCAAACAGACATCCGAAATAAGCACGGATGTGGTCAGAAGATTCGATTTCGGGGATGAAGAATACCAGATGCAAAAAAGCAGGGGTAGGCCCGAAATGTTCAGGAAAGGGTTGATCCTGATCTCCAAGAATCCATTGGGTATCGGTGGTTACAATACACGGTTCACCTCCGTGGGCGGAACGGAGTTCTCATTTATCGAAGGCTACCTCCTGCACAACCAGTACCTGACGACCGTCGTGGAAGGCGGCTGGATACTGATAATAACCTGGATCATCCTCGTAACTTACACCGTGGTCCTTCCTTTCAAGGAAAAATGGAAACATCCCGCGAGGCTCGGAATGTACTGCTGTTGGCTGAACTTCTCAGTGCAGGCCGTATTCGCTGAAACTCTCAGCAATTATTACCTTCTGATGCTGTTCTTGGCTTCAGCGGCAATATCTCTTGAAGTCAGAGCCAGAGCCCAACACAAAAGGCTCGTCCTTGAAAGAACGAACTTTCCCGCGGGTTCGGGCTAATGATAGCCGGAGCAAAAAGCCGTTTGGGTGTGCATTATCACGCCCCTTTCTTCGTGGACGGCGACGGATCGGTTCACATAGTGTCGTTCATAGGTTTGTGGCTTGAGGCGTTGAGCTGCTGCTGGAAGGAAGTGGTCTTTATCGGGTTCAGCACTTCGGAGCGGAGGCCCGAGCAGGACCACAGGATCTCGGGCGCCAACATCAGGTTCGTCAACGCCGGACGGCCCGGAGGAATCCTTACCAGAAAAAAACGGATAATATCGCTTGAAAAGGCGGTCGATGCCGAGAGCGGTAATATGGACGCGATGATCGTCAGGGCGCCCACTCCCCGGCAAGAGACGGTCTTTAAGAGTTACTGTGGCAAAAACAAGGCCCTTTACCTGGTCGGGGAACCTCCGAGAGTCTCCCTGGCGGGCAGTCTCAGGGCCTCAGGTTTGAAAGGCGTTTTACAGGAGGTTCTCAACAGGAGGAGGCAGAAGCAGACTACCTCCCTTGCAAGAAAATGCGTCGTCATAGCGAACAGCGTTGAGCTTTGCAGGCGCTACGGGGAGAGGCTGGGCAAAGAGATATTCTATTCGCCGTCATCTTCGCTGTCGGCATCGGATTTTCACCATGTCGAAGACAGGTGCCAGGGTGGGGAGATGCGGCTGCTGTTCGTCGGAAGGGTATGCCGCGACAAGGGGGTCCCGGAGCTTCTCGATGCGATGGAAATGATGAAAGCTTCCGGGATGAAAGTAAGGCTTGACATCATCGGAGGCAGCGGTGACGCAGACAACATCGATGAGTTCAAAGCGATCTGCGGGGAAAAAGGCCTAAACGGCGTTGTCGCATGGAACGGAAGGGTCCCCTTCGGCCCGCCGCTGTTCGAGTTCTACCGCAGGTCTGACATCCTGATCCTTCCAAGCAGGCACGAGGGCTTTCCGAGGGTCATACAAGAAGCGATGGCTCACGGGACCCTGGTGATAGTCACAAGAGTGGGCGGGATCGCCGATGTCTGCGAGCACGAGAGGGAGCTTTACTTCATCGAGAAGGACCCCGGGAGCATAAAACGCGCAGTGGAAAAACTCGCCGGGGACCGTAACCTGAGAAAGACGATGATAAAGAACGGTTACCTTTTCGCCAAAGACCACCTGGCCGGAGAAAACGAGAAAAAAATGACAATGATACTTGAAAGGGAATGGAGCTGACTGGGCTCACAGGATCGGAGGCGGCATGAACTATTTCAAGCATGAATCTTCTTATGTGGACGAACCGTGCGAAATAGGCGAAGGTACGAAAATATGGCATTTCTGCCACATCCAGAAGGGAGCCAGGATCGGGAAGAAGTGCATCTTCGGTCAGAACTGCAACGTCGCGAACGACGTTGTGATCGGTAACAACGTCAAGGTCCAGAACAATGTCTCGATATACACGGGAACAGTCGTCGAGGATGACGTTTTCCTCGGGCCGTCATGCGTCCTGACGAACGTTACCAATCCCAGGTCACAGGTGCTTCGCCACAGCCTTTACGAGAAGACCCTTCTGAGAAAGGGCTGCTCCATAGGCGCCAACGCCACCATAGTCTGCGGCATTACGGTAGGAAGATACGCTTTCATAGGCGCGGGAGCGGTAGTGGCGCGGGATGTTCCCGACTACGCGCTGATGCTGGGGGTCCCCGCGAGGAAGGCCGGCTGGATAAGCCGCCACGGCGTGCCACTCAGGGAGGCTGACGCTGACGGCGTTTACACCTGTCCCGAGAGCGGCTTAAGATACCGCGAAACGGCGCCGGGTTCGCTCAGATGCCTGGACCTTGACGAGGACGCGGAGCTTCCCGAGGAACTGAGGACGGGAAGAATTTATTATGACGATCTGGTCCATCCTTCAAATAGTCAAACTCCCGGCTGATTCCTGACAGAGAGGAGAAATTCATGAGCAGCAACTTCGCCGTGATAGGGGCGGCGGGATACATCGCTCCGAGGCATTTCAAGGCCATATCCGACACCGGGAACCGTCTCGTGGCGGCGACCGACCCCCATGACGCCGTAGGGGTGCTGGACCGTTATTCCTTCGAAACGAGGTTCTTCAGGGAGATAGAACGGTTCGACCGGCACATGGACAAGCTCAGGAGGGGCCCGGACGAGAACAGGATACACTGGG
>MTKZ01003149.1_pt1 | contig 27735 bp, 23 predicted proteins | sample 1042781 | NCBI WGS metagenome assembly MTKZ01 (sample SAMN06212207, study PRJNA360539) | anaerobic digester metagenome | biome: Wastewater treatment plant; material: sludge; isolation source: anaerobic digester fed with sludge from wastewater treatment plant | place: Denmark: WWTP Viborg ... | reverse complement strand
TAACTTATTATGTTGATTATCAACCTAATGCCAGAATAATCCGACTTTCTCAGCAAACCCTATTTAAGTACAAATTTTATTGAATTCTGGCGCGATCGCGGTACAATTTTGATCGGAGCCAGAAAACTGTCAAGGTATAAAAGAACTTAAATACGAGCAGATGCGCGTGTCCGGGTGTAAGAACCATTACAAATTTGTCTTAGGTGAAGGAGCAAAGCAAAAACCGTGACAAGCCTATTAAACAAGCTGTCCGTGTTATAGCCAGTGTTATTTTAAATTTAAAGTCCCGATGTAGTAATTAAATGTTGTCATATTCTCATTATCTAGGAAATTGACTTTATAAGATTTGTTCGAAGCATAAATATGGACTTTCTTTGAATTACACTCAAAGGTAATGTCACCAGCAGAAAGTTGAGTTATCGTGTTAAAGTCCTTATAATAATTCAAATCTTTTGATGGTGCTTCGCCAATCACAACAATACTCGGATTCATTTGGTCTAACCATTGCTTAGGTACTTTCCCTGAGCCTCGTCCATGATGAGGAGCAAATAGAATATCAATTTTGGGTAATGAAATACTGTCAATTATTTTTTCCATAAATACTTGTTCTAAATCTCCCATCCAAATTGCGGTTATTCCATCTCTTAGGCTATACTCAATTATTGGTGAAATGTTATTTGGTTCACCACCCTCCGCAACAGAGGCAAGTTCGGCTTGAAATTCCTCATTTGAGAGTATTGGCCACAAAATTTGAATCCCTGAGCCATAAATAACCTTTCCATTATCGTCTGGCCCATCTTCATTCATCCATTTTCTCTTACATCCTTTCGAAATATAAAAGGCTTTTGAAGAGTCTCTCAGAGAACAATATCTTATAAAGTCATCAGTGTTAATTTCTTTAATGGCTTTGTTCTTTACACAATAAAAATTTAAAATATTGATTTTATCGTCCAAGTAAGTCAATCCGTGAAAGTGATCCTCATCTGGATGTGTTGAAATGAAGCGAGTTATATCTTTACCTACCTTTTCGTTAATAATCTCATCTACAATCCGTTTCTTATTATCATCGATCAAATTGCAATCAATCAATGTGAAATTTGAGGTTGCATGTTTAATGTAGTACAAGTCGCCGTTTCCTACTGAAAATGATTTAATTATGCTCATATTTTTAATCGTTTGCTTTTACCCTACACTTAATATACTTAGTTTGCTTCCTATACGACCATAGGAATAATATCAAGAATAAGATGATAAGTATATAAGGACTAACATTTTGAAGAAAACTAAACCTGCTTTCTGCGACCTCATAGGCCTTTAAAAGTATGAGTGTAAGAAATAACGATATAAAGGTTCGATACATATTGTTTGCCTCTGATAAAGTGATAATTAATGGATCCTTAGCTGATGCTGAGATGTAATCTTTATAGTCTGCAAATTTTACAAATGAAGTTTTCTTTAGGATAGGTTCTACTATTAATGATCCAATTCTACTAATGATCAATCCTAAGAAATAGCATAAAAATCCCCCAATAATGACATTATCTAAGGGGAATTTGTAGTTAGTTATCCAATTTGCTAATAAAGCAAATAAAACTCCTGGCAATAAGTAATTGAATAGATTGTAGGAGGCAATCTTTTCTAGTAATTCTTTCATGTTTCATATTATTTATTTGAATATTTGGATGTTGCAGAACATTGGCTATAACTGGTTTATAGCAGTAACAATGAAATTTATAATAATGTAGTATCAGAGTATTCTATCTGATATTATCGACAGATAAGATACTTTGATTGTTAAACTGAACATTCGAGCTTGCCGACTCTCTTTTTGTATCTGTCAATCATTTTCCTGTAGAAATTCAGATTGGGTCCATTTTCAGAAATAATCTCATCTTCCCGCCCTTTAAATTCTTCACCAATACTTTTGGAATTATCCATTATCCAAACTGTTACATCAGGATATGCGATATAAAACCATTCCGGGAATCCAATTGGAATAGGTTCGTTACTATCCAAAAGTTTTTTAAGGGTTGGGGTACATTTGATTTTTGTCATTCTAACAATAGGATCAGCAGATAATCTGTTAATCCTTTCCCAATCATCCAGTTTGAAAATATGATCAACTTTTGAGTTTGCTTCAGTATTATCGATGAGCTTCTGAATGTCTAAATTATCAACCAGATAGAACATTCTGAAAATTGCCGCCTCATCCTCTGTCAAGTCAGAGTTTTCAATAAATCCAAGCATCTTTTTCTGGTTAAGGTTGAAAAACTTTTCAGTTAGCCACATTTTTTCAGGTATTAATTATTGAAAGTCTTTTCTTTAGGTGTTTATCATCAGGGTCAATCGTAAGTGCATGTAGATAATATGATCTGGCCTTTTTGAAGTCCCTTATCTGATCATAGGCGTAACCTATCTTCTTAATAACTGTTAACATTCCAGGTGTATCGAGGTTGATTTTTTCCAGAATTAAAATAGCTTCTTTCTCGTGATGCATTAATGCCAAAGTGCTTGCTAATTTGTATGAGTAATCAATTGAATCTGGATTTTTCTCTACAAGAATTCTAAAAACTGCATTTGCTTTATCATATTTCTTGGTCTTCAGATATATTTTCCCCTTGAGGTTTAAGACTGCTTCCCAGAATGCATCTTTCCTTAAGCTTTCAACTTCTTCCATATTTATCTTTTCGAGACACTCCAGAGCCAGTGTATTTGATCTTTGTTTATAATATGAAATGGCTTTGTAAAAAAAACCATCAGGATTATGACCTTGAACAAGTTGCTGATCAAGTATTTTATCAGCTTCACTAAAATGATTTCCAGATATTAATGTCTGAACTTTTTCAATCCATGCCTTATCTTGTTCTTGGGGTACCTCCTGGATCTTGGTCTCATTAAACCTCCTTATATTCAAAGACCTCCAGGCCTTAATGAAGTCTTTTTTTAATTCAGCAACAGACTGGTATCGTTCTTCCGGATTTCTTTCAAGGCATTTTAAAACCACTTTATCCATGTCCTCAGTAATTGAGGGATTTATTTCCTTAGGAGATGGAAAATAGTAATTGTTTATAACCTGAAGGGATGTCTGATGAGGAGTCCTGCCTGTCAGAAGCTGGTATAGTAATACTCCTAATGAATATATATCTGAATTAAGATAACGTTTATGGGTTCCCGCCACTTCCGGGGCAATATATGCCCATGTTCCGAGTGTATAGGGTGTGTCGACATATACATCATCAATAAACTTACTTGTTCCAAAGTCAGTCAGCTTTATATTATTATTGCGAAGTAGAATATTGTTCGGCTTTATATCACCATGACTTATTTTCTTTGAATGAATAAATTCTATCCCTTCAATGATTTGTATGGCAATATCCTTTATTTCATCAAATGTTTTTGGCTCTTTAAAACCTTTATTATCCATTAAATCTGATAATCTGCTGCCTTCATATAATTCCATTTCGATCACAAAAAGGCCTTCAACCCTTCCCATCCAGTTCAGGGTAATCAGATTTGGATGTCTGACACCTATAAGATGCTTGCCCTCTGAGAGAGTATGGTCTGCTTTCTCCTGATTAATTGGTATTTTTAAGGCTACCACCTCGCCTGATATAAGATTTTCAGCCTTCCATACTGACCCAAATGAACCAGTATGAATAAAAGTCTTTAATCTGTATTTATCGCCAATACAGATATCCTCATTAGGCTGAAAGTCAAGTCTCTTTTTCATCAATTATCAATGGATTCTTACCCACCTGTTAAACACTAGTTTCCCTTCTACATTACTTGCAATTGCATGAAAAATCAGAAGTGAAGTTTTTCCTGAATCTATACCCGATAGCCATGCTCCTTTAAACTGGAATCCATCAATAAGTAATGCTTTTATTGAATCCATTTCCTGGGGCACTGCTAAACCTATTCCCCAGGTAACATAAAGCACCACCTGAAGATCTCTGTTTAGTTGATGATATGCTATCAACAGATTCTCGGCTTTTTCCCTTACTTTCGTTTTCTTTGTCCGTGTATTCTCGTACCTCTCAAACTCACTTATTAAAACAGGTTTAAAATTGTTTCTCTCGAACCAGATCGAATCCGCCCTGATTTCCCTTGGGACTTTATTCTCCTGAATTACAGGACATTCAGATATTGATACAACATCTTCAATTGTTCGGCCAATTTGGGTAATATAATTTAATCCAATCGAATGTACCATTTCTGAATAGTCGGCCACACCACCTTGGCATATCATAGGAAAATATTTTTCCCTGATTTCTCCTGAACTGAACTCATTAATTATAAAACCGGATAGTAGATCTTTATCCATTATACTTACCCCATACTTTAAGAACATTTGGAGACTCTCCTCCATGAATAAGTGCTTTATAGCCGACTTTAACCAATAATGGAGCAGGAATTGAACGTCCGCAAATTAATGCTTCCCCGGTCGATAATGATGGTAGTTCATCAATATCAGTCTTCGAGTATAAATCAGATGTTTTTGCAATAAATCTTTGATCATCAGGATTTTTAAGACGCATTGTTATGATAGTATTACACTGAGAAGTCACATCTGAATCCAGTTTGGATGGGCGCTGTGAGATAATGGAAAATCCAACACCGAATTTTCTACCCTCAGAGGCAATCTTTCTGATAATCCGTTTCGATATCGTGGGAGTATTGGCAGGTGCAAAGTTGTGACCTTCTTCGAATACAAGGAAAACAGGTCTTGTCTGTCTCTCTTTATCCATGGCTGCCCTCATTATTTCACTTGAAATAAGTGCCGTGACTATTTGCTTGGCATCGTCTGATAATCCCTGCATGTCAACAATTACCAGTTTCCCTATTTTACTGGTCTTGTCACCAGCCATTTTATAAATATCTGTAGGTTCTCCCACTGCTACTGAATAGAAACTGGCTGCTTCATATATTAATCGGGCCAGTTTCATGGCAACAACAGCAGCACTTCTATCGTTCAGAGCAGCAGCTTCTCCGGAAGAAATTTCACTCCAGTTTCTTAATTCTTCTACTCCTTCAGGACCAAGCAGATCAAGAAGATCCTGGATATCGCGGAGCTGATTTTCGTATTTTGCTTTCCAATATCTTAATGCTACCCCAAGTACTCTTTGCTGTGGTTCAGTTAATCCAGGTAAGACAGAAGTCATATCATCCATATCAAATCTGTCAAATTGAAGCGCCAGGTGCTTATTTTTACCAGCATATTTAAAATCAAAACTTTCACTCTGAGGAGTATATATTTCAATACCGCCACCAGCAGCCTGTAATGTTTCAAACTGCTTTATTATTATTTTTAGATCTTCTATCTCAGAAGGATTTTCCAATTTATCAATTCCTTCATTGAAATGCAGAGTCCCGCCAGCGAAAGCTTTGCCGTATTCACCATGAACGTCAAACACGATTACAGTGCCATTCATTTCAGCGACTAACCTTTCAATTATCCTTCCGACCGCATAAGATTTACCAGCACCTGTCATTGCAAGAATTGCCAGATGCTCAGTTGCAAGTTTATTTACATCGAGGTAGACAGGCACAATATTTTCTCCTTTTTCGTAACCGATAAGATTCCCGATATTTATGCTTTCATTTTCGTCAAATTTGTAGAAACTGGCAAGAAAATTATAGTTCACCCCATAAACCTTTTCACCTGGCTCAAGGGGTCTCCTTGGCATTTTAATATTGCCTGACGCATCACTGTATCCTACAAGCTCGATAGTTCCAAATAAACTCTCCCCGGAAACCTGTGCTCCAGGAAAAACCTCAAGGTCGTTGAGTCCTTCACCCATATTTGAGTTATATAGAATATTTGATCTTGAAACAGTTACTATTCTTCCAAGAAGATAAATTTCACCTTCCTCATGTGATTCGACATGCCTGATCTTTACGAATTCACCCCTTTTGGCTGCAAATGAATCGTTAAGGACTATTTTAAGATCATGTGGATTTCCAGTATTGCCAATTAATCTTCCGATATATTTTTCTTCCATATCTTTCTTGTTTTAATCTTCAAATAATTCAAGATCCTGCTGCCATATCTTATCAATTTCCTCATTATTCAACATCTCCCTGGCCTGACTTTTATAATATTCAAGAATACCAGGTTTAGAGATAATAGGCTTAAGTGCATATTTTGCATACCATAGAGGTAATGGCAATGCTCTTGCCTGATCAAGTGTGAATAATGAGGTATAAATTGAGGCAATATCATCTAAATCGCCACTGGTCCAATCATTTACAGTGCCAAGCATCTCCAACAATACAGGTGGTGTTTTAAATCCTGCCTTTACATGCATGCTCATTAATCCAAGAGGACGAATACTTTCAGGTTCAAATCGGGTATCAGGATTTATTGCTTCTGCCTGGAATGCTGCACTCCGGCAGAATTCATTCATAATTCCATTTATCAGTCTTTTAACTCCAAGTGATTTAATTTTTCCGATCATTTTTGGCTCAACGATCTCTGTTAGTTGTTCATAGTTAATCATATCAACTATAAAATCGCGATGTTCTGTGCCTAAGGCAAATAGTATTGCCCCAAGCTTTCCCGAACCTACAGAAATGAGCCTGATACCATTTTTGTTAAACGGATATATTCTTGATTTGTACTTAATCCAGAAGTCTTCAATTATTTTCACTGTCTTCGAGAATTGCTCAACTACCTCAATTCTTTCAGTGGGAGGCACATCTGAACGATCAAGCATAATAGGTGCTTCAATTAGAATAAACTCCGAGCAATCAGGATTATCAAGTGTTCTTGTCAAAACGGCATAAGCATTCTGTATTTCAATCAGTCTTATTTTTTTACTATAATCAAAATCGTCAATCTCATCCATTTCAACACTACTATCCTGTCGGGTTTTATGGATCGATCCATTTTTAATAAAAACATCCTGGCTTATTGCTGCACTTATGTAAAGAATTCCTCCAAATGCTGGTATTGCCCGATGCGCTGTCGCTATGCCAGTCACCTTAACAGAAATAGAGGGAATTGGAGCAATATTCTTTACCAGCCCCGCATTTCGGAGAACCGGAGCAATCTTATCTATAAACCTCATTTTGGCGGATAGTTTTGAGACAGTTCCAGGTAAGTTTAACTGGACTGACGCTACCAGACTTTGAGCCAGTGAAGTTTCTTTATTAATCCCAATCATCTGAATTTTCTTTACGTTTAATTAGTACATCCTGAAAAGAATCAAGGTTTTGACTTTGTATCAATTTTAGCCCCTCAACAGTAAGACTTGTTTCATTCACCAAACCCATCTTCTCAAGTTTAATCACAGAACTTTTAATGACCCCAGTGGAAAGATTAGTTCCGAAATACTTCTTAATGACCTTCTCTGGTTCAATGAATAAAGGAATCTGGGCTCCAAAGAGGAGAAGGATCATTTTATCTTCGACACTTAGAAGATCTTTCGCTTCCGGTTTTCTGTTAGAAACTTCACCACTATCTGAATCATTGAGAGATATTGTTTTCCACCAGTCTCTTCTTTTATCTTCAGATATACTGTGGCGATAATCAAGTACTGGTAATGTTGTGACCGTAATAAGACATGAAGAAGTATTATTGCGAAACCTGATTCCCTTTTTGATACTTCCTTCCTGGTAAAAAGTACTATAAACTGAAGTAGTTATAGTATAGTCACCAATATCTCCTGTTGAACTGGCCTCAATTTTTACTTCAGGTTTAATTGCAAGGACTTTTTTGAGGTCAATATTAATCCAGGCAGGTGTCAGTATAAGATGGTTAGCCCGGAAAGAAATCCATTTTGATAACTCCCTGGCATTTTCTTTTGTCAGACTTTTAAGCACGACACCTGGAATCAGCAGAGATCCTTGCTCTAAATTGTCAAAATCAACCAGTTTCACATCAGTCAATTGCTGAAGCATTTTGAATTCAGTGCGGTTCTTATGACAATTTAAGTATGTAACCATATCAGATAATTTCAACCCTGGTTTTTACTAGGCCTAACCTCTTAAGTTCTTCAAGCTCAGTTTCATATTTATCCCAGTCAAGATCTCCCTTCATTTCAATGACCTTGATATAGAATTCGAAGAGAGTGTTTACTCCATTTGCAATGAAATAGCTTTGGCCTTCCGCCTTGAAAGATTCTTCCTGGCTCTTCCAGTGACTCTTTGTTTTAAGGAAAGTAGATTGTTTTAAGTATTCTTCCAGCGGAATTGCGTATTCCTGTTGGTTCGTTTTTCGCCTGATCTTATTTATAGCCGTAATCAGTGAGTTATTTATCAGAGAATTACACTGTTGAGTTGCCAGTTCTTTGATAGATTTTAACTCTGCATCAATAATATTCCCTTCTTCAAATAATGCTCTTAATTCCTTTTCAAGTACTTCTACAAATTCAAAAGGCTTATTTTCAAGCTCTTCCTGTTTATCGTCAATTCTTTCTGACAGACCCTGTTCCAAATCAGTCCTGAACTGACCATAATACTTAGCAACATTTTTTACACATTGATGATCAGCAAATTCAGAGCCATGAAAGTACTGAATCCATTTCTCAATTTCAGAATGGTTCTTTATCAAATAATCTACTGATTCAACGAAGTAATACGCACATTTTTTGTATTTGCCACAAATCCCCAGAGTTTCATCCCAGACTACATCAGCATTATCAAGTTTTCTAAGACCACAATCTGATAAGATTCTGTTTAACCTGTTCAATGCTTCTTCAAACCTGTAATTAGTTAAGCTACATGCCAATGTTTCTGTGACATCACCCACAGTTGGCAAACTCGATGTAGAATCAAAATCTGTTGCCCATTCAAGTTCATTTTTAAAACGGTTAAGTATATTTATCAAAGGTGAGACAGGCATCTGATACTCCTTAAAAGTAGACCCTGCCTTTATTTCATCAATTTTACGTACTACAAGGTCTACAGACTTATCCCTTATTGAGCTTATATATTTTATCAGTTCAAATACATGTCCGATCCTGTACCACAATTCAATTTTGGTATCCTCAATCTTTAAAGTCCTGATAACAGTTTCATCGAATTTTATAGAGTTGAAGCGCTCCTTATTAAAAATGAAATCACATTTCTCATGAAATACATCCAGATTCTGAAGTTCACCAGACCAGTTTTCTTCTGGATCTTCTGTAAAAACAGATAAGGATTTGAAATCAATCTTGTTTTTTGTGTCCTGAGCAATTTCGAGGTCTTTCTTGAGATATGGTTTCTGATTATATAAATTGATAACCGAACCTCCTTTAATCTCCTTATCCAGTCTCTTGAGCATCTCAGGATAGTCTTGTTCAAACCAGTTCCTGACCAGTTCATATTTCCTGTCGAGATCGATTGAACTGACTCTGGTAATAAATCCCTTTTCATTCCTGACCAATCTTAAGAAACCAAGAAACTGGATCCACTGATCAATAACTTTTTTATAAGCTACTTTCTGTGTGCAACTGAAAAAGAATTTGTTTTCAAATTCAATCTCTTGCTTATTTGAACTTTCAAGAAATGCGAGACACCTGATCAGTGATGGCGGAATATTTGCTGTATAAGTATCATTATGGCGGTTAAAAAGACCTGTTTCCCTGTAGTTATTACTTTTCTCCCCCTGACCAAGGAAAACACTTCTTGATAACAGACTCCTGAATTCTTCATAATCTGCACTTTTCATTTTAAACTCAGGATTGACACCTATTTCTGCAGCTGTCGTAAGGTGAATCAGCATACGCCTGAAACCATCTGCAATGAGCTCAATCTCATGGTCACTTGCGTTTTTTTGAAGTATAGGCCTGAGAATCCATCCTCTGTTATCCTGAATATCAAACCACTCCTTGATTTTTTCAGTAAGCTGATCTTTAGCTCTCGTAATCTTATTCTTAAAGATTGTTGTCAGCTGAGCACTTGTTGGCCTGATATCCATAAGACTTTTATCAACAGAAACGGCAAATATTGTATCTCTGTTTAGCCTGGATATTTCCAGGAATATTAGACATCTGCCAATGCCTTCCCAGCCCGGGCCTGAGAATTTTTCAATAAACTTTTTATCAAATGGCTGGTCTGAAACAGCAATAACCGGATGAAACCCTTGATTCAGTAACTTCTTATCTTTTAGTACTGATAGTAACTTTTGTTCATCCTTTCCCCAGATAAGAGTCACTTTGTTTTTTGGATGTACATCAAGGTATGGTCCATTCTGTACAGTGGTTTGCAGACATGGCACTCCACTTAATTCGAATTGAGAAATCTCAGGGTAGTTCAGTTCGAGGAGCCTTGAAATTCCAACTAATAAGGCCTCTGGCTGCGGTCTCGATAAAATCTTCTTTATTGCTTCTTCCACGACCTGATTTGCTGCAGTATCCCTTAAGTAGCCGATAACGGGACTCTCAAGCCGGTACATCCTGTTAAGTTGCTGAAGAATAGCAAAGTTTGGCCCGATATACTGAATTCCTTTATAACCTTCAATTTCATCTTTGAGAAATTCAAAACTCAATCTTGCCAGCTGACTGGCTCCCTCAACCGGGTATAACATCTGAAGCTGATCGGCAATAGACTGCTCATCAGTACCCACGAGGCAATTATCCTTCTGATTATCAACCAGGTATGAAAACAATGATAAAGATCTCAGTAGGATCTTAACATCAATTTTATTTCCTGTATCGTCGGTATAAATGCTTTCCGTTTCATGTTTATAACCCTGGCGAACCAGAAATCCGGTTAATAATTTATGATTGATCTTGATCGATACATATGGCTTAAATAATTCAGTGCCGTCATAACTTTTCGCACTTTCCAGTATTGATAGTTGCTCTTTTGAATAATGGTTAAAAGGTAGCGGAGTCTGCTTAAGCAAGGCCATTCTTACGAAATGCTCGTATTTATCTTCTGTTTGAATGTTATTCAGAACTTCTTCATTGATAATGTATCTCTTAAACCTGTTACTAGTTTTTACAAGATGATTAAATACTGCTTCGAGGGTTTTCTCATTGTTATCAGAGGATAAGTAATTTTCAATATCATACATGATAACATTAAACCACCCCATATTCCCTCCAGAGAGACTATATACTGCCTCAACAAGACCTGCAGGGTATTCGTCGATGATCTTATCATCTTCGAGTTTCTTAATTAAATGCCGGACATCAGAGAATGAGATTTGATCAAGTTCCATTACATGGGTTCGTCTCTGCAGTGCTCCAAGTTCAGTTATGCTCTTGCCAACTACCGGAGAACAGAGCAGCACTATGTTAGCAAATGGATATTTTTTTCTTACACTGTCGTTTTTCAATCCACGACCAAGTACCTGCAGACCTTCACTATCTATATGATATGCTTCCTCCTCTTTTTCAGGAGACTGGTCCAGCCTTACGATTTCCGTCATCGTTTCTACTTCATCGACAAAAATCAGGAGATCATTAATCTTGACTTCCTTAAGGTATTCCATCCCTGATTTCACAAGTCTGTCAAGTAGTACATCATTATCGAGAAGTTCTTCAGAATTGTATTTTCCTGATTCCAGTTTTGCTGCAAGTCTTCGATAAATAAAGCCCCTGGGCAGCAGATGACTCTGGACCTGATCGATAATCTGTCCGGTTATGCTATTATCAGGATCACGAGCAATTTTCTCAAGTGCCCTGTAAATGCCATAAGTTAACCAGTTGTCTCCGACTGAATCGGGATGTGAAAAATCAGAGTAACTCAGGTAAATGGGCAGTGTCTGCGTATCCAGTCCAAATTCTTTAAGGGGAGTACCCGGCAAGCCGCTTTCCTGAAGTATCCATCCTTTTGAAGCCTGAAGCCATTGCGAAACAACCTCCATGGCAAAACGGGATTTGCCAACACCCCATCTGGCTATGACAGCGAAAATATTGGCCGTATCTGATCTTCGCTGATAGCTTTTGAGGAAATCGGAAAAAGCGTGATACAGTGGATCTTGTCCCACCATCGGGTGTTTCAAAGGAAAGTCGCTTAAACCATATGGTTGCCAGACTGATTTCATATCTGTGAGATTAAAATTCAAGTTTTATTAATTGTTTTTCCATATTACCCAGCAGACCTCGTCCATGACGTGGCTGACCTTGCTGATATCCTGTTATGGAAAATTTTCTTTCTTTAACTCCTGTCATAAAGTATTTGTCTATCCAGTCAGCCAGTTCTGTTTTATCAGAAGGCATAAATGTCTGTTTCATAATGTTGCCTACCACTGAAACCGGGAAATAACCATTTATCTCCTGGTATTCTTTTATGAGATCTTTTAAAAAGGTTATTTCATCCATCTTTATAATACCACCGAAACTTTCGAGTAATGGTTGTGGTAAAACCCTCCTTATTTCCTGAAAATTTGAAGTAAAGTTACCAGGGGTTGCCTCAATAAACAAGCCAAGCTCATTTGCCAGATAAATGGGATTTCTTAGCCATGTTGAGATAGAATGAAGGGATGGATCCTGCCTGTTAATCCCGGTTATTACAATTATTTCGCCTTCCGGTATATTAAGATCATCCATCCAGAATTTTCCTAATGTGGTGGTTGGGTTACTCCACATAAGATTGTTTAAATTGGCTTTATTTTTATCAGAGCTGAAAATAAAATAATCTATATCCTTATATCTGATGCAGGCTTCATTATAACCTTTTAAAAAGCCTGAGGGAAAGGTTATTACTGCATCATCCAACAAGGCAGCAAAAACTGATCTTAATCGCAAAGAATATTTAAGAACCTGCTGCAGCAATAACAGTTGCCAACTTTCACCCTTCTTATAAGCCTCTTCAAGTTCCTTTGCTTCTTTAGTTTTAGTATAACCCTGATCTGAACTCTTAATCAGGTTTGTTCCAAATATTCTGAAACCCCTTTCTGAAGGTTCTGCACCAAACAGATTATGAAACTCATCGAAATGTACTCTGCCTTTACTATCCTTGAGGAAATTACCGTAATGAATGGCTATGTCGTTTTTTGATCTCTCCCTCATAGTATCAGGAAATTTCAATAACAATTCAGGCCAGCGCTGGTAATGAGCAGGTGATTCCCAGTAATATTCTTTAGCAAGTTCTATTATCATATCTCACTCCTTAACTTATCTATTGCAGACCTCAAGTTCTTCTTAAGTGATCTGCTTTTATTCTTTAAGAATCGCTCCTTGTTATAAATTCTATCCTCCCATTCCGGACTCAAAAGATACTCTGTCACATTATAAACGAATACTGACCTTCGAAGCAAAGCAAATAAAGCCATATCAGTATGCGGTTCATTCCCTGGGAATAACAATATCCCCATGCTTGTGCATAACTCGGCAGCAAAAGCATTAAGATTTCCATATTCCTTCACTTTACCCGATTGAGATGACAGGGTAACGAATAGATCCTGCTCCTCCATTGCATTATCCGGCTTTCCAGGTCTAATGAAAAATCCATCCTCATTTTCAATGCGGTATTCCATTTTAATCATTCCAATGATTACGAGGAAAGTTTCCCATGGTTGAGATAAAATTGCTTTTGTTTCAGGTGATATTTTTTCATGACTGATATCCAATGTGGTAAGAACAAATCTGTTTGGCGAATCTGACCTCACAGAAGGGTATAAAGCCGAAACAATACGTCCATTAATCCAGTTATAATCAGGTTCATCTGATAAAGGTTGAACTGTTACAGTTTCAGTTTTCTTTATAAGCTGAATATTTTTAAGCAGCCTGATCATTGACTGATATGACATATTGCCATTAAACAGATACTGTAAAGCATCTTCCTGATTGATCTGAACAACTTTCAGATCTATTAATTTATTAGCAAAAAGCGGGAGTGAATCGACAAAATCAAAAACTTCTTTTTTATCATTCTTCAGAGCTATCTCAACTGCATAACTTTTTGTCTTTACCAATAATGCCATAATCATTTCAGGATTGACAGCAAGCAGAGTCCTAACAAAATCCTCTTCACCTAATCGATGGGATAGTCTTATCCATGATTCAGATATTATGCATTTGTTTTCAAGACGAATAAGGAGATTCTCTTTAATAAGGAAATTTAATTCATCAGCAAACGGATATTCTCCATCCTGATAAAGTAGTTTAATATGCCTGGTAATATTTGCTAGTTGAACTCCCATTATTCAATAAGGTTCAAGTATTCTTTTTTGATTTCAAATTTGCCTTCGATGAGATCTTCGATATCTGAAATTGCTGAATCAATTAACTCTTGCGAATATTTTAAAGCAGAATGTGCATTGATTATGTTTGATTTCATTTCTTGAAGTTCATCCTGAGTAAAATTTATCACAGGCAAAAGAATATTCCTGATATCATCTGGATAAGAATGCGCAGTCATTCCCTTAACTGTTCTTTGTATTTGATAATATCCCCAATCAGAATTCATAAAAAGAAATACAAAATATGGAGACATAATGCTTTCATCAGGGAGAATCGATGTAATTTCAGTTGTCCCAACAAAGCGGGTACCTTCCAGAATAATATTTACCTTTTGTCCAATATACCTTGCAAGATGTGCTGCATTTCCCCAAACAATTGATCCGTAGGGTAATATATTCTTGGCAGAGACTTTTTCATTTATCCCTTTATCTTCATTCCTCTTGGGAAACCAATCTCCTAATTCACCCACACCAATGTTCTGTAAACTGGACCAATCAGAAGAAGTTCTATAAGTTTTGCCATTAAATATCCTGCCTTTGCAAATCTGTTCAAGAGAAATCAATTCATATTTTGCTTTCAAAGATTTTATTGTTCCAAGGTATTCTTGTCCGTAAAATTCTGCATCAATACGATTTGACAAATCTGCTCTTTCAACAAGCGATATTGAATAACTTCTCTCTGAAATCTTTGGCTTTTCAAGGTATTTATTTAATATTCCAACCGATTTATTTTTCATAATTTGAACTTCACCTCTAAGTTTCTCAGCCTTCCTAACCTTATCTCCAATGTATTTCTGGATTTCTGGAGAAGGAATCGGAATTTGAATTTTTTTAATATTTCGGTTTGTGAGTGAAGGTTGGACCCCTCCATAAGCAAATCGCTCCATCTGTAAATAGCTAGAAGAGGATAACAAATAAATTAAAACATAATATGGGTCGACGTCACTTTTTACTCTAATCTTTGTAAGATTCTGTCCCATTGCATAATTTTTATTTTCAGAAGGTGCTATGCATACTCTTCCAATAGTCCCGACCCTAGTGATGATCAAATCTTCTGGTTGCACTTGAATAAAGGGTTGTTCATGATAAATGTGAGGTTTAACATCAATTAAATTCTCTTGAATTAGAAACGCATCTCCAATATTTTGGACTCTAATTAGTGGAATTCCTTCACCTTTAGGTAAATAATCGCTAGATGGGATTCCCTGCCATCCTATTGGAGATGACATTGATGCTATGATTCCTTCGAGGTATGAAAGTGCAATATTGGAATTAACCAACTTAATTTCATTTGCAAGATATTTATAATGATAAAATTTGCTGTCAACCCTATCATTATCTAGATTATTTGCCTCAATCAGTGCAACAGAAGGCATTTTATTTATAATTGTATATAAATTCATCTAACTTTTTTAAAATTGTCAATTATCCTTAGAAGATCATTATGGTCATCACCAAGTTGAATCTCAACTTTATTCTTAACAGTGAAACCAACCTGATCAGCAACAGCCATGAAAACATCGCCTTGTTTATCACCTGGATGTTCTTTCTTTTTAAAATATAGCAAAGAGGTTTTAGCTCCTGCCCCAGACAGGGAAAAGGTCTCCTGAGGTAAAGAAATTACTGCTTTGAGTATTGCCTTACCACCCTCAAATTCATCAGTAATATCATTTTTCTTTCCCATAAGGTATTCACGGACATAGCGTTCACCAGCATTTGACAGTACACCATCAGGCACAACCATCATGCACAAACCTCCTGGTTTTAGCAACTGAAGGTATCGATCAATGAATAAGACAGCCGGATCCATTGAGCTTACTGGTTTCCACTTCCCTTTACCATCTGGTTTTGATCCCAGAGAAAGGCCGGTTGAACGCTTCTGATTTACTCCATCTTCAATATCATTTCTGAAAAATTGAAGAGTGGTTTTTCCTTCTGTACTTTTTTCGCTTATGCCACCACTTTTAAATGGTGGATTAGTTAAAATCACATCAAATGTTTCAGGTTTAAGCTGGGGAGAAGTGAGCGAATTCTCCGTTTTAAATATCTGTGCCTTGTTTGCCCCATGCAAGGCCATATTTATCCTTGCTTTAAGTATCATGCCAGGAGAATTATCAGCGCCTACAATGCAATGCTCCTTCATTTTCTCAAAACGTTCTTCCCACTGTTTTCTGTCACCTGCAAGTTCAATCAGAAGATACTGCTTCAACTCTTCAAGCATTTTAATCAGAAAACCTCCAGATCCGCAGCATCCATCAAGAACTTTAAATTCTGGAATGTTATTTCTGTCTACTTTGATAATTTTTCCGGGAAATTTCTTTAAGTCATGCATGACTATATCAACTGCAGCTTCAGTTACCTGCCTTGGCGTGAGATATATACCCATGCCTCCCTTATTTTCGAATTTACCTCTGATAAGTACATCAAAGACTCTTCCCAGGACATCACCTGAAAGATCGTTAAGTGTCGCTTTTCGTGTTGTTCCGTTTGTTGAAATATCGCCAAGATCCTGCAGTGCCTTCAGGACTTTGTAATAAATCTCAGGCTTGCCCAGCTTAAGATAAGCATCAGGATCAAAAATTGGTGCCTCTGTTCCATCATCAAGATGTGCTACATAATCAGGATGGTCTTTAATTTCTTTAAATGCAGTCCGAATTTCCTCGACAATTGCCTTTTTATCTGCATCATCTTTTTCAAACCTCTCATGCCATAGAAGGTCTTTGATTTTCTTACCTGCAAGCACTCCCTTTTTAAGCTTATAATCAGGATGGTTAATTCGGAATTCCTCCATGAATATCAACTTGCAGAATTCATCAATTGCATCATTTGTATTATCAACCGAATCTCTGCTATCATATATTAATTGATGAAGCTGATCAAAACGCGTCTGTAACTTTTCATACATCAGGTATGACCACTTGTCGCGTTTTGTTATCTCCTTCCTGCCAAATAGTTTCTCTTCTTCCCTGGTTAAAGGAGCAGGAATTTCAGGTAGTGCCTTGGCGAACATAACATCCTGGTAAGAATTAGCGTCACCATTGGTTATCCAGGCATAATTAGGTACTGGATCCAGCACTAACAGTTTTGTAACTATTGTATTGACAAGTCTTGGGGTGAGTTCCTTTTCGTCGGTTCTGATGATATGCACAAGTATTTCTCCGCCTTTTGCAATAACATGATCATCAGATTCCTCAATAATCTCATTATAACCAATTGCTTTAATCTTCTCGGTATATTCTTTCATAATTATCTGGCTCAGTTATCTTTAGTTTTTCTTTTTACAGTAATATTATTTGGCAGTAATTCAAATTCAGCAGAGTTTTTCACAATAGAAGCAATCTCTTCCCTGCTTGTTATAATTGACTGGGGCATGTCGTTCTTGATTCTGGGAATAGGCATTATTTCATCAGAACCCATTATCCGATCTATCTCTCTTAAGATTATTGATGACCTGCTGATGTTTTCAAGGTGGTATTTTCCATCCCGGAGAACAACGTCATGATCCAGTTCAGCATATAGTTTAAGTTGATCTACAGACCAGGAGTAGCCTTTTTCCTTAAGTTTTTCGAGGATTTCCTCAGCAGTTCTGGGTATGTTCAATATGTCAAGAAGAGGATTGCTCATTTAGCCTTTTTCTGGGTTTTTAAATAATTAATATAATCTCTGATAAGTGGCATTATAAGGTTTACGGATACGGCAGCGTCTTCGCGGGTAAAAATGTATTTATTGGCAAAATATTTATTCAAGTCCGGATCATCATCCAATCCTCCGTGAACAGCCTCACTCCTGAGATTATAAGCTTGATAAGCCATTCCCGAGGCTATCCGTGAAATTATCTCAGGACCTCCGGTCAACTCAAATCCCACATCTTTAACAAATCTTCTTCCTGTAAGTGCATCAAGCTTTCCTCTTACCCAGGTAGGATCATCAGTATATTTTACTGTTGCCAATTTTGTGGATTTGGATTTTATGAAGGCAAGAATATCCTCAACAATTGCCCCACAGGTGATGATAATATCTTTTGATTTCTTATGAATATAGGTACCCTTCTCATTAAGTTTTTCGAATTCATCGAGAACTTCTTTGTCAATTTTGTTAAATAGTTCAGGATTAAGTTCTTTTAATTCTCTTATAACCGACCGGCGAATGGCTGAATAGTCCATTCTTTTTTCATCGGGTTCCTCATTCATTGCTTTATCTATCTGCCGCAGAAGTTCTTTGCCAAACTCTTCGCTATCAATTGCTCTTTCATCTTTATCCAGGAATTTTACAATATTTGAGCGATCACCAAGGATTAATTTCTGAGTTCCTTTGTCTTTGACTGAAGCAGAAATAATAATAACCTTAATATTCTTATTGAACTTATAGTTAGTTAACTCTATATGATTCAGAACATCATTAGAATTAATAACATCCGGAGTATCACCTTTTACTCTTGGAATTTTCAAATCAAGTAAAACAATATCAGGTTCAAAGTCATCGATCTTCTCTTTTGAATCTGTTGAATTACCCGCAAGATCAATATACCCACCTGGCAGTTTTCCAGTATAAGTTAAAATTCGAACCAGACCTCTCTGGATTTCAACTTCATCCTCCACAATAAGCACTTTTGGCATTTTTGCAGCACTATTCATAATTAGTTAGTTTTAAGCTTGATAACAATTTTAAATTCCTTATTCATTACATATTCCTCGAAAGGGGCTTTATGCAGTTCTCCATTACTATCCTCAATACTTTGCCTTGCAGAGAAAAAACCACTGCCAGTTCCAGTCCCGCTATCTCTGGTCACCCAGTCCTTCCCAAGGTTTTCATAGAATTCTTTGTCCATCATACAGTGCTCTTTAACCTTATTACTTATGATAATCTCTACATGATAGATTTCCTCAACTACCTGGATTTTACATTTTCTGTCAGGTGAGTATTTACAGGCATTTTGAATAAGATCTGTGAAAGCAAGAAGTATTGATTTGTGTTTACCATAAACAAATACACTTTGTTTATCATCCAATATTTGAACGGCTTTATCAGTATCGGCCGCCCTGATAATATCAATAATGTTGATTCTTTCAAGATTATCTTCAACTATCTGATGATATATCTCAGAAATTTTTTTAAAGAAGGAAGTGTAAAGCGAGATCCGCTTCAGAGCATCCTGTAAAACATTTATTGCAAGGAAGTCTTCTTTTTTACCTTCTCCTCCTTTGATCATTAAATCAATTGCTTCTTCGGTATCAATATAATGCCTGGATAACAGATCCTTTAATTCCTGGTTTTGTGTGTTGGCAATTGCCTTTAAAGGTTCGTGCAAATTCAGCAGGAAGTTCTTTGTGGTATGGGCAAATTTGGCCAGATTGCTGCTGGCAGTTGAAGAAAGGATATGCCTGGTAAGTTTGAAAAGGAATTCTGCATAGGTATTGATTTCGCTATAAACCTCAAAATTAATCCTATCAACATTTTCCAGTATCAAAACACCAAGAACCTGTTTATCAGATAACAATAAGATATATGCAAAATGTTTATCATCTGATAATTTAAACCATGTGTTCTTTTGAATCTCATCAGGAGTAAATGGGAAAACTTTAAAGTCCATTTCAGTCTGAAACCTGGGATTTCCATTATGGAAATGGTTTTCCTGAACATATCTTTCAAGCTCTTTCTTCAGTTGTTCCCTTGTTTCGACAAGTTGTATCTGTGAAATGAATTTGACTATCTCAGATCTTTCGGTCTTATCTTTTTCGGATTTACTTAATATTTCATATTGTTCTGAAAGAGAAGGAACCGGGATCTTTATATTTAGAATATCTTTCTTCTGAACATATCTGTAGGTGGTTCCCACAGCCATTGCTTCAAGCTGTTGTTTAACCAGGACGGATTTTAGCTGGTATACGACATATTCGGGAATAACAAGATTTACGTTCCAACCGAATGCAAAAATATTTAAATTAATACCTGCCTTTTTTTCTTTTATTTCTACAAAAGTCGGGGCAAAATAATCAACTCTTCTATTTACAAGGATAGCTGACTCTTCTAACCCTCTGATCATTGTTTCAGGATCATTATATGCTGTATTCTTCGGATTGTAAATTAAATCCTGTATAGGACTATTGGAATATAAGTCCTTTGGTTGAATAATATATATTTCTTCTGATAAAAGTTCCTTGGAATATCTGCTTGTTTTAGGTTCGGTTAATACATCTGAAAGTGATAATAATCTTTCACCTTTTTCCTCAAGTGTTTTTATAGTATCCCATGAATCTGATAGATGATAATTAACAGTAAACACATCAATGCTATACAAGTCGTTATGAAAAACATCTTTACCAATCCTGGACGAGGACAGGCTTTTTACATTGACTAAATCCTCAATTCTATCATTCAGTTCCTGGTAAGTCTCAGCCTCGTCAATGCCAGGTAGATCAATCTTAATTTGTTTAATTATTTCTTCACTATCCAGGAACCGGGCAGGAAAAGGTTCCTCCTTGTCATCGATTTTTTTCTTATTAAGCAGAATTAAAGAGTGTGTCGCAGAGGTGTACGATCCAAAACTTGCAGTTGGCAATGAGATTATCGCTTTGATCCACACCTCAGGTAAGATTTGAAGGCGAAACCTCCTCAGCAGTGAGGAATCTGTAATTAAAGCAACGATAGTACCTCCTTCAATAGTCCTTGAAACCATTTGTTTTAAGAAGGTTAAAGCTCCATCTGGATCTGTATTTAGTGTTCCTTTGGCATTTTTATATTGAATTTTCCCTTTCGGTGGATCTGAGATCACAATCTCATAAGGTCCTGTACCAGAATTTAATGCGTCACAGTTCAAAATACCTGATGAAACAACCTTCTCAAGACTTAAAACTGCCCTTGCAAGTTTGTAAGCGTCAGGATTTATTTCGCATCCGTAGATATCAGCGAAAGGATTTACCTCCAGAATCTCTAGCAATGTTCTTCCTGTACCTGCAGCAGGATCCCATACTTTATCATTTACTTTTGGACTTGCTAATCTGGCCATTAATTTGCTTATCCATAGGGGAGTAGCAACATTCCAGACAAGACCCCAGTCTTCGATCAGATCGAGATAGAACTGGACCAAATCTTTCCCTTTAAATACTTTATATGTAGAGAGATAAATTACTATTAAGTTTATCAACTCAGGTGGCAGATTCTTTAAGTCCTCATTTTTTAAAAAATCAACTACATTTTCTGGCCCGCTTCCATGAGCAATGGCATTTCTAAGTTTACCAGGAAGTCCATATTGCTCCTCATAGATTGCGCTGGCAGCTACTGCTATTCTTAACCCCTCATTACTTAAATAACCAATTGTATCCCTGCCTCTTTTTTTAATTTCCTGTCTTATTTTTAGTATTAAGTTTTTTCGGATAGAAACAAGATCTTCTTCATTTAATAAATTAGTTATATCTGAAAGGTTAATTTTGTTTGGTATATCCTTCAATAATAGATAATTGGTGAATTTTGACAAATCATTTCTTAAATCAGTATTTTTCTCAATTGTGTAAACCTGGTTAAAGAATGTTTTTATGATTTCTTCATTCAACTTAGCTGTCAGATTATTCTTATTTTCAGTTAATTGATGCAAACTAATAAGGCCTTTTTCTTGATAAAAGATAGCTGGATAGTTCTTTACTCTCGCATGGATTTGATTTACAGGAACAGGATTACCATCTTTTCTGGTATATAGTTTTGCTTCATTTATGCGATTGGCTATGTCAGAAGCACTGAGGGGATTCCCTGCTTCCTGCAGTATTTTAACTATGGCCTCATGTAATGTCATCTAATGACTTTTATTTTTTGATCTATAAATTTAAGTATTTCCGCATTATTTCCTTGACAATTATCATCCAGAAGCTCCCCGATAGTTCTGATCCTTCCGCTGATGATCAATTTGTCATAAATTGATATACGGATTAGTCTGACCTGATAAACAATGGCAAAAACATCCCGAAGGTAGTCATAATAGGCTCTCTGACGCCATCTGGGAGAACCATTTCCATTGAGATCACCATTTATTCCTGGCTTGCCGAATTGTAGTTCCGAAGATGGGCTGGTCCAATATTTCCCCCAGGATGATTTCTTAAGACAATCCTGCTCCTTGGTCGAGCAGTATTTTATATAGTCAGATATCTCAAAACAATTAGAAACATGATAGGCAAAGGATTCAAGAGTGATACCTCTATAGCGGTTAAAATGCTGCTCTTCATCGAGTTCCAGAATAAATTTCTCAAGAATCATATCCCAACCTCCAAATTCAAGAGGATAAAGATCATTCTGGCCATCAAGTTTCTTCCAGATCCTGTAGACTTCATTTGTGAGACCTCCTTTTTTCAAATCATTAGAAGAAATCGAATTTCCGGGATTATTTCCTGCCTCATAATAATTATTCAATATCCCACTTAATATTTCCTGCCTCTGTTTCATCTTAGATTCTAAGATTCAGTTATAAAGTGTAATAAGATCAGGGAAACCCTCATAATACTCGAAGTTCATTAAGGCAAATAAGTTTCTACTCCAGATATCTTCAAAAGTCAAGAGGCTTATCTTGTACACTTTGCCGTCGTTAGCAGCTTCAAGCAGGCAAAACTCACCTCTGTTAATAAAGTTTTCAAGCATCAGTTCTGCATCAGAATCATTTAAATATGCGGGATCTCCCATTGAATTAAAAATTCTCCTTATCCTGAAGTTTTCCATCTGATTCTGAGTGAGGGTAACTCCTCTGGTACATATGGTGCGGTGCATTTCTTCAAAAATGCTCATTATCACTATAATTATTAGTTTGCAAGTGAGATCAACTTACTGTCAGGCATATAATTAGCAGATAGCTTACTTTTCAGAAGATTGGTGGTTTGAGGCAGACTTGTTTTAACCAGCACCTCTGTCACGTTGATTTTCATTTCGCGACACCATTTTTCCCAGATATAGACCAGCATATCTGATTCATACTGAAAGTCGTATTTGGGATTTATCTCAGTTACGAATACTTTGATATCAGAGAATTCCTTTTTAATCGGAATCAAGCCAAGATCATTGCTTTCAATTATCTTTTTCCAATCAGATTTATTCCTGACTGATGAAAGAAAACTTGTAGTCGGATATCTCTTCCCCTCAGGTAATTGTCTGCTATAATCTTCGAGATCAAAATATCCATCAGTCAGAACAACCAGTCTGTTGTCATAATCCTTCCCTGAGAGAAATTCAAGATTCTCATTGAAGAACTGCCATATACCGGTACCTGGATAGTAAGACGTAGCTGAGCCGAGATATGCCTTTGAGTAGAGTTCCTGGAGTACATTATTTAATCGCTTATCGAATTCAACCAGCTTGTTAAGTTTTACCCCAGAATTAAGCGATCCCATATCGATAAACATTGCATTCTCATAATCACTGGAATTGTAAGGGACCCCCTTTTGAGGTGCTATTATAACCTGGAATTTATCTCTGGAGTTTATCACCAGGTTTTTTCTGACATTAGCGTTAAACTCTTCAAAAACTGCTTTAACAATTTCAATGTCTCTCTCAGACTGGCCCGTGGTAATAAGTCTGTCTGACAGATCCAGCAAAATCATAAAGTTGACTGGTTTGCCCGACGCTTTTACCTGTTCAGAAGGTGAATTGGAACAGGAAACAGCAAGAAGAAAGAGAATCGATATGATGAACTGATTGGTCTTCATAAGTTGGGTTTTAAGCGGTTAATGATCTATTGAATGTCGCTGATTTAAAACTGATATAGACATTTTCACAATCTTGTTTTCTACTGTGATCTGACCTTAAGCCATTCAGGTAAGAGAGCCATCCGCTGTAAAAATCATCAATACTTCTTTCAAGATCCACAAGGCTATAGTGCACGTTACTTTTCTTTGCTTCGAATGCTTTGATTTTCTCTTCAAGAGTGTTAATCAAATTGACCTTTTCAATCCTTGAAGTATTTAAGACGCCTTTATCGAAGTACAATTGCCTCAATACTTTATCAATACTTAATATCTTCTCAAAGTTTTCTCTTTCGGGATTCGAGGCTTCAAACTCACATGCAAGCTTATGAAGGATCAGACTCCAACCAATGCTGGTGAAGAATCCAAAGAAAAGAACCAGGTAAAAGACGAAACTTTTATAAAAAACCCAGCTACCATCTGACAACCCCATTAATTCACTTACAGTATGATTATTATTCTCAATACTATATGCCAGCAATCCATCAGCGGTAAGAACAAACAAAACAACGGATAAAACGACAGCCCACTTAATTACTTTGGTTCGTATTTCAAGGCTGAAATGTAAAATCAAGGCAAAAATGAAAAATACTATCGGAGCGAACCAGTGAATATTGAATTCTTTAAAAGCTGAGATATTAAAGACGTTGTTCAGGAGTATGCTGATACTATTCTGGTCAGCATTTGCGACCTCGCCTGCAATATTCCTGAACAGAGCAGAATGAATGGCTGAAACATAGAACAGGTACAGGTAAATGAATCCGGCTATAAAACCGATCCAAGTCAAAATCAGGTTGAACCTATTCCTTTTAAACTTGATGCTCCATGTATTATTCTTAAGCTCATCAATTCTGCTTTTATTAGAGTCTATTTCCCTCTGAATGTTTGGAATATCTACCTGGTCTATTTTTTCAATTGCTGCTTTGTGAGTATTTATCTCCCCCTTATGATCATTTATTAATTTATCCAGACCTTCAATTGTCTCCTTACGTTTTTGTTCATTATTGTTTTCGTCAACAATCTGACCGCTTTTGATAAGCTCAAATGAGTTTCTGAGAGCACTTGGATCTCCATTGTTCCTTCCTGCTCTCATATAACCGATCTGGTTCATATTTCCCCTTTCAATCTCTGACAGACTTTGCATGGTAATCTGGGCGCTTTCAGGTAATATTGCCTCATTATTGTTACCATTTTTCTTGCTGATCAGATTCTGAAAGAAGTTTGCCATAATTATAAAGATTAAATTTCGAAATCCTATATTTCAAACTAAATGCCATTTTATTAATCGATTGATATAGAACCTTATACAATTTATTTATATATCATTAATAGATTTATATATATCATATTATGATACATTATCAATAATTTATTGGGATTTTCTTTTTACCAGATGAATTGTGAGAATAAGTTTTCGATTTAAACCTCTATTTTTAAGTAAATTAATTTGGCGGGCTAACTTTAGTAATTGATTCCTGATATGAATGGGAAGCAAATTTTAAACAATGGGTTTGGATCCCCGGGCTACGTCGCCAGAGCAATGACACACGAATTCTTAGGCTATCGAAAACGGAAGAAGCTTGATGATCAGGCCATACTCGAGAAAATCCTTGTTAAGAGAAGCTGGATTTACAGATTAATGGGCAAGAATATTCTGAAGAAGCCGGTCAGAGACAGAATTCTTGAATACTCAAATGGACAGTTGCCGTTTATTATTTTATCTGATGTTTTTGTAACCAACCGTTCGAGAGGGGATCAATATGTACTAGCCTTATGGCAAAATTTATCTCTTGTAGTAGAGGTAGTATTGGAAAATTACAACAATATGACTGGATATGAGGAACAAGTATCAAGTGCATCAATCCTGGAAGATAAATTCAGACAGTTTATTCAAACAGAATGGGATAGATATTGATTCTGTTTATACCCTTAAACTTATCATAAATGATATCTTGTGCCTTACGGGAAATCTTATTTAATTAGAATGTCCTGTGCGACAAAATTCAAAAAGTCATTCAGTGTTTGAGAATAAAAACTCTTTGCCAGGCTGGGTTGATGGGGAAATGGATAAAATGGCCGGTCTATCTCATTGTCAGTACATTTTTTAAATGCCCGGCTGCTTGTTTGATTTCCATAATCCCAGTAATACCTGACTTTATCTTTATATATATTAGAAAGTAACTGTAGAACTGGTTCTCCAAGAGTAATTACCGGCAATCCCTGGTATACATCGAGTTCTCTTCTTAAAAGTTTAAGATTCAATGTTAAGTGGTCAAAAAGGACGTCCATGGTTTTTGCAGGGGGAGATGTATAGAAATATTTATAAATATTTGTTGAATAAACATTTTCTAGTGTTAATCCCAGCTTTTCACAGATTGTCGTGACATATTTTGTCAGGCTTCCTGACCTGTTTAAATTCAATGTTGTGCTTATTTTAGACCTTTGTGATTGATTCTTAATTGTGGGATCCTGACCTATTATAATTAGCCTGATTTCTCCGGGACCCTTATATGGAGGAACGGGAGAAAGGCTCATGTCAATTTGATTAATTTCAGAATCAAGATTCAATTTGAGGTAACTCCTGATTAGAGTTGCTTCTTTTAGAACAGACTCAATAGTTGCAAGTTTTTGCTCGTACATTTCCTCATTTCTGAAAAAGGCAAGAGTTTTGCTCTGTCCACGGAAATATTCCTGAATTATAAGCGCCCTGTATTCGCCCGGAAATGAGTCTTCGTCCAAAATTGCAATTATCCTTTTCTCAGGATGGTCGATATAGACGCTTTTTAAAGTTGTTGAGACCATATATGAAGGCCCAATAAACAATGGGATACGATTTTCTTCGATCCGCACAAATACATTAAAATTAACCACATCAATTAATTCATGCTTAAGAGTTATAGCAGGGTTAGTATAATGTCCCTTATCAATTCTCTTGAACCTTATTTTACTCCATTTAGGATCTGCTTTTAACCGATCTATCCATTTGTAGTTTTGATCCGTTTCCATGTTATTTAATATTCATCAGTTTTTTAAATGCATCTACGACGTCCTTGATTAAATGTTTATTTGAATGATGTCCCCATTATGGCTCAAAGGGATACAATCCGTATCAGTTCTCAACATGGTTTTCATTCCAAAGTCCTCTGTTATTTCTTCGTGCTTTTCGTTCTAGTTTAACAAATATATCAGCATATTTAACATTAGGAGGAATGGTCATAACCATTGCATATCCTCGCCTTACCAATTCAGCATTCACGAATGTCCCGTCAGTTAAGAAAACATAGACAAGCGTTCGGTCATACTGATCGGTCTTATCAATATCATATTCGAGCCTGACCTTTTTGTTTTCAAGTAACCTGGTTAAGTATTCTTTTGACTGCTGACCATAGTATCCGATTGCTTTTCTTCCAGTGTTTCTTGTTTCAGGAGCGTCAACGCCAATAAGCCTTATTTTAACTCCGTTCTCACTACCGTTGTCGGCCCAGAAAGTATCACCATCTACCACACTTTTAACTTCCAAGTATTCAATCAAAATACTTTTTTCTCTACTGGAAATGCATGATAAATAGAGAAAGTAAAATATAATAATCAGAATAATTGAAAGTCGTTGTTTCATTTCTCCTTAGTTATTTGTTCCGTTGATTATTGTATACATGATATTTGACTGGTGCGTGGTTTATTAAAGAAACAACTTTTCTCAAGATCAATTTTATTACAAGCTATCTTTCATTCAATCATAATGCCACAGGTTATCATATTGGATATCTGATTATTAATATTTAATCATATATCATATGATGTATATGTATATCTATTTATGATATATAATCAATTTAGGCTAGTGTCATGTCAACTATAGTATGACGTAATTAAATATTTTGTATCTTTATCAAAAATAAA
>MTKZ01014857.1_pt1 | contig 27736 bp, 25 predicted proteins | sample 1042781 | NCBI WGS metagenome assembly MTKZ01 (sample SAMN06212207, study PRJNA360539) | anaerobic digester metagenome | biome: Wastewater treatment plant; material: sludge; isolation source: anaerobic digester fed with sludge from wastewater treatment plant | place: Denmark: WWTP Viborg ... | reverse complement strand
TGCGCCACGAGCATCAATACCGGTCCACCCCGAGTTCCCCGTCGGGCGTAGACATTCCCGATCTCGTCAATCTCGGCTGGGTATCCAATATCGTGCAGCAGCCCCGCCACGAACCGACCGCGTTCCAGCTCCTGACCCGTTGGCGCCGGAATCGCACAGATTCGCATCGTGAGGTCGGCGACGAACAGGGCCTGTTTCGCAGCAGCGGAACGCGCCTGATCCACCTGACGCTGACTCGGCGGCAATGATCCTCCCTGGCTTCCTGAGGTGGTTGAATCGGACGAAAATCCGGGGCAGGGGGCGCGATGGAAACCGGCTTGCGGTTATCCAAGTGTGACGGCAGTATAGCACGATCCGAAAACATTACGCGCTGGCGCGCGAAAAATTCCGACCGTCTGCGGTATCCTTGACAGCACGCGACAGGGTCCGTACAGTGACACCCGCAGGTGAGCATACAGCCGGGCAATCGCCTCAACATCCATGCAGCTCGACTCGTGCGCTCGCGTCGGAAGTAGCGATGCTGAGGAAGGTGGCAGATGCAGCGGATCTACCGTGGCGACCGAGGCATGATCGCGTGGGCGCTTCATCGACTAACCGGGCTTGGCGTACTCCTCTTTCTCCTTGTCCATATTGCCGACATCTTCGTCATCAGCTACGGGCCGGCCGAGTTCAACTCTTTGCTGTTCATCTATCATTCGCTCGGTTTCAGGCTTATGGAAGTGTTGCTGGTCGGCGCCCTGTACTACCACGCATTCAACGGCATCCGTATTATCCTGATCGACTTCTGGGATCGCGCCTCACTCATCCAGCACCAACTCTGGTATGGAACGATCGTTGTCTTCCTGGTCACGTTCATCCCTACCGCCATCCTGATGACCCGGCCGCTGTTCAGCTGATTCTGGAGAGGACAGACGAGCGATGCTCAGTCGTGGTGGTGGCCGGGCGAAACCGGTCGAGGCGAACGGTATTGAGCTGTTCTCCTGGTTCTTCTTCCGCGTCAGTGGCCTGTTGCTGGTCATTCTGGCTATTTTGCACGTCGTGATCATGCATGTCGTGAACACGGTCGACAAAATTGACTTCGAGTTCGTTGCAGATCGCTGGGGTTCGCCGTTCTGGCGAGTGTTCGACTTTCTTCTGTTGGCGTTGGCGTTGTTACACGGGATCAACGGCGGTCGGGTCAGCATCGAGGACTATATCCGTACGCCAGGGTGGCGGATCGCCGCGCATACGACGTTGGCAGTGATCGCGGTGGTGTTCCTCATCCTCGGCGGTCTCGCAATTGTGACGTTCAATCCGCAGGCTTTCCAGGCGGCCCAGGCAGGGAGATAGGTGATGTACCACCGTTACGACGCGCTGATCATCGGCGCTGGCGGCGCCGGTCTGATGGCTGCTGTCCAGCTCGCGGGAAAATGCAAGTCAGCCGTGATTTCGAAGCTCTACCCACCGCGATCCCACACAGGAGCCGCGCAGGGCGGGATCGCGGCGGCGCTCGGCAATGTCGAGGAAGACCACTGGGTCTGGCACATGTTCGACACGGTCAAGGGTGGCGATTACCTCGTCGACCAGGATGCGGCCGAGGTCCTCTCCCGCGAGGCAATCGACGCGGTCATCGAGATGGAACATATGGGGTTGCCGTTTAACCGCACCCCGGAAGGCAAGATCGACCAGCGACGGTTCGGCGGTCACACCCGAAACTTCGGCGAGGGCCCGGTTCGGCGCGCCTGCTACTCGGCGGACCGCACAGGCCACATGATTCTGTACACGCTCTATCAGAACTGCATCAAGCACGACGTCGAGTTCTTCGACGAGTTCCACATGCTGGATCTCATCATGACCGACGACGGGATCTGCAACGGGATCATCGCGCTTGAGGTTCTGACTGGCGAGATTCACGTCTTCCACGCCAAGACGGTTATCATGGCGACCGGCGGATACGGTCGGGCATTTCAGGTAACGTCGAACGCAATGGCCGCGACCGGGGACGGCATGGCGATCGCATTTCGTCGCGGCATCCCTCTTGAGGACATGGAGTTCTATCAATTCCATCCGACCGGTATTTACCGGAAGGGGATCCTGCTCACCGAGGGGGCCCGCGGTGAGGGCGGAATCCTCCGCAATGTCAATGGCGAACGCTTCATGGAGCGCTACGCCCCAACGCTCAAGGACCTGGCCCCACGGGACATGGTGTCACGCTTCATCTGGCAGGAGATCCGCGAGGGACGTGGCGGCGGCCCGAACAAGGACTATGTCACGCTCGACTTGACACATCTCCCGCCCGGCGCGCTCGAAGAGAAGCTACCGGACATCACGGATTTTGTCGAGACCTATCTGGGGCTTGACCCGCACAACGTGCCGATTCCGATTCAGCCTACCGCGCACTATGCGATGGGTGGCCTGCCCACCGATGTCGAAGGTCGGGTGACGATCGACGATACCGGCACGGCTCTCCCCGGGCTTTACGCTGCCGGTGAGGTGGCGTGTGTCTCGGTTCACGGCGCAAACCGACTGGGCACCAATTCACTGGTCGATCTCGTTGTGTTTGGCCGGCGGGCGGGGAAGCACGCGCTCCAGTACATTGCCGAGAACGACCTGGCGCCACTTCCGCCGGAACCCGAGTACCGGGGCCGGGCCGAAGTATCCAACCTGATGGAACGAACCACCGGCGAGAATGTAGCCGACATCCGTCAGACACTTCAGACTGAGATGATGGACAAAGCCAGCGTGTTCCGCACCGGTGAGGGACTTCGCGAGATCCAGCAGATCGTGCATGACCTGAAGGATCGCTACCACCATGTCGCGATCAACGACAAGGGCAGCGTCTTCAATATGGATCTTCTCGAGGCGCTCGAGCTCGGTTACCTGCTGGACTGCTCCGAAGCGCTCGTCGCTGGCGCCGTCACACGCGAGGAGAGCCGCGGAGCCCATATGCGCGAAGATTTTCCCGATCGGGACGACACCAACTGGCTGAAGCACACGCTCGCCTACCGGACGTCCGGCGGGTTGCAACTGCGGTACAAGCCGGTCGTCCTGACCCGCTTCGAGCCGAAGGAACGGAAGTACTAATGCAGGTCACGGTCAAGGTGCTCCGGTTCAACCCGGAAATGGACACCAAGCCGCACTACGAATCGTATACAGTCGAGCAAGAGCCATCCGACCGGGTTCTTGATGCCCTCAACACGATCAAGTGGCACATCGACGGCACTCTCACTTATCGGAGATCGTGCGCGCACGGCGTTTGCGGCTCGGACGCGATGAGGATCAACGGTCGAAATCGGCTTGCCTGCAAGCTTCTGATCAAGGATGTCGGATCAACGATCACGGTCGAGCCGATCATTGGCTTCGATGTCATCAAAGATCTCGTCGTGGATATGGAGCCGTTCTTCGATAGCTACAAGCGCATCAAGCCGTTTCTCATCAACCACGACGCTCCCCCGGTCGGGCGAGAGCGACTCCAATCGGCCGAGGATCGCGAACGCTTTGACGACACGACAAAGTGCATTCTCTGTGCCTGTTGCACGACATCGTGTCCGATTGTCTGGACGAACGAGGAATACGTGGGGCCGGCGACGATCGTTCAGGGCCATCGCTTCATTTACGACAGCCGCGACCAGGGCGGCCCGGAGCGACTCAAGATGCTAAATGAACGCTCCGGTGTCTGGCGCTGCCGGACGATCTTCAATTGCACTGATGCCTGCCCACGAGGGATCAAGGTGACGCAAGCGATTGAGCAGGTCAAGCGCACGCTGCTGACCGGGGAATAACCCGACCTTTACACGCCCGGGACGGTCCGCCGTCCCGGGCGCTGTGTATACTCCCGCGCGTGACCCGTTATCGCCCTGGAGGATCAACCGATGACCAATCCGCTTGATTGGGATTACCTGACTGCATCGACCCGCGATACGCCGGTGTTCGGGCCGCTGTCAATCACCTATCTCATCGTTTTCGCCGGCCTGTTTCTGCTCAGCGCATTCGCCTACTATGATGCGCCTCGTCGCTTTCGCTCCGATCGTATCCGGCGCGAAGCAATCCGCAAAGGATCCGAGATCCTCATGTGGGTGACCGGGGTGGGGCTGTTCTTCTTCGGGGTTCGAGTTATGCAGTTCCAGTTTCTCAGCCTCGAGCGCCGCATCTGGTTGTATCTATCGATGCTCCTGTTGATCGGTGTGCTCGCCTATTTTGCGTATTATGTCCGCCAGGTCATGCCAGCACAACTCGCCGCCCACTCTCAGCATCAGGCGAAGAAGCAGTACATTCCGGCCCACGGCTCAAGCCGAGACCGGTCCCGGGGGAAATCCGCGCGCTGACGAGCCACATCNNGAGCCACATCTGGATACGAACACACGAGACGCCGCCGGACTTTCGTCCGGCGGCGTTCGCGTCTGGGTCAGAAAAATGGCCGTGCACCCTCTTCCGACCGCGATCCTCCAGCTTGCTACAAGTAGTTAGCTCCGGCAGGGCGTCCCCGCGTCACCCACGGGAAACCACTTAGGGCTGCTTCCTTCCGGACCTGACCCGGTTCGCGGGTCCGCGCCGCGCGGGACCCGGCCTTCATCACCACTTACTCGAGCAGTCCTACAGGGTCGGGCCTCGAGAGGGACTTCCGTCCCGCTAGAGCGGATTGCGGGTACAGGGCACCGCTAGTTCCCCACCTAGCACGACCGCCGGAAGTATAGCATCCGATCCGGTTCGGGCAGACAGATCTGCCCGCGGTCCGGGCGGTACAATCAGACCGATGAACCGACGAATAGACATCAGAGGCGATTCCCCAGTGAAACGAGCTCTCTTTGCGCTTGCGCTGCTTGCGACCATCAGCGCGCTGCTCCCGTTCTCTGTCGCGGCAGACACCAATGGGCGTATCAGCGGGACGGTCACCAACGGCACGAGCGGCCAACCGGTATCTGGCTCAACCGTCACCGTATCTCGCTTTGACAAGAAGCCCGAAGGTGGCGTGATGCCACAGAGCGTCGACCTGACGGCGATCACCACAGGCGATGGACGCTACAGCTTCGACGGTCTCGACACCAGCACCGGGCTGGTCTACGCGGTATCAGTGACCTTTCAGGGTGTTCTCTATTCTTCGGGAATGGTTCAGATCAGCTCGTCGCCGGAACAAACGGCGGATATCTCCGTTTATGAGACCACGCCGGACCAATCGGCAGTCTCTCTGTCGTCGCGCGGCCTCATCCTGAATGCAGTCGATCGCGAGACAGGCGCAGCCTCGATCGTCGATGTGTTCTCGTTCGACAACGCCGGCAACAAGACCGTCATCGCTGGCGACGAAGGGAGGACACTTCGATTCAGTGTTCCACCGAATGCGGCGGAAGTTGGACCGCGAGCCGGTTTCGACTTCGGCACTCCGAGCCTCGAAGGCTCGACCGTCTACGCGACGTCGCCACTTCGCCCAGGGGCGGCCAACCCGGCGTCGCTGGGCTATGTCCTTCCATATTCTGGATCGACATTCGAACTCTCAGTCACCACCGACTACCCGACCCAGGATGTCCGCATCCTCGTGCCGGCCGGCGAGGACGGGAAAGGCGCGCGTGTCGTAAGTGACACAAAACCCCTGCTCGACGGAGGCATCATCTCGATCGGCAGCCAGCCGTACCACGTCTGGTCCACCGGGATGCTTCAGAAAGGGGATGTGCTCTCACTGCGCTTTCTCGACCTACCCACCGCAACCTCCGCCAATCGAGCTCTCAGCACGATCGAGCCGGCCTTGATTGCTATCGTCGCCTTGCTCCTGGCAACTGGCGTAGCCGGGTGGGTCGTCAGGAGTCGCCGGCTTTCAGCGCCGCGAATCGTCACCGTCGCGCCTGCTCTCGCAGACACGCTCGAAGCGCGCCGCGCAGCCCTCACCGAGGAATTGCGCGGGCTAGAAGCTGCGCACACGGCTGGGCTCGTAGACAGCCCGGAGTATCAGCGCTCCCGACGGTTGATCCTCGAAGACCTGCGCCGGATATCCCGAGCGATGCGCGGGATCGGTGACGACGAGTAGTCGGACGAGGCGTGCTACGATACCCCCCGGTTGATAACGCGGAGGGAGGAGTCGCAACGCATGGCGGACACCGGGTCTCACAGAATCACATCGGATGACATCTATCATTTCAAGCTGATTTCGGAGGCGCAGTTCTCACCCGACAATAAACAGGTCGCATACGCCGTTACGACGATCGAGCGCGAGAAGAACGACTATCGCTCGTCGATCTATATGACCTCGGTCGACGGCTCTCGAACGCGGCGGCTGACTCACGCAGATGCCAAGGATGGCACGCCACGTTGGTCCCCGGACGGGAAGCACATCGCGTTCCTGTCCAATCGCAGCGAGAAGCCGCAGCTGTGGTTGTTGCGCGTCGATGGCGGCGAAGCCTGGCAGGTTTCGACGCTGAGCGACGGCATCGGCGGTTTTGCCTGGTCGCCGGATGGGCAGAGCTTCGTTGCGGTGTCGAAGACGACCGATCTCCCCTCGGAGGATGCGGACAAGAAGGACGACGCCGAGAAGTCCGACGTCAAGCACATCAAGAAGATCCGCTACAAGGCGGATGGAGAGGGCTTTCTCGATTTCAAGCCCAGGCACCTGTGGCTCGTGCCGGCCTTCGGCGGCGACCCTCACCGACTGACCGACGCTGACATCGACGACACCGACCCGATCTGGTCACCGAACGGTCAGGAGATCGCCTTCGTCACCAACAGGACGGACGATCGGGAGATGAATACCGCCTCCGAGTTGTGGGCAATCCATGCTCACGGCAAGGAGGAACGCTGCATCATCGGCGGGGACAGCTCTTCGTTTGGCTCGCCGAGCTGGTCGCCCGATGGGTCGCAACTCGCGTTCGTGGGCAACTGGCACGCCACCGCCGGCGGTGCGTTGGACAATGATCTATGGGTCGTCGGCGCCGCAGGTGGCGACCCGGCGCCGCTGACCGAGACGCACGATCGCTCGATTGGCGACTCGGCGATGAGCGACGTCTATGCCTCGTCAGCAACCAGGCCACTCTGGTCCCCCGACGGCGCGAGCATTTACGTGCTGATCAGCCGCAACGGCTCGACCCATATCTACAGCGTGGCGGCCGGCGGCGGAACGCCGAAGCAANNGCGTATGTCTCCGGTGCAGCGACGAACCCGGGCGATCTGTTTGTGGCAGATTCGGATGGCAAGAACGAGCGGCAACTCACCGATCTGAACAGCGACTTCCTCGGCGGCGTAACTCTCTCGACGCCCGAAGAGTTCTGGGTCAAATCACCGGACGGCGCCGATATTCACGGCTGGATCATGAAGCCCGTGGGATTTGAGCCGGGCCGGAAGTATCCGATGATCCTTCAGATCCACGGCGGGCCTCATGGCATGTACGCGAACGCGATGATGCACGAGTTCCAGCTGATGGCGGCACGCGGCTACGTTGTTGTCTACACAAACCCGCGCGGCTCCTCCGGCTACGGGGAGGACTTCACGACCTATACCCACATGGCGTGGGGCGAGAAGGACATGCCCGACGTGATGGCGGCAGTCGACTGGGCGATTGCGCAGGGTTATGTCGACGAGAATCGGCTGGGCGTCACCGGTGGTTCATACGGCGGCTACATGACGCTCTGGGTTATCGGACACAGCGATCGGTTCAAGGCAGCCGTAACTCAACGTTGTGTATCGAACCTGTACTCGTTCTACGGCACCAGCGACATCGGCTTCACTTTCGGTGAGTACGAGTTCGGCGGGACGCCGTGGGAAGAGCGCGAGCGGCTGATGAAGTACTCGCCGATCACCTACGTCAAGGATATGACGACGCCACTGCTGATCGTGCACTCCGAAGAGGATTATCGTTGCCCGATCGAGCAAGGCGAGCAGGTCTTCATCTCGCTGAAGAAGCTCGGTCGTGAGGTGGAGTTCGTCCGATTCCCGAACGAAAACCACAACCTCTCACGGACAGGCAAGCCGAAGCACCGGATCGAGCGACTCGAGCACATCGTCGGCTGGTTCGACCGACACCTCTAGGATCGGCAGGACGCAAACGGCCGGACGCGTGCTGCGCCCGGCCGTCGGCGTACACAGTAGTTACGGCAACCGCTCGCGGATCCAGTCTGCTAGCATGTCGGCCATCCGCTCGCGATAGGCGAATCCTCGCTCGGCGGTCGCCGGCCGCGCGTCGCCGAGGATGCCATTGCTCGTCAGCGCAACCATTCCCTGCTCGAAAATCACCTTCTGCGCCGCAGGGCCGAAGTCGCCGACATACCCTTCCTCGGCGTAATCCATCTCGACCAGAGCGCCGTTTGCCGCGAGCACCATCGACGTCTCCGCCTCGCCGGCATGCGCCCCTGCCTCGGCGGCGGTGACGCCATCCTTCGCTGCCACCTCGAACATCGGTCGGATGAACTCGTTCAGATCGGTATAGGCGAGGAAGCGCGCGCCATTCACGACGCCACCCGTCTCCGCAAGCAGCTCGTTCAGTGGCGCGAAATTGCCACCATGGCTCGGAACGATCACGATCGTCTCGAAACCGTGCGACGCGAGGCTCGCGACATACTGCCGAACGACGCTCTTGAATAGCTCCTTATCGAGTGTGATCGTTCCAGCAAAGGGCATGTGATGTTCCGAGACACCGAACGGAATCGTCGGCCCCTGAAGCGCACCGGGCAGTCGTTCGACAACCGCCTCCGCCAGGAACGAGCCCAGCAGCGTGTCGGTCTGCATCGGCAGGTGCGGGCCATGCTGCTCCATCGAGCCGGCCGCCGCAACAAGCGTCCGCTGACCGGCGTCGATTGCAGCCCTCACCTGCGGCCAGGACATCTCCTCGAGCTTTCGCCGGTTCGATAGCCGACCCTCGACCTTGCTCACGTCAACCACGTTAGTCAGCCTCCCCTGATTCCTCTTGTCGCCGTCGCGCGATCATCTCGCGACCCCTGGCCAACACTCGTTCTGTCAGTCGCGCATCATACTGCTTCTGCTCGACCCACCGTTCGAGCATCTGCGCGGCGTCACGAGCCACCTCGTCGCTCACAGCGACGCGCGCGCGCGCAGTGGTCTCACTCTCGACCACGACGTGGGCAACATGCGATGCCCCAGCCGCGAGCAACGCCTTGCGGACATCTGCGACGACGACCCCGCGCTCGCGTCCAGTGTCGACCTCGATGACGCAACGCACGATCGCATCCCGGATATCACGGCCGGCCCTTTCGATCTCACGGGTGACTTGAGCGTCCGGCGTGTCACCGCGCGCCTCGATGCGGAGCGTGCGAAACCGGCGGGCCGGCAGCTCCACAAACTCGAACTGCGTCTCTCGCCCGTCCGAGCCGTTTTCAATATCGACGATGACATACCCTTTCGGCTCGCGTTCCTCGCCGAAGTCAATCCTCTCCGGACTCCCCGCATAGACCACCGGCGGATGCGTGCCAATCACCTGGTGCTTATGGATATGCCCCAATGCGACGTAGTCGAACGAGCGGGCATGGACGTCGTCACGTCCAACCGTAATGTCCTTGCCGAGCATGATCGACTGCTCCTGCCCCAGCGACGCGCCTTGTATGCTGACATGCGCCATCAGGACCGAGGGTTGCGTCGGGTCGATCCCGCGGAGCTTATCCGCGATCGCCTCGGACACGAGTTGCTGGGTCTCTCGATCCAGCGCCAGATCATCCAACTCCCGATACTCCCGCACACCCAGCAGGCCCGATCGAGGAATCCAGGGGAGCGTGACGATCTGCAGTGGCCCGGAGCGAGTGGCTACGTTGAGCCGTTCGATCGATCGGCTGACGTAGACACCCTGAATCTCGAGCACGCCGTAGATCTCGACTGGGGTCGCTCGACTCGCAACATTGGGCAGATCGTGGTTGCCGACCAGGATAACGATCGGGATATCAGCCCGCGAAAGCCGCAGGACTCGGCGGGCGAACTCGCGCTGCAAGGTCGGACTAGGGTCACGATTCTTGAACGCATCACCGGTGAACAGCACCGCGTCGACTCGATCGGCAATCGCTCGATCCAGGATCAGATCGAATACCCGCAGGAAATCAAGAACTCGGGTCGAGAGGCCGGTCTCGGGGTCGAGCGCGCCGTGGTTGTCGACGCCCAGATGGAGGTCGGAGAAATGAATCAATCGCACGAATTATTCAGACCTCCTCGGTCGCCCACCCGTCAATACTTCCATCCCCAGCCGCGGGTCTGGCCGCGTCCTGCGGATGGAATCATCGCGCAGCGCGCGTCCATATTCTCTCGTGCGAACGATCATTGGCATCGGAATCGCATGGCCGACGACGAGGCACTGTTGGGACGGCTCGAGACTGGCGAGCATCGAGCGCAAGCCGGCCCGATCGCCAGTGCCACTCAGGACAGCGGCGATGTCCTGCTCGTCGGTCAACAATCCACTGACACGAGTCGCAAGTTGCGACATCACCTCGGAGTCGATCTGACTCGGGCGCTGATCGACGACCATGAGCGACACATTGAACTTGCGCATCTCGCGAGCAATCGTGCCGAAGATCGACTGCCGAGCCGCCGACGGGCTCAGAAACTTGTGGGCTTCTTCCAGCACAACGACGAGCGGACGAGAGGAATCGGGAGTTTGCATCGCTCGGGACCGGTTGGCATCCTCGCGGTACTCGCTGTGTATCCGACGCGTCAGCAGATTCGTTACGAGCATGTAGTCCCGCAGGCTGTCGTAGCCACCAAACTGGATCACGACGTGCCGGCCAGCCCGAAGATGCTGGACAATGTCGCGAACTGGATCGGCGGTTGCGTCATTGACGATGTAGTCCCGTTCCGGGAGATACAGCAGCTTTCGTCGTAGCGCATCTACCGCGCCTTCGTGGGCTCCAGTCTGTGCGACAAACGCCTTCGCTCCCTCTCCGTCCATCCCGAGGAGGGTGGAGAGCCATCGCTTCCCGAACGCCTTTTTCAACAGGAACGTCGTGGCGCTGAAGGTATCAGTGAGGTCGAGCTCGTCGCGCAATAGCTCGATATCCTCTGGCTCGATGTGATTCATGCCGATCTGGATGTGGTAATCGACTCGTGGGCTACTGCGATCGAGGCTGTAGACCTTCACCTGCGTCGAGTCGAAGAGATCGCGCAGGCCGGGTATGCCGGGCTTGTCCCGGCGCTCATCTGCGTACTCATCATGCATGTCGAAGATCAGAGCAGACGAGATATTGGCCCGGATCAGGCCGAAGAGGATCAGGCGCGTCAGGACGCTCTTGCCGGTGCCAGTCTGGCCGAAGATGCCGCTCGGTCGCTCAATTAGCTTTCGGAGGTCGATTGTGACTTTCGCGTCATCCATCGCGATCGGCGAACCGACCGAGAATCGTTCGTCCCCCTCCTGCCCGAAGACAACATCGAAGTCTTCCGCGCGGGCGCGGCGCATTCGGGCGAAGTGCGACGGAATGGTCCGGACCGCGCGAGGCCCCGCTCCCAGCACGTCATCCTTGCCCTCGACAACGAGGCTGGGTCGGACCGTTGCGGCAGTGAACGTGTGGATACCGCGGAGCGATTCGCGGATGAACTCGCTTTCAACGGGCGGGTCGGTAGCAACACCAGGGTCAGTCATTCGCAACTGCAGATCATTTACAAGGCTGAAATAGCGATCGCGCTCTCCTTCGAGAACGACGAAACTGCCAACCTGCAGATCTTCAGCCGAACCGCCGTTCAGCCGGACAGTCAGGCCCGCACTGAAACTACCCTCGGTCACGACGCCGAGGTCGTCGCGGCTGCCAGAATCCATGGCTCCTCCGGCCCGACACAGTGTCCGTACGCTCCGAATTGTATCATTGGGTTCGACGGTATCCGTGACCGAGCAGGAATGGCGGCCATGGCCGATATCGAAGTCCCGCCACTTGAGGCGCTACAGCAGTTTCTGGACGATGTCCATCTCGATCCCGCAGCAAACGGATCGACCTCCAAGCGCACGGCCTACCGGCTTGGCGAGTCGTGCGCTACCTCCGATCTGACGATCGAGGAGACCTTCGAGCTCCTCGAGCAGAATGCCCCCGATGTGTTGGCGGTGCTGAGCGCTGAAGCGCTGGGGTCGATCGTCCGAGGGTATGTCGACCAGATCGTCCGCACCCGTGGTCTGACTCAACGCAAGCCCGGCCGGCTCTCGAGCCATGTCGCGCGGCTCGCGGCCCTGCATCGTATCAATCGCGCAGCCACATCGAGCCTGCGGCTCGATGATGTCCTCGCGACAATCGTCGAGGCCGTTGCGGAAACGATCGACGGTGACGCCTGCTCGGTCTTCCTCTACGACGAGCACACACAGGCGCTGATTCTGCGGGCGACGAAAGGGCTGAACCCCGACGCCATCGGTCGGATCGCGATTCGCTCCGATGCAGGGATCACCGGACTTGCCGCAAGCACCCGGGTCACTCAGATGGTCGAGGACGCGCCGTCACATCCCGCCTTCTTCACCTACCCGCTAGTCGGAGAGGAGCGATACACAACGCAAGTCTCCATTCCCCTGTTTCTACGGGAACCAGAGCGGCTCATTGGCGTGATGAACATCCAGTCGGTGGACCAGCGCACGTTCGACCAGGACGAGCTGACGTTCCTCGAAACGGCCGGCGGTGAGCTCGCGATTGCGATCGAGAATGCTCGCCTCTACAGCCAGACCGACGACGCGCTGCATCGTCGAATCTCGGAGCTCAATGCGTTGCAGGCAGTCAGCCGAAGCCTGGCGGTCGCGCGACGCCCGGACGAGCTCCATCCGCTGATTGCCGCTCACGCAGCGTCCATCGCGCGAGGTGATGCAGCGGCGATCTTCGATGCCCCATCGTCCGGCAGTTCGGATGGGGGACGCCTCGCCGCAACCGGAGTTGATGATCCCGACGAGGTGTTCCCACCAGCTATTCGCGAGCGGGTGGAGACCAATCGTAGCGCCATGGCTGTCACAACCGGTCCGGACTCCATCGTGCTCGGCGCGCCGCTGATGACGGCGCATCGTCTGCTGGGCAGCGTGCTCGTCCGAACGCGCCTCGACGAAAATCACGTAGAGGAGAAGTTGAGCCTGTTCCAGGCGTTTGCCGATGCCGCGGCGTTGGCGCTGGAGAACGCAGAACTCTACGAGGAGGCGAACAGCGGGTTCGCGCGGGCCTCGACTCTGCTCCAGGAGATGCACCATCGTGTGCGTAACAACTTGCAGACCGTCGCGGCGCTCCTCTCAATGCAGGCGCGCCACGCCTCGCATCCTGCGCATCGCGCAACGCTTCAGGAGGCAGTCGCCAGGGTCCAGTCGATCGCCGCCGTCCACAATCTGCTTTCGGCCGAGAACCTCACGTCGGCAACGGTGACGTCGATTGTGAAACACGTCGTCGATGAGGCATCGATCAACGTCGTGCCGCCGGGCAAGCGCGTCGAGTTCGAGATTGTGCCGAGCGATGTCGCGGCGACTTCACGACAAGCAACTATCCTGGCGTTGCTCGTGAACGAATGCGTGACGAACGCGATCGAGCACGGGATGAGCGACTGTCAGGTCGGACGGATCCGCGTCGTCCCGCGCCGCGACGGCGACCTGGTCGAGCTCCGAATCGAAGACGATGGCTGCGGACTGGCGGAGGGCTTCAACCTCGAACGCGATAGTAGCCTCGGTCTACGGATTGCGCGCACGCTGACGACGGCTGATCTCAAGGGGACGTTCGCCATCGGCAACCGTCCGGAAGGCGGCGCGGTCGCGACGATTCGCTTTCCAGCCGCAGTCCAGGATATCCCGATCACGCGCTGATCGGGCCGTCATTCGCGGCGTAGGCGCGGTCGAGCAAAGACATGATGTGGACCACCTCGACGTCGACACCCTGCTGGCGCAGGCCGGCCGCGATCTGCATCATGCAGCCCGGGTTCGCCGATACGATCGTCGCAGCGCCGGTCTTCCCGGCATTGTCGAGCTTGCGCGCCAGCAGGGTTGCCGACGTCTCCGGCTGAAGCAGGTTGTAGATGCCCGCGCTGCCACAGCACATCGTCGACTCCGGCATCTCCACGAGAATCAGGCCCGGTATTGAGGCAAGAAGCTGACGAGGTTCACGGGTAATGCGCTGGGCATGGGCAAGATGGCACGGATCCTGGTAGGTTACGGTCATCTTGAGTGGCCCCGGTTCGGCCGACAGGCCAGACTGAGCGAGGAACTCGGTTGCGTCCTTGACTCGTTCGCTGAAGCGCTTCGCGCGCTCGGCGTAGGCAGGGTCGTTGCGCAACAGGAAACCGTACTCCTTCATCGCCGCCCCACAGCCAGCAGCGTTGACGATGACTGCGTCAAATTGCGGATTGTCAAACGCCTCGATGTTTGCCCGCGCCAGCCGCGGGCCACCGTCCATATCGCCAGAGTGAACCGACAACGCGCCACAACATCCCTGTCCGGCTGGAACGACAACGTCGTAGCCGTTTCGCGCAAGCACCCGCGCCGTCGCACGATCCACCTCGGCATAGGCGGTGCTCATGACACAGCCGGCCAATAGCGCCACGGTTCCACGACGAGTACCGTGGGCCGGCCAGTACTCCTGCCCAGGCACGACAAAACGATCCGCCATCTGCGGAAGTAGCGCCTCCTGTTCCTGGAGGCCCATCAGCTTCAGAACACCGGACTTGCGGGCTACATTCTGCGCGCCGCTCCGTTGGTAGAGCCGCAGGGTGGAGGACAGCGCGCGGAACCGCCGTGTGCTGCCGAATGCGCCGCGGAATGCTGCGGTTCGTGCCAGCGAGATCTGCGGCGAGTGCCGCGTGACCTGTTCGATCTGTGCCCTGGCTGTCTCGACCAACTCACCATACCTCACCCCTGATGGGCAGGCCGCCTCACAGGCGCGACAGTTCAAGCAGAACGACATCTCCTCCAGAAACGTCTCATCCGTGATACTGAGACGGCCCTCGTGGACTGACTTGATCAGCGCAATCCGCCCGCGCGGTGATGAACGCTCCCGAAGCGTCAGCCGGTAGGTAGGGCAAGCCGGGAGGCAGAAGCCGCAATGAACGCACGCGCGCATTACATCCACTGGCGGCGCATCGGGACCCGAGAATCCCGAAAGCCGTTCAGGCTCAGCCGCAGCGCGCGCGAACTGGCCGCCAATTGCCTCACTCACCACAGGAGCACCACCCCATCACCTTAGAGACCAAGCACGAACCGGCCGGAGTTGATCCGCCGATCGGGATCAAAGCTGTTCTTCAGTCGCTGCAAGATCGGCCCGACTGCTTCCGGTGTCGGGCCAAAGACGTCTCTCCCCGTCTTGAGGCTGGCCGGCAGCGCCAGCCAGGTCGCCGCTCCGGCGAGCTCGGGGCGCATATCCTCAACTCCATCACCCGCTGGCCGCCGCGCGTACACGAGACCCGAGCCGAGGTCAGCGCACACTCTCCAGCCCGCGTCAGCAAGCTCGTGAATCACCGGTGTCTGCCGCGAGGCAACCAGCGGAAGTCGGACGATGATATCGCCACTCGTCAGCTCGACGAGGGAGGTGAACGGCTGCAACGCAACCGAACCGTCTGACATCGCGACGGCAGTCTCGGCTGTCGCTGCATCAGTAGCAAGATCCAGCATTCGATTCGCGAGTCGATCAATCGCCCCTTCGGGAGCGTCGCACCGAACGCTGACACACCAGCTATCGCCATCGTTCCAGCACAGGACCGACGCTGGCAGGAGCTGTGACCTCAGCAGCGCGACCGCGGCGCTATGCGCCGTCGCCGCAGATGCATAGCGCAACTCGATCGAGCGACTCGCGGAAGCTGCCGGGAATACCTTCAGGTTGAGGCGGGTGACGACTCCGAACGCGCCGAGCGCACCGTAGTGCAGGTGCATCATGTCGAAGCCGGTGACATTCTTGACGACCATCCCGCCGGCCTTCGCGACGGTTCCGTCCGGCCCGGCCACCTCGACACCAATCACCCAATCTTTCAGCGATCCGCCCCCGAGTCGGCGCGGCCCGCTCATCCCGGCGCAATACGCTCCACCGATCGTCGAGCGTTCGGGACGCGCGGCATCGAGCGCCATCGACTGACGCTCCGCCGCCAGCACATCGTGGATCTGAGCGATCGTGCAACCCGGCTCAACTGCCATCGTCATGTTATCCGGCTCGTAAGCGATGACGCGATTGAGCTTCCTCATCGAAATTGCGACATCGAATGGCCCACCGAGATTGCCGAAGGCGAGTCGGGTGCCGCCCCCAACGATCGCCGAGTGCAATCCGTCGGCTGTCACCTCACGAAGAACGTCACTGAGCTCAGCGGTCGATTCCGGGATCCGGACATCGCCTACCAGCACCCCATCAATCGTGACGGAGTCGGCCACAACATCAGACGACATACATGCCGTCCACTTCCAGCGCCTGTTGCTTCAGGTTGGTCAACTCACCACAGGAAAACGCGGTCGGGAAAACCTTGTCGGGATTGAACAGCTCGCGAGGATCGAATGATCGTTTGAGGCCGGCCATCGCTGCCAGGTCGTTGGTCGTGAAGACCAGCGAGAGCGCGTCCTTCTTCTCCATCCCGATCCCATGCTCGCCGCTGACGGACCCACCTGCGTCGATGCAATGCGTGAGCAAGGCGTCGCCCGCCTCCAGCACACGTTGGATCTGTCCCGGTCGATACCGATCGAAGAGCATCAGCGGGTGCAGATTGCCATCTCCTGCATGGAAGACATTGGCGATCTGGATGTCAAAATTTCGGCTGAGATAGCCGATGAAATCGAGCGCCGCCGGCAGCTTCGTCCTGGGCACAACCGTATCCTGCAGATAGTAGTTCGGCGCGAGGCGGCCCAATGTGCCAAAGGCTGCCTTCCGGCCCAGCCAGAGCAGATCCTGCTCTGCTTTCGTTGTTGCGACACGCACCTGCTGGGCGTCGTGCTGACTACACAAACGGGCTACCGCGTCGCGATGCTCTGCAACCGTCTCGGTCAACCCATCAAGCTCGATGAGCAGGACTGCGGCCGCATCAAGAGGATAGCCGCAACTGAACGCTGCCTCGACGGCAGTGATCGTCAGGGCATCCATCATCTCAAGCGAGGCCGGCAGGATACCGTCAGCAATGATCGCTGTGACCGCCCGCGAGGCAGATTCCATCGAAGGGAACGACGCCAGCAGGACCGACACCGTTTCCGGCGTGCGCGTGAGACGAACCATTGCCTTGGTGATGACGCCGAGCGTTCCCTCCGAGCCGACAAGCGCCCCGGTCAAGTCGTAGCCGGATGTCTCGGCGGATGGGCCGCCAACCCAGGTGAGGCTTCCGTCGGGGAGCACGACCTCGAGGCCGAGGATATGGTTACTGGTGACGCCGTACTTCAAACAATGTGGTCCGCCCGAGTTATTGGCGACATTGCCGCCAATCGAGCAGGCGCGTTGGCTGGCCGGATCCGGCGCGAAGAAATAGCCTCGGTCGGCAATCGAGATCGAGAGATCGAGGTTGATCAGCCCGGGCTCGACGATCGCGTAGCGATCAGTCTCATTCACTTCGATGATGTCCGTCATGCGCGTCATGACGATCATCACACCGCCACGGGAGGCGATGGCGCCGCCGGCCAACCCTGTCCCCGCTCCCCGGGCGACGATCGGCAACCCACACGCGACCGCGACCCTGGTCACGTCGCGCACCTCTTCGGCGGTCGCCGGAAGAACCGCTACCAGCGGCTGATGGATTCCGGCGATCGCCTCATCCGAGGCGTCGTACTGGTAAACCGACAGGCCGGCAGGGTCAGACACGACGTGCGCGTCGCCGACAACGCCGGCGAGCGCCCGAATGAGCTCCGCTCGTTCCTCAGCCGTGATCACGAAACCTCCCACTTCGGGTTACAAGTCGTTAGAATGAACGTACACCGATCAGGCGTGCTACAGCCGAACCATCGGCTTCGCGGTAGATATAGGGTCAGGAATACGAATATGTCAACCCATACGAACTGGATCGTCGTCGGATCCCCCGACAATTTCGAGGCCACCCGCGCACTCGGCTTCAGCGTCCAGGGGCTCAAGAGTCGCCACCGAAAGAAGGCCGAAACGATGAAGCCCGGCGATCGAATCATCTGGTACATCACCGGCCTCAAGGCGTTCGCCGGTTACGCAACCGTCACGTCCGAGTACTTTGAGGATCATACGCTCATCTGGAAGAGCAAGGATCCGAAGCGTGACGCCGAGGACTACCCCTGGCGGTTCCACATCGAGCCTGTCGTCGTGCTCGACAAGCAGGAATTCGTGGAAGCCGAACCGATCGCCCGGCAAATGGCTCATGTCGCCAAGTGGCCAGAGGCGAACTGGACGCTCGCGTTCCAGGGCAACATCCACAAAATCGGCGATGACGATTTTGAGATCATCCGGTTGGCGCTTGATCACGCAGCGACGGCCGTCGCCAACTAGTTCGCGGAATTCAGGGAGGTCGATCGTGAGCATCCGTCCCACTCTCGACGAAATCCGCGCCGCTGCGGCGCGGCTGGATGGCGTCATTGTCCGCACGCCACTCGTTCCGTTGCATTCCTACGGCGAACCGTCCGGCATCTTCCTCAAGCCAGAGATCTTGCAACCAGTTGGCTCATTCAAGTTGCGGACGGTGTTCAATGCCGTCGCCGCAAAGACCGCCGAGGAACGTTCCCGTGGATTGTCGACGACCAGCGCGGGGAATACCGCCCAGGCACTTGCCTGGGTCGCGCGCTACTTCGGCGTCACCGCCCGCAGCCTGATGCCCGAAACCGCGCCAGAGTCGAAGGTGCGAGCGATGGAAGCGTACGGCGGGAACCCGGTGCTTGTGCCTGGCGCCGAGGTATTCCGGTTCATGGCCGAAGAAGGCTGGCACGACGAACCGTACACTTTCATTCACCCATGGCGCGAGATGGCAGGCTCGGCAACGATCGGGCTAGAGATTGTCGAAGATATGCCGGACGTCGATAGCGTCTATGTTCCGATCGGTGGTGGCGGGTTGATCGGCGGTGTCGGCTCGGCAATCAAGGCGCTGCGACCGGAGATCCGGGTCGTCGGAGTTGAGCCGGAAGGCTGCTGCGCGTTCACTCGGAGCCTGGAGGCCGGGAAGCCGATGACTGTTGAGTGTCAGACGATCTGCGACGGCGTGGCCGTGCCGCTCGTGCTACCTGACGTATTCGAGACTCTGAGAGAAGTCGTCGATGAGACAGTGCTCGTCTCCGATCGCGACGCGAAAGCAGCCGTCAAGCGCCTGGCGTTACGAAACAAGCTGGTTGCCGAGCCGGCCGGCGGTCTAGCGGTCGCGGCTGCGCTCGCCGCCGACCCCGCGAAACGTGGCCGCGCTGTCTGCATCGTCTCCGGCGGCAGCATCAACGCCGACCTCCTGGCGGCGATATTGACTGATCCGACCCTCGACTGAATCAGGATCGACGCCGACCGGCCGGTTATCTCGACTCAGTCGAACACTCGCTCGAGGCGGCGATCGGGGACCAGCCACATCGCCGCAACGAGAACGAAGCATCCGATGGCCAGCCCAACACCGACGCGAGAGCCATCTGGATTCAGCGCGGCAGCCGCCAGCCCGAGGATGTACAGAACCCGCGACGCCGTGCCCTTGAAATCGCGACCCAGCGCTCGCTGGAGTCGAGAATCCGATCCCTCTCCTCGTGTGATCCCCGACTGCAGCACGGCATATGCGATGGCGGCCAGCATCAGGTTCACCCCGTAGATCATCACCGGAGTTCGCTCGAAGCCACTCTCTGCCAGCCACTCGGTGGTGAACGGGAGGAGCGACAGCCAGAACAAGAGATGCAGGTTCGCCCAGAGCACGCCGCCGGTGATCCGATCCGTCGCTTGGAACAGGTGGTGATGGTTGTTCCAGTAAATCCCGACATAGGTGAAGCTCAGAATGTAGGACAGAAGCGCGATCCCGGTCGTGTCCCGAAGCGCGGCAAGATCGTGTCCGTCCGGGACTTTCAGGGCCAACACCATGATCGTGATGATGATGGCGAGGACGCCATCACTGAATGCTTCGAGGCGTCCAGTACTCATTGATTCGTCACCTCCAGCCGGCTATCTTGCGACGGCGCAGTGTGTCGTTTCTCATTCCCGATGATGATCGTCCAGGATCGTGTCTCTGGAAGAATAGCGAAGGCCCCGACCAATGAGGTCGGGGCCTTCACGCACTCGTGGAGATGGGGGGAATCGAACCCCCGTCCAGAGCTTTCAGCCGAAGATATCCTACAGGTTTAGTCGGTGATTTGTTCGCCCAGGTGAGCCACCGCCGACAGCGTCTCACCGGGCTTGCCAGATAGTCTTTCGCGGTCTCATCCAGCGATCGGAACCGCGGCAGCCCGGCTTAGTGGCGCTCGGCTCCGAACCGGCCAGGCTGCGGTTCGGGCGAACGTCGCGTCCTAGTTAACTAGGCAGCGAAAGCAAGCTGATGCTCGCCATTTAATGTTTTTGCCCGTTTTTACGAGGCCTCGGGCAACCTCGACCTGCAATCTCCGCACTTACGACCCTGTCGAAACCAGACATCCCCGTAACGTGCGGATCGCATCTTACACCTTTAGTCGCGCCGACGCAAGGCCTGATCGATCTGCCGCTTCGCGTCGCGCTCGGCCAACGCCTGGCGCTTGTCGAAGTCGCGCTTGCCGCGCGCAAGCCCGAGGTCGATCTTGGCCCGTCCGCGGCGCAGCACGAGCCGCAACGGAATGAGCGTATAGCCGGCCGTCTCAGTCTGCTTCTGCAGATAGTCAATCTGCTTACGGTGCAACAGCAGCTTCTTCGGGCGCAGCGGATCGTGCTGGAAATATGCTCCGGAATGCTCGTACGGTGAGATGTGCATCCCGTGCAACCAGACCTCGCCGTTCTGGATTCGCGCATAACCGTCGCGGAGATTGACCCGTCCATCGCGGATCGACTTGATCTCCGTGCCAGTCAGCTGAATCCCTGTTTCCATGTCCTCTTCGATGAAGTAGTCGTGAAACGCTTTACGATTGACGGTCACGACCTTCTCCCCACCCGAAGGCGTCGAGGCAGGCTTCGCTTTCGTCTTCGCGCACATGGCGTCACAGCTCCAGTCATCAACGGCAGGCCGGAGATCCGGCGGCGCTGGTTATAGCATGCGCCAGCATATGGCATCCGGGCAACCGGCGGTGAATCCGACGTACAATCGGTCGCATGTCGCGAACGAACGATGCATATGCCAGATTCGCTGAGTACTACGATCTCGAATACGATCGGTATGAGGACGACTTCGATCTCTATCGACAGTTCGCCACCGAAGCAAACGGCCCTGTGCTGGAGCTGGGGTGCGGAAGCGGTCGAGTGCTGCGCTCATTGGAGGAGCTTGGGTTACCGCTGGCCGGCATCGATCCCTCCCCGGCCATGCTCGCGCGTGCCCGACGTCGGCTCTCTTCCAGCACGGCGCTGGTCGAAGCCAGCATGGAGGATCTGAAGCCCGGCCTTCTACCTGTTCCAAAGTACTGGCTAGCATTCTGTGCGATCAACACGTTCCTGCACCTCGCCGATGCCGACGCTCAGATTGCTGCGCTCCAGGCTGTTCGTTCGATCGTCATCGATGGCGGGCTCCTGCTGCTCGACCTCATGGCTCCCGACCCACACTATCTGTCCAGTCTGGATGGACGCGTTCTTCTGGAGTTTAGCGGCACGCTATCCGATGGCCGACGCCTCGACAAATGGGTGACGAGAACACATGATTTCGCCAGTCAGACGATCACCACGACGGTCCTGTTCGACACCGTCGAACCTGGGAGTGGCGCGTTAACCCGAGTAGTCGATGAATACGCGACTCGCTACATTTATCGCTGGGAGCTGGAGCATCTCCTCCATCGCGCCGGTTGGGAGATGATTGGACTCTACGGATCGTATGATCTGGAGCCATACCGTTCGGAATCGGAACGCATGATCGCGTTGGCGACCTGGAACGACGGTCCGCTGACACCAGGGTGAAAGGACACGCCAGCCGATGGCGACGCAGTTGATCGATGGAGTCGAGATCAAGCGGCTCGTCACGCACGCTGACGAACGTGGGCAGCTGACCGAGCTTATCCGACGCGACGACCCCTTTTTCGAAGGGTTCGGCCAGTGCTATTTCTCCGTCTCCTATCCGGGCGTAATCCGTGGCTGGCACTATCACAAGAAGCAGACTGACTACTTCACCTGCATCTCGGGCATGATCAAGGTGCCACTCTACGACATGCGCGATGGGTCGCCGACCTACGGGGTCGTGAACGAGTTCTTCATCGGGGACGACAATCGGATCGTGGTCAAGATCCCGATTGGCGTCCTGCACGGCTTCAAGAACGTCGGGGTGACGCCGTGTTATCTGGTCAACTTTCCGACAACGCAATACGATCCCGCCGACCCCGACGAATATCGCGTCGACTGGGATTCCCCGGAGATTCCATACTCGTGGGACCTGAAGTTCACCTGACGATGGAGACGACAAGCGCGCTGTCCGATCCGCTCCCGATCCCGACGGCCCGCACGATTCAAGGGTCTGTCGTCCTGCCTGGATCGAAGAGCTACACCAACCGTGCCCTTCCGATCGCCGCGCTCGCCCAGGGGACATCGTTGCTCCGCGGCGCGCTCGAGTCCGACGACACGCACTACATGGTCGACGCACTCCGCGCGCTCGGCATCACGATCACGACCGACTGGGAGGCGGGCGAGATCGAGGTCATCGGGACTGATGGCCATGTGCCCGCAACGGAGGCGAATCTGTTCCTCGGGAACTCTGGCACGTCGATGCGCTTCCTGACCACGATCGCCGCGTTAGCTCATGCACGCATTCGGCTCGATGGAACACCACGGATGCGCAAGCGCCCGCTGGCTCCGTTGATCGACGGGCTAGCCACGCTCGGTGTCGCGATTCAGTCTGAGGCAGGCGACGGCTGCCCGCCAGTTGAGATCGACGCCAACGGACTACCGGGCGGCGCCATCGCGATGCGCGGAGATCTTTCCAGCCAGTATTTCAGCGCGTTGGCGATGGTGCTTCCCTACGCCAACGCCCCGCTCGACGTCATCGTGACTGGTGACCTGGTCTCAAAGCCATATATCGACATGACAGCGGACACGATGCGGGCGTTCGGCGTGGAGCTGCGCCACGAGAACTACCACCGTCTCTCGGTTGAGCCGGGCCAGCGTTATGTCGGGCGTGTCTACGACATCGAGCCGGATGCCTCCGCCGCCAGCTATTTCTTTGCGCTGGCAGCAGTTACCGGCGGTGAGATGACTGTCGGGCATCTTCCACCGACATCGGCCCAGGGCGACCTCAAGTTTGTCGATGTGCTGGAGGCGATGGGTTGCCGGGTCGAACGAAATCCGGACTCCATCACCGTTTTCGGCCCGTCGAGTCTGCGGGGGATCGATGTCGACATGAATGCGATCTCGGACACTGTTCAGACACTCGCCGCGATTGCGCCATTCGCCAACGAGCCAACGACGATACGCAACGTGGCCCACATCCGCCTGAAGGAAACAGATCGAATCGCAGCCATCGCCACGGAGCTCTCGCGCGCGGGAATCCAGGTGGAGGAACGAGCCGACGGATTGACGATATACCCAGGCAAGCCGAGGCCGGCCACGATCCAGACATACGACGATCACCGGATGGCGATGAGCTTCGCAATCATGGCCACCAGGACGCCAGGGATGTCGATCGCCGATCCGGGGTGCGTGGCGAAGACCGTCCCTGGCTATTGGCGGCTGTTGTTCCCGCTCCTTGGAGCAGGAATACACTGAGGCGCTACGACGCCTCCCACGACGAGCGGCTCATCCGGTTGAGCAGCAGCAGGTCAGCCAGCACCAGGCACATCATCGCCTCGACCACCGGCACAGCACGCGGGACAACGCACGGATCGTGGCGACCTTCAACGAGGATCGTCTGCGGCCGGCCGTTGAGGTCGACAGTGTCCTGATCCCGGCTGATCGACGAGGTGGGCTTGATCGCAACCCGCACCACGATCTGTTCGCCAGATGAGATACCGCCGAGGGTGCCGCCGTGATTATTCGTCCGTGTGCGAATGCGGCCATGTTCGTCGACGACGAACGCATCGTTGTGCTGGGATCCGCGCATGCTGGCAGCGGCAAACCCGCTGCCGATCTCGACGCCTTTCGTCGCTGGGATGCCGAGCATCGCCTGGCCCAGTAGCGCGTCGAGCTTCTCGGCCGTCGGTTCGCCCAGGCCCGGAGGAACGTTGTCGGCTCGCACCTCGACGATACCGCCGAGGCTATCCTTCTCCAGCTTGATCTGATCGATTGCGGCGACCATGCGCTCGGCGGCCTCTGCATCCGCGGCGCGAACGAGATTGCGGTCAATCTGCGCGCGGTCGAACGATGACGTCACAACATCACCAATCTGGAGTGTGTGCGCATAGACATCGATCCCCGAGAGCCGTAGGAGTTCCCGCGCGATCGCTCCAGACGCCACGCGGCCCCACGTCTCGCGGGCGCTCGAACGACCGCCGCCGCGGTGGTCACGAAGCCCGTATTTCATCGTGTATGTGTAGTCGGCATGCCCTGGTCGATATCTGTCGCGAATGATGTCGTACTTGGTTGAATCGGAATCCTTGTTAAACGTGATCAGAGAGATCGGCGCGCCGGTTGTCCGCCCCTCGAAGACGCCGGAGAGAATCTGGACCCGGTCACGCTCGTTGCGCGGTGAGGTCACCTTGGACTGGCCTACCCGCCTCCGATCGAGGTCGTGCTGGATCAGATCTTCGGTGATCTCGAGTCCAGCCGGGCAGCCATCAATCACGGCGCCGAGCGCCGGCCCATGTGACTCACCCCACGTCGTGATCTGAAACACTCTCCCGTATCTGCTACCCATCAATGGCTCCCTATCTCACAAGCTCTTCGAGCCGGCGCGTATTGTCCAGCAGCCGGCCATAGATCCGATAGTCGCGCGAGGCGCTCCTGCGAAATCCGTATGATTCGTACAGTGAGCGGCTCCGCGTGTTGCGCGCCTGTGTGCTCAGCCCGACGCGGCTCGCGCCGGCCGCCGCCAGCGACGACACAGCGTAATCCAGCGCCTTGCGTCCCAGACCTTGCCCCTGTATCGATGGGTCGACGGCGATTCGATCGAGGTGGCCCCAACTGCGAAACCGCGTGATGCCAACATAGGCAATGGCGCGACCACCCTCGTCAAGCGCGACATCGATACGAACACCGGGCGCGGCCGCGTACTCTGCGAACTCCTCGTCGCTGTTCCACCAGAGCCACGGAAACGCCGCGTGGTCCAGTTGGATCAACTCCTCGACTCGTGCGGCATCGTTCATGTCGACCGACGTAAATGTCAGCCCACCGCTCCTTTGCGCCTTCGACCGGATGTGCGTGAGCTCGTAGATAACGATGTCCTCGATCGGCTCAAGTCGCGCCTGTACGTAGAAGCCACCGTGCCGACGCTCCAGCTGTTCCGAAGCGACTGCAAGCGTCATTCCCTGACGGCCGGCAAGCGCACAGAACCCGTCGATGAGGTCGACGGCGCCACCACTCGCATACAGCTCGACGATACCGGCAATCTCCCGACGCCGTCGCCACTGGCTGCCAATGAGGAACTCGCCCGTCCTCTGATTCCAGACCGAGAGGCTGGGGCGGGCGTTCGCAATATCAGCCAACTCCCGGAGCGTGAACCGCGCGTCCCACGGGAGTCGCAGGCGGCCGACAACGTCGGGGGTCAATACGGCAATCTCATCCCCCAGAACGATCTGCGGCTCCCCGAGATGATGTGTCACTCAGTGCTCACCGATCCAGACGCTCTCCAGGCTAATGATCCCAAGCGGAGTCAACGTCAGTCCGTGGACATACGGCTTCACGAGGGTGTAGGCGATGTCGTGGAATAGCGGAATCAGGACGCCGTCGTCGATGATCTGTTGTTGCGCCTGCAAATAGAGTTGGGCGCGACGATCGGGATCCTGCTCCACCGCCGCCTTGTCGAGCAGGCTGTCGACCTCCGGGTTCGAGTAACCCGAGTAGTTGTCGGGGCTACGCGAGTGGAACAACGCCTCGAGAAAATTCGCCGGATCCGGGTAATCCGCGATCCAGGATAGCGAAAACGCCGGCAGCCTCCGTCCGATCAGAGCGTTAGAGAAGTCGCTCCATTCCAGCGCAATCGCCTCGCTCTCCAGGCTCAGGTCACGGCCAAGCACCTCGGCGAGTGCGACAGACACGCCACTCCCATAAAACGCCGGGCGGATCTCGTGGGGCGACGCGGACTCAAGGTCAACATGCGCAGCTGCGAGGTCATATGGCACAGGTGTGGCCGGCCACTGACGATCGAGAATGCCCGGCGGCACGAGGCCATCCGCGACACGAACACGATCCTCCAACATGACGCGCGTCACCTTCGTTCGGTCGAACGCTTGCGCAACGGCCTTTCGGAGCATCGGGTCGTCGAACGGCTCAACTGCCGGGTTCAGCACAATGAACGACGTGGACAATTGCGGTTCCGACTGCAGCTCCGGGTAGAGCGGATCTGCCGGTGACAGTACACGGTCCAGTGCGCCCAATGGCACATCCGTCATATCAATCTCGCCAGCTTCGTAGAGGCTGAGGGGCTGGGCAGCGGCGCTTCCGAAGAGAACGGTGATGCGTCTCAACTGGGGCGCGCCGGCATAGAATCCGTCGAATCCAGTCAGCACGATCCGCTGTGCCGAGACCTCGGAGATTCTGAACGGTCCGCTTCCGTTCGCCGTCTTCCACCAGTCCGATCCAACGGCGTGGTCCACGTCGATGATCGCGGCGGGGCTACCGGTGAGCTTGTAGAGGAAGTTCGCGGCCGGTCGTGAAAGCGTGAACTCAACCGTCCGGGGATCGACGACGCGGATACCGGAAATCGAATTGGACCGGCCAGCAAAATAGTCGTCGATGCCCGCTATATCGCTGAAGTAGATCCTCGCCGGAAGCGCGCTATCGTCCCCGCCGGCCAGTGCCGGGTCGGCAGCACGCTCGAATGATCGCTTGATGGAGTTCGCGTCGATCGCCGAGCCGTCATGGAACGTGGCGTCTTCGCGCAGCGTGAACGTGTAGAGCAAACCGTCCGGTCGCGCCTCGACTGCCGCCGCGATGCCCGGCGCCACAATCAGGTCATCGTCGAGCCGCATCAGACCACGAAAGATCTGTCGCGACAGGAATGATGATTCGGCATCGCGCAGGATCGCCGGATCGAGCGTGATCGGAAACGCCCCCCCACCGACGATCGTCAGCGACTGGGTCAGGGCTGATCGCTCGTTCGCGCCAGATGCTGTCGGCGCGGGAGCTGCCAGATCAGCGGACGCGCCACAACTGGCGACCAGCAGGATCATGGCCGCGAGCAAGACCAGTCTGATGTGGTGTCGCATCGTCCGCGCCAGTCTCGACCCCGTCTTCCTGTTTCCTACGCTCACGGTACAGTGTAACAACCACGATGTCTGCGCTCGGTCAGACAGCGAATTTCGCCAGAACGCGTGAGAGCACGCCACCCGCTGAGAGAGAATCCGTCGGAACGATGAGGTTGGCATGCTCGCGGGCGCTGGCGAGCCGCCCGGACTGAAGGTCGTAGAGCCATCCGGGCCAGTTTGGATCATCGCGACGTTCCCGGATCGATTCCAGGCTGACGTCGAGATAGATCAGTGTGTCGGGGGACTGGTGGCGCCACAGATTGGCGATCGCAGAGTGCTCCTGTGCGACAGCCCATGCGTCAAATCCCCGGCCGCGAAGGCCGCTCGCGAGAGTGCTCTTGCCCGATGCGCAATGCCCGACGACTGCTATCCGCTGCGTATTCATCTCGTCACTCCGGAATCGGCCAGGTGACACGCATCGTCCGAATCGGCTGGACATCTTCGGCAGCGTTGATGGCGAGCGCAACGACGGCCATGTCATCGCCG
>MTKZ01003603.1_pt2 | contig 27772 bp, 28 predicted proteins | sample 1042781 | NCBI WGS metagenome assembly MTKZ01 (sample SAMN06212207, study PRJNA360539) | anaerobic digester metagenome | biome: Wastewater treatment plant; material: sludge; isolation source: anaerobic digester fed with sludge from wastewater treatment plant | place: Denmark: WWTP Viborg ... | reverse complement strand
GCGGGCGAACAAGTTACAAAAGGGAGGGCGGGAAAATGGAAGGAACGCTTCTTACGGCAGCGCAGAGGTCGGAGATGGAGGCGCTGGTGGCGCGCTACACCGCCACGAGCGACATCGCCGACGGCATCAAGAACACGGAGCAGTCGAGCCTGTTCATCGACCTGATGCGCGAGCAGTCGATCGTCCCCAAGATCGCGCAGCTCTACAAGATGGAGTCGAACACCCGGGACATCAACGCCATCGGGCTCGCCCCTGATCAGCTGCGGAAGAAGACCGAGGGGATCGCGCCTGAGACGTGGGTGGACATCGCGGTCAGCAAGAACACCCTGACCGGCGTCATGTGCATCTACCCCATCGCGATCACCTACGAGAGCCTGCTTCGGAACATCGAGAAGCAGGAGCTCGAGGGCACGATCGATGCGCAGTCGGCGAAGGCCGTGATGAACGACATCGAGAAGTGCGCCTGGGTGGGCGACACCTCGAGCGGCAATGCGTTCCTCAACATCAACGACGGTCTCATCAAGATCGCCAAGAACGGGTCGGGGATCCACATCACCGATACCGAGGGCTCCACCGATCAGAAGGCGATCTTCGCGAAGATGATCGACGACCTGCCCGACAAGTGGCTCGCGGACACGGCGGCGCTCAGGTTCTTCTGCTCGACGAAGGACCGCAGGGCGTACGGCCGGCAGATCGCCGCGAGGAACGACGGGCTCCTGTACCTCCTCGGGAAGCAGCCTCTGCAGTTCGAGGATATCGATATCGTCGGGTGCCCGGGGATCCCGCAGGGGACCTACATCCTCACGCCGGCGCTCAACATCGCCTACGGGATCGAGCTCGCGATGATGGTGAAGCGCGGCGAGGACATCGATCGCGGGATCGTGAAGCTCAACACGTTCATCTCGTGGGACGTGAACTTCGCGGTCTACGACATGGTCGACATCGCCTACGACGTGACGCCGTAGTCGGAGAGGCAGAAGAGAGATGGCATTCGTGCTGAACCGACCGGGACCGGGGAGCTTCAGCAGCAGTTGGGAAGGCAAGCGCTATGTCCTGATTGCTGGTGAAGCTCCACCCCCCGGAACGCCACCGCAGATCATCGCGAAGGCGAGGGCAGTCGGGCTCGTCATGGCTGAGTCTGGAAAGCCGGCACCTCCGCTGCAAGAGACTCTCACGGTTGGCGGCATCAAGGTGAAACCTTCATCTCCCCCTGGCGCACCGGCAGAGGCCGCGAAGAAGGAAGCGGAAAAGCCTGCTGCGGGGGTAGTCGAGGACGCCGTGCCGGACGCAGAGGAAGATTCTGCCCCGCTCGTTCTGAAGGGAGCGAAGCCCACGGATAAGGAAGTGCCGGCAGGATCCGGCGCAGAGGAACAGGCGGCACAAAAGACCAAGAGGCCGCGCGGGAAGAAACGGGCGGCAGGAGCCAAGGCATGAAGAGGGTAGGACACTATCTCGGTAGGTTGAGGGGGGGCATCGCGGCTGCTGTTGTCGGCTTCTGCCTTTGTGCCGGGCTCCCGGCATACGCGACGGAGACCCCCACCGAAACGCCCACTGAGACTCCCACCATCACCCCGACACCCACCGAGACGCCGACAGAGACGCCTACGGAGACCCCGACGGAGACGCCCGAGCCTACGGCCACGGAGACGCCCGAGCCTACGGCCACGGAGACCCCGGAGCCTACGGAGACCCCGACGGAGACGCCTACCGAGACGCCGACGGAGACTCCCACTGAGACGCCGACGGTCACCCCAACGCGTACGCCTATTCCGACGAGAACACCCGGCGCAACTACCACGCCGGCGGAGACAGTCCAGGCAATTATCGGCTGGGGTGGGACACAGGAAGCAGCGCTCGGGGAGATCTTCTATCAGATCGCAGCTGATCTGACCGGGATCAAGGCACGGGTTGACGCGATTATCGATCTGAATGCACAGGCGAGCTACGACCTATTCGCAGCCGGGCTCTACGATGTGCCCCCGCCGACATGCAGGGTCACCATGCAGGGTGGTGTCCCCGCCCAGGCATCCGATGAGATCGAGCAGATCCTCGGCTGGGGCGGGGCAAAGACCGATCGGCTGGCGACGCACTTCGGATCGATCCTCGCCGATCGCGATGCGCTGATCGTATGCGTTACGGCGATCGAGGAACTCAGCACGAGGCAGACGTTTGAGCTGTTCAAGGACGGACTGGCGTCAGTGACCATCCCGACGATCTACACAACCGCGGAAGGGTACACGGCCACATCGGCGACGATCAGCAGGAACATGGGCTGGGGCGGGTCCGACAAGCATGACCTGTACGCGGCTTTCCGGTCGCTCATCAAGGACCTGAACGAGCTCAAGACGGTGCTCACTGCCGTCAAGGCATGTAGTGCGCAGACGTCCTATGCGTCGTTCGCGTCATCGCTCGGTGCGGTGACGAAGCCAACGATCGGGACCACGGTACAGTAGTCTGACAAAAGGGAGGGTACTCAAATGGCCAAGGAAGTTCCTCTGGTTATCGGGCGCAGGGGGTACGAGGACGCGTCGGACACCCTGGCGATCTTCACGCAACTGGTGGCGGATCTGAACGCAGTGCTCACGTTCGCCACGGACCTGAAGGCGGCGATCGCGGCGTCTGATGCCTCCGCGGATATCAAGGCGAAGGTGGCGGCGGTCGATCTGCCGGTGGTGGGGACGACCATCGAGAGCTGACGCGCACCTCACGGCGCGAGCGGGGAAGATGGGGGGGCGAACGCGAATGGCCTACATTTCACTGGCTGACCTTTCGAATGAGGGCATGGTGGTCAGTAGCGCTGGAGATAAGACCAGAGCGGAGAAGCTCATCCGTGTTGCATGTGCCTATTTCGACAAGATGACCGGCCAGTGGTTCGACGACCGATCGTTTACGGCTGACGCCCCCCTTCTTCTCGACGGCAGTGGCACGAGAACGCTTCATCTCCCTGTGCCGATCATCAGCGTAACGGCCATCAGTATCAATGGCGTGGCGATTGGCATGGGAAGTGTGGCGGTATACAACCGGCGCGTTCCAGACGATCGCGGAAACCCTAGGATCGTGTTCAAGCTCGACGCTGATTATTTGGAGGCGGCCTGGTTCGATGGTTCCTTATGGCCTGTCGGGAGGCAGAACATCGCGCTCGTCGGCCATTTCGGCTACATGGACTGGGGCGACGAGGGGCAGAGGATCACCCCGGAACCGGTGAAACAGGCCGTATTGAAGATGGTCATGCGTGAGATGCCGAAGCTCGGAACGGGTGACGGCATGATGAAACGCAAGCTGACGGACGCCAAGAGCGAAACGACGGATGATCACAGCTACACGCTTTTCGATGTGGCCTCGTCTGGAACCGTCACTGGGGACCCAGAGATCGACAACGTGATCGCGGCATATCGCGCGCCGCTTATCTGCGAGGCTCTTTGACATGGGGCTGAGCTTCCTGATTCACCCAGTTGACGTCGAGATCGAGCAGCTTGACTCTGAGGGGACGGAAAAGGATCCGACGAGACCGGGGGAAGTGAAGACGCCTGATGGGAGCTGGGGTACAGGGGTGCAGGAGGCGCGCCAGTCGCCGCTGACGCTGCAGGGCCAGTGGAAGAAGTACAAGCAGCGCGAGATGCTCCCCGGGTTGGGCGGGGATATGCCGGATGGTAAGGGTCACGTGCTCTTTGAAAGCAGCGAGCTCGAAGCGGCGGGTGTAACGCTCGCGGTCGGTGACAAGTTCGTGAGGATCGCGGGTGTGGCGGTCGAGTTCTACGTGATCGATCTGATCCCGACGGGAACCTACGGTGGAGTGAGCCACATGCTGAAGGCGGTGTATTCGGACAAGCCGAAAGGGCGGTGATCCGTGGCAGCGGGTGGCGCCGGGCTCATCGGCAACTGGAAAGGCATGGCCAGGAAGTTCACGGCGCTTTCGGGCCCGGCGGTCAGCGCAGAGTTCATCGAGGCCCCGAAACGGGAGGCTGTGCGGCTCGTCGGCGAGATCAAGAATGGAATCGTATCGCAGTCGCCCGGGGGGCAGCAGTTTCAGAGGCTCGCGCAGTCGACGATCGATCGCAAGGGGTCGAGCAAAGCGCTGATCGACACGAGCGCGATGATCAGTGCGATCACGTTCACGGTGACAGAGAACGGAGCGGTATTCATCGGGCTTCTGCGGACCCAGGCGCACAGGTCGAAGAAGGGTGGGGGCGAGACGATCGAGATGGCGAATCTTGGGGCCATACATGAGTTCGGGGTCGCCAATAACCCCTCCGACCCGAATCCGATAGGGGACATGTTCCTCGGTGCGAACAGGGACATGAGGATTCCGGCGAGGCCGTTCATCGGGCCGGTATGGAAGAAAGAGAAGCCGGGAATCATGCGGCGGATCGATGCATCGATCCGCGGGGCGTTGAAAGGGGTAGGGCTGTGACGCAAGCAGCGGGGATGATCGAGACGGTGAAAGATGCGCTTCTGGCGGATCTGCGGGCGCGCTACGGCGAGCTCGTCGGGGATCCCACGCTCGACATCACGCTAATCGTACCGCCGACATTCAACCGGGAGACCAGGGCGCCGCAGATCATCCTTACGGACTTCTCGACCCCAAGAACGTTCATAAGCGCTGTCGGCCAGACCTACATGAACGAGGACAGAGCCGGTGGGACGATCGACGAACTGAACGATCCCCCCAGGCACGATCTCCACTTCGCCGTAACGGCGGCCGCGCGGTCGAGCCGGGCGGCTGAACGCATGGCCGAAGCGCTCGCGATCTACTTCGACCAGCACCCGCCGACGCTCGACGTTGCGTTCGATGTTGGCGGAGTCGAGCAGCCGTTCAGGTTCCCTAAGAGGATGGTATCCGAGTTCAGGGATGCCACGGTGCCCAATGGAGGCGGGCTGTTCTGGCAGGAGGGCAGAGCGGCCATTATGGCGGTCCCGATATACGACGGCCAGATCACGCAGAGGAATCTCGCAAAGACCGTGACAATCGGTGTGGAAGAGCAGGAGAGCGGCGCCGAGCTCGTCTCGGCTACGGTGGAAGCCACGGAATAGGGAGGATCATGATATGGGCAGCATCGGAAGCGGCGCGTCCGGCGTGTATGTGACCATCAGGGACTACAGCGGTTTCAGCCGCCAGGCCCTCAAGGGCTTCGTAATGATGGAGGGGGTGTGTGTCAGGGGGCCTGTCAACAAGGCGACCCTCTGCAGCGACTACGATGAGTTCCAGCAGACGTTCGGCGGACTCCATTCCACCTATGACTTCCCGTACCTGGTCAAGCGGGCCATGAGCTACGGGGCGAGGGTGGTGGTGAACAGGATCGCGCACTATGAGGATCCCGCCGATCCGACCACGCTGACGGCGACGAGAGGCGAGGCGACACTCGTGGATCGTGCTGACCCGGCCAAGAGCACGCTCGGGATCACGGCGATCAATGAGGGGGCGTGGAGCGGGAAGATCAAATGGACGGTTACGGATGGCACGATCAATCCGTCGACGGAGTTCAATATCACATTCCAAAACGATTCCGACGCCCATGTGACGCCGGAGACGTACCAGAACGCGAGCATGGATCCCTCGGCAGCGAACTATATCCTCAAGCTCGTCAATGGGGTCTCAAAGATCGTCACGCTCGCAGAACTCGGCGACGGCACCGACTACGCCGAGCGCAGGCCGGCAACGGGGACGGGCTACCTTTCAGAGGGTGACGACGGGCTTGAGGACCTCAATGCCAACGACTACATCGGGGATGAGGCGGCCGGGCTCGGCCTCTACTCATTCGACGAGATCGACTACTCCATGCTCCTCTCTGTGCCGGAATGCATCGAGCTCGACTCGCCCGGGCCCGAAGCCGTGCAGGCTGCCGTCACGACCTACTGCAGCGAGCACCGGTTGAAGATGGTCTATGGCATCAACGCCATCCCGCTCGGCCTAACCCCGTCGGAAGCCCGTGACTACAGGAACGGTGTGAGCCCCTCCTACACGCCGATCAACGACTGGACGCAGGGGATCTTCTACGGCGACATCTCCGTGCTCGATCCGCGCACAGGCACGAGCCTCACCTACGTCAATCCGCTCGGTGATGTGTGCGGCGCGATCGCCCGCGGGCATTCGGATCGCAGGGAATGGTTCCCCGTGGCCGGGTGGCGATACAGCCTCCTGCACGACGTCTATGGCATCCGCTACAACCTCGCCCCAGTCGGGAAGCGCGGCCAGGCAGACATCCTCGCGGACGCTCAGGTGAACATGATCGTCTCGGACGAGTCAGGGGCATACATCGACGGAATGGCGACGATGCAGCGCGCGGCCTCAACGCTATCGAATGAGACCACGGCATGGCTCATGATGGTGATTAAGAAGGCGCTCTACAAGTACGGGCGCGGTTACCTCTATCTCCCCATCGGGCCGTCGACCTGGCAGCTCATGGCCAACGAGCTGGATCCTTGGCTCGCTGGGCTGAAGGGCGATTACGGTTTCTATGCTTATGACCTGCAGTGCGACCAGTATGCCCCCGACATCTACAACGGCAAGCTGAATAAGCCTGAGACGATCGAGCAGGGGATCCTCTACGCCCAGATCGCCATCAAGCCGACGTCCTGGTCGAAGTGGGTCGGATTCACCGTGTCGCTCACGAAGCTCACGGCGAAGTTCGAGGATTTCGAGACGCTCTCGCTGGTCTAGGCGGGAGAGCACTACCTTACAACGGGAACCGGAGGATACGGACATGGCGGATCCGATTGTGGCGATGGAGACGGGCATCAGGCAGAAGGGGTGGTTCACGGTCATCTACAGCGGCCTGAAGATGGGGCTTATCAAGACCGCGAAGCTCCCGAGGCAGGAATACGAGGAGTCGAGCTTCTTCCCGGGCGGCGCCTTCTGGGCACACAAAGAGGCCGGGCCGTACAAGATCGGCGACGTCGAGATCGAGAAGGCTGTCAAGGCCGACGAGGTCGATGATGTGGTGTGGACGAACTTCCTGCGGGTCATGTACTCGCCCCCGGGCCTGTACCAGGACAAGAACTTCACCGTCGTAGAGCTCGACACCACGAGGACGCAGAAGAAGCGGGTCTGGACCTACGTGAACGCATGGTGGAAAGCAATCGGAGAGATCAGTTTCGAGGGCGGATCCGCGGAGCCCGTTCTCGAGCCGTTCACGATCGCCTGCGACTACTGCAACTTCTCGGCGCTGTAGTTATTGCGGCGTCGTCGTTTCAGTATCGCGCAGCGGCATAGACATCGGACGGAGACGCATCGCTCGGCATCAGGCGTGCGCAACGCGCGGCATCGGCATCGTCATGGCTATGTCCTCCCCTGAGACGCACAGGCATGAACATCAACAGGAGGACAGGGAATCATGGCACCCGAACAGAGTATCTCCGGACCAGGTAGGTCGCCGCAGCCTGTAATCGAGCATCCCTCCTCGCAGCAGCCCCCATTCCAGGGATACCCGCAGAGGCCCAGCCCTGTACCGGGCCCGGCCGCCCCGCTTCCGCCCCGGCAGCAGCCGTCGCCTATTCCCGCCCAGCAGGACACAAAGCGGATCATCCCTACGCGGCCCATCGATCTCATCGGGCGCGGTAGTGGGGTCATCCAGGAAATCGGCGGGGATGACGAGATGCTCCTGACGAGCGGGGCCGACGACGCCCATGAACGGTGGCTCGTCGGGGCGATCGAAAGCCTGAATGGGAAGAAGGGCGTGACTACGCAGGATACCCTCGGACTCCTTCTCGGCGTGCGGCTTTGGCTCGTCGTCCAGATTGTCGAATTCAGCTACGGGGACACCGTCAGGTTCGTATCGCCATGCCCAAAGAAGACGTGTGGCCACCTCAACGAGAAGGAGGTAAGCCTCAGCCGGCAGGTCATCCCCACGAGGGTGGACTACCCGCCCGAAGACGAGTTCTGCTTCGCTACCTCAACGAGAAAGCAGATCGTCTACGGCTTCTGCAATGGATTCCATGAGAAGGCGCTCGCGGCGATGGAAAACCCCTCGGCATTGTATCTGCAATACATGCGGGTGAGGAAGATCGATGGGATCGCCGTCGTGCCGGAGATCGTAAAGGATACCCTCAACGCACAAGAACGGATGGAGCTGCGCGCGGAGCTCCAGCGGAACCCAGGCGGTGGGATCAACACTGCCGTGACGGTGCTCTGCTCGAAGTGTGGGACGGCGTACCAGACGCTCCTACAGGAGCACCTCAGTTTTTTCTTGCCCGGTCTGCAGCGGGGATAAACGAGGACTACTTCTCGTTGAACTACTGCAGCCCGGGCGTTGGCGGGATGAACGTCGGGTGGGAGGACATGCTCGCGTGGTCGCCGGCTAGACGCCGGTGGTTCTGCGAGCGGCTTGAGCGCCAGCGGAAGGAAGAAGCGAGTGCGTTCAGGGAAGCGCAGCGGGGGAAGTGAGATGGACGGGGTCGGTGGGCTGATGACAGGGATGGGCCTCGGGGTATTCATCTACCTCAAGGACCATTTCTCAAAGCAGGCGGCGGCGGTCGGGGCCTCTGCCGGGGCACTCGAGACCAAGGTCGCAGGTTCGGCCGCGAAGATCAACGCCTCCATGAAGCTGATGACCGGTGGCCTCCTTCTGGGTGGCGCCGGGATCGGTGGCCTCATGCTCGGCAGAAAGCTTGCACGGGAGTATGAGGACGCGGACAAGATCCGCAGGTCACTTCTCATAAAGGGTTTCTCCAAACAGTATTCCGACCAGGTGACAGCACTCGCTGGAAGCATAGGGGCGACCTACGGCCGATCATGGGCCGAGGCCGGCACTGTCGCCGGGATGGCGATTGAGACAGGGATCACCGACCTCAGGCAGATGCAAGCGGCGGCAAAGCCGATCTTCGAGAACATGGTCGGAACGGGGGCGACCGCAGAGGCTGCTGCCGGGCTTCTCAGGATACGTAAGGAGCTTGGCTATACCATCGGCGATCTCAATATGCTCTCCGGGAAGATACAGGTCGCCGAAGGATTGATGCAAGGGGCAGCGAAGGGGGCTCTTCTCGCTGCCATGCCCGAGGCGATCGGGATCATCAAGGCATTCAACATTGGGCTCGACGATCTTCTGCTCAACACGATAGCGATCCAGAGGACCGGCATGGATGCTGCAAGCGCGCTCGATCTCCAGAAACAAGTGCTCCGCGCCCTGAAGACTCCAGGAGATGAGGCGGCTAAGATGTTCGCCACCCTTCCAGGGGTCCGTGAAGCCGTAGCAGCGCAGCAGTATGGGAAGGCCCTCGGTCTTATATCCAAGACCCTGTCCTCAATGCCCGCGGGGGAACGCGCAGGATTCTTAAAACAACTCGGCGCTGCGAAGCCAGACATGCTTATTGCCATGTCGGCCCTTATGGACTACGCCGGCGAGCGCGATAAGTGGCAGAAGCAAATGGAGGACTGGCAGGCGCGCCATGTCAGAGCATTCAAGACGGAGTTCTACTCGTACTCGAACCAGGCGAGGATGCTCACCACCAACCTGCAAAACCTCCGGACGACACTCGGAGCAGGCACGGCCGTGAGAGAGACAGGGCTCCTCGTCAACCTCAACAAGCTCATCGTGCGCGCAGACCAGTTCCTTATCGCACACCCGAAATTCGCGAAGGGACTCACGTCATGGCTCATGCCACTCTCGAGGGTCGCCTTGTTCTCCGGTCTTATAGCGGCTGGGTTGGGGCTGATGCGGTCGAGACTCGTGAAGTTTGGCATCTCTGCTGCGGAAAATGCTGGGCGCCTAAAGCTGCTCGGCTTGGCCGGGTGGAACTTGCTCAAGGCATGGAGCCCTGTCCTTCTTGTGATCACCGGGATCGCCCTGGCGTTCAAGGGGCTGCAATATTCCTACCGGCATAACCTGCTCGGATTCGGTGACATGGTCAACGGCCTGCTGCGGAAAACGACGCTTTTCACCAAGGCACTTGTCGAGGGACTCTCCGATACGCACGGCAAGATATCCGTGGACCTCGCATCCCAGCTGAGAAAGGAAGGGCTCTACGGGCTCACGCAGGGCGTCGGGAATCTCATGCAGGGTGGGCGCATGTTCTTTCGTGGTCTGAAGGAGGGGATCACCAATACGCTCGGGAACCCGACGATGATCGCATTCTCAAAGAACCTGATGGGCAGCATCGCTTCAGACCTTCAGTCAATCATGGGGAATGTCATCCCCCCCGAGCTCCTGGCGGGAGGATTTGTCGGCCTGACAGATATGGCCGGGCAGGGTGTTGGCTATGCGATCGGCGGCATGCTGACAGCCCAGCTCACTACCCAGCTTCTTATCCTCGCTGGTATAGTGAAGATCGCGAATTTTATCACGAAGCCATTAGCCTGGGGAAGAGGGCTCAATAATCTCCCAGGGTATTCGGGTCGGGAAGTCAACGCGGATACGTTCATTAATGCCCTGCCTGCGGTGATGACCATGGCTGATTGGGTATCTCGCGCCAAGGCACGGGTTTGGGACGTCAATGCCCTGACACCGGCCTATGCCGGCGCCATCAGCCCATCGGAATACGTGAGGGGCGGGGGCGGCGGAGGGGCAAGCGCGCTTAAGGAGATGAAGGATGCGCTCTTGAAGACGATGAAGGACATATCCGCATCGATCGATCGGTGGGAGCAGAAGGAAGTCGTGCTGCACGGCGACGTGAAGATCGATGGCGGCCGCGCGGGGACGCTGCTCGCCAGGGCGAACGACAAGAAGGCTGTTGCGCAGGGAGCGACACGGCAATGAGCTTCATGGACGTCTGGCAGTACCACACTCCGATGGTCATCGTGGACCTGTCGACCGGGTTCTTCATCACGGCGAACCCTGGCGGCTACGGCACGGCCGCGTCGCCGATGGAGAACCCAAACGAGATCAATGATGAGAAGGGGGTGAACTGGGCGAGGAGCACGGTGCCTGGGATGTCCCATCCGCGGTACCAGTTCGTCGCCGGGAACCCGAGGATCATCAGGTTCAAGCTGCAATACCACTGGTCTTTCGATCCGACAGCCGTGAGGCGCGAGTGCATGTGGTTGCAGTCGATGCTCTACCCTACGCACGCCGGCCTTGCACTCCTGCGCCCGCCAGCCATTTGCATGATCGTTTTCGGGCTCCATTACCGGGGAGTAAAAGTAGTGTTCACTGATGTCAAGGTGAAATACGGGCAGCTGTTCCAGCCGCAGTCGCTTTACCCACTGCGTGCCGAGGCGGAATGCGTCTGCGAGGAATGGGTCGAGCAGTCGGTTGGGCCGACAGAACTCAGGATAGGAGCAGCAGTATGACCCTGATCCCGCTCCGGAGCCGATACGCGCGTGGATGCAGGATTCTGCGGGACACGCAGGGGCGTAATTATTTCAGCCGCCGACGGTATGTCGATGCACCCGTGCGGAGCGATGATCTTATGCACACGGTGCGCGAGGGCGAGCGGATGCGGCATATCGCCTGGCGGTATTACAGGGACCCTGAAGCGTGGTGGATCATCATGGACTATGCGATCCAGGACGGGCACCGGATGCTCATGCCTGACAGGGACCTCGTTCCTGGCATGGTACTTCGGATGCCGAGCGTCGAGTATGCGCGGCGGATATTGAGCGAGCGCGGGGAGTAGACGGTCATGGCGATAAGCGGAATCACGGCGACGCAGACGGCGGCTCCTGTGCTGAAGATATCGCTCCTCAGCGCAAAGGCCGAGTACGTCGATTTTCCGCTTGAGATCACCAGCCATATCACGAAGTTCACCTACGCCGAGTCCGTCGAGCCGGGAACGATGGATAGCTTTGAGATTACGCTCTCGAACCGCAACCTTATGTTCCTCGATACCGAATGGCTGCAGGAAGGGAACACGGTCAAGATGCAATGGGGGTACGCTCCGACGAACCTGTGCCCGGAGAAGATCGGAGTCATAACAGGCATAGACGCGCTCTTTCCCCAGGGCGACGAGCCGCAGGTCATCATCTACGGGAGCTGCTATGCCCACCAGATGGCGATGCGTCTTCGCCATACCATGTGGGGAATGTCGAGCGCCGTGATGCGGAAGTGGGGGAGCGGCAAAGCGGGAGACGAGCTCACGGCAGAGTATATCCAGAGCGTCATAAGCGCTTCGCGCGCCACGAACAGCATCGGCCTTACACCGAGCGAGATCGCCATTACGCTCGCGTATGAGTATGGACTCAAGCCGATCGTCAATCAGTCGAACAACCGGCAGGTCTGGCCGCAGTGCGGTATATCCGACTGGGATTTTCTGACCCACCTCGCGAAGATCGCCTCATGCGAGTGCGGCGTCAAGGGGCTCGCTTTCGCCTTCTGGGTCGATCGCGACGAGCTCCATTTCGAGCTCGTTGGGCCGAATGAAGATAAGGCGATCATGCGGCTCACCTGGTTCTGCGATGACATGGGAATGCTGAAGGAGTTCCGGATCAGGCACGACACGCAGGCAAACCGCGGAGCGGGGACAGAAGTGACGGTCGCGGGGCATGACCCGAGGCGGATGACCTGGCGCGGATACGTTGCTCTCAACCCGACCGTGATGGAGCGGCTATCCCTCGGGAAGTATACGACGCTCGAACCTGGGGTCGCCGGAGCCATCACCAATCAGGCGAAGGAAGAATTTCTTCAGAACATAAACCCGAAGACACATACAGCGGCGGATGAGGCGAGCGACAACCCCCTCGAAAGCAGCATCGCCACAGGGGCAAGCGTCATCACGCCTGAGACGGCCGCCATGGACCGCAAGGGCGAGGGGACGAATCCGGCCGAGACGGTAGCATCCGGTCGGTTCCGCGATGCCGAGCAGGACCAGATAGAGGCCGACGCCGTGGTTGTTGGCTGGCCGACGCTCATGGGGATCCGTGCCATGCGGTTCGTGGACATCCGCGGGATCGGGAGCAAGTACAGCGGGCTTTACCAGGTCATGGAGGTCCGGCACGAGATCGGCGGAAACGGGTACGAATGCCTGATGAAGCTGCGGCGGAACGCGAAGGGAGCGAACATCCTCAACGATCCGAAGAACGAAGCCGAGGTCGACGGCAAGGTCAAGGACAGTCCAGACGAGGCCGTCCCAATACAAGAACCGTTCCTCGTAGACATTGATCCCGCAACAATCGGCGGCGGAGGTGGATGGTGAGCCCCCGGATGAAGGTCGGTGACGGCCACCCCAGGAAGTTCTGGGGACCATACCGCGCCGTCTGCGAGGACAACAACGATCCCGAGAAGCTTGGGCGCATCCGCGTCTCGCATCCTCTTATCTGGGGACCGTACACGAAGGGAGGGCTGAACCTCTCCCCTTGGGCGTGGCCGAAGAACATGATGATGGCCGGCGGCCACTGCCACAAGAACGCTGACGGGACGGTCGAGGTTCAAGGGGATATGGGCTCCTTCATGGTCCCAGAGGAGGGATCCCCGGTGTGGGTCGAGTTCGAGGGGGGGGATCCGGGATATCCCGTCTACTCGACCGGCTACTGGGGCGGATCGGCGGAGGGGTGGGCGAGCGACCCGAGCGTGAAGCCGTCGCAGGCCCCCGCGGAATCGAAGCTGCTCTGCCCGGGGCAATACCCTTGCTTCGGCGACGAACCCAGGATCTGCCTCGACTGCGAGGACGCGATCGAGCATGGGATCCCGGACTCCTACGACGATCAGGAGCATCGGCCATACCACAAGCATGCCGACGGATCCTTCTATTGCCCCCGGATGCGGACGATCGCGAAAACAGAGACCGGGCATAGCATCATCGCCAATGACAAGGACGGCAGGGAGTTTTTCGCTTTTGTCGATCGCACGGGCCAGTGCCTGAAGTTCAAAGGCAGGATTCTACCGGATCTACAAATAGGGGAGTGGGCCGATGGGACGATGAGGGGAAACATGCTTCCCCGCGGGATGCGGATCATGGACCGGGCCACGGAGGAGATGGACACCCCGGAGACGGAGGGGCCAGCGGAGTTCCCTGAACCCGAGGCGGCAGACGCCCTCGCAGAGGCCGGGCTGACGCAGGCGGCGGTGGCGGAGGCGCTCGACGGGCTTCTGACGCCGGCGGCGCGGGCAGCGCTGCAGGGGACCCCCCTCGGGAACGTGCTCTCGCTCATGGACGGGCTGACGGTCGGGGGCATTCCGCTGACGCCGGCGGGCGTGTTCAATGCATTCGTCGGCGGCGCCGAGAAGGCCATCCGAGACGCGGTAACGACCGCCATGCAGGCCGTCGGGACCTCCCCGCAGGCGCTTCTCGCGGCTGCCGTGGCGACGTTCGGGATCCCCGGGATCGCGGCGGCGATACCGCAGGCGCTCCAGGACGTCATCTCGGCGCTCGGCTCGGCGCTCCTGCCCGACATCTTCCCGACGATGCTCCCTGCGGCCGGTGGCGCCCTTTCAGGGTATGACCACCGCGAATATTGCGTGGACGGCCATGCCTCCGTTGAGCTGCGGGATCTCGCGAGCGGCTGGATGCGCCTCGAGACGGCTGCTGTGCTCGACGCCGTTGAGGCCGAGGGCGCGAGCGCGGCTCCGGGTGATGCTGCAGCTGCCACTCTGGGCTCACTCGGGCTCACGCAGGCGCAGCTCGTGACGCTGGCTGCTGCTCTGTCCCTACCAGACGTGCAAAAGGCGCTCGTCGCTGCCGGAACGCAGCTTGGGACGGTACTGCAAAAGGTGAGCTCGCTTACGTTGAATGGTACGGCACTCACCATTGACACGATCCTCAACGCATTTACCGGCGGGGCATCGGCGACCGTTCGAAACACCGTGACGAGCCTCCTTGCGACTGTCAACCTGACTCCGCTCGGGATCGTCAATACGCTCTCCACGTTCACGCTGACGACCCCCGTGCTGGCGGCCATCGCCTTGGTGCCAGGGGCACGGCCCGTCATAGCTACGCTTGGCTCCGTCGGGATCACCGCCCTCGGCGCCACGCTCATGGCGATCCCCGGGGCTGGGCTCCTCGGCGGGTTCCTGACAGCCTTCGGGATCCTCGGATTCACCTCCCTCTACGGTTTCTTCCCGTCCCTTGGGATCGTCATCGGGGACAAGGCCATTATCTGGCGCTCGGACAGGGACCGCATACGGCACCAGTCCATCGCGATCGACCATGCAGCCGGACAGGAGAAGATGATCTTCTCTGGCCTGAACCTCGAGGGCGAGCAGATCGGCCCCCAGGTCATCATCGATTCGACGCTCGGGAGCCGGGTGACGGTCGTTGACCCTGTAAGCGGCAGTTTCGAGAACCTCGAATGCTCGACCGGGGGGACGAAGGAGGCGCTCTACATGGCTGGGCGCAACGTGGGGGTCGAATACGACGACTTCCTGGCTGTGCTCGGTGACTGGATCTGCATGGTTGGTTTCCCATCGCCCCTTTCCCCGCGCGAGCCGATCGATGTGCTCCCCCTCCTCGACGAGAAGGCGGCGCTCGCACCCCAGGCCGTTGGCGGCGCGGTTCTCCCGGGGCTGGGGAACATCCTCCACGCCGCACTCCTTACGGCTACCCGGTGGGCGGGCCTGAGCATTTTCGACGTGGCGACCCTCAACTACACGCGGCTCGTCGGGGGGATCGACACCGTGAACGTCGGCGGCGCGCAGTTCTTCACGGTTGGCGGGGCTCAGACGAACACCATCTTGGGCGCGCGCATCAGCACGATTGGTGGGGCTGACGTGGTGAACGTCGGCATAACCCATACGGTCAACGCCGCCGCGAATATCGTGCACAACTCCGTGATGCACATCATAAATGCCGGCACTACCGCATCACACTATGCGGCAGTCGAATATGACGTGATCGGCGCGGAGATACACCTGCATGGAGCGAGCACGCCCGTTACGAAGCTGCCGCTCCTGCCGGTGGCGCTTGTGGAAGATGCCGAGCTGGCAGCGCTCGCGGGGATCGTACCGGCCGTAGGCGTACTGGCATCGGCGCCTTGAGTGCGGAAAAACGAATGAAACACACGGTAGATGAACACCTGAAGCATATCCGGGCCGAGGTGAAGGGGCTCACATCCGTCGAGACGGCGCAGGAAGCCGTTGAGATGGTCGTTGCCACTGCCCGGTCCCAGGCGGCCAAAGAGGGCAAGGCCGTACCTACGGTTGTCATCTCTCAGGAGCACATCGCCGGGATAGTACAGGGGGACGACCGTTTTGTCCGCAAGATCATCGCCATAGTCGCCGCAGTGCTGGACTATGAGGCCGCAGGTAGTGCGCCTGCCGGGGCGGGCGGGGCCGCCATCGTGCGCGATGGGGGGGGCGAAGGGAAAGAGGCGGGGGTGAAAATTATCGCCCCTCCTGGGCCAACGTCGGCTGCCGGGGGCGGAAAATGACCTGCGTGGAGTGTCTCAGGTACGAAAAGTGTGCCAGGGCGTGGAAGGGTGCCCCTAGGGACGATTGCTATATCCCAGGCGCCGAGAACTGGGGTGCGTGCTCCGGCTGCGGCATTATGCGCCTGAAGACGCAGGCGGCGCTTTTTGATTGTCCGATCTGCGCGCAGAGGACGCACATGACCGAGAAGCAATGGGCGGCAGTGAAGGCGAAGACGGTACAGCACCAGGCGGCAATGATGGAGGCGCTGTCGTGAGCTACCTGATGCAGGGGCGGAACATCCGGTATCCGGTCATCGGGGGAGGGCCGAAGTTCCCGTGGCAGTTCTCTGCGACGGGATCCACGCTCACCAGCGTCGCGACGAGTAGCGACGTGGCACACATCAACGAGCGTATCTGGCAGCTCCTTTGCACCAGGCGTTCCGACGGTGACGCGCCAGGTGAAGACGATTCGCTCCCGACGCGCGGATCCCTTCTCCACACGCTCCTCTACAAGCCGATCGGGCCGGCGTTCCGTGGCCTTGTTATGGCCTACATCGTCGATCCGATACAGACATGGGAGAAGCAGATCCAGCTTGGTGAACTGACATTCCTGTCGTCGGCGCTCGATGAAATGGGAAAGTCGAGCTGGGATACGGCGATGGAGACTGCGGCGGCGCTGGAGAAGATCGAGCGGGGGATCGAGGAGGTCAATATCCCCTACGTGATATTGACGACGCAGCAGCCCGGCAACTGCGTCTTCCCGTTCTACATCGACAGCGACATGGTCGTGCAGGGGTACGGATACGTCTACTGAGGGAAAGGCAACGAGAACATGACAGCCACATACATCCCGGTCTATGAGAGGCGCGCACGGCAGAGACCGCCGATCGACTATACGCAGGTGGACTACGTCAGCACGATGGTGGATTACGTAGCCGTCATCCCGGTCTACAGCGACACGTGGAACGATCGGAACGCCGATGACCATGGCATGGTCATCCTACGGTGCGACGCCCGCTCGGCCGACAAGCTCGCCTACTACATCGACGCCCGGGCGAATGAGCTCTATCTCGACACCTGCCGGCAGCGGGATTCCCTTTTCGATCTCGTGCGGCTCGTCGGCTACAAGCCCCATCTTGCAGCCGGGGGGACAGCGACGCTCAGGATCACTCTGGCGGCGCCGGCGTCTTCCGGCGTGGTACTCGGGAAGTGGTGGCAGGCGCGGGGCTCGGCGTCGGGTACCGGCTACATCATGGCGCTCATCAATGAGGCGATCATCCCTGCTGGAGTCACCACCGTGGATGCTCATGCCGTGCAGGGCCAGCGGTACGAGGAAACATTCGATGGCGACGGGACAGCAGGGCAGACCTTCACGATTTCTCGGACGAAGGTCTGCGCGATCGGTCTGACCGTGGACGGAGAGGATTGGGGGGAGGTTGACTCCCTCGTTGGCCAAGCGGCCGATGCGAAGGTATTCACGGTCCGGCTCCTGTGGAACGACTTAGTGGTGATCGAGACCGGGGACGGGATTGAGGGGGCAATCATCGAGAACGGATCCTCCGCGGTAGTTTCATACCTCGTTACGCTCGGGGCTGCAGGGGACGGCATCGGGGCCGGTACGATCACGCAGATCATCGATGCGGTGTACGACGGCGCGATAAACGTCACCTCCACGACGAGCGTGACGAACCTCGAGGCCGTAACAGGGGGCGAAGATGAAGAGGGAGACGCCGAACTCAAGCGCAATGCCCCTCGGGTTACGCATTCCCTATACCGGACCGGGCCGGCGAACGATACGCAGGCCCTTCTCGAGGCGTTCCCTGGGGTCGAGCGGGTTCAGGTGCTCGACGTGAACAACTACTCTGAAGTGGTCCGCTACCACTACGACAAGATCTACGTCATTCCGGCTGGCGGCGGCCTGATGAGCGACGCACTGAAAGCCGGGCTCGAATCCTTCTTGGATGATCGGAAGCAGCCTGGCTTCGAGCATATCCTGGCGGATGCGGAGAGGGTCCCAGTCGACGTGGCTGTCACGGTCTACCGATACGCAGGATACACGGATCCGGAGGTCGTGAATCCTGTAACGGAGGCAGTGACGGACTACTTCGACCCGGATCCAGAGGTGGGGACGGTCGACTGGATGCGGGACGTCGACCCGGAAGAGATCGACGGGATCATCGATCGCCTCGACGGCGTGAGCTACGCGACGGTGGACTCTCCTGTGGCGACAGTAGAAATCGGCGCCGGGCAGTTCCCGGTGCTCGGGACGCTCAAAGTGACGGTGCTGGAGGTCACGGAGTAATGGGTTACTTCTCTGACAACTTCATGGTGCTCCTGCCGCGCATCTATTCCCTCACGGGGAAGAAGCGGATCCGTCGGGCCACGGCGGCGACGACGAACACCGGCGACGACACCCTCGTCGTGGGCGGACTCTTCACCGGCACGGCGAATGACACCTACACCGTAACGGTGACGAAGGGCGGCGCCCCCCCGTGGGCCGAGATCACGGTGACTGCGCTCCGAGATGATGTGCTCAGCGGCCCCATAGGGATCCCGCTATTCGGCATCCCGGTGAGCATTACCCCCCTTGGGCTCTCCGTTAAGTTTATCGACGGCGGCGACGGCGTGCTCACGGAGGGTGACTCATGGCCCATCGAGGTCACGGCAGGGGACCTCCACGACTTCCGCGCGATCGCGGCGACGCAATTTGACCGGATTGAGGCACTCGTCGACGACATGGCGAAGCTCGCGGACGTGGACACTGTGCCAGCGGAGTACCTTCCGTACCTGGGGGCGCTCCTTGACTACGATTACGACCGCACCCGTGATCCAGAGGTGCAGAGGGCCGAGATCAGGAACCTCATCAGTGCGTACCGGATGCGAGGAACGAAGCCGGGGATCCTGAGGGCGCTGCGGTTGGCCGGGTACGACGCGGAGATATTCGAGCCGTACACGAAGGTGTTCCAGCTCGGGACGGCGGACCGGGGTTTCGAGGATGGGATCAAGCTCTCCGATGAGAAGTATTCCCACTGCACGTTTGAGGTGCGGTTCCGGGAAGTGTGCCGTGAGCTATGGGACATCCTGTGGGACCAGGTACCGCGCGGTGTGAGGATGTTCTCGGTGCAGGAGATCCACGGGACGGCGAGGATATTGCGCCATGCAATCGGATACGTCACCGGGGACAGTCAGTTCAGCGGTGGGTGGGGCAGGTTCCCAGTGCGGCTGTTCAGGGTGGTCACGCAGTTTGAGACGATCAGAGGATGAAGAGGATGAAGAGATACTATCTCGTTGCGATTATTGCGCTGTGTCCTGTGGCGCACGCCGCTGATCATCCATGGCCGATGTTCAAAGGGAACGCGCTGCGGACGGGTTTGAGTGCATACGAAGGGCCGAGCATTGGGGCGCTTGCGTGGAGTTATGCGACAGGTAAGAATATCCAATCATCCCCGGCAATCGGGAGTGACGGGCGCGTGTACGTTGGGTCGTCAGACAGCCGCATCTACGCCCTCACCTCGGCGGGCGGTCTTGCGTGGAGTTACGCGACTGGGGCATACATCCAATCATCCCCCGCAATCGGTAGCGACGGGCGCGTGTACGTTGGGTCGTCAGACAGCCGCATCTACGCCCTCACCTCAGCGGGCGGCCTTGCGTGGAGTTACGCGACTGGGTACATCTACTCCTCCCCCGCGATCGGGAGTGACGGGCGCGTATACGTGGGGTCATATGACGACCGCCTGTATGCGTTCACCTCGGCGGGCGGTCTTGCGTGGAGTTACGCGGCTGCTGCAGACATCCACTCATCCCCCGCAATCGGTAGCGACGGGCGCGTATACGTTGGGTCATATGACGACCGCCTGTATGCGTTCACCTCGGCGGGCGGTCTTGCGTGGAGCTATGCGACCGCTGCAGACATCCACTCATCCCCGGCAATCGGGAGTGATGGACGAGTGTATGTCGGGTCGAATGACAAAAATGTTTACTCCTTTATGGAGCAGCCGACGGCCACGCCGACGGCCACGCCGACGATCACCCCGACGCCGACAGAGACCCCCACAGAGACACCCACGCCGACAGAGACGCCAACCGAAACGCCGACGGAGACGCCTACGATTACGCCTACTCCCACGGAGACACCCACGGAGACGCCAACCGAGACACCCACGATCACGCCCACGTCAACAGCGACCCCCACGATTACACCAACCCCAACGCTGACCCCGACAGAGACACCAACTCCGACCATCACCCCTACACCGATTTATACCGAATACGAGTGGGACACCGATCTTCCGTGGGTGTCGATCGGGCATCCTTACGGGTACGGTATTATGCCGTGGCAGTCGACGTGGCCGACGATGACTCCTACCCCGACGATGACGCCGACCGCCACCTGCACACCGACGCCGACGGTGACAGGAACGCCGACAATGACCCCGCGGCCGACAAAGACTCCCTACCCGACGAAGACGCCGACTACCGCCCCGACAAGTACGCCGAGATACACACCGCGACCGACGAGAACACCGACGAAGACACCGAGGCCGTCTGTGACGCCATGAAAAGGACAACCGTGCGAATGAAGATACAGGCGAGAGGATTGTATGCGGCGGCGATCGTGACGACTGCCGCTGCTGGCGCACTGATGTTTTCCGGTATTGCCCTGTCCGCTGAACAGGTGAGCGGTAGCGGAGAGTACATCCCCCTTTCGCTTTTCATGTGGGTCGTCGGCCCCCTGGCGACGGCGACGGCCGCATGCGCGGTGAGCTGTTGGTGGATGATGAAGCAGCTCATGGCGGTGATGAGAGAGTCTCGAAAGAACGAGGTGGATGCAGCGCGCGAGGTGGCAGATACGGTGCGGGAAGTGATGCCGCTCACCGAGAAGCTCACGGAACTGCTTCCCTCCATGCAGGATCTCGTAAAAGCGCTCATGCAGATAGTGCCGATGTGGCATCAGCGTGGCAACGAATCTGGTGGGCCAAGATGATGACAGCACTCACTGCATTGCGCGAGCTCGTCTGCGGATGGGTGCCCGGTCATGGCTACTCATGGGAACGGGCGAAGCTGAATGGAGAGAAGGAAAAGCTGCGCGAGCTGGCGGCGAGGGTCGATATGCTCTCGGCCGACTTGAACGCTGTGACCTCAGCGATCAAGGATGCCCCTGCTGAGGCCCTCGGGAGATGTTCGGGGTGCCCGCTGCCGCGGATGAAGGCACGGCTCGGAAAGGGCGCGAGAAAATGACGCTCCTAAGCGAGCTCGCCGCTTGCATCATCAGGGCGCGCCCGGGGATGAAAGAGAAGTTTGAGGCGCTGCCGGACCGTAGGCGGAAATGCATTGATCGGCGGGCGCTGACGTACCTGGCCAACCTCATCAGTGCCGAGTACGAGGAACACTGTCAACGCACACTGAAGAGAAGGAGAAAACGGACATGAGCGAAGTGACCATCTTCGAGGTTGGGCGCACCTGGATCGCGCAGAATATCGCGAGGATCGGGACCATAGCGGCTGCTGTGGCTGATCCTGGGAATGCGGGCGATGATACGTTTACGTCCGGTGGCGCCTATGCTGGCACAGTGGACCAGTCCTACACCGTCGAGATCACCAAGGCAGGAGACGCAGGGGTGGCGGAAATCACGGTGACCGGCTCGAATGGCGACAATTCAGGGCCGACAATCGTGACGGGGGAGGATACCTGGCTCCCCTGTGGCAACCTCGGCGTGATGGTAAAACTCGAGTTCGGCCTCGACGGCACGATAGCCGAGGGGGCGGTAGGCGATACGTGCACGATCGACTGTCTCGGGGTAGACGAGATCAAATACTGCGCGCTCGGCAGTGGCGACGAGACCTTCACCGATCCGGAGAACCCTCCGGACGAGACTGAGGGGGAGGGGCTCCTGAGTGAATATGCGCGCGTTCACTACTGCGAATGGGACACCACGAAGGGGATCCCGGGGAAGTGCTTCGTGGAAGAGGACCCCAACGGAGCGATATACGTCGATGGCGTACGATATTCAGTCGCCTCCGGCCCGACTCCATACGTGCTGTACACGTTCGTGTTCGGTCCGAATATGGGGGTCGGGACAGTGAAGGAGTGGGGCTTGTTCGCCGACAACGCGAAACTGCTTGTCGAGGGACCGTACGCAGAAGGCGGTCTATTCGATCCCGACACCAATCCCGGCGGAGAGGTCGACACACTCGGCACGAGGGTGTGCGTGAAGAACATACCTGACTGGGAGAAGATCGCACAGGATACGCTCATCGTGCGGCAACTTCTCGTCGGATAAAGAAAACGGAGGAAACAGGCAATGGCTGACCAGAGACCGGCGACCCCGGAAACATTCGACCCGGCGAAGGGGTACACAGCCGTGCTACACATGGGCGGCACGGACGCGCTGCCGTCGGAGTTCGTCGAGCAGCAGCGGATTCAGCAGCACCACGACCGTATGATCCTCGACCGGATCTTTAAGGAGGGCGTCATCGCAGAGTATGGCGGGCACGTTGATGATGCCTCGCCGGGGATCGCTGTCGGCTCGGATACGCTCGTCGCGGACACGCCGGGGACGTTCACGGGCCTCGAGACGATCACATATCTGGTGCGGATCGTGAGAGGCGGCGCTCCCGGGGTAGCGCAGTTCGACTACTCCACGAGTGGCCCGGACCCGAGCGATGGTCCGGTGACGGTGACGGCATTCGAGGCATGGCACGCTCTCGGACACTTCAATGCGCGTGTGATGTTCGTGGATGGCCCCCCGCTCTCGCCCGATGGCGTACTGGTCGAAGGGGATACGTGGAGCGTGACGTGCTATTTCGAGAACCAACTCCCGACAGCCGTGACGAATGAGGATGGCACGGGCACGATCGCTCTTCAGGCGGCCGCTGTGTACATAAACGGCCGTATCGCGACAGTCCCCGCAGCCGAACTCATCGTCGCCAGTCCGATGCCGGACTCCTCGAAGACGACGATCTATGTTGAGGCGCTCACGAAGACGGTCACCTGGGACGACGATGCAACGCTCATCGTGCCGCGCACGAGTGGCCCGGCGGCGCGCAGGGAGATGCTTGTACTCTCGTTCAAGGCGACGGACACGACAGGGGATACGCTGCCGACAAGATGCACGAAACGGACTGTCCGGCCGGCATACGAATGGGATCGCGACCCCGCAAGCGCAACGTACAACGCGGTAGGGCGGGTCCATGCCAACTGGTCCAAGCTTGACCTCAACCAGCTCGACGGCGTGCTGCCGGGCGAGAAGGTCGCGAAGCTCAGAATGTCGGATGAGCTCAAAGGCATCCTCGCGAACAGGACGGCCGACGAGAGCGGGAGCTACCTGGTGGCCGAGGAGCACCTCCGCAGCGTCTACATGCCGGATCAGAACACGGCGGGGTATGCGGCGGTGATGACACAAGCGGGGCGGGCATACGTGTCCGGCCTGCTATACGAGAACCTCCTCTCGGAGACTATCCCTGTGCCGATCGCCGACACGGTGAACACCGTCCAGAACGAGGAGAACAGGTTCTACTACGGTACGCTGGCATATCTGCTCCAGAAGGCGGCCGGAGAGTTGGATTTTCCGGTGAAGTCGATCACAACGCTCACTGCGCCATCCTTCGTGCTGGAACAGGTCGCGCGCGGGAGCGGTGATACCGACGCATTCTCCTATACGCCTGTCTCGCAGATCCTATGCGTCTCGAAAGGCACCCCGGCAATGGAGACCGGATCCGGCGGGACGTTCATCTTCTCGGCCGCTACGAATGAGTTCAAGGTGACGGCGACGACGTGGGCGGGGGCAGCCGGAGCTGAGCAAACGATCTATTTCGCTGTCGGGTCGTTCACGGTGGACCAGGTCATCGAAGCGCTCAATCAGTGCACCGGCCCGGCCTACATGAGCGGGAGCGCGAACAACAACCTGTACTACTACGAGTCGGGCGGCGAGATCGTGGTGCGGACATACGGGACAAGTGCATCCCACACGATTGCGATCGGTGCGGGCACGGCGAATGAGGCGCTCGGGATGGATGCGCCGGCGTCAACGGCGAGTACGGGAACGCAGTATGCCGGCACGACGGATTATGTCCTGGACGGCAGCGGGATCCGGTGGGTCGGAGCGTCCAGGCCGTCCTACGGCGAGGGGTACCAGGTCATCTACACGCACACGAAAACGATGGTTGCGGGGACTGACTACGTGCTCGGCGGCGAGATCGCGGCAGGAACCACGGCGTGGTGCGTTTCGGCCGTCCGCAAGCAAGGTGATGGCGAGGGGGCGGAATACGTCGAAAGCTACCCCTCGAATATCGTCACCCTCGAGGCCGTCGGTGGCGAGGTGGTCGAGCTTTCGTGGCCTGAGATGGACAACATCGAGTACTACCGCGTCTACCGTGGCGGTGCGGAATCCTACGACGGCATGAAACTGATCGCCTGCGTGCGGAGCACGGGCGCGACCACGGCGTCGTGGGCCGACACGGGCTACTACGACAAGACAAACTCCGTACTGAACCCGACGACCGGATCCCCGAACCTTTCTGGGCCGACGCTGATGACGCCGGTGACGCTCACTGAATGGCCCGCGGGTGCGGTCAACTTCGACACCGGATATGGATTCACCGAGGACGGCGGGGACATCGTGAGCAACAGGCCCTTTGACCTCGGTACGGATCCCGGGACAAACTTCATCGCCGACTACGAATACTACCAGCCGCGCTACACGCTCCGCTGCCTGATGCCGACGGAGGTGATCGTGGACGTGCATGGCATTCCGGCCGATGAGCCGCTGGTACCGGCGGCGCCGGCGTTCTCTCTCCCGCTCGCGAAGATCCTCTGCCCGGCGAACAGCTACGACGTGGAGGTGATGAACTACGGCAACCGGGCATACCACATGGACGAGATCAAGTCCATCGCGGCGCAGGTTGAGGACCTCCGCTACAACGCGGCCCAGCTCGAGATCGCGAATCAGGCGCTCGAAGGCGAGTCCTCGACGCTGCGGGCGGTTTACGCTGATGCGTTTACGACGGTCGAGCAGGGCGACTTGACGCATCCGGACTTCAGCGCCGGGATCGACCCGATCGCACATTGCCTGAGGCCGCCTATGGCGGTGACGAGCGTCCCGCTCACCGTCGACCAGGCGGCAACGGATGGCACGACAGAGGCGGCAACACTCCCGGCCGGGTGCAGGCAGGGAAAGACGCTCGTGCTGATGGGGTACACGGAAGAGCAGGAGGTCGATCAGGATCAGTTCACGACCGAGCTTCCGGTGAACCCCTACGAGCATTTCGACGAGCAGGTGCGTCCGGATGCGTGGATCATCCTCTCCCCTGCGCGCGACTACTGGGTAGAGACGACACAGATCAGGGCTGAGGGATTCGTACAGGAGTATTTCTATATCGACGTCTATAACAACACGACACAGAAGATCACGGCCGCGGAGCGAAAAGCCGCGCTTGATCGTGGGGTTGTTCCTATAGGCGAGTGGGATGAGATCAGGAACGAGCTCGCCTTCCTGCGAAAGGACAGTATCAGATACTGCCGCAGCATCGTCGTGGAGATCCTCGGGCAGCAGTTCCTCCCATCGTCCGAGGTGGTATGTACCTTCGCCGGGGTGAGCGTGAACCTTACCCCGGTGGCGCCCTACGTCGCGGGGGGGCGCGCGGGATCGGTCCGGGCGAATGCCTACGGGCAGTTCCGCGCAACGCTCACGATCCCGACCGGGAAAAACATCCCGACGGGTAGTCTCACGGTGAAATGCACTGCCTATTCGACGACGGAGCCGACGATCGGAGAGGAGTGCGATACGGCGACGGCGACATTTGTTTCCGAGGGCGTCGTCAACGTGTTCGAGGAAACACAGATCAAGGCGACATACTACATCGATCCGATAACGCAGCAGATCCGATTCGTTTCCGACGGATACCTGACAAGGGTCGATGTGCCGCTCGCCGCGAAGGACGCGTCGCTCCCGATCATGTACCAGATCCGCGGAACGGACGATCAGGGGTATCCGACCTCGGCAGTCTCATGGGTCGAATCAAGAACGCCGGCGCAGACCAACGTCGGGGTGGACAGCGAGAACCTTATCATCCCGGACGACCCGCTTTGGATGTCCTCCGACGAGATGAAGGCGCTCACCCTGATGTCGGCAAGTGCCCAAGGATACAAGGCGTACATCGCTGTTGGCGGCGGGAAGAACCTCGCCCCCGGGGCGGCATACGGGGCGACGGTGAGCGAGAACCCGTATCTCGCCGGGGATCTGCTCACCTCCTCGACCAACTGGACGTGGCTGGTGCATCCCGATCGGGACCTGCGGTTCAGGGTGTGGCGCGCGAAGTTCTCGACGGCCGCATCCGAGACGATTTACTTCAACCCGGTGTCGTGGACCGGCCACACAGAGGTCAATGGGCTCATGCTCGTCGTGGGGCAGGAGGTTCCGGATGGGACGTCTGTTCTCTGGCAGTACAGGACGGACGGGGATACGACCTGGAAAACCATCATCCCGCTGCGGTACTTCACGCTGAAAAACGAGACGTGCGAGATGGTGTATCTCCGGGCGATCCTCTCGACGACGAACGACCGGTTGTCACCGGCGATCTCGAAGGGCAACTGGGCGCTCGTGCTCTCGGAGAACGCGACGGATACAACGTACCTCACGCAAACGGAAGAGCTCGTTGCCGAGGTTGACTCCGTCAAGGTGCATCTCGAGGAGTACAACCCTGCGGGAAGCGGTGAGGTGGTCGCCGGGACGATCACGGGGGCGGAGGTTGGCCCATACGTCATAGACGGCTTGACGCTCAATCTCAAGGTCGACGGGGCGACCATTCCGGAGATCACGTTCTCGGGAGTCGATCCGATATCTGCGGCGACGATCGTTGAGGCCATCAATGCGGCCGTGGTCTCTGAGATCCCGGCGCACGATGCCGTGGCGACAGTGGTGAATGGCCGCGTATGCCTCGCCTCGGCAACGTCTATTGAGGTGGATGACGGTACGGCGAATACGGTGCTCGGGTTGCGGGAGGGTATCTACCTCGGGCACCAGGCTGGTCAGCACGACGTGATGCTCTCGCCGGACGGCGGGCACACGTGGATGAGCCCGACCTCGAGGAGCGCTATTGCCGGCGAGGATGCGTTCTCGCGTGTGACTTATGAGTTCGGAGGCGGCGAGGACTTCAACTTGCTGAGCTGCAAGGTGCGGATCCGCCAGAAAACGGCGTATCGGTATCTGGTGCCGCTCGCGAAGAAGCTGGCGATCACAATGGTATAGAGGCAGCGCCATGACCGGCAAGGATACTCGGCCAAAAGACGCGCATGGATGGACATTGGAAGGGGACCGCTATATCGGCCCACACAAGTATATTCGGCCAATGAAAACGAACGACAACAAGGATCAGGCGACGGAGGACAAACGGGATGAGAACGGTGACGCATAAAAGCGGGATGCGTGAGTACGTGCCCGACGAGAAGGACCTGCGACTGAAGGAAGGGGAGGACCTCGTGGGGGCCGTTGTGGAGCTCGCGCGGATCGTTCGACTGCTCGACAAGCGGCTTGTGGCGCTGGAACCGGATATGGCGAAGCACCAG
>MTKZ01013962.1_pt3 | contig 27889 bp, 23 predicted proteins | sample 1042781 | NCBI WGS metagenome assembly MTKZ01 (sample SAMN06212207, study PRJNA360539) | anaerobic digester metagenome | biome: Wastewater treatment plant; material: sludge; isolation source: anaerobic digester fed with sludge from wastewater treatment plant | place: Denmark: WWTP Viborg ... | reverse complement strand
TGGGGCCGGGCGACAGGGCTCTCATACCCGTCCCTACCTACAACTTCTATGCCCTGGCGGCGGCGCTTTGCGGAGCCAGGCCGGAATATCGAACGAGGATAGTCGGCTCTGCTCAGGACCAGCATATACCTGGCTTGAAGATGGTCTTTCTCTGCTCGCCCAACAATCCCACCGGAGAGGCCCTCTCGGAGGATAGCGTCCGGTCCGTGCTGGAGCAGACGGATGCCATAGTCTTCCTGGATGAGGCCTATGCTGAGTTTGCCGGAAAGAGCCTAGCCGGCCTGGTGAGGGAGTATCAGAACCTGGTGGTGGGAAGAACCCTCTCTAAGGCCTTCGGCCTGGCGGGAATGCGCCTGGGATATGCCATCGCCCCGCCCTGGATCTCTGAGCAGTACCGGCGGGTGGCGCCCATGTTCAGCATCAGCAGTCCATCCCTGGCTGCTGGCACCGCAGCACTGGGAGATCTAGAGTGGATGAAAGAGTGCGTAAGAAGAATCATATCTGAGCGAGAGAGGACGAGGGAAAAGCTGCCCTGCGCCCTGCCCTCCCAGGCCAATTTCCTCTTTCTGCAAACTCGGCGCAATTCAAGGGACTTAGCCCAGCAGCTGCTCTGCCGGGGGATAATTGTCCGGGACTGCAGCTTCTTTCATGGCTGCAGCCAAAGATGCCTGCGGGTCACAGTGGGTCGGCGGGAGGAGAATGATCGCTTTCTTGTGGAACTGGAGAAGCTTGGCGAAAAAGTAATATGAAGATGGCAGCAGATGATGCGTCTACTGGGCAATTGTGTCGTATGGATCAGTGCCTGAATCCTCGCCACTCATATCTGACGGCTCCAGGCTAAGGGCCAGCTCATCCGGTCCCTGATTTCTGCAGCATAGCACTGTAAATCCAGCCAGGCTGGAATCCTCTGTATCATCGATAGATATATCGCCAAAGGAGTCATAAGTCACTATATATTTTATGTTGGCCTCCATTTCCAGAGGTTCGTCCAGATACTGCCAATCCCAATTTTGCTGCGGACCATGAGCCCATAATACATTATAGGTCCCGGGGTCCATCAGATTCTCGCAGTATTCCTGCTGTCCGGTGGGATTGGGTGCATAGGGGCCGTAATAAGCGGGATAAATTCCCGTCTCGGCCTCGATGCTGGAGAATAAAACGAAAGGCAACAATGCAATTAACAGAAACCTCAGCGCGGTCTTGATCTTTTTGGATATGGTGATTCCTCCTCGGATTGCCCATCAATCTCCTTTCTATGTCTAGTTTATGGTCGCCTTACCGTCTGCTGGCGCTCATCGGGCTCTGATGGGTGAAGGCTAGGGGCTTTTTGCCTCGCCCAATGCGAATGTCTTTATAACATCGGTTGCGCTGAGAGTAAAAGACTGCGGTGCCGGGCAAATGCTTGTACCGCCGTAGTCTTCCCGTTGGTGCTAGAGCCGCTTTCCTGAGGAGATCATATTCCATGGCTTCATTTGCGGTAGAGGGATGAGTGGTGCATCTTCTATACAGTATATATGCAAGGTTGAAGGGACGCTCTACATCAACGGCAAAGAGGAAGGGCGCGTGGATATGCTCCACACAGTGCCATCTCGGCACTCATTCGAGGAAGGCTTGGAGGTTGGAAAGATCCACAGACACCGGTGACCAATGACTACCAGAGCCCGTTTGAGTACAACGGAGAACTGGTGAAGGTAGTAATGACGGTCGCTAACGACTGAATCTTTGGATCTGGGAAGCCTTTCTCTGGCTGTCTATTCTCAAATTTTATGCAAATTTAGAGGCGAATTTATTCAAGGAAAGGATCACTATTTGATTATGACAACAGATTTTTCATCAGCTGTTTTCATATCCCTGAAGTAGCTCCAGGTCCTGAAGGATGCGAGCACGAAACCGTATATAGCCGGGCCAAGGATCATTCCCGTGACGCCGACAACTAGAAGAGGGGCGGTAAAGGCAAGAAGAGTGATTAGAGGGTGAATGGATGCTGCCCGTTTGGCGAGCTTGGGCAGGATGAAATTTCCCGGCAATACTGTAAGGAATACTATCCCGAAGAAGATGGCTGCAGCAGCCCTTAAAAAGTCCTGGATAATAATAAAATAGATGGCAATCGGGCCAAATATGACCGCTGGGCCGACCATCGGAACAAGAGAGGTGACACCGGTGAGTATTCCGAGCAGTGCAGGATACGAAACACCGAGGAGGATATAGCCGACTGCCCCTATAACTGCTATGATGCCTGCCATGGCAAAGAAGAGACGGAATAGGCTTGAGAAGATGCTATCAAGCTCCCTGAGGAATCGGGCGGTTACATCCTGCCTTGGCAAGAGCGATACGGCTCTGTCGATCAGCCTCTTTCCATCTATAAGGAAGTAGTAAGTAAAAAAGGCCGCAACTAGGGCCTCTGTGACATAGAGAGGCACGTTCGACGCAAAGCTCACAAATCCTTCCTGAACTATAGGGACGACTGTTATGAGCACATTCCTGCTGATGTCTCCTATCGCCTCTATTCTGTGGGCGAGCTGGACGGGCAGATAGCTCTCAACAAAGCTTCTGAAGGCATCTAATAGGTGCTTGCCATACCCTGGATGTAACTCAATCCGCCAAGGTCGACCAGGCGGTATACTTCCTGGATAAGAGCGCCGATAAATCCGAATGCGGGCAAGAGGACTATGCATAGGATGAGGAGCATGGTGATGAAGGACGATGTGCTTTCTCTGTGAGTTCGGGTAAATAGCCATCTATATACCGGATAGAAGACGTAGGCGAGAAGAAAGCCCAGGAGGAAGGGGATGAATACCTCCTTAGTCATATATGCGGCAAGAAGTATGGCCAAGCTGACAACAATAGTTGCCCCCAGGTTGAACTTCTGGTCAGCATTCATCATTATTCGTTAATGAAATATTTACTACTAAATAAACGTTCCCCAGGATGATAAAAAGCTGCGAAAATAGAATGAAAGTGGAGCAAGCATGATGAAGATTTGTGACGAAACTAAAAGCACCTCCTCAACGGCAATTATCCTTAGTTACGCTAGAATATCATCTGGCCAGCAGGACTTCGCTTCATGGCAGTACTCGATTTTGCATTATTTAAAAATCATTTTGTAGAGATTAAATAAAAGTAAAGTTATGGATCGGATAGAGTCAATATCAGAAAAAGCTGCTGGGAATGGAGCAATTATCTTAGGTACTCTTCTTTCTATTAAGCCAATATCCTCCAGCAGCAACCAGTATGAAGAGCAAGACTGCTACAGGCAGCAGCCAAGATGATGAGGCGGACTTGACCGTCACTGGTATCTTCATGCTATTTGATCTCGCCGCCTCTCCATTGACATCGCTATACTTGATTTCGCTGTTAATGCCGTACCTCTTGGGAGTCGCATCGGAGTCCACATCAAGCCTGAAGACGACTTCCCTCTCCTCTCCTGGCTGAAGTGCGCCGATGAAAGCTTGATCATCTACGGAGGAGAAGGGCTTGAATATAGAGAGGATTGCAGCCCCATCCCTGATCGGCTCCTCGCCGATGTTCTTGTATGTGACATGGACCGGCTCCATCTTGGCTCCGGCCAGGAGAATTCCTGAGGCATTCAGGATTTCAAAGTCCGCCTGCCTTTTGACTGTGATGGCTATGGGAATTGTCTGGTTGGCCTGGTGATAGAGGTAAGATACCCTATAGTCCACCAGATTAGAGGAGCCTTCGCTGGCGATAAGCCTTGATGCAGAGACTCGAACATCTTCCTGATAGTCATAAGATATGTTTAGCTTTAGAGGATACACTCCTGCAGGAGCATGTTCACCGATCTCTATGGCGAACTTCAATGGTGTTTGGGATTTATCATTTGATTTCAGGGACTCAATGACCCGATCGCCTGACTTCACCTCAATCTGTGGGTCATCTGAGGTCAGTGTCGCTTTAATCCCCAGTGCATTGGGCTTTTTATATTCTTCCTGCAGCTCAGCATCGGCCAGAGCAAATTCCTTTGGATTCTGAGGTATTTGATATGCTTTAAAATCAATGATCTCTCCCTGGTTTGTCAGATCAACATAGAGAGTGACAGTATCACCGCGCTCGAATTCATCCGTTCCGGAGATATCTGCGGAGATAACCGGACTGCCATTCATGGTATAGTAATTGTCTCCTCCCAGATCATAGGGTATGTAGCTCGTCTGGCCGGTTGAAGTATCCAGAACTGCCAGCATGCAAGCCAGGATTATGATCGTATTGATCCTCATAGATTCATATCCCCAATTGGTATCAGATATCGCATATGTGCTTTTTGCGTTCCTTTGGTTTCTTCATTATTTCATGCCTGATTTCCTGTCGATCTTTAGCGCTGCTAAACCGTCATGGCTGGCAAAGAGGTATCGATCCTGCTCTGGCAGGCCATTCCCAAGGTCCTTTTCATCGATCAAAGTAAGGAGTGTGGCGATGCTTTCTTTTTCTTGTAGATATAGCTGCCTGCTATCAATAGCAGCGTCAGCAAGATAAGTGCGGGAAGCATTAAGGAAGGCCTGGCCGCTCCAACGTTCACCGGAATCTTCATGCTCTTAGATATTATAGTGTCACCATCGCTATCTGCGTACTTGATCTCGCTGTTTATACTGTAAGGCTTGGGAGTAGCACCAGAATCCACGGCTACTTTGAAAGTCACGTTTTTCTCTTCCCCTGGATTCAGCGTCCCTAAGTAGGCCTGATCTCTGCGGGAGGCGAAGGGCTTGAAAAGGCCCATTCTGGCTATGGAGTTGTTCGCAGTTTCTTCTCCAATATTTTTATAGATAACCTCGATTATGCCATCCTTCTGCCCGGCACTCATCTCTGCATTGGAGGAGACGATTTCGAAGTCTGCCATCTGCTCTACCATAATGGTCAGAGGAATGGTCTGGTTGGCGCTCTCAAAATAGCGCGCAATCCGGAATCCCTTCAATCCAAGATCTGGATCCCATCCATCTGCATCCACCTGAACATTGTCCTGATACTGGTAGTCCAGATCCAGTTGCAGACTATACTCCCCTGCAGGCGCATGATCATCGATCGTGATGACAAACTCCATGGGATCCTCAGGCTTCTTGGCCATTGCCAAATGTCTTATTAAACTATCACCAGATTTCACTTCGATGAAATCCGAAGTGGATCGGAGGGTCCCAGTGATGCCCGATGCATTGCCTACATTCCATTCCAATGCAGCCTCGGCGGCTGACAGTGCCTTTTTCATGGGAGTGTCAGCGACTTTCGTTGACTCGTAATTGATTCTTCCACCTGCGTTCGCCAGCTGGACACGCAGGGTCACATTGTCCCCTCTTTCGAAATGATTTGCTCCTATAATCCCAGCTTCCAGAATCGGATATCCATTGAAGTCCCAATAGTCATCAAGTATGGGAGATGGTATGTATGTCTGAGCAGTGATGAAGGGAAGGGTCGCAAGGATTATTGTTACGGCGAAACTGATAGTAGCCATTCTCAAATTGCATCACTCCCATGTTGCTCTTTAGCCGGGTAACACATTTGTTCTTGAGACCGCCGCTGAGCAAGCCTTGCCGCGTTCCGTCTTGATACTTCTGAAATCCATTCCATATGTTCCATCCTATCTTCAGTCAATGCTTGAGGAGGGCAACCTGCTCCTCTTCCTTTTTAGCAGATACGCTCCGATCGCTGCTAATAGTACCACCGCCAGCAGCGCCATCCACAGGTAAGATCTCTTTACCGGTCCAACATTCACAGGGAAGCTAACTGTATCCGATATTATGCTATTTCCCTTCAGATCGGTATATTTTACCTCGCTGTTGATGCTGTAGTTTCCAGCTATTGCCTCGTCATCCACATCGAGCTTGAATGTCACCGTCTTTTCGTCATCAGGCTCTAGTGTTCCCAATGAGGCCTGATCATCCGCGGAAGAAAAGGGCATGAATAGACTGATTCTTGCCAGAGCATCCTTTGCCGATTCGTTGCCTGCATTCCTGTAGGTTACCTTTATGACGCCATCCTTCTGGCCTGCATTCAGATGCGAGTCCACGCCAACAACCGGGAAATCCGCTTTGTCTTTCACTGCCACAGTGAGATTGATCGAATCGATCTTCATCCCAATTGCAACATTTTGTCTGAATCCTTTCAGACCCAATAGAGAATCATCATCCGAGGCCCCAACTCCCGCATTCTCCTGGTAAGCATAGAATAAGACGAGTACCAGGGGATACAGACCATCCGGAGCATCATTATCGACCTCAATGGCAAACTCCATGGGATCACTGGATCTCTGGCCACTGGTCAGGCCTTCCATGACCTGCTCGCCTGACTTGACCTCGATATATTTCGAAAGAGAGAGAAGCTTCCCGGTGATGGGAAATGTGGCGGTTTTTGCCTTCTCCAAAGTGAACTCAATGTCAGCTAACTTCTTCTCCTTTTCATCATCAGGTTTTTTATCTGGATCATAAGCGGTTATGGTCCCAATGTTGCTCACTGCCACCCGAAGGATCGCTTCGTCTCCCCGGTTAAACTCATTAGCGCCGACCACGCTCGCCTCAAGCTTGGGCGAGCCCGTGACATCCCAGTAATTTTCCACTGTTGACCTCAGGGGCATGAATTCAGCCCCTGCAGCCAATGGAAGTATCAGAATCAGCACGATGGCGAAACAGATAGCCAATTTCTTCAATTCGATCCTCCTGAGTTCGATCATGCCTTCCTCCTTTTGTAGAGGTAAAATCCAGCCGCTGCTAAGACTATCAAAGCTGCCAGCATATATGCAACCTTGCTGAAGGCTCCTGGCTGATCGACTTCTACTGGAATTTTCATGCTCTCAGAGATGGCAGAAGTTCCATCCACGTCCGTATACCTTATCTCGCTGTTGATGACGTAGTCTTTTGCCGTCGCTTCCGAATCGACATCCATCCTGAAGACGACAGTTGCATTCTCCCCGGGCTGAATGGTACCGATAAATGCCTGGTCGTCAGTAGATGAGAAGGGGTTGAAGAGGCTCAAGCTGACGGCGGCTTCCCGTGCCGGCTCTTCACCGATATTCGTATAGGTGACGGTGATATCCCCGTCCTTTTCGCCTGCCGTGAGCTTAGCTTCCGTGGCCACTATATTGAAATCTGCTTGCTTTTTCACCTTAACGGGAACATCGAAGGTCTGCTGAGCCGTCTCGAAGCTATCTGAGGTCTGAAATCCGATCAGACCTCCTTTGGGATCAAGCGTCCCTGCGTAGACCTCGGAGTTGTAATGGTAGTCGTATGATAGATCAAGAAACATCGGATATGTCCCGGCGGGTGTATGACTTGCGATCTCTATTGTGAACTCCAAAGGATCTCCGCTCTTGCTGCCTGATTTAAGGGATTGGACCGTCTGTGCACCGGACTGGACTTCAATTAGCTCTGTTCCAGATCGAAGTTTTGCCGTGATGTTAAGAGCAGTTGGCCGTGCCTGCTCATATTCCATCTCCCTCTGGGAGAGCTCAATCTCCATCTTTGATTTTGCCTCTTTGTCCGCTTTCATTCCCAATATCCGGCCAAAGTTGGTGAGATCCAGGTGGAGCTGGACCGTTTCGCCCCGATCAAACTCATTGGTGTTGGCAAGGCTCGCCTCCAATTGCGGTGAACCGGTGGCATCCCAGTAATTGTCCATAGACGCTGCCAGCATTGAGTTTAACAGCAGTGCAAGACAGACAAATGCTACTTTCAATTCGTCATCCTCCTATTCCCACCCGAAAAAGCATTTAAGTGCCACTGACTTGATAGCCGTCGATATTCCCGGTTGTTCTATCAGCGTAATGGTCATCACCTGCGAATGGATGCCGGAGACTTTTGTTCTTCTGAAGCCCAATAAAGGCAATTCGCCTATTTTGAGTTAATTAATGATGATGTAATCGTATTTATAACATATGGTGATACGTCCGTTGATCGAAATGGGGACGCTCTGGGCTATTTGCCATAAAGATCAACGGCTCACTGGCTAGCTGCCCTGTGCGGCCAACCCTGTGCAGGATATTGGCCGACCACGCCAATTCACCGTTGGCCTCCACGAAATGCGTTTACTGCAGCGCCAGAGCTATCTTGAATCGCTCTTCGCCTGTGAGGATATGGTCCTGATCCAATGCCTCCTTATCCACATCGATCTCCACCCAGTTTATCTCGCCAGTGAATGCGTTTCCTTTCGGGCCGTAGTCCGGCGACACAGGTGAGCCTGCTTCCATTCCCACGTCAACCGTCTCGTCGGCAGAGAAGGCGAAGGGCTCCGTCCTATCAATACGGCCGCTGCCTGCGTTCTGGCCGTCGATGTAAAGGGTCACAGTGCCGCCCCTGGCCAGGCCGCCGCCGTCATAGGCGAATTCCATCCTCACCTGATGCTTGCCGGAAGGAATCGCTCGGTCCGCTTCCACAAAGAAATGCTCTAGACCGCAGAAGTTATAGCAATACTTGAGCCGTCCCCCCATGGCATAGAAGCTGAATCCGCCGGTGATGCCACCCTGGGCAAATATCACCCCTTCGGCTCCTGTTTCGGGCACAATCACCTCGGCGGTCAGAGCGTGGGTTTTATTCATGACAGCCAATATCGAGTGCGGGGACAGGCCGGTCATGCCGCCGAAGAGGAGTTGCCGGTTGCCCTGCACCAGTTGCGGGCGACCGGAGATATCCGGATTGAAACGCTCGCTGAGACGGTCGTCCAGCGGCAGGACATTGTACTTGACCGCCTCGATCAGCCAGAGCCTCTGCAGTTCGTGCAATTTATCGGGCATTTCTTTGGACAGGTCATGGGCCTGCGTCCAATCGGCCCCAGTGTCATACAGCTCCCAGAGATCCTGGTCAAAGGGAACGGTCTTTATCGCTCCGGTCTCCCAGGGCGTGCGGTGTTTGGTGACCGCCGTCCAGCCCTTATGATAGATTCCCCTGTTGCCGATGATCTCGAAGTATTGTGTCTCATGCCGTTCGGCGGCTTTGCCATCATGGAAGGAGTAGATCATGCTCACTCCCTCGTATGGCTTCTGCTGGATGCCATTGACAAAGGCCGGTTCGGGAAGGCCTGCCGCTTCCAGTATGGTCGGGGCCACATCGATCACATGGTGGAACTGGGAGCGGATTTCGCCTCTGGCACTGATGCCTGCCGGCCAGTGGACAATGGTGCCGTTCCTCGTCCCACCCCAGTGCGAGGCGATCTGCTTGGTCCACTGGTAGGGGGTGTCCATGGCATGTGCCCAGCCCACAGCGTAGTGGTTGTATGCCTCCGGTGTGCCGAACTTGTCGATATTCTTTTTTAAGAATTCGGCAGTCTCCAGCTCTGCTAATCCATTGAGGGGCAGCATCTCATTGAATGTGCCCTGAATCGTCCCTTCCGCCGAGGCCCCGTTGTCGCCGATGATATAGTAAATGAGGGTATCGTCGAGTATTTCCAGATCTGCCAGAGCGTCGATGAGACGCCCGACCTGAAAATCGGTGTGCTCCAAAAATCCAGCATAGATCTCCATCTGACGGGCTAAGACCGGCTTGAGGTCAGACGGCATCTCGTCCCATGCCGGGATCTCCGGGAGGCGTGCCGTGAGATCGCAATCTTTTGGTATGATGCCCAGCTCCTTTTGCCTGGCAAACGTCTCTTCTCGCAGCCGGTCCCATCCGCCATCAAACTTGCCCCTGTATCTATCCGACCATTCCCTGGGCACATGGTGAGGAGCGTGCGTCGCCCCTGGGGCGAAGTACATGAAAAAGGGCTTATCGGGCATGAGCGACTTTTGCCTGCGCACCCATTTGATGGCCTTGTTGGCCAGGTCTTCAGTGAAGTGATAGCCCTCTTCAGGGGTTTTATCGGGCTCTACGGGCGTGGTGCCTTCATAGATGGAGGGGTAGTATTGGTTGGTCTCGGCGCAGATGAAGCCATAGAAATATTCAAAGCCGCTGCCGGTGGGCCATCTGTCATAGGGACCTGCCGGGCTGGTCTCCCAGGGCGGCACCTCGTGGCACTTGCCAAATTGGGCGGTCGCATATCCATTCAGCTTGAGCGTCTCGGCCAGAGGGGCGCAATTCAGGGGACGGATTGAGCAGTTGCCCGGTGCCGAGGTAGCCATTTCGGTTATGCCTCCCATGCCCACAGTGTGGTGATTGCGGCCGGTGAGCAGTGCCTGTCTAGTTGGAGAGCAGAGCGCACAGGTATGGAAGCGGTTGTAGCGCAGACCTCCTGCAGCCAGGCGCTCTGCCGTAGGCGTCTGGCATGGGCCGCCAAATGCGCTCGATGCTCCAAACCCCACGTCGTCTATCAGGATAACCAGGACGTTGGGCGCACCTTTGGGTGGCCGCAACGGCCTGATTGGCGGATATTTGGTATCTGGATCTTTAGCGTCGTAAGTGGTCAAGCCCACATGCTGCCTGTCCGGAATGGGCAGGACTTGTCTTTGAATTTTGTCTTGAGTATTCATCGTATTGACTCCTTTCTAAGAAATAACGTTTCGAACGGCCGTCCGGGGAATACGGCACGTCCGGAACGTATAGATTCCTACTGCCGTATCATCGCCAGGCGGACCCGCTCCTCCGGGCTGATCAGGTGGTCGTGGTCGTCCTTGCCCAGGTCGATCTGGACCCAGTGGATCTTGCCGTTGAAGACACCTGTCATCCTGTCGTAGTCGGGCGTCACCGGGGTGCCGCTCTCGCGGCCGATGTCGGTGGTCTCGTCCACGGAAAAGGCCATGGGGACGGAGCTTTCGATGCGTCCTTCGCCCACCTTTTTGCCGTCGTAGTAAAGTGTGACGGCCCCGCCCTTCCCCAAGCCGCCACCATCATAGGCAAACTCCATCCGCACCTGATGCGTGCCCGGGGGGATCGTCTGGTTCGCTTCAGTAGTGAAGATCTTCAGCCCGAGCAAGTTGTAGGCGAACTTCGCCTTACCGCCCTTGAAGTAGAGACTCAAGCCACCGAATGCACCGCCCTGGGCGATGATCACTCCCTCTGCGCTAGTCGCCGTTATATCCACCTCGGCTGTGATCGAGAAGGACTTGTTCTTCATGGTGACGACGCAGTTCTCGTTCAGTCGACCCATACCGGCGAACAGCAGTTGCGAGTCTCCCTTGATCAGAGTCGGCCGTCCGGCCATGTCTGGATTCAAGCGCTCCGGCCGCCGGTCGTCAAGCGGCAGGACATTGTACTTGGTCGCTTCGATCAGCCACAGCCGCTGCAGCTCATGAAGCTTGTCCTGCCTTTCTTTGGCGAGATCATGTGCCTGCGTCCAGTCCTTGCTGCCGTCGTACAACTCCCAGACATCATCGTCGAATGCAGGCATCGGCGCGATCACGAATGGCACCGAATGCTGGGTCACCGCACTCCAGCCGTTGTGGTAGATGCCGCGGTTGCAGAACATCTCGAAGTACTGCGTCCCGTGTCGCTCTGGGGCCCCGGCATCTCCGAAACTGTACACCATGCTGACGCCCTCGATCGGGCTCTGCTGGACGCCGTTGACTGTAGCAGGTTCGGGGATACCAGCCGCCTCCAGGATCGTGGGCGCTACGTCGATCACGTGGCAGAACTGGCTGCGGATCTCGCCCTTCGGCTTGATACCCTTGGGCCAGTGGACAATTGTCCCATTTCTCGTCCCACCCCAGTGCGAAGCGACCTGCTTCGTCCATTGGTAAGGCGTGTCCATCGCATGGGCCCATCCGCAGGCGTAGTGGTTATATGCCTCCGGGCTGCCGAATTTGTCTATGCGCTGGATCATGAACTCGGGCGTCTCGGCTGGGAGGTCATTGATGTGGATCATCTCATTGAACGTGCCCGGTATCCCGCCTTCGGCCGACGCGCCGTTGTCACCGATAATCACGAAGATGAGTGTGTCCTCGAAGATCTCAAGGTCCTTGAGCACATCGATCAATCGTCCTATGTGATGGTCGGTGTGTTCCAGGAATCCTGCATACACCTCCATCTCCCTGGCCAGCACGGGCTTCATTTTGGCGTCAACTTCGTCCCAAGCAGGAATCTCCTTATGCCGCTTGGTGAGGTCGCAGTTGGGCGGGACCACCCCGAGCTTCTTCTGCCGTGCGAACGTCTCCTCTCGAAGCCTGTCCCAGCCCTGGTCGAACTTCCCCCTGTACTTGTCCGCCCACTCCTTAGGCACATGGTGCGGTGCGTGCGTGGCTCCCGGCGCGAAGTACATGAAGAAGGGCTTGTCGGGCATCAACGCCTTCTGCTGCCGTACCCAGTTGATCGCCCTGTCCGTCATATCCTCGGTAAAGTGATAGCCTTCTTGCGCCGTCTTGGGCGGGTCCAGCGGGACGGTCCCCTCGTAGATAGCGGGGTCGTACTGATTCGTCTCTCCACCGAGAAAGCCGTAGAAATACTCGAAACCGCCGCCGCCCGTGGGCCAGGCGTCGAAGGGACCCATGGGACTTGTCTGCCAGACAGGGACCTCGTGGCACTTGCCGAACTGCGCCGTGGCGTAGCCGTTGAGCTTGAGCGTCATCGCCAGCGGCGCTTTGTTCTTGGGCAGCACTGAGCTATAGCCGGGAGCCGACGTGGCCAGCTCGGTGATGCAACCCATGCCCGCCGAGTGGTGGTTGCGCCCTGTGAGCAGCGCCTGCCGCGTCGGCGAGCAGAGAGCAGTGGTGTGGAAGCGGTTGTAGCGCAGGCCCTCCGCCGCAAGCTTCTCAATATTAGGGGTCTGGCACGGCCCGCCGAATGCACTCGACGACCCGAACCCTGCGTCGTCGATGAGCACGATCAGGACGTTAGGCGCCCCCGCCGGCGGCCTGATGTCCCGGATGGGCGGGAAATTCGTCTCCGGGTTTTTGGCATCGTAAGTCGTCAAACCCACGTGCTGCCTTTCCAGAATGGGCAGGACTTGTCTTTGAATTTTGTCTTGCTCTTTCATAGAAATACCTCCTTAAAGCGTTTAGGCATCGCCAGGGGGAGTCGCTCCTCCTGGCGGCGTTAACAGGTCTATTGCCGGGCCATGATCTTCCTCATGGTCAGCTCGTCGTCCTCTATCAACTGGCCGCTGACGTCCACCATGACCTTGTAGAGCTTGCCGGTGAACGGGAAAGGCGCCTTATAATCGGATGTGACGGGCGAGCCCGTGTCCAGGCCGACGGAAAAGCCGCCGCCCAACCCGTACGACATGGGAGTCGTTATGGACATATCGATCTGGCCCACTAGTTTCCTGTCGATATAGAGCTGGGCCCTGCCGGGCGACCCTTTGCCGGCCCGGATATCAGCCTCACCTGTCGGCTCGAACTCGAACCTCAGCTCGTGGCGGCCCGCCGGGACTCTGTCCTTTGACCGGGCGATCATGATCTCCTTTCCGACATAGTTGTGGACGTAGCACAGACTGCCGTCCTTGACGTAGAAGGAAAAGCCGCCGTCTACGCCCCCTTGCGAAAGCAGCACGCCTTCGGCTCCCGCCTGGGGTACCTCTACGTCGGCCGTGATGCTATGCGGCCGGTTAAACATCTTGACCGCGTCGGATATCGGCTGGGTGTTGGGGTAGAAGGTGTAGCTCGTGCGGTCGACAGCGATCTGGGGGCGCTCTTCCATGGCACGCAGCATGACCCGGCCGTCCACGGGCAGGACGTTGTACATGCCCGCCTCGACATACCACTGGGACACCATTTCGATCAACTTGTCCCTGTTTTCCGCTGCCACGTTGTGGTTCTCGGCGAAGTCCTCTGCCACGTGATATAGCTCCCAATGATTCGCGTCCAGCTCAGTGAGTGTGGCAGCGGGGATGGGCTCTCCCAACGGCTTTCCGGCTTCGATGAACGAAGGCCCCGGCCACGGGCAGACCGCCCGCCAGCCGTCATGATAAATGGAACGGTGGCCCATCATTTCAAAGTACTGGGTGACGTGCATGCTTTTCGCCAGGGCGTTGTCCAGGGCCTGGGCAAAGCTCAGCCCCTCGATCGGCGACTGGGTGACACCCCGGATCTTCTCCGGGGGCTCGATGCCCAGAAGCTCCAGGACCGTCGGGACCATGTCGATGGCATGGGCGTATTGCGTCCGGACCTCGCCTTTGGCTTTAATTCCTTTAGGCCAATGGACGATGAACGGGTCGCTGATGCCCCCCCGGTAGGTCTCCCGCTTCCAGCGGCGGAAGGGAGTGTTGCCGGCCCAGGTCCAGCCCCAGGGGTAATGGTTGTAGTATTTGGGGCCCCCGAGATCAGGCATGGCCTTCAAATTGTCTTCCAGGGATTCGGGGACGGAATTGAAGAATAGGTTCTCGTTGACCGATCCTGCCGGGCCGCCCTCGGCGCTGGCGCCGTTATCGGAGATGAACATGATGATGGTGTTGTCCCACTCGCCGATCTCCTTGAGGAAGGCAAAAAGGCGGCCGTAGTGATGGTCCGTGTGGGAGAGGAAGCCCGCGAAGACCTCCATCATCCGGGCATAGACCTTCTTCTCATCGTCCGAGCACTCGTCCCAGGGCTTGACGTCGGGATCGTGGCGGGAGAGCTCGGCGTTTTGGGGAATGATGCCCAGCTTCTTTTGGCGTTCGAAGACCATCTCCCTGTACTTGTCCCAGCCCATGTCGAATTTGCCTCTGTACTTTTCCACCCACTCCCTGGGCACATGATGGGGCGCATGCCCGGCGCCCGGACAGAAGTACATGAAGAACGGCTTGTTCGGAGCATTCTGCTTCGAGTCGGCGATGAAGCTGATCGCCTTATCTGTGATGTCCTCAGTGAAGTGATAGCCTTCCTCCGGCGTCTTGGGCGGCTCTACCGAGTGGTTGTCGTAGGTCAAATCCGGGTAGTACTGATGGGTGTCGGCTCCCAGGAAACCGTAGAACCGCTCGAACCCGCGGCCCAGCGGCCAGCGGTCGTAGGGCCCCGCCCCGGTAAACTCGGTGGCCGGGGTGAGATGCCACTTGCCCAGGGCAAAGGTGTTGTAGCCGTGCTGGAGCAGGATCTCCGACAGAAAGCCGTTCTCGAAGGGGATGTAACCGTTACTGCCGGGAAAGCCGGTCGAGCCTTCGGTGATGCAGGACATGGCATTGGAATGATGGTTTCTGCCCGTCAGGATGCAGGAGCGGGTCGGCGAACACAGTGCCGTGGTGTGCATATTGCAAAAGAGCAGTCCGTTTTTGGCCAGGTTGTCGATGTTCGGAGTCTCGATGGGGCTACCGTAGCAGCCCATCTGGCCGAAACCCGTGTCGTCCTGGACGATGAACAGGACGTTCGGAGCGCCTTCTTTAGCGCGTAGCGGCTGGGGCCATGCCGGCTTTGAAACGTCGATCGTACGCCCGACGACCCCCGTAAACGCAGTCCCCGCCTTATACTCTTTAAGTGCCATTAGAAACCTCCTTTATGATCTGATTTTTTTCGAATATCCATCGTTTTAACCTCCTTTCCAAAAATGATGTCTGCGAACACGCTCAATGCCCTTTGCTGCTTGACATCTCCTCGAACTGACGCATCACCGCGTCCAGATTGAACGAGGCTGGCCTCTGCCGCGGGGGGAATTTTATGAAACTTTCAATTTCATGGGCCACAATCGCTTGCATCCCGTATATTATGTATATGTGGGAAAAACACCAATCATGGTAGGTGTTCGAGTTCTCGTCAGCCCTCTCGAAGGGGTCGCGCCGCAGGTTGAACATCTTCGGCCCCCGCAGGTGCACGAAAGGCTCAATCCAGCATTGCATCGTCTTGGCCCGCTGCTCCATAAGCACGACCTTCCAGTCGCCCAGCCGGAGCGCCAGTAGGTCTCCGTCATCGCTGAAGTAGGCGAATTTCTTTCTGGGGCTGTCGGCGGCCTCTCCCATCAGATAGGGGAGCATATTCTCTCCGTCAATATGGACCTTGTAGGTCTTCTCTCCCGCCCTGTAGCCCTGCAGGAGCTTGTCCTTGATGTTCGGCTCCCCTGCTGCTGCCAGCAGCGTGGGAAGCATGTCCTGATGGCAGACTATGCCGTTGAGGACTGTCCCAGCCTTGAACTTCGCTGGCCAGCGCAGGAATGCAGGCACCCGCCATCCGCCTTCCCAGTTGGTGTTCTTCTCCGACCTGAAGGGGGTGATCCCGGCATCAGGCCAGGTATTATAATGCGGCCCATTGTCCGTTGAATACATGACAATGGTGTTGTCGGCTATTCCCAGGTCGTCCAGCTTATTGAGCATCCTGCCGATGTTCTCATCATGGGCGACCATGACATCGTTATAGAATCCCTGGCTGCTCTTGCCCTCATGCTTCTTGGCACAGTGGGTTCTGGCATGCATGGCAGTGGTGTTATACCATATGAAAAACGGCTTGCCTTCTTTGTGAGTCCTGTCGATGAATTCCAGGGCAGCATCAGTTACCTCCTCATCGATGGTCTCCATCCGTTTCTTGGTGAGAGGACCCGTGTCCTCGATCTTCTGCCCTCCCTTGCCGTCAGCCCAGCTATGCAGGACGCCTCTCGGTCCAAATCTCATTTTGAAGGCCGGGTCTTTGGGGTAATCGGGATCTTCCGGCTCTTCTTCAGCATTGAGGTGATAGAGGTTGCCGAAAAATTCGTCAAATCCATGCATTGTCGGCAGGAACTGGTCTTTGTCGCCCAGATGGTTCTTTCCGAACTGGCCGGTGGCGTATCCCTGAGGTTTTAAGAGCTCAGCGATGGTCGGGTCCTGCTCGGACAGGCCGACATCAGCGCCGGGCACCCCAACCTTGGTCAGGCCGGTGCGGATGGGATTTTGGCCGGTGATGAAGGCAGCCCGTCCGGCTGTGCAGCTCTGCTGGCCGTAATAGTCGGTGAAGGCCACGCCTTCATTGCCTATCCGGTCGATGTTCGGCGTCCGGTAGCCCATCTGGCCTCGATTGTTGTAGCTGATGTTCCACCAGCCGATGTCGTCTCCCCATAGGATCAGAATGTTCGGTTTGCTCTCTGACATTGTCTCTACCTCCTCTTCAATTCAAATTAATAATAAATTTATTTATATTAAATTTTTGAATTCGTATCCGATACAAAAGAAACAAGATTTAACCTTTGCCCCTCTTCGCTAGACTGCCCTCTCACCACCTTTTTCTTCGTTGAGTATCAACATGACTTCATCGGCATTTCTGCCCCGGCGCAACAGTTCGGCCATGATTCGCATGAGTCTGTCTGCATGTGCGAAGAAGGCCCTATATCCTTCACACAGGTAATTCAGCCCAGCCTCTCCCTCGGGGGTTTCCAGCAATCGGTTCTTTGGGCATTCGCCGTTGCATATGGCCAAAAACCGGCAATTTTTGCAGCAGCTGGGCAGACAATCCCTCTTGTCTCGCCCGAAACGGCGCTGCTTGTCCGATGCCGCGAGATCGATCATGGGCCTTTCCATGATATTTCCCAAATATTGATTGGGCTCGACGAAGTGGTCGCAGGAATACAGGTCACCATTGTGTTCCAGAGCCATACCCTGTCCGCAGGTAGGCCCGAATATGCAGACCGTCCCTGCCAGTCCCAGCCAGCCCGCCAGCGCCCCATCAAAGTTCAGGACGAAAGTCCGGCCCACATCTCTCTTCACCCATTCGTCAAAGATCTCTATCAGGAAGCATCCCCACTGAGCCGGTCGGACGGACCGGTCTGTGACTAGGCTTCCCTCCTGAAATCCGCTCTCGTTGTCCCTCTCCACCACGGGAATGAATTGGAGGTATTGTGCCTGCAGTTCATCCCGGAAGAACCTGTAGACCCTCAGGGGATGATCGGCATTCTTGCTGTTGACTGTGCAGAGAATGTTAAATTCTACCTCATGCTTCTGAAGCAGTCTGGCAGCCCTAATGACCCTGTCAAAGGTTCCCTGTCCCCCTCTGTCCTTCCGGTAATGATCATGAAGCTCCTGCGGGCCATCCATGCTCAGTCCGACCAGGAAGCTGTTATCATGGAAAAAGCGGCACCATTCCTCGTTGAGAAGGATCCCGTTGGTCTGGAATGTATTCTCAATGCGGGTGCCGGGCTTCTGATACTTTTTCTGCAGCTCCAGGGACCGGCGGAAGAAATCCAGTCCCATGAGCGTCGGCTCTCCTCCCTGCCATGCTACGGTAATCTGGGGGACCTGGTGGGCAGAGAGAAGCTGCCTGATATAAGCCTCATGCACCTCATCCGACATGCGGAAATTGCTTTTTGGATAAAGCTTCTTCTTTTTGAGGAAGAAACAGTAGTCGCATTGAAGATTACAGGCTGAACCTGACGGCTTGGCCATGACATGAAATGCCTGCGGCAAGCTAAGCGGCATCGATTGGTCTTTTTTAGTCACTTTCTTTGCATGCCGATTTGAGTCTTTCATAATTCCTTATGTAAATTATCATTTATTACTATTAAATTCTTTCGTACTTGAGATAATTGTAAGGGCTCAAGAGAACTGTTTTTTCAAAATATTTTAGGCTCTTCGCTATTTCGTGTGGGTAACCTAAGGATATCGATTCTCAATCTCCTGATACAATCCCCTCTGGAATTCCGACCTGAGAATTCGATTGATATCGAAATTATCATGAATAGCGGCATCTTGGCAATTTAGCGATTACTCGGATTAGGCTTAAGATTTTCGTCTCACCCATACAAAACAGCGAGGAGCCATATTTTATAATAGTTTGGACGAAATATATTGATCAGCTAAATGGATTTCCTGCCAAGTTTTTGTGAATTTCTTTTTGTGACTATCCTATTTGTCATCGCCCTCGCAAGCGAGTAGGGTACTGCCAGGATTATTACGGCAATTAGAATCGCCGAGTTGATGCGGACCTGATCAAATATAAGGTGCTGAGCGATTATGTCGAGCAGGATTGCCACGACGCCAGCCTTGGACAGGGATTTGAAGAGGCTGGCCAGTTTCGCCCTGCGGTTCTCTCTGTCAACGATCAAATCGAAGATGAACGGCGGTTCACCCTTTTTTGCATCCTGGCATCCATCGCGCACGCCCAGCAGCAACCCTATAAGCGGCTGAATTACAAATCGAAGACCCATCGGCCCAGCTACACGTTCTATTATTGCTTCGGCAATACTAATCGGCAATGGCATAGACTCTCCCTCCTCTTTTGATCAGATTGATACCAGGATCCCGGCGTAAAAGACCGCCCCCATGAAGAAGTACGTGAAGCGCCCCTCTTTCTCCTGGGGAAGCTCTGCTATCATTGTGCTCATTATGATCCCACCGGACACAAAACCAAGAAGCATAATTACTGCCGTTACAGGCAGCGGGAGAAATATGGCAACCGTCCAACCGACGAGACAGGACAACCCCAGGATATCCTTTCCCAGCCGCCCCGAACAATTCGCCATATTCGTTCCAAAGGGAATACCGCAGAGAAAGAAAGTGCAGGGCCATCGCCACAGTGTAATATATCTCGTTTTTATATCCGCTCTCAAGGCTTCTCACCAGAAGATAGCAGATCAGCCCTGCGTACAATGAGTATGATGCGATGGTAGCGGCGAATCGTATCTTCTCGGTTGTGTCCTCTACCTGTGCCTTTTGGCGGCCTTTGGGCGCCCAGTTGGCGATATATTCAATGCCGTAAAAGAGGACAAATCCCAGCAATGAGGCCCCATAGACCTGGTGCTGAGGGAAGGGTATGGAGAGATCATCAGTGTATTCTAGAAAGAGTGCGCTGGTGGCGTGTAGCTCCGGCAGGAAATTCATAAAAACATAAGCAATGGCGATGCCCGCGCTGAAAGAGACGATCCGTCGGTATCCTTTCTGCTTCTCGTAAATGATCCTCCAGCGAATGCCGGCAAAGAAGATGCTCGCGAATATGATCACACTGACCAGGGTCCCTGCATTCTCAATGATCCTTTGAAACATCGGACACCTCCCGCTTCATGATCAAAAGGCTATTCTCAAAATCAAAACGACGCCTATGGCTACAAACAAGAGGGCTGTAATCAGATAAACCTTCACGAATCGCACTCCATACTCTTGATGAAGTTCGCGCATAGTCGACCAGTACTCAATGGAGCCGAAAATTATGGAGAACATGCCTATGCTCATTAGAAGAATGCCGACCTCAAGAGGTTCGTTCTCGCCCAGTTGTCCGGAGCGAACCGATTTGAGAAATTCGAAAATGGTAAAGCCAAAACCGATTAGTGTTACGCCGGTGCCCATCCAGCCCCTCAGTGAACTCTCGGCGGCCATGACCGTCCTGCGCACGGCAAGGGCATCGGATCTGCTCAATTCGGGATAATCTGTTTGACTTTCGTCCTGGGAAGGAGGCATAGACATAAACACCCCGGCGGATACAATCTGGGGCAAGCAGATTGCAGCATCTCAGCATATTCATCTTCAGTCAGCACAATGGAACGCTTTTTAGCGGAATGATTTATCATTATTAATATGAGCAGCTATTTGTAGGTATCGATCCCCTCCCTGCGGCTGATCCTGTTTATCTTTTATGGCACAATAAGCCAATTTGTGAGATTTTCCCCAAATCCAAACAATAGCTATAAAATACGAGTTTAGCGAGCCAGCCTTGAGGTTGGGATCTGAAGGCTATCGGTCCTCCCTGTCCTCATGCCGCCAGTGTGATCATGAGCCGCTCATCAGTCGAGGTCCTCTTATCGTTGCGCAGCGTTCCCGGGATCTTTTTTTAAACCGAACTGTGATCGCAGTGCTTTTTTGGCCGTCCAGCAATCTTTCCGACGGCCCCATGCGCTTCGTGACTCACGAGCTGCGTTCTGGCCGGGAGGGGGAGGTTATTAAGTCTACCCGGAAAGGCCAGATTCCCAGTCAGTGTTCAAGCCGGGAAGAAACGATCCCTCTTCCTGCGCAGCGGTCTGGAATATAAGAGATGTCATGGGAAAAAGGATAGACATGTAAATTAAAAAAATTAATTATGCGTTTGCCCATATATGTAACTGATAGTATGCTGGGTCTGCGGGGTAGAATTCATTCAGCCACATGTTATCGATATAGAATTGCTTAGCATAATCGGGGATGGAAGTGGATGCGAGCGAGGAGGTCGCACCTTTCGAAATCGTTACGCCCTCGGATTCGCTTGATGCAGCAGCGCCAGCTCGAACGCCCGCATTTGCAGGAGCAGAAGCAGCCGTGACATGGTGGGTGTTAAGCAGATTATCAGAGATATTTGTGGGGACAATGCCAATAATTTCCAATTTAGCCGTTCCGGCATAAATATCTCCGCAGGTGCATTTTTCGCTGTCGATCCAGGATCGGAATGTGAAAGTTGGATCCCCGGATGCGCTCAAGCTTGTGGTTTGAACGCCACTGTTGCCGTCCACGGACCTGGTGATGACTGTTACATTCTCATCTTCTTTAGCAAGCAATTGGACGATTTCCAGCATGGGCTCAAAGGTCGCATCCTTTGCCGTCTTAAATACATCTATTCCCATGAGAATCTGCGTTTCGTTGGTGAATTTTATATATGCACTGTAGCCTGTGTCATTTTCCATCACAATGGGATGTTGAGGCTCAATAGTATGTGGTAATGAAGTATCCAGATCAAATGAAACATCATATTGACTAAAACAGCGCTATTTTTAGCCACATTCGCCGGGAATATTGCAATTAATAACGCCATATTGCAAAATAGACAGACTATTTTAATTAAAGATGCTCTCATAAAATTCCTACTGATTATTAGTTATATGCCGTATAGTATATAGATATATCAATTCGAACTCCTTAATTGCCATTTTTTGCCAATTAACGCCCGAGCGAAAAGCTATTTATCCTTGAAAAACATTACAATTAGATCAGGGCCACGCAGATTTTAGTCAATATGCTGTGATTCTTAATCATAAGATCTGAGGATAGGGCAGCGAGATTATGAACGGAGGGCAGAGGCTTGGAGTGTGGATAATAAAAAACCCGATAATAATAATAGCTGCAGCATTGCTCCTTACAGTTGCCTCCCTGCATTATGCCCAGAAAGTGGAAAGCCAGGGCATGAACACCGAAAGCATGGTGGAAAAAGACTCTCTTCTTTATCAAATATACAGCCATCTCTACGAGGAGAACTTCGGCACAGATACCATTATAATCTTGATGGAAGCAGATGATGTGGCCGAAAGAGATACTCTCTTCGCCGGCCTGCGTCTATCCAATCACATGAAACAGGTTCATAATGTGGTTGGAGTGCAATGCCTGGCTGACCTGGTGGCCGATGCCGAATACAAGAGCAATGGCAATAGATTGATCCCCTCCCAACAGAGGATAGATGAAATTCTATCCGCCGCCGATCCCAGACAGATCAAGACGGTCATGGCCGACCGCAGCCATGCCCGCATGATGGTGGCCATGCCCACTACACTCACCGATGAGCAGAGAAATGAGCTTTTAGCGGAGACGAAAGAGGCCATCTGGTTAGCAGAGTTCCCCCCGGAACTGGGCACGACCATCACCGGAGATCCGGCCTTTCAGGCGGCCATCGTCGAGGAGATGAACAGGAGCAACAGCCAGGTATTTGCCCTGGCCGCTTTGCTGATGGTGGTAGCTTTACTCTTAGTCTTCCGGCATGTCAGATGGTCTCTTCTTCCCTTACCAATTGTCCTCCTGGGAATAATCTGGACATTCGGGGCTATGGGCTTCTTGCATATTCCCATGACCATGGTATCCTTTGCCGCTTTTCCGGTGCTCATCGGAATAGGAATAGACTATGCCATCCAGTTTCATAACCGGATGCACGAGGAGATGATGGGGGGCAAGGAGCCTTATGACGCCTCCATCAACACCATCGGCAACGTCGCCCTCCCGGTCATCATCGCCCTGCTGGTTACCGAAGCCGGCTTTCTCTCCCTGCTCAGCTCCCCAGTGCCTATGATCAAAGACTTTGGCTGGACCTGCATCATCGGCCTTGTGATGTGCTACCTCTCTGCTCTGTTTGTCAACATGTCCGTCCTCTATTTTTCTGAGCGGAAGTGGCCCAGAAAGAAAGGAGAAGAAGGGCCTGACCAGAGTGCCTCCGATATTAGCAGCCATCTGGAAAAGACCTCAAGCTTCGTTCTGCAAAGATGGCGGATGGTTTTGGTCTTAGCCATGGCTCTTGGGCTCTTGGGCAACTTCACCGATACCATGGTCCAGGTAGAGGCGGATCAGGAGAATTTCATCCCCCAGGACCTTGTGCCATTGGTCGATTTGAATCACATGAAGAGCATCTTCGGAGGAACGGACTCAATCCAGTTCATTGTACAGGGGGAGGATATCACAAGTCCGGACAATCTCCAATGGATGGACGATTTCGCCGCCTACATGCTCCGCTCTCGCGACCAGGTCAGTAGCGTCACAAGCATAGCTTCCTACATCAAGGAGGCCAATGGTGGCCAGATGCCGGGCGATCAGGATACGATCCGGCTGATCATAGCAGCATTACCGGAGGCAGTGCAGAGAACCTATCTCAGAGGCCATAACACTGCCAACATAGACGTAAACATCGGCGACGCACAAACTGCATTGGGGACGGAGGGTATATCCAGACTGGTGGAGGAGTTCGAAAAAGACCTGGCATGGATGGTGCCTCCTCCTGGGATCTTCGTTATAGATACCGGCGACATAGTGCTGAACAATTCAGTTAAAGCTGCCCTAACTGAGGGAAGGCTGAAGATGACGATCCTGGGATTGCTTATGATCTTCCTGCTGCTGCTCATCATTTACCGCGATCTGGTCAAGGCCCTCCTGGTGGTGCTGCCCATGTTGGTGGTTATCGGCTGGATGGGTCTGGTCATGTACTATGGCGGGCTGAAGTATACACCCCTCACTGCCACCCTGGGGGCTCTGGTCCTCGGGGTCGGGTCAGAGTATGCTATATTGATGATGGAGCGCTTCTATGAGGAGCTTGGAAAAGTCGGCGACCCTCATGAGGCGATGAAGATCACTGTGAACCGCATAGGATCCGCTCTTCTGGCCTCGGGGATGACTGTATTCTGTGGATTTGCTGCTCTGGTGGCATCTCCCTTCAATATAATCAGCAACTTCGGGCTGGTGACGGTCCTGTCGGTGGTATTCGCCCTGCTCACCACCTTCACCGTGCTGGTGGTGCTTATGATCCGCATGGAGATCAGAAAGGAGACTATGGAGAGGCCTGAACAGAAAGCTAAAAAAGAGGAAGCAGATGGGGGAAGATCAGCATCTGTGTGATAATTCAATAATACTATTAATAATATTAATAATGCTAGTAATGTTGATGACATTAATGCTATCTATAATGACACTAATATATAGTAATGAGGAGAATACTGCAAAAGCAGTAGCTTATCAGCGCTGGAGCCCAGCGTAGAGAGGATGGTCAACCTCAGGCTGGAAAATTTGGACTCAGATGCCGCGCCCAAGGAGCATGGCATAAACAGCGAGATACGTACACCGATGTCAACGGCGATACAGTGATATCGGAGAGCACGAAGATCCCGCTGACCGTCAAAGAGGGGTCAGTATCCCTGCCGCTGCCTGCAATCATCCTCCTGGTCATAGCAGCTGCTCTGGGCGGATACTGTTACCAGAAAAAGAAGAAGCAATAGTCATAACTGGCTGAGAGGGAATGAGGGAGACAGAGGGTGAGATGAGAAGATGGGCGCAGGGGAAGCTGGCGAAGAGAGCGGAATGAAGGCATCGATTAACGGACTAGCCTTGGCCAATTGGGAGGACCGGTTTTGGGCCTGGCTGATTGATATCATTCTGGTGGGCATCATCTGGCACCGAGTGATGATGGTCTTGAGGCTGGAGGCGCTGGGCTACGACGGTGCGCTGCTCCATTCCCTTATGCTCTTCATTTATTGGACGGCTCTGGAGGGCTACCGGGGGCAGTCGCTGGGAAAGATGTTCATGAATACCGCCGTTACTGGCACCTGCGGAGAGAAGATTGGAGTATTAGACGCGGCGATGGAAAGCTTTGGAAAGGCATTCCTGCTTCCCTTTGACTGCCTGGTCTCCTGGATAATCTATAAAGGAAGCAAGCAGCGCTTATTCAATAAATTGTCCGGCACAGTCGTCATTCGGGTAGCTGATCAATGACTGGGAAATGATCGATTGAGAAATAATCGACGAAATAGGCAGACGATAGATGAGGCTTGCTGACTATATCGGCAGGTATTGGGCAGGCGCTGAGGCTATTTATGCCATTATTATCGCCATGACCTTTACCAGCGTCCTCAGGGGCTATGCAGCCATCGATGAAGCAGCATATATGGATATCGTCTATCCTGCCCTCTTCTGTTGCATCGCCTGGGGAATAGCAGATGGCCTGTTCTATGCCTGGGAGAGGAGATACATCATAAGAATGGAAAATGAGGTAATCGATCTCTCTCGGTCCGCCGAGAAGAGAGATGATGCAATACCCCTCATTAGAGAGCAGCTTGATGATACGATCCTCAGAAATATAAAAGATGAAAAGAGGACGGAATTATATAAGAACTTGCTAGAGTATCTTGCCGATGGAGGGATAAAAAGAAGTCCATCGGGAAGTGATGCGTTCAACATAATTTTGGGTGCGTCTCTTATCTCCACAGCGGCGGGCATTGCTGTTGTTGCCCCTTTCTTTCTGGTGGACAGCATAAAGACCGCTCTGAATATATCCAATATACTTGGCATCTTGATGCTGTTCGTAATAGGGTACAATCGGGTATACGAGAAGAGCGCCCGCGATAGGATGATCATGGGATTCGGGACGGCCATTATTGGGATCGTAATTGCGGTTATTACTATATTGCTGGGTGGATGAGGGCTTTTTAGGGTCTATAAAGCAAACAGGCATTGAAATACGTTCTCCGCTGGCAGAGCTATCCGTTCGATAATGGTATGAGGTCTCCAGCGCTAGTTCACCTACTATTTAGGAATGGCTACCATCTATGAGCCAGGAATTCCTGACACTAAATACAGCTCCTATGCCATCAGTGCCCATGTAGATATTCCCGAGGAAGGGGCAGAAGGAGTTCTTCTCTCCATCGGAGGGAGATTTGGCGGGCTGACGCTGTATGTCCAGGACAAGCATCTAGTATTCGGCTGCAACTATGTTGGCCTGAGCCATACCAACATCACCTCTGTTGATGAAGTACCTACGGGAGAATCGACTATTGGCTTCCGCTTCGATAAGACTGGGGAAGCTAGTCTCTTCAATCATACAGGCGCAACCGGAACTGGAACTCTTCTGATCGACGGAAAAGAGGCAGGCAATGGAAGAATTACTCTGACCACTCCCGCTCGATATTCGTGGGAGGAGGGCCTTGAAGTTGGCAAAGACCGGCTGACACCAGTGACCTAGATCTATATGAGCCCCGTTCGAGTTCACAGGGACTCTGAAGAAGGTAGTGCTGGAGGTGGAGGGTTGAATCAACGAAGGAATTAAAAAATCTGAGGCAATCGAAAAAAAATGTGCTGGCCAGTAAATGCAGGGGCCTCTGATGTCAGCCCCAATCTTTTTTCAGAATATCTCCTTCCAATCCTCCTTCATGCTGACGATCTGCCACCCCCATTCATCTGCCATATCCAGGCCGCTATCCAGCCCTCCAATAGCCGATCCCCTGTCATAGGCATATTCGCGCATAGGGTCATCATGATGATTCAAGAGACCCAGGCCATGCCTGCCATCCGATGTGGTGAACTGTAGCATGGGGATATCACCATTTGAGTTGCCGTAGGCCAAATTCGGGCGCTGGCCAATATTTTGAACGATCTCTTTCGCCTTCTCCTGGCCGTCATCGACCACCAGGATCTGTGGGAGCTTGACAACCGAAACGCTGCTGTTGTTCTCCACAAACTGTAGCCGGAAGGCCGAGCCTATCACCTGTTCCGGGGGTATGCCATATACCTCATCCGAGAAGCTGCGCACGAAGTCCTCGTCACCTCCGCTCACAATATAGGCCTTGAAGCCCTCGGCCTGAAGATAGCGGAGCAATTCCAGCATCGGCTTGTAGACGCATTTTGTATAGGGCTGGCCAAACCTGGGATGGCAGGATGTATTGAGCCACTCCCTGGTCAGGCCCATGTACTCCTCAGAGGTCAGATTGGTGCTGGTGGCGACATAGATCTGCAGCGATTCATTGACGCTGAAGTTGGCCGAGGCTTGCCTCTCTCCGGAGATAATGGAGCGGAAAGGCTCTGTGCTATTCCACTCCGGGTGCTGTGGTGCCATATCCCGCACTCGATCGAACATAAACATGGACTGGACGTAATCCGGATACTCGCACCATAGTGTGCCGTCATTGTCAAAGGTGGCGATCCTCTCCTCCGGATCTACATAGTCCGGATGGCTCTGGTTAGTGGTATTTGTCACAAAATCCAGGATAGCAGACTTTGTGGCTCCCTCATTCCAGGAGGGGAGAGGATCCTGGGAATCAAGATCGTCTCCCGTCGATATGTATAGCAGACTCAAAACGGCTACAAATAGGATCAGAAGGCAGACTATTGTGCCAATTCTCATATATCTTCCTCCTCATTTGACGGATCAAACTCCTACTTTGCCAGCTCGTATATGTCCTGGGCGTAGATCTTGGTGACGTTTATCAGTTGGTCGATGGCCATGTACTCATTGGCCTGGTGCTCGACCTCCTCCTGGTCGGGCATCATGGGCCCGGAGGCCACGATATTGGGCATCTCCTTGGCGTAGGTTCCTCCTCCAATGGCTATGGCGCTGTCGTTTCTGCCGGTCTGCTGGGCATAGACCCGGGTCAAGGTCACTATCAAGGGCGAGTCCTTGGGGTAATAGAGCGGATCCTGAACCTGCTGGGAGACCTCGGCTATGAAGCCGCTTTCCTCGATGCTCTGATTGAGCCGGCTCATCACCTCATCGAAGGAATATGTGACGGGATAGCGGATGTTCAGGCCCAGGGTCAGGCGCTCTAAAGTGGCATTGGCCAGTCCCACATTGAGGGTGAGATTCCCGGAGGGCTCATCCTCCATAGCCAGGCCGAGAGAGCTGCCGTCGGTCTCCATATCCATTTTATCATCGACAAATCGGATGGCGTCCGACATATCCGAGCTTGCCAGGTCCAATGTGGCCAGGAAGGCAAAGAGCTGCATTGCTGCATTCTGCCCCTTGTAGGGA
>MTKZ01007436.1_pt2 | contig 27920 bp, 30 predicted proteins | sample 1042781 | NCBI WGS metagenome assembly MTKZ01 (sample SAMN06212207, study PRJNA360539) | anaerobic digester metagenome | biome: Wastewater treatment plant; material: sludge; isolation source: anaerobic digester fed with sludge from wastewater treatment plant | place: Denmark: WWTP Viborg ... | reverse complement strand
AGAAGCGTGTCCCTGGCATCCTCTATCATCCTGACAAGCTGAATATCGAGCCTTTCAAGCGGATTGTCCTTCTGCAGGATGGCGTCTCTGTCAAGAGCATGGGTATATATCTTCCAGTCCGATTCAGGCCGGGGAAAGACCGGGACCAGAAGGGGATACCCAAGCTTTCCTGAAATATAATTGCCGATATAGTAATCAATGGATGCCGTCCGTCTGGCTTTCTCAAGATGTTCTCCGAGCCTGTCATTTACAAATCCTGAATTGTTCGGTTCCACGATAAGAGAAAGCTCTTTTTGATCTGAGATGCTGTCGGGGAGAAAGAGAAGATAAGGAAAATTGAATCCTTTATCCGGACCGGCTTCTATTTCAATAAGATTCCTGTACTTCTTCCCGGTACACGACAAGAGGGTTAAAAACATGAGGAAAAATAAAAACTGCCTTTGCATAATGATCTTATGTTATTGATTTATTGACTTACCTCACCTGGAGCAAATCACCAAAACTGCAATATTTTCTTTTAACTGACCGCTTTGTTTTACGGTTTCAGGATTTGAGCTTACCGATAACATTATTAACGAATTCACGGGGTAGTTTTGTGGCCGCTGAGATCTGTTCCGGGGCAAGTCCTTCAGCGTACAGCCTTTTTATCATGTATTCCATAGATTCGCCTATTTCTATAATATGCCTGTCCGGGTCATATATCCTCAGCACTCTCTGCTTCCAGGGCTGCTCCCTTACATCATGAACAAATAAGACTCCCTTCTCCTTCAAAGCGGCGGCTATCTTTTCAACATAGTCATACTCGAAATAAAGCTCGAAATCATTCCCGCCATGCTTTATCTCCCTGCCGTCGATAAGCTTACTGAAACCCGAAGCAAGATGGATGGAGAAATCACCCTTGTATGTCACATTAGTTCCATAGTCAGATATGACTTCCTGGTTCAGCATATTTTCATAAAAGTCGCGCGAGCGTGCTACATCAGACACGGTAATTAACGAACAAATGAATTTCATTTTTTAAATAATTAAGTATGATTAGTATTCTGTTTCTTTTGTTGCATTCTTTCCCGGACCGATCCCTTGTTGTCTTTTTTTTCCCCTGAGGATCTGTCACATAACATCCCGGCTTTTCTCAGACAAGGGGATCGTGATCAGCGCTTGTTTTTTGGATTTTTTTCTCAAATTCTATAAGTTCAACAGGGGCTCCGTTGTGTACTATCATGGCAACCCTGGTCCCTTCACCGGGGGAATTCGGAGGGGTAAGTATCTCAAAATTATGCCGTTTGAGCTCAAGATCAAGATCGTCAACCTCAAAGGCAATATGAGGTACTCTCTTTATTAAATCATTTACCGGGCTGCCGCTCTCAAACCTCATCCATTCTATTCCGAAGGGACTGGAATCAAATCCAGAAACATAGAACTTAAACCGTGGAAGATATTCTTCATCCTTGTTCTTAAATTCCACAGGAATTCCAAGATGATGGTACCGCCATCCCCATTCTGCTATGGCAATAGGTGGATCGTTGTCTTTTCGAATTATTTCCATGTTTTTGTCTTCCTTTCTTGCCTTCATAATCCGCTGTTCAGTTATAACAATCACATTTTTTCCTTTACGTTCACTTCAGGCCTTTATACGTTATCCCGGCATTAATGCAATGATTGAGTAAAAAACCGCTGCCTCAGGTAAAATTAATCAAAGCTTTGAAAATGGCACAGGCCGGCAGCCGGATATCTGAGAGGCTGACATATTGCATGCACTAAACCGGGTGTCGCTGACTGTTTCTTTCTATTCGCATCACTTCCGGTAATCATGGCAGGATCCTTTTAAAAACAGGAAAAGCACCCTTCATTTCTTACTCAGTTTCCAACCCGTTGCTATTACGAAAGATCTGGCAAGGAAGCAGGTGAGATACAAAGAATCCTTTTTCTATTCATCTGAACAAAAATAATTTTTATGTTGTTTAATCTTTTACAAAGTATCTTCTGATTCTTTTTAATAAGACATTTATTTATACCAGCTATTATAATTATTCCATGACACCTTCAAACAATAAAATCGTTCCTAATATCTGGTTTGACAGGGAAGCCAGGGAGGCCGTTGACTTTTACACTTCGCTTTTTCCGGACTCGCGTATTACCTCAGAGACTGTTATGGGGGGAACTCCTTCGGGAAATGTGGATATTCTGACCTTTGAACTGAGAGGACAGGAGTTTATGGCTATCAACGCCGGACGATTGTTCAAAGTCAATCCTTCCGTTTCTTTTTTTGTTTACTGCGGATCAGAAAATGAGATAAACCGGCTTTATGAGAAGCTTTCGGTAGGAGGATTTGTTCTTTTTCCACTGGATAAATATGATTGGTCGCCCCGTTATGCCTGGGTACAGGATAGGTTCGGAGTCAGCTGGCAGCTTGATATTGAAGATATCAAATCACAGCAGAAAATAGTGCCTTCGGTATTATTCGTAAACCAGAAATCGGCCAGGCTAAAGGAAGCAATCACTTTCTATAACTCCGTTTTTCCGGACTCACGGATCGTTATGGAAGCTCCCTACGACAAATCGGCCGGGATGCCCGAAGGTTCTCTTTTGTTTGCACAGTTCATCCTTTCGGGATACATGTTTAACTCGATGAGCAGTACCATGAATCATGATTATGATTTCAACGAGGCCATATCATTCATGATATATTGCAACAACCAGGAGGAGATAGATTATTACTGGAAAAAGCTCACTGAAGGAGGAGAGGAGCAGCCTTGCGGATGGGTCAGGGACAGGTTCGGGCTGTCGTGGCAGATCGTACCTTACGAGATGGATGAGATGATGAAGACCACTAATATGGAACAACTAGCCAGGGTGACTACTGAAATGCTTAAAATGATGAAAATCGATATAAAGGCACTCAGGGATGCATACAATTACTGAATTGTGAATTATTTAACAGCTGAACGGGATACTTCCCCTGATCAATACCTGTCATATTTACCCTCAATGATCACATCCCTAACAGCTTCAAGATAGCCAAAACCGTTAAGCATGTCTGGAAGAAGGTAACTTCCTTCCACCCACTCATTCCAGGCATTTATCGTAATAAGCCGCGGATGTTCGGGGTGTCTGTCAGCATATTTCTTTGCTCTGGAAAGCAATGCTGCAAAACTTTCAGGGGTATTATGGTAATGCACCACATCATTTTTTCCTTTTGAGGGGAAACGGGGTGTGTCGTCCCAGCCTATTGAAACGCAGGGAAATACCGGAATGCTCAGAAGAGAATCCATCTGTTCACGGATCCTGACAGAGTTTGTGCCATATACTATGTAGTCCTCATTGGTCCCTCCCATATTATACATGGCAACACTGTTGAATCCCAGAGCCTCCACAGTTCCGGCAAACTTCGCGGCAGCTTCTTCCGACATGACCGAACCGCCGCCCTGGTTCCACTGGATATGCAATCCCGGGAAGCCGGCCTTCTTAACTTCCTCACGGAAATAATCCAGGGCCTTGCGTGTCTCTTCAATATTATTGTCAAAGCTTTCCAGCAGCTTGCCCACACTGAAAATGGAAAATACCGGCTCACCGTTGATCTTAAAATAGTTAGGTCGCTTGAAATAGCTGTTGATGACCCTGTCGACGATTATCTCGTAATTTTTACGGTCCACTCTGGCATTCCAGAGAATGTCAGTATTGTCCTTGTAACGGTGAACGTTCCAGTAGTTATACTTCACATCGTGGTTGGCCCACATGATATAAAACTGCATCTTTTCGTTGTTCCTTGCCTTGAGGAAACCATCGTTGAGGGCACTTTCCAGGAAGGGGCCCTCGTCATACCAGTACCAGTCGTAAACAAACACATTTACACCATGGTCGGTGGCGACATCTATCCATTTTTCAACAACTTCAGGGTCATTATCCAGTTCATAACCCCAGAGAGGCTGGCGTGGCTGATAGTGTCCCTCGAAACGGGGATTGCCTTTTTTTATCACTTCCCATTCCCCTGTTCCTTCCGGCCACAGCTTCTCCCTTGCCATGGGGTCATCATGACATGAAGGCCAGATATAGGCTGCCACATAATACTCATTTTTAACCTCTGAATCTTTCTGGCTGGGGGGATTAATCCCTGCCTTGCACCCGTTTAAAAAAACTATCCCTGCCAGGAGGAAAAAGCTGAAAATGGATCTTCTTATCATAGCGTATTACTGATTTGATTGTGATCCCTTGCTATTGTCAGTGTGGGACCAGCATGTGATTGTAAATTTAGTTTTTTTTGTTAAGCATCCCGTTTAAGGCTGAGAGTTTCATCGAAATTAATGTTATTTGCTAAAATCCAGTTACTCCAAACTTAATCTGCCTTCTTACATGTTAAAAAAACATAAATGTCAGCAGGCAGTAACTACTTTTAGTATATTGTCGGGGTTTGACTGAACAATATGATTAAGACCATAATTACCTCCCTTGCCGTCAGCATTCTGATATCTTCTTTTGAGCTTTTCTCTCAGGATGCGGGATCTGTTTTATCTTCCTTCACGGAATCAGAGATCAGGATAGATGGAAATTTAAATGATACGCCCTGGCAGAGCGCGCAGGTGGTGTCTGATTTTATTCAGAATGAACCTGTTGAAGGCGCAAAGTCGGAATTCAGGACTGAGGTCCGGATGCTTTTTGGAAAGGATGACCTGTATTTTGGCGCTATGCTTTTTAGTCCGGAGGAGAATATTGAAAACAATTTGGGACGGAGAGACGAGTATAACAGGGCTGACTGGTTCCTGGTATCCATCGATTCGTACAATAGCGGCAAGACTGCCTTCACTTTTGCCGTCAACGCTGCGGGTGTGCAGCTCGACGGACAGCAGGATGACAACAGAAGGGTAAGTTCAGGGCAAGGCAATCCCCTGCTACCGGCGGGACTGGATATCTCATGGGATGCGATATGGTTCTCAGAGGTAAGCATCACTGAAGAAGGCTGGGTGGTCGAAATGAGAATACCCTACAATATGCTCAGGTACTCGAAAAAGGAAGTGCAGACCTGGGGAATATATTACTCAAGGAGGATCCCAAAAGCGGGTGAGGTCTCTGAATGGCCCTATATCCCCCGTAACATAAGGACCAACCTCGTATCGGGATATGCTCCCGTAAAAGAGATCCGGGGCATCGACCCCAGGCGCAATATCCAGATCCGGCCTTTTGTCCTTGGCGGCCTCGACATATACGAGGATGTAAATAATCCGGGTAAAGCTGCTCACAAGTGGAAAAGCAATGCAGGAGGAGATTTAAAGATCGGTATCGGGCCCAATGTTATCCTTGATGCGACAATCTTGCCTGATTTCGGGCAGGTGGAAGCTGACCCGGCTGTTCTTAACCTTACCGCTTTCAATACCTTATATCCTGAAAAGCGTCCTTTCTTTCTTGAAGGAGCCGACATTTATAAATTCGGGATCGGGCGCAGCAGGTTGTATTATTCGAGGCGGTTTGGAGCCGGTGAACCCATAATTGCAGCCTTAAAACTGTCGGGCCGCAGCGAAAAAGGTCTTTCATTCGGCCTTCTGGGAACTACTTCAGGAAAAAATTTTGATCCGTCAAACAGTTACGCGGTATTTCGCGCGAGCCAAAGCATAAATGAATATTCCTCGGCAGGAGGGATCCTTACTTACTATTACAGTCCCTCAGAAAAAGGAACCGGATGGCAAAGTATGACTGGCGGTGTTGACTGGGATCTGAGATTTAATGACAACAAGTACGGTTTGGAAGGTATCCTTGCCTTTTCAGACAGAAATTCACTGACAGATGAAACGGCGGACCAGACAGGTCTGATGAGCAGCCTGGCCCTCAGAAAGAGACAGGGTCTCCTCGACGGGCACGTCGCCTTTCTTATGTTTACTGACGAGTACAATCCAAACGATATCGGGTGGACAAGCTTTGAACAGAACTGGTACCAGTTATGGGCCAACCTGAAATATAAACTCAATGGAGGAAAACCGTTCGGCAGCTTCCAGCGGGGAGATCTCAGCTTCGATTATGCCAGGAGACTTTCCTTTCTTGAACAGTACGACATGGGGAGCGAAATAAACCTGGGGGCGACTCTTATTACAAAGAATTTCAGGCAGATAAAAATCGGAACTGAGCTTGCTGATCCTCTCGGAGGCTATGATCTTTGGGAAACCAGAGGCCTGGGGGTATGGGCAAAGCCAAAAGCCGCTGAACTGTCACTCGAATTTTCCACCGACGACCGTAAGAGCTGGAAGGTTACTCCAAAAGCTTCGGTCAGGAAATATGACAACAAAGGATCCGAATACCTTATCGACTTTCTGGGTACAATAAACACCGGAACCAAGGTAGCTTTGAGCGCGAACATCAAAGGCACATGGGAGAGTGACAGAACCGGATGGGCTTCTAATGAAACATTCATGACGGATGAAACCGGGTGGAAGATCGGAAATTCGTCGACGTCTCCTGATAACCTCGGCCAGATGGATTTCACGGCTTTCAACGACAATGGATCGCTCGAAAACATTCTTGCTGACGTGAAGGAATATCAGCCCGGGATGTATTATGTGCCGGTGTTCGGTACACGCGACACGAGATCGCTTGATTTTACAGTAAGAGGTTCCCTTACATTGTCAAGTAAGCTTTCGATGCAGCTCTATTCGCAGTTATTCGTAGCAAAAGGGAGGTACGACAATTTCAGCATCCTGGCCGATCCCGATAATATGGTTGCCTTCAGCGAATACCCAAAAAGGAGGGATTTCAATTACAAAAACCTTCATTCAAATTTTGTAACAAGATGGGAATACAGGCCCGGATCAGCCATCTATTTTGTCTGGACGCATTCAAGGAGTAAGGATGATGAGCTTAACCCGCTTGCCCCCTGGGGTGAGTCATTATACGAACAATCAATAGGAAGCCAGATCTCGGATGTCTTCAGGGTCTTCCCCGGCAACAGCATTATGATAAAGCTCGATTACGCATTTCATTAGAAACCCTCAGAACATAATTTTTTATTCCTTTCTGTTAATCAAGGTTAAAAAAATCATACATTTGCTTCTGCTTAAAACTTTGGATGTTAGTAAGTAATTCGGATCGGGTGCAGTAAATAACCTTTGGCAGTCAGCCAGGGTTATCCCTTTATGCATTCAGACAGAATCCTGCCTGGATGTTTCTCAATTATATAATATATTATTATTCAGAGGCATGGAGAAGGATTTAACGGATCCATATGCCGTGCCACCAACAATAAATAAAAACAGAAATCATGAGTGACGAGAATAAAACAATACACGATTTTGATGTAAACCTTATCTGCGAATATTTCATCGGTCTTGAAAGACAGGGCCCAGGAAGCCCTGATTCGACAATCAGGGCGTTGAGCTTCGTCGATAACCTCACCCTCGATTCTAAGATAGCTGATCTCGGATGCGGTACAGGAGGCCAGACAATGGTTCTGGCACAGAATGCCCCGGGAGACATGACAGGAATAGACCTTTTTCCGGCTTTTATCGACCTGTTCAACGCCAATGCCGGCAAACTCAACCTTGGCAGCAGGGTAAAAGGTGTTATCGGCTCCATGGATAATCTGTCTTTTCAGGAAGAGGAACTCGACCTGATCTGGTCCGAAGGCGCCATTTATAATATCGGCTTTGAGAGAGGGCTGATTTACTGGAAGAAATTCCTGAAGCCTGGTGGCTTCATTGCAGTTACCGAAGCTTCGTGGTTTACCGGAGAAAGACCGCAAGAGATAGAAAAATTCTGGATGGATGCATATCCCGAAATAGACACCATTCCAGCTAAAATTGCACAGATGCAGAAAGCAGGATATGTTCCTGTAGCCCATTTCATCCTTCCGGAATACTGCTGGACTGAAAATTTCTATGTCCTGCAGGCTGAAGTACAGGAAGCCTTCCTGAAAAAGCATGAGGGCAATCCGGCAGCATTCGATTTCGTTGAAAGCGAAAGGCATGAAGCAAGGCTGTATGCAAAATACAAGAGTTTTTACGGTTACGTTTTCTATATCGGAAAGAAGATCTGAACGAGGCCCGGATTAATGTCGTATCACCCCCTGAATCACTGCCTGCAGGAAAGACACTGCAGGCAGGTCAGGGAACAATTCTATTACATATGCCCCTGATCCTGCTTCGCCTGATTCATTGAAAGCAAGACGGGTCATTACAGCGCTGATTACAATCTGATTAATGTATTCCTGGTTGTCACCCATTATACCCGGAAAGTCTCCTGATGAGCCCCCTGAAAATAAGGGCATGAAAGGGAAGAACGCTGAACCAGTATAATCTTCCCCACAGTCCCAGAGGTCTGAATGTGGCTGTCTGGCGGAGGATACCTCTTTCGTCAATCCTGAATTCAAGCCATGCTTCACCGGGAAGCTTCATTTCAGCAAAAAGAAGCAGCCTTCTTTCTTCCCTGCTTGCAATTAGTACCCGCCAGAAATCAAGTGCATCGCCCGGAGATAGATCATTTTGATTTTTCCTTCCTCTTCTTAATCCGACTCCGCCCCAGAGCTTGTCAATGAATCCCCTCAGTCCCCATAACCAGTTCCCAAAATACCAGCCATTTGTTCCGCCCAGGGACCAGATCCTGTCAAGTGCCTTATCAATGTCGGCGACAGCAAGTTCCCTGCGATCAGAAAAGCATCCATGGACCGGCACTTCAGCAAACTTTGAAATATCAGCATTCAGAATGCCCGATGCAAAGGCATCTTTCCAGCTTGACGCAACCTGGTTTAATTCGATCTTGCTGAAAGCCTCCCTTATGGCCTCTTCATAACTCATGGGTTCAATAGAAAGCATTTCCTTCAGGTTGTTTTCCCTGCAGATTACCTCTACCTTCATGCTGTCGACAAGGTTCTGTGCAAGTGAATAGGATGTAGAAGTAATAAAATAGAGCCAGTATGATGATAGTTTGGGAGTCATTACGGGAACAGTCATTATCCGGCGCCTGAGACCCCTTGCTTTTGCAAATCCCAGAAGCATCTGCCTGTATGTAAGTATATCGGGACCTCCAATATCATAGCTGGCGTTAAAGGTATTTCCGTTGAGAAGGACGCCTGAAAGGAATTCAATTACATTTCTTATTGCTATGGGTTGTGAACGTGTATTGAGCCACTTTGGAGCTATCATCACGGGCAGCTTCTCCACCAGGTCGCGTATTATCTCAAATGAAGCACTGCCTGAACCGATTATAATCCCGGCTCTGAGGGTTGTCAGCGGGTAAGAACCGGTCGCAAGGATGTTTTCAACATTCTTCCTGCTGGAGAGATGTTTTGACAGGCTCTCTTCATTTACTATTCCGCTGAGATAAATAACCTGCCTTACTTTTGTCTGGCTGATCCGATCCCTGAAGTTTGCCGCAGATGCCTCTTCCATCTTTTGGAAATCTCCCTGCGAAGTTGACATCGAATGTATAAGATAATAAGCTGCATCAATGTCGGCAGGGATGTTATCCAAAGTTTCAGGTTTAAGAAAATCCACTTCAATGACCGACAAAAGACCGCCGGTTTTTTTTACATTAAACCTTGCCTTGTCGCGTACGCAGCATACTACTTCATGACCTTCATCGAGCAAAGCAGGGATAAGTCTCTGCCCTATATAGCCTGTTGATCCTGTAAGCAGAATTCTCATGTGATCCGGTTATTAAATTCTGAAAATCCCATTTTTATTCAGGGCGTTGTTAATTGCCTTATCCAGGACGAATATCGCCTGATATTCTATCAGGTAAGTCCGAAAAACCGTGACGCGATTGAAAAATAGATCCATACTCCCGTAATGTCAGCCAGAGAGGTAATAAGCGGTGCACTGGCAGTGGCGGGATCTATCTTCAGTTTCGTGAAAATGAAGGGTATTGTCAGTCCGATGAGGCTTCCCGCCATAACTGTGATGACCATCGTGGAAGCAACCACAAAAATGATCTCAGGCGATTTGAAGCTTGCTATCATTGATACGCCCGCCGCCATGGATATACCCAGAAGAAAAGACACAAGAAATTCTTTCCCGATAAGTTTCAGCCAATCGCTTACTTCCACATCACCAACAGCGAGGGAACGGATCATCAGAGTTGCCGACTGGGAACCTGCATTACCGCCGCTGCCTATAAGAAGAGGAAGGAAGAACATGAGTGACACCATTGATTGTATGACATGCTCAAAATTGGATATTGCAGCTCCCGCGAAAATATTCATGAAGACAAGAATGGTCAGCCAGAGTATTCGCTTCTGATACAAGAAAGTAGCTTTCGCCTTAAGCGGATTGATGATGGCATTCTGAAAGGCACCGAATTTGTGAAAGTCCTCGGTGGCCTCTTCTTCCTCAATGTCCATGATATCATCAAATGTTACAATTCCGAGAAGCACGCCATCCGAATCTGTTACAGGAAGAGCAACCCTGTCGTGGTCTTTAAAAACACGAATGGCAGTCTCCTGATCATCATAGGCGTTAAGAGAAACAAAACGCTGGTCCAGCATCTCAGAAAGCGGTTGGTCAGGATCAGCAAGAATAATTTCCCGTATTTTAATATCATCAATCAGCTTCCAGTTGTCGTCAACAATGTAAATCACATTTAAAGTTTCAGAATTACGGCCGAATTTTCTTATGTGATCGAGGGTCTGGGCTACCGTAAAATGTACCTTAACTGCAACGAATTCCGGTGTCATAAGCCTTCCGATACTTTCTTCGGGATAGCCCAGAAGCTTAAGTGCTATACTCCGTTCTTCAGGAGAAAGCAACTGTATAAGACGCTGAGAGACCTGTCCGGGTAACTCCTCGAAGAAGGCTGTCCTGTCATCAGGATCCAGATCGTTAAGTAATGAGGATAATTTGTTGGTATACCTGGCGATACCCTCGATTATTTCCTCCTGCTTGTCGTGTGAAATTAGCTGAAACGATTCCTTGCCCTGAGTGCTCGACAGTAAACGGAAGACCAAAATATCCTCTCCGGGATCTAATTCTTCAATTATCTCAGCGACATTAAGACTATCAAGCCCTGATAACTGACTTCTTAGTTCCTTCCATCTTTTTTCCTCAATAAGCTCGCGGATTTCATCTATTTTTTCAAACATGATAATGTCTCCCTACTTTTTTGTTTGTAAGGAAACCCGAAGATTTTCCTTACAGGATGTTAATGGTCAATATTACTATGATAAGGGTCTTCGTCCATTTTTGTCGTTTGATTATGACCGGGAAAAAACTCTCTGAAAAATCTATATCTTGTTTAATTAGTCACCAACCGGTTGTCCGTCTTCTGCTTACCGGAATAAGCCGGCAACAGACAATCCCTCAAAAATAGAACAAATAAATCAGCTATCTGAAAAAGATATTAATAAAAAAATCCCGCTGCCATGAAAACTTATCTGATTATGGAATGTTATTTTTTTAACACTCCGTTTATGAGCATGTTAAATAAATCCTTATATTGTTTGCATGTGCATCCGCTTATATAAACCCTGGGTATTTCAGGGTAGTCGTGGAAGGAAAAATTACTTCGAAGGCTGGTATTTCAAACAGGTTACTCCGGATTCCCTTCACACTTTTTCATTCATACCTGGGATCTCACTGGTTGAAAAGGATACTCACTCTTTTATCCAGATAATGGATGGAGCCACAGGAAGAACAGATTATATCAGATACCCGGCCGATCAGTTCAGCTGGAGGACTTCGGACCTCTATGTAAGGGTGGGTTCGTCTGTTTTTACCAGAGAGGCCATTTCACTTGATATAGATACTGAAAAAGTGACCGTAAGGGGCAGGCTGGACTTCAGTAATATAATCCAATATCCCCGGAGTATTTTCTCTCCGGGTATCATGGGATGGTATTCGTTTGTACCGTTTATGGAATGCAATCATGGAGTGGTCTCGGTTAACCATGATCTGAATGGCAGCATATCATTCAACAACAGGATCATAAACTTTGACGGAGGCAAAGGTTACATAGAAAAGGACTGGGGCACCTCTTTCCCTGAAGCCTGGATCTGGGTGCAAAGCAACAATTTCTCCAGGCACGGTACTTCCTTCATGCTTTCAATAGCCAAAATACCATGGATGGGAAAGTACTTTGTAGGACTCATTTCATTTCTGCATCTCGATGACAGGTTTTATCTCTACAGTACTTATAACAAGGCTGTCTTTTCAGATGTAAGCAATAATGCAGACATGCTTCAGATAACTCTTCAGAACAAAACCAGTAAGCTCAGGATAAGGGTGAGTAAAAACTCCTTTTGTGACCTTCAGGCGCCTGTTTCAGGAGAGATGTCGAGAGGGATAAAAGAGAGTATTGATTCAGAAGTCCATCTGCAATTATCCGACGAATCGGGAAAGCTGCTTTATGAAGATACGGGAAGGAATGTCGGTCTTGAAATAATGGATGAAATATTCAGATATATATAAGCCAGGTCCTAAGATAACTAACCTCTGGTTATAGGTTCTTGTTTCAGGATATGGCCAATATACCAATGAGATAAAAACCGGGAAGCTGCCGCCGTACCTGGAGTAAACACTGTAATCCATGAAGATACCGGTCCGTCAGCCCCCCGGTTCAATATACCTGTCTTTTCCTCAATTCCTTATACAGCCGTATCATTCGATTTTTTCCGGAATGTTTTTGCCGTATAGTATCCAATAAAGAATACTATTAAAATAAGAATGAACAGAGGCAGTTCAAATCCGAAAAAGAGAAACTTAACTTTTACGCTTTCCAGGTTTTGTCCTATGAAAACCAACAGCAAAGCAATAAGGACAATGTCAACAATCTGTCTAGGTGTAATGTTTTTCATCTCTTTTACATTTTTGTCCTTGAGACTTCAGTACCGGTTGGTGACAGGAGATTTCCCTGGTTTTCCACTGTAATGAACACCTCGCTGAAATCAAAGGGAGTGACAGTCTTGAAAGTTGATTTCTTTGCGTTTTTAATATTGAGCTGTCCCACATTCTTTACACCATGATCATTGGTAATTACCCAAACACTGTAGTTACTACCTGCAGGATTAAGTCTGTCGGGACTGGCCAGGCTCTTTGCAGTGATTTGAAGGGTAATGTTGTTGTGGTTGTCAGTTTTTTTCCTTGCAGTTATATCAGCTGCCGGAGTAATGCTGGAGACAGGGAATTTAGCAGTGGCTCCGCAGGAGGCAAACACTACGGCAAGTGCTATAAGCATTAAGCATTTTATGTGTTTCATCTTTTTCATCCGGATTAAGCTTTTTCCTACTCTTATGTTTTTCGGATTCCACACCTTTTTAAAATGTAAGGTCATTGATGAAGGTTGCCATATATGTAGATTTGGTCATTTCAAGGGTCAGAATGCTGATGCAGAAAATGGTTGATTATAAGATATTTCTAATGATGATTTATGTCGTTACTATTACCCCTTTTCTTTTATATTTGACCTGATATAATCCCCGATTTTAGGCCGGATATGTCAATACCTTGTTACAGCTCCGAAACCATTGAAAGGGATCAGTTCATCCTTCGGCAGGAATACTACATCTCCTCCGTATCTCATATTGGTTTCAATCATTTCATCATATATATCGTCAATAACATCCTCTTTGTCAGGCTTGTCACCGGAAACCGGAATGACAACGTCAGATTTAATGATTGCAGGCTGGAACAATCCCTGAGCTATGAACAGAGTTCGCACCCTTCCCTGATGGATTGCTTTCCAGATGTCGTTGATATCACTTAAGAATCTGCCTGTGCTCACAGCTTTTTCCAGTTCAGCTTTACGGGAATTGTTATTTTCTTTGGTGTAAGCCTTTACGATTTCCCATGCATCCTTTACTATAGCATGGTCCTTTTCCTCTACCCTGTTTCTGTTAAGGAATGTTTTAAAGTAGAAATCCTTCTGGTCAGCTATTTTAAGAAACTCATAATAGTTGGATTCTTCGGTGCAAATCAATACCGGCAGGGGATTATCCTTTCTCACCGCATTCAATTCCTTGTCAATCCTGTTGAAAAACTCCGATAAAAGATTTGTCTGGCGTCCGGCGTTGGCCTGTTCGGCTTTGCTGGTCGGGAAGAACAGATTATTCTCTATGGGAAAAGGGTCCCCTGCTTCACCTGCCACCCTGTTGGCAACAGCTTCGATCAGTCGCACTTTCTGCTGACTCAGGACCAGAACGAAATAATCAACCTCCTGGTGGAGTGCCCTTATAAGATCTCTCGTTGCAAAGGTTTTGTCAATAACAACCCGGTTTTCAACTGCGATGGGCAGCCTCATATACTTTGCAAGATCTTTATTAACAAAAAGGATCAGGCTTTCGAGGTTTTTTCTGTGATCAATGTCCGATTCCAGGTGGCGAAGACGTTTCACCAGACTGGAGGCATCCTTTTTCCCAATGCTTGAAATGAGCCTCGCTTCGGCTTCTCTGATCAGGTTCTTTAACAGAAGAGAATCCTTTTGATTATCGGGAAATGTACGGTGTGTGTTCAGGATAATGGTTATGCAATTCTCAGCGATTATGTCTTTCAGTTTCTTAAGTGTTGAGTCCATAGTTTCTGCACCTTTCTTATGTTTATAATCCTTTATGCATACGCAGTTTTAAATGCAGCTGTTCTCACAACAACCTTTGATGCCTGAAGTTACTTCTTTCCATGTTTCCCGATTGCTGATTCAAGTGCTGCCTTCATTTTGACAACTGCTTCACCGAAAGCTTTCTCCTTTGTACTGCTCCTTGCCGTAACTGTTACCGGCTGCAGATCCTTTATCCTTGCTTCGATACGGCACTGAATGTCGTCAGAACCCGACTTTCCTGCATTCTGATCTGAAAGATGTACTTCGATACGGGTAATTTTGCCGGTAAAACGCTTCAGTGAACGATTGATCTTTAGTGATACAAATGCTTCCAGTTTTTCTGAACCCTGGATGTTTTTGTCTGAGTTGAGTTGTATGATCATGTGACTAATTATTAATAACAATTATTGATTCAGGTTTCACGGTACCTGGCAGTCTTCTTTCCTTAATCCGCGAAAAACCTAATCATTCTTTTTTCTTCTTTTTCTTATGAATTTGACTATTTCCAGAACGATTATCATTGGTATCGCAAGTGTTAGTACAAAGAGGTATTCATTTAATGTAACAGGTTTAAGGTGCAAAATGTTCTGCATAAAAGGAATATACATACTCAGGATATGAATGCCCTGAGCCAGGATAACCCCAAAAACGAGTACGGTGTTTCTCCTTATCGGTATCCTGAATGCTGAAGTTCTTTCTGACCGGGCATTGAAAACATGAAAGTTCTGCATGAGCACCATTAAAAGCAATATAAGGTTGCGTGCATGCAATTCGTTCAATTGAGTAAAGTTATTCAGGTAGTACCACAAACCGAAAACGATCAGGCCCATTGTTGCTCCTGCTATAATCGTCCGGCTTATCATCAGCCTGTTGAAAATCTTTTCTGATGGTTTTCTCGGAGGACGCTTCATTGCGCCAGGCTCGCCTCCTTCAAAGGCAAGGGCAACATCCTGGATCCCGTTTGTGACCAGGTTAAGCCATAACAGCTGAACGGCAAGAAGTGGCAGCGGGAGTCCCGCAAGTATTGATGCAAGAAATAGTATTATTTCTGCCGCACCTGTTGAAATCAACAGGAAAATGACTTTTCGCACATTGTCATAAGCAAAGCGTCCTTCTTCAACACCTGCAATAATTGAACTGAAATTGTCGTCAAGTACGATCATGGATCCGACCTCCTTTGCCACATCGGTTCCTGAACCCATTGCCACTCCGATGTTGGCCCTTTTCAGTGCAGGTGCATCGTTTACCCCGTCGCCTGTTACGGCAACGAACTCCCCTTGCCGGATAAGGACGTCAACAATTTCAAGTTTCTGAGTAGGGGAGACTCTGGCAAAGACCGTGGTCGATGCCACTAACTTTTCAAAAGCCGGGCTATCGTAGGCTCCTGCTTCAGAAAGCATATGTCCGGTCACCACAGCGGTTTTTTCATCAGCTATGCCAAGGTCGCGTGCTATTGTTCCTGCAGTTTCCGGATGGTCGCCCGTAATCATAATGACCTTTATTCCTGCTCCATGACATTGTTCAACCGATGCCCTGGCTTCTGCCCTTAAAGGATCAATAAAGCCAACAAGCCCGTAAAATGTCAGTGAATCAATGTCTTCATTTTCATATACTTCTTTTTTCACAAAGTTCTTATACTCGCCGCTTGCAAATGCCAGTACCCGGTACCCCATTTTTGCCAGTTCTTCGGCATCTGAAAGAATCTTATCCTTGTCAATATCCCTGATATTGCCATTGGCCGACATCGTGGTGCAGAAATCGAGGATTGTTTCCACGGCACCCTTTGCGCCTATATGAACCGAGTCCTCCATACTGCAAAATGAGGCGGAGAATTTTCTCTCCGACTCGTAAGGGATCTTTCCTATGGGTTTTTGTTCAGCCTTCCATTTCTCAGGGTCTATCCCAAGCTTGTAGCTCAGGCCAAGCAGGGCGACATCCATGGCGTCGCCATGATATGTCCACTTTTCACCCTCGTTTATAAGTGAGCCCTCATTGGCGAAAACTGCAACTCTTGTAATCTTTGAGATCTCCCCGTAATCAGTGACTTTTACGGCCTTACCCTCGCTGCCGGTTACAGAACCAACTCCGTTATACCCCTCGCCTGTAACAGACAGGCGTGTTCCGTCAGGCAGTAAAATAATTTTTGCAGTCTGCTCATTAACTGTGAGTGTCCCGGTCTTGTCACTGGCAATGACCGTACAACTGCCAAGGCTCTCAACTGACGTAAGTCTCCGTACTATAACATTACGCCGGGCCATTCGCTTTGTAGCTATAGAAAGGGCCACGGTCAAAGCTACCGGCAATCCTTCGGGTATTGCTGACACTGCAAGGGCAACAACAAAGAAGAAAATTGCCGTCAGATCCATCCCCTGCATCCTGAGAAGGAAAGCGAGGAAAATACTGAGTATGACGATGAAGATACTGATCTGCTTAATGAATTTCTCCATGCGCAGCACAAGCGGTGGTTTTGCTGAAGCCGACTCGGTTACATCCTGGGATATTTTCCCTACCTGGGTGTCGACGCCGGTACAAACAACCACACCGGTACCCCTTCCTTTCAATACAGTGGCACCTGCAAAAGCCATATTGGTCCTTTCAGCAACACCCAGATCTTCCTGCAGTACGTCAGTTTGCTTTACGGCAGCTATGGATTCGCCGGTAAGAAAACTTTCATCGATTTCCAGGCCCGAAACATCAAGTAAACGCATATCAGCCGGGACCTTCATTCCCGATTCGAGAAGAACAATGTCCCCCGGTACCAGTTCCTCGGCAGGCACCTCCGATTCCTTCCCGTTCCTCCGTACCCTTGCCTTTATCCTCATCATTTTCTGAAGACTGCTGGCACTTTTTTCTGCATTGTATTCCTGATAAGAACCCAACGCACTGTTTATGAGGATTACAAGAAAAATGAAGATTGCATCTTTTGCCTCGCCTATTGCAACAGAGGCCAGGGCAGCCGCGATAAGGATGAAGATCAGAGGATTCAGTAACTGATGAATGATGATCTGCATCAGGGTGACTTTTTTACCCTCCGGTAGTCTGTTCTCTCCGTAAAACTTTAACCTTTCTCCGGCTTCCTGTACTGTGATTCCGCTTTCGGAGGTATTCAACTCGCTGAATAACTCGTCTTTATGGAATGCATGCCAATGTTCGCTGGCCAGTGTGTCCTGATGTTTCATTTCTGGTTTGTTGGTGAATACATTGTTTAATCATTAACGGACAATAACTTCCCGATCTAAATATATATAAAATAAGCAAGATATCTAAAGCTGTCACAATGAAAAGTAGTGTATTCTGCCCTGTGAAACCGGCAGTTAGTTTTGCCGGATGGCAGTCATCAGAAATTTTTCCTGTAAACAAGTATCCTGATTCTGCTTACATTTAATCTTACCGGTATGACGTGGTGGAGAAGAGCTTTTACTTCAAAATGGATACTGAACCCCGGTTTTGCTCAAGAAGAAATAGTTCAATTTTTTCTGCTGTAGTATTCCTACTTAAATCCGTAATGCTTCCTGATATCTTCTTCTATTTTCTTATCCCATGTCTTAACCAGAATATCCCTGGCTATGTCTTTGTAATAGAGTGATTTTTCGATATTTCCGAGTTTGTCATGTATCTCCGCCAGCTTGTTGATTGAAGGAATATGCATGTCGTTTACCTGAAGGCACATTTTAAACTGATTTATTGCCTCTTCATAAGAGCCATTTTTGATCAGTTCTTCACCGTTTTTGTAATGCACCTCAATCTCCTTAATTTCATAGTCAAGCTTTGGCCTTATAACATCAACTCTCTTAATTGTTATAATTGAGCATGGCATTTCCCGGATAACTTTTTCAGTGACACTTCCCATGAAAAACCAGCTCAGCCCTGTTCTCCCGTTTGTCCCCATTATCAGAAGGTCGATGTTTTGTACTTCTGTTTCCTTCAGAATCACCTCATGTATCTTGCCGGCCCTGATTTCAATCTTATGATCAATGCCATTAAGATCGAATTCATTGATGAAGCTTTCCATCTCCTTTCTCACCCTTTTCAGCCTTAATGCATTTTCATTTTCAAGATCTATACTGAGTCTTTTTGGAACATGTGTAAGCGGTTCATATACAGCAAGAACAGACAAGGATGATTTGTATTTCCGTGCAAGCATAATGGCATTATTGAGAGCCCGCCTGGACGGACCTGAAAAATCAACGGGGCACATAATGTTGGAAAACAGGACTCTATTCTCCGGTTTGACCAGGAAAACAGGAACATCCGACATCCTCATTATCTGTTCGGCTTTTCCGCTAAGCTTGTAATTTGAATTCCCGGTTTTTGTGTTTGATCCGATGATGATTACATTGACATCCTCGGTATTGGCTGTTGAGGCAATGGTGGAAACAACCCTGCCAGTTGCAATCAAAGGTTCCCGGACATTAACCTTAGCCTTGATAAGAGTCTTTCTTATTTCATCCAGGGATTCAGATACTTCTTTCAGAACAATTTTCTTGAGTTCTGCATGTAATTCCTCATCAGGAATGACATACAACAGAAAAACTTCTGAATTAAATTCAGTGGCAAGTTTTATGGTGGCGTTAATCTGCCCGGTGCTGTTGGAGGTGACATCAACCGGGACTAAAATCTTTCCAAGAAGTTTCATATCATACTTTTTTTAAGATTCTCTTCAGTAATAAACCTGCATTCCGGTATTGCCGCATCAATTACCTCAAAGCGAACGAATCGGGATAGTCAGGTATTTAGTTCAGGCGCTTACATGTGTTTTATGTGTCAAATATAACCTTTTAAAATTTACTCATTAACCCGATTTCCCGCCGGATTACGAATTTTGGATTGTTGGAGGATCTCCTTAAAACACAAAATACCCGTAAGGCCTCAACAGAGGTCTGAAGTGACTGTCTGAATGAAGCAGGTTTCTGTCATATCAGGCCAGCCTCCAGCTGCCGACTCCCGGAGGGCTTCGATAAGAATCATGATGTCTTACTGATTTTGAGAGCTTCACTCTCAGGATAAACAATAAAAAACTTTGCTTTGTAGGATCTATTTTAGCCCCAGAAGCTTATTTTGTTTGAGCAACTCCACGGATTCCTTAATCCTTTTTAAAATGGTTTCCTCCCTTTTTGCACTTGTGATCCAGAGAATATACTGCCGCTTGTACGACCTTGCAAGACTATTGAAATTTGTAAGAGCCGGTTCATTTTCAGAAAGAGCTTTCAGGAAATACCCGGGTACCTGAATTTCTTTGCCCCTGATATCTGTTTTCTTCGTGCCGGTTTTCCAGTCAACCCTTCCGGTCTTTAGCCAGACATCTATTTTTTTCAGTCCTGCCTCTGTCATCCTGCCGTTACTTATCAATGAAAGGACAAGTTTTTTGTTTACGTCCGACCAGTTTGATGTATTTGTTCTTGGCGTGAATTTCCTGATATAACGTTCGTCGTCAATCCTTTTCAGGGTACTGTCAATCCATCCGAAGCAAAGAGCTTCTTCAAGCGCTTCATTGTATTCAATGCATTTTGTTCCCGTGTGTTTCTTGTAATAGATCATCCAAATGCCGGACTTCTTATTATGGTTAATCTCCAGCCATTTCCGGAAAGTCTCCCTGTTTTCAAAATATAAGCGTTCAAGTTCTGTCATAAGGTTTAAATTAATAGATATATTTTTTCAGAGAAGGAGGTACCTCACTCCGTCATAAAAGAATATCAGCGAAAAGATGAAAAGCGCTATACCCAGGATCCTCATCACGATCAGGTATATTCCCTGATTTAAAAGATGCTTTGTCTTGCCCGCGAGATAAGCAACCATGATCTTGGACCCTGTAAGAAAAACATAAAATGAGATAATGTAAAGTATTGCAGCCGTCAGACCTGCTTTGTAAGCCCTGAACAGAAGAGGTGTTCCTACTGTCGCCCAGAACAGATAGGGGCCGGGATTCAGGAAATTGGTAATGATCCCTTTTTTCATTGATCCTGAACCGGAGTCCTGCAGGTCCAAGCTCATTTCCCTTGTTCTTACCGATCCGGTACCGAGCCAGGCAAGAAATATTCCTCCCGCAAATGAAATGATTGCCAGAAAAATGTCGGATTGTGCCAGACGGCCCATTATCAGTACGGTAATAAGTATTATGGGGAAGTCAGTTATGAGAGGAGATAACGCCACTTTGATCCCTTCGGTTCTGTTATGTTTTAAGGTTTGTGCCAGCACAAGGGTCAGTAATGGACCCGGGGAGAGGCCTGATGACAAACCCAGCAATACTCCGGCCGATACAAAATGCCAAATACTATCAGTCATCTCAGGGTTTGTGGTTATTGAATCTGCAAACTTAAAAGAAAAACCGGATAAGCGGAAAATCATTGGTTTTCAGGGCCTGTCTGTTAATCCGATAGTCAAGGACATATTCAGAGGTAATAAATTACCCGGATCTCAAAACAAAAGCCTTAACAGCCAGGCGAAAATCCCCACCGGAGTAGTTGATACCACCGGGTGAAATCCCCGGGTATAGCCCTTCGAACTGTATCTTTTCACGAGCGGATAGTGTCTGGCATGGAAGAATTTTGACCTCCCCCCGGCCAGGCGATAGAATACCATTGTGAATATTCCCCCGGCAAGCACTGCAAATATCGATAAAACGACCCTGATTGCCGGATCGCTTCCCGGAAGAGGGTTAAGGTAAAACAGGATAATGGCCAGAGCAAGGAAGACAACCTTGATCATGAATCCTGTCCTGTGAAGGGAATGGGCCCGCCTGCTGCGCGGGATGGGAATTTCTACAACACGTGCCCTGATGGTCCCCATCGGTCCCATACCACCCGAGATCCCAGTGTTCCTGTGCATGCTGTATAAAAACGGAGCCCCGTCGGCCTTCCTCCCGGGTATGAAAAAACAGTCAAGCTCCCTGATGAAATCCCTGTACTTTATCCTTGCTTTCTGCTTTGCCCTCTCCCTGGCTTCTGCAGAAATATCCCGTATATCATTGCCAGGTTTTTCTTCACCTGTTGTTGTGACTCCTCCATGTCTGGCATTAGTATCATAAAGCTGGTCGTAGATGAGCTTCGTGTCGGGCCTGCTCAATATGTGATATGATTCATAGATCTCTATGAATGCATCAGCGGAACTTTCATCCCTGCTTATATCAGGGTGATTCTCAAATGCCAGTTCCCTGAACCGCTGCCTTATCTCATCGGCTGTTGCCTCTCTTGATAAACCGAGGATACTGTAGTAATCTTTCATTATCATCGGTTTATCTTGTTAACCGGATACAAGTGTTACGTTCGTTTGTGTTCATGCTGGTCGATTTCTGAAGGATCATAGTTGAGTTTCCAGTTAGGCTCCCTTATAGAATATTTAAAAGTAATGCAAAATGAAGAAATAAAGACAATGATTATCAGGAACAGAGACAGGATTGAGAAATAATCAAAACAGAATTTGATTATGTTATTGAAATTTAATCCCTCCCTTCCCATTCCCTGAAGAAACGATCGAGAAATTGTTCCATGTACCTGTGTCTTTCTTCTGCTATCTTCACTGCAGAAGGGGTATTCATCAGATCTTTCAGGAGAAGAAGCTTCTCGTAAAAATGGTTTATTACTGATCCTTTTCCATTTTTATACTCCTCGAAGGTGTTGTGTAACTCCGGGTTTTTCTCCGGGTTATAGATCTCGTGGTTAAGATGACCTCCGTAGGCAAAAGTCCTGGCTATCCCTATGGCTCCGATGGCATCCAGACGGTCAGCATCCTGTACCACCCTGCCTTCAATGGTTCTCATTGCTGTCGTTACCCCGGCACCTTTGAACGATATCCCGCTAATGATTTCACATACATGGGAAATAACTCCATAATCGACCCCTAATCCCTGAAGCCATTCCTGTGCCTGCCTTGGGCCTTCGTCTATGTCTCCGTCGTTGAATTTCCAGTCGGCAATGTCGTGAAGCAGTGCTGCGAGTTCCACAACAAACATATCTGCCTCTTCATTAACTGCGATATGGATGGCATTCCGCCAGACACGGTAAACATGCCACCAGTCGTGCCCGGAACCTTCGCCTGACATTTTTTCCCTGATGTATCCGGCGGTTTGTTCGATGATCTCCTGTTCGTTCATGGTTCATTGAAAAATGATCGGAAAGTTAAAAAGATTTCAGGAATGCATAACAGACTGGCAATCGTTCAAGTATTGTAAAACAGTTACTGTGGAGCATTTTTTACTCCGGTATCATTATTCCTCCTGAGTTGAATTATTCAAACTTAATATCATAGTTTCTGATTCTCCAACCATTTTCACAGTCTCAAATCCTAATTTCTTATACATGCTGCAGGCGTAGTTCTCAGTATCGACGCTCAATGAGACTTTTTCGAACCCTTTCTCTGCAAGCCTTTGGATCATAGCCTTCAGAAGCATTGTTCCTATGCCCTGATTGCGGCTATCCGGAAGAACCGACATGCTTAATTCCGGGGTAAAAGGGTCAACGTAACCGAAACCCTTTTCTGTTTCATTAAACACCCTTGCCCAGACCGCACCCTTTATGACACCATCTGATTCGGCAACAAGACAATGGTCCGTATCCTTTCCAAAATCCCTGATATAACATGCAAGTTCTGGAAGTTCAATAATGCTCCTTTCAGGTTTCTCCCGCCCTGCGGGTATGTAGATAGCCTCGTACAGAAAATGCTGCAGCTGGGATATCTCGCCTTCTTTTATTTCACGGATCTTAATCTTTTTATCCATCTGTTGCCGGATTGAAAATGCTTCGTCATGTTACAGACTTTGCAACATGATTTTTTGCAAATTAACAATAACCAGGGATTCCCGGACCTACCTGGGGGTGAAAGGTTCTCAGTTCCGTTTAGGGAGGTAATACTTCTTTGAACACCCTGAAAGAAATCTTGATTATCAATAATGTAATCACTATTGTCTGATTAAAATTTCAGATTCATTAGTTGCCCTTGCAAGTAACATCTTATGTTGATGATACAACAAGTTTTAAATAGTTTTTTAACATAACCAGGTTTATTTCGCCCTTGCAGGGCTAAATGTCAGGGGGCGGGTCCTTACCCCCGGTTTGGCACCGGGGGTTATTCATATTCTTACAATTACGTGTCTGTTTCGTCAAATCCCTTGCAGGATTCCCCATCTGTTGATAAGCTTTAATCTCCGGCATACCGCATCCTCACTGCTCCCCAGACCTGAAAGAACTGGACATGTGAGATTACAAGACCATCGCCTCAAACAACATTCTTATTATCATGAAATGATCCGAAGGAGCATCCATACACCATAACCCTCTCTGAAGGAGAAGAATGTGAATAACCTCCGGTGCCAACCGGAGGCAAATCTCCCCCCTCTGTCTGTTAAGCTCCGGAGGAGCGATATGTTTTTATCCGGACAGTATTGAATATTATATTGAATACATATGTATCGTACTCATCAACGTTCGATAAAATAGCGGACTTCTTATGGTTGCTTCCTTAAATTATCGACCATCAGCCCTGCAGCTGCACCCAAAGCCATACAGCTTCCAATAAGCAGAGATAACCAGAGAGCAAGGTCTCCGGTTATTATTCCGGCGATGATTCCGGCGACGGCGCCGGTTGCGAAACCAAACGCCACTCCGGACCCGACATGACTTTTATTCGTGTTGTTCATGCTCCTTAACTGTTTTTATTTTAGTCCTCAAAAATGAATATCTCTTCAATTGTTACCGAGAAAGCCCTTGCCAGATCCCGGGCCAGCTTCAGCGACGGATTGTACTTGTTCTTCTCAAGGAAAACTATTGTTTCCCGCCGGACATTCACCTTTTTTGCCAGTTCATCCTGGGTCAGATTGTGACGGGCCCTGAATTCCTTTATCCTGTTAGTCATTTCTGATCCCCCTGAAGTTTATCACGATCCATGAAATTGCAAATGTGACTGCCATGGCAAGGATACCCGTTCCAAGAAGTTCCTCCGTATCGAATTCAATCCTGTCTTTCAGATAGATAAGAAATACCCAGATATACAGGCTGATGTAATACGAAGTGGCAGCGGTCTTCTGAAGTATCTTTTTTGAGAGTTCATCTTCAGACGGTTCTCCGCGTTTCACATTGCTTAATCTCCTGAATCCTAGAAAAAGTGCGAAAGCCACAACAAGCACAATAACGCCGAAATGCATTATGTCCATTGAACTGGCTCTTCCGGCCGAGGTAAACAACCACAATACGGTGGTAAGTATTACAAGTCCGGATACGATAAAAATCAATAACGGCTTTTTCATCTCATGACAAATTAGTTAAATAATTCTAACACAAAGTTAGAAATAAATAACATGCAAAGTCAAATATTTCAGACTTTTTTTAAAGAATTTTTGTTAGACCTTAAAAAAGGTTTATATAATTGGTGTTCCTTTCGGTCGTGGAAGTGCTGTTTTTGCCATGACCATTGTTTAAACAACTATGATCAGGAAAATTCATCTATACCGGATCAGCTTCATTTCTGCAAGTGTGGTTTCAGCAAGAGGAAGGATGTGTCTTTGTATAAATACTTACTGCCACAGGCAAATGAAAAATTACGTAATTTAATACGAATTAATTACGTAATATATTACGTAATTTACCTTTGACCAGTCAAAACTCAACCGGGGAACCCCGGCTGAGAATAACCCCGTTATAAGTTATTTTGCAAAGTACACCCGGTATTCTCCTTCCTGCTTCCTGTCGAGCCAGTGCCTGTAACCGAGGCTTAGCGACTTGTCAAGAAGCGGTGCCGGTATAAAGGGAGCAATAGTCTCCAGAATCTCATTTTCGTCCAGTGCCTTTACTGACGACAGTACTTCATGAACGGGCTGCTCACCCCTGTTCAGCATTTCACGGATATCGATAACCTTAACTACGGTTCCTGTCTCAAACCACCCGGGTTGCGAAGTGTTGTACTTTGTTCCTGAATCATCAATCTGTTCAATGCTTTCCAGTCCGACCTTTTCCCTGAACTGGTTTACCATCTGTTCAACGTTAAGTCCTCCGATAGCTGCCGCCTGACTTATGTTTGCCACCTTTGCGATGGTCTTTCTCAGAAGGGGATTCTTAAGTTTCACAAATTCCGGAGCCATACTTATCAGAAGGTCTTCCAGCTCGGGATATGCTTCAAGCAGATCGTAAATCTTTGTCTTTGGGGTTATTATCAGTTTTTCCATTATTCCGCTTTTTTCTCAGTGTATGACAAAATGCGCTGTTCTCCTTCAAGCTTGCGAAGGTCAGTAAGGTCCTGTGATACTTCCAGTGTACCCAGGTACTCTCCGTTTTCTCCGCGCAGGGCGAAATATTCGATATGAATGAACTTTCCTCGCATCTGTATCCAGAAAGGTGCATGGGAAGCTTTTCCGGATCTGAAGTCGTCGATGATTTTTTCCACCACATGAACGCTGCCCGGAGGGTGGCAAAGTCTAACATCCCTGTTGATTATCGACCTGCTGCGGGCGAAGATCCTTTCTGTTCCCTGCGTAAAGTATTTTACCTTGTCATTTTTGTCAACAAATGTCATATCGAAGGGAGCAGTGTTGAGGATAGCCATTATTTCCCCGGCTGTAAAACTTCCTGAGGGAAGCTGTATGGCTCCGCTTTCGCTGAGTACTCCTTTTTCACTGCTTCCTTCATCTGTTACTCCCTCAGGCTTCCAGTCGACTTCAGGGTCATAAAGGGTGAATCCGAATTCAAGTGTCTGCCGGTGTATCTGCCACCAGTCGTCTGTGGCGAGAACGTCCATACACATGGGGAAGAGGATGTCCTCCTCCTTCTTTGTCATGTCCTCAAGTGCCTTAAGAACCGGGGCAAAGAGCAGTTCAACGGCATCCTCCAGGTCGGCCTTTTTCAGACCTTCGGTACGGAGGATCTCGATGCAGGCCTTAAGCTGTTCCCTTATTTCATCGTGTTTTCCCCACATCACCATTGGCGGACCGGTGATGTCTTTCTTCTCAAGATAAGGAAAGACAAGGTATTCCTTGCGTTTATAGTGCTTGTCCACATCCATCAGATCGTTGAAGCACGAAAGTATATGAAGGGTATGTTCCCTGAAGTTGTCTTCGCTTACCGAATACAATATTCCAAGAAGCTGTTCCGCTTTTCGGGTCACCTTGAGAAGTTCCCTGTTTTCTTTCATGAAAACATCAACAGGATGACCTTCAGGTACCTGACGGGCGCCGCTCTGGTCAATATGGCCGTTCAGAACTTCGCCGTGGATATCGCAAAGCCTCAGCACTTCTGATTCCGGAAGTCCTTCCTTTATCAGTTCCTGTTCAACCTCCACCACCTCACCATAGGGTATCTGTTTCAGTGTGCTTGCAAGTTCGGCACGGACTTCCCCGGGATCCTTTCCCTCATGGAGTTTAAGTATAAGTTCTTTTAGTTTGTCCTTGCGGAACCTGGAGTTATCAATCATTTCACTCATTTTATAAAGGATTTTTCATGAATTTTCCGGAAAGAACAGACCTTGAAATCATCCTTTCCTATTTATTATTAATCTTTTGTAATTTACATTATTTCTTTTTCATTTCCGAAGATGAAATGCCATATTAAAAACCTGATGCATATATTGAAAAAGGGAACACAATAATGTATTTATCCCGATTGTATAACCATCAGTTTATTTGCCAGTTTCTTCAATGGCTTTTCTGATTATAGCGGCGGAATGTTTCAGCTTTTCGTATTCATCCGGCGGAAGGGCAGAAGGAATTATTCTTTCTATACCCCGGCCCGATAAAACTGAAGGAACGCTGAGGGCAAGGCCATGCAGTCCGTATTCCCCTTCGGGAACGACCGAAACCGTAAGCATGCTGTTCTGGTTCCTGAGGATTGATGAACTTATCCTCACCATGGCCAGACCCACGGCATAATAAGTTGATCCTTTGGCATCGATAATATGATATGCCGAATCCCTTACCTGCTGCTCCATCCACTTCTTCTGCTCCTGCCATCCATCGCAATTGCCGCAGTGGGGGCAATATTTATCGATGGAGATGCCCCCTACATGCGTCATCGACCAGGCTGCGAATTCACTGTCGCCATGTTCTCCGAGGACGTATGCGTGCACGCTGTGAGGATCGATGCTGCAATGCCTGCTGATGATGTATCTGAGCCTGGCACTGTCAAGTACAGTCCCTGAACCGATAACTCTTTCCCTCTGCCAGCCTGAACTCTTATATGCTGCATATGTCATAACGTCGACGGGATTTGTAACCACAAGAATAACACCCCTGCAACCCTTCTCCGACACTTTTCCGGCAATGCTTCCTACTATGCCGGCATTTTTCTTAAGCAGGTCAAGACGGGTTTCTCCCGGGCGCTGTGCTGATCCGGCGGTGATGACCACCAGGCTTGCATCGGTGTAATCGTCGTCGCTGCCTTCTCTGATCGACACCGTGGGAAAAAAGGGTTGTCCGTGAACAAGGTCAAGAACCTGTCCTCTCA
>MTKZ01062087.1_pt1 | contig 27928 bp, 30 predicted proteins | sample 1042781 | NCBI WGS metagenome assembly MTKZ01 (sample SAMN06212207, study PRJNA360539) | anaerobic digester metagenome | biome: Wastewater treatment plant; material: sludge; isolation source: anaerobic digester fed with sludge from wastewater treatment plant | place: Denmark: WWTP Viborg ... | reverse complement strand
AGGGTAAGTCAGCCCAAGGCCGCCGCCCAACACAAACGCCAGCGCCCCGCCCGCCAACGCCCCCAGCAACGCGCCCGTGCTTTGGCGCAGGCCAAACAGCGTGCTGCGCTGGTTGGGCGGTATCAGTTTGGCGGTCACGGTCATAAACGGCAGCCCGGCCACGCCCGATGCGATGGCGAGGCTGAGCACGCACACCGAGAACGCCAGCAGCAGCAGGTTGGTATCGTGAATGGTGAACACCGCCGCCAGCAGCAGCCCCCAGGTGATGGCGCGGGCGACGGTGGTGGCTCGATACACATCCAGCTTAACCGGCGCGCGCTCCACCAACCCGGTGATGAACAATTGCGGCAAAAACCAGCCCGTGTCGCGCANNGGGCAATCAGGCCGATGAGAACGTTGCTGGTGGTGAGCTGCGAGAGAAACGCGGTGATAATCAGCCGCGAATCCATCAGCGCATCGCCCAACCCCGAAAGTGCGCCATTGATGACATGCAACACGAAGTTGCGGCGATAAATTTTTTGTTCCAAAATGCGTTTGCGGGTTTGCGAGTTTGCTTGTCAGCGCGCAAACGCTATCTCACAATTACGGTTGTGCCCACGCTGGCCCAGCGGTATAACCGCGCCGCAGAATCCATGCTTCTAATCACAACGCAGCCCAGCGAGTTGTAGGCGTATCCGCCGCCGCGCAGCATTTCTGGGCCGTGAATGCCATTTTGCACCCGCCCCACGTAATAAATACCCATCCAGTAGGGCAGCGTCCAGCCGCGGTAAATGGATGGCGCGGCGGCAATTTTGTTTTGCACCCGGAACGTGCCGCGGCGAATCCCGCGCACATTTACTGGCGCAGATAAAACAAGCTGACCATTGTTATACGCGTAAATTCGCTGGGCCCCCACGCTCACCAGAATGTATCGCCCGGCCGCAAAGTTATCTGCAGCTTGGGCGGGCTGGGCCGCGCCAAAAATGGCGATGGCGACGAGAAATGAGCTAAACAATCGGAAAAATGTAGTTGTGCGCATATTAATTCTTAATCCTGATTATGGCATCTTACATGCAAATTCGCAATCTGGAACGGATAAATTATTCCAGCCCCCAGCCCATGTCTTGAATTTGCTTGCGCAAAGCCGCACGTGATGGCTGGGACATGCGCCGCGCGGAATGCTCTGTCCAGCCGTACTGTTCCATTTTATCTGGATGACCAGGCACGGCCACCTGACGGTTGTCGTATATCCCCGTGGCAATCATGGCCTCGTCATACTCCGCCAGCGCCGCATCTTGATTTTGATCTGAGTAGACTTCGTGATGCAGCACGCCTTTGAGCGGCAGACGCGGGCGAACGCGCCCAGCCCGCGTTGGAAACCCAAGCGTCATGCCCACCAGCGGAAACATCAACCGCGGAAGGTTGAGCAGTTTTGCCACCTCTGGCGGGTGGTTGCGCAGGCTGCCGATGTAGCACACGCCCAGCCCCAGCGATTCTGCCGCCAGCGCCGTGTTTTGCGCCATCAGGGCTGCATCCACCGCCGCGATGAGAAAGTGCTCGGTTGGCTCGCTCACAAGCGAATGATGGCGCAGCTCGGCGGCGCGGTTCAGGCGGCTCAGATCGGCGCAAAAGGCCAAAAACAGCGGCGCCTCGGCAATATGCTCCTGGTCGCCGCACAAATGCGCCAGCGCGGCGCGGGTTTGCGGGTTGGTCACGGCGATGACGCTGTATGCCTGCAAATTGGATGAGCTGGACGCGCGTTGCCCGGCGGCCACAATCGCCTCCAGCCATTCGTTTGGCACGGGGTCGGGTTTGTAGTGCCGTGCAGAGGCGTGCGCATGAATATGCTCAATGATTGAATTTGTGACTGACATGAGGGCAAGTTTAACTTGAATGCAAATTTCACATCTACGTATACTTTGTCTTGTGAGCGAGATTTACGAACAAATTTATCGCATCGTAAAACTAATTCCCAAAGGCCGGGTGATGAGTTATGCGGGCGTGGCGCGGCAGGCGGGCATCGCTCACGCGCCGCGCGTGCCGGGTTATGCGCTGTATGCCCTGCGCGACACAGCAAAACACCGCGCCGTGCCGTGGTGGCGGGTGATCAACTCGCAGGGCAGAATTAGCAATTCTTCCTCGCCAAATGCGCCAGATATTCAACGCGAGCTGCTCCGCGCCGAGGGCGTGGACGTGAGCGAGGAATACCGCGTGGACATGCGGGTGTACGACGCGGAAGATGTGGTGTATCAAAAACTTAAGAGAAGCAGAAAGCCTACTCAACACTAGAAAATGGAACAATGGAAAACGCGGTCACGCCGCACGCTTTACCAACACCTGCCCTGGATCACGCTGGAGCAGCGCGAAATTGAATTGCCCAACGGCAAGGTGATTCCCGATTGGACATGGGTGGACACGCCAGATTTTATTAACATTGCCGTCATCACCACCGAGGGAAAGTTTGCGCTGTTCCGCCAGGTCAAATATGCGGCAGATGGCGTGTCGCTGGCGCCGGTGGGCGGGTATTTGGAACCCGGCGAAGACCCGCTGGACTGCGCCAAACGCGAGCTACTTGAAGAGTTGGGCTACACGGCAAAAAATTGGGTGGGGCTGGGTCGCTACGCGGTGGATGGAAATCGCGGCTGCGGCAACGGACATCTGTTTTTAGCCACAGACGCGCGAAAGACAACCGAGCGCAACGCCGATGACTTGGAAGAGCAGGAATTTGTGCTGCTTACCCGCGAGGACGTGCAGACGGCTTTGCTGCGCGGCGAGTTTAAGGTGATGCCATGGGCCGCGGTGATGGCGCTGGCGCTGATGCGGGTTTAACCGCGCAGCAAACGGGGCAGCCACTTCCAAATGGCGCTGCCATCGCCAAAACTCACGGGCAAAAATACTTGCAGCGTCATCACCAGCAAATTGTCCAAAAAGAAAAACCGCAAAGCCCAGGCAAGCCAAAGCGGGGCAGAGACAGCCTGCATCAACCCAAACGCCATCACAGAAAGAATGGCGCTAAAAACCGGGCCGCCAACGGCGCGGATGAGATGTGTGCGCGGCGGCAGGTCTGGCTCATTGGGCGGGTATAGGTCTTGGGCAAAAACAAACCAAAAGGCGATGCCGCGCATGGGATGCCCGGTTAACTGCGCAAAAACAAAATGCCCGGCATGATGCACGATGACCGAGAGCCAGTGCAAACCAACCACGCATAACGCAAAGACCATCGTCGCGCCCGGCGGCATGGCCATCGCCCCAACAACAACCGCAAGGGCAAAAACGCCAATGACAGATGGAATGACGGAACGCCGAACCTGGATGATGTTTTGCATAGCGCGCAAAAGATGAAAAAAGAAAAACCAGCCAGACTGTTTTTAATCTGGCTGGTTGATTGCGCTGAAAGAGACTAGCGAATGACGAACGAAAGCGCGACCATAATCAACGCCAGCGCCACGGCGATAATGAACGTGCGCTTCAAATCGCCAATCACATCGCCGTATTCCGCTTGCCAGTCCAAAACACGGGCGGTCATGTTCTGCCGCACGGCGGGTTTGCCATCCGCTTTTGCGGGTGAGGCAGCGGCTTTGGCCGTCGGCGCGTCAAACGCCTCGGCGGGGATGTTGTAACGGCGGTCGCGTCGTGATCTTTTGCTCATATCAAGCGAATTTTACACCGAACCAAAGAGCGGCAAAGCCGCGCGTTTTATTCTCGCACCAGCACTTGTGATGAACAATGCGGGCCGCCGTAGCCGCCGGTGAGCGCGTCAAACGAGATGAATTGTGTTTGCACGCCCGCCTTTTGCAGCCGCCGCTCAAATGGCTTGCCCGATTGCTTCACGCCAATAAACTGGCGCGGGCCAACCAGCAGGCCGTTTGGCGCAAAATCTTCCTGCTCGCGTTTGGAAAATGGAATCACCCGGATGCCTTTCTGTTTGAGATATTCCGAGAAGCGCACTGTGCGCGCGAGCTGGTAACTGAACTTTTTGGGGCTGCCCACCGGCGCGTACACATCCACCAGCGGTTCTTCCTCGCCTTTCAAACGCGTGTCGCAACACGCGGCCAAATCTTTATCCAGCATGGCGAAATACGTGTCCAGGTGCATCTCGTCCATGTTGTTGCGCTGGTCTTTCACCACACCCACCTCAACAAAGCCATACACTTTGCGCTCAAGGCATTGGCGCACGCCCTCGGCGTTGGTCAGCAAGCCCTGGCCCTGCAAAACAAAATCGCCGCACGGCAAAAAATCGCCGCCTTCCAGCGTGCCGGGGGCCTGCACGCGGTAGATGGGTTTGATGCCGATTTGTTGGAGCGCGCGCTCAACAATGTCATTCTCTGGCTTGCGTTTGCCCAAGCGCAGGCGCGTAATCACCACGCCTTTGGCGGTCGTAATCAACGGGTCACGGGTGTAATAACACGACGGCGGATCGTTCAACTCAAAGCGCGTGGTGAAACGTGTGGTCGGGTCAACCGGGTCGGCGTTGTAAGTCACGCGCATGGTGGGCCGCATCAAAATCACGTCCACCAGACTTTCAGCGTCCAACACGCTCAACGCTTTTGTTAAATTGGCTTCCAGTTGGGCGCGGTCTTTGGGTGTTATTGGGTGTGCGACTGATTGTCGGCCTTCGCGGACATTTTGCGTCGGCGCAGGCCAACGCTCGGCTGAAAGCCCGCCAGATGCGACTTCAGTCGCTTGCTTGGGGCTGATGGCTGGCTCAAACGCCAGCGTGATGGCCTCCCGCGCCCACTTGCGCAGGTTGGGCATACCCGCGCTCCCGCGCTCGCGCAACGCCTCGCGGATGTCGAACACGAGGATGCCGCGCTCCTCCAGCGCCCTCCGGTAATTGCGATGCTCTTCTCGCGCCTGCGCCAGCGAAAACGGGCGCAAAAAGTTAGACGAGTCGGTCTGCAAAATAGAGTAAAGCGTCTCCAACCGCGGCTCGCACAACATCACCACTTTGGCGGGCAGCCACTCGGCGGGCTGGCTGGGGATTATTTTGTTCATATTTGTTAAGCCNNCAATAGACGGGAGACGGGAGACGGAGGACGGAAGACCGTTTAGGCCGTCCTCCGTCTCCCGTCTCATCGTCATCTTCCAATGCCCACACTTCCGCCAAACGCGGCGCTCATGTCCTGGTAAATCTGGGTGATGTTGGCCTCGCTGCCAACGTATGACGTGCCGTTGCTTTGTTTGGCAAGGCTATCCAGTTGCTCGGTGTTGGCATCGCCGCCATATGCCACCGTATACAACGAGGTGTTGTTGGCAGTGGCTTCTTTGATCAAGCTGGCATCAAACTTGCGCTTGCTGGCGGTGTCCAGCCCGTCTGTCAGCACAATCATGATGTTGGTGCGGCTGGGCGAGTTGTATTTGGCGATCAGCGTCGCGCCCTGCGCCACCGCATCAAACAAGGCGGTGTTGCCATTGGCGTTAAGCCCCCGCACCGCAGAAATGGCAGTGTTTCGCGCCGCGCCCATTTTTTGGTTCTCCATAATCGTGCGGGCAGCCGTGGAAAACGAGATGAGCGAAATCACGTCATCGTTGCCCATTTGCTGGATGAATTGCGCGGCGGCATCGCGCATGCCGTTAATTTTGTCGCCAGCCATGCTGCCAGACACATCCAAGACCATGACCAAATTAACGGGTTTTCGGGCGGCTTTCCACACATCTTGCGCGGCCAGCAGCGCCGCCGCGTTGGATGCGCCAAACACAATTTTGGGCTGCGCCGTGTCAAAGCCCGCATCTGCGCTGAGCGGCGCGCCCAGCTTGACCGCGCCATTCACCGGGCGCAGGCCATTTTGCAAAGCCAGCTTTTGCATATCCGCGCCCAGCAGCGCATCGCGCCAGGCTTTGGCGGCGGCTTGCTCTTCTGCGCTGGCGCCGCTGTTTATGCACGCCGGATGGGTCGCCACAAATGTGCCTTCATACGGATACACCGGCACGATGTCTTCTTTGCCCATTTGCACAATCGTGCTTTCGTACATCACCGCCGCGCCCAGATATTTGGCATCGCGTGAACTCATCGCCTGAGCCAGCGCGGCGGTGGACGAGGCGAACACAGCCACGCCGCCCTCAAACGCGCCGATGGAGGCCTTGACGATGGGCGAGGCCACATCGCTCGCGCTCACTGGCGCGGTGGATGATTTCGCGGCCTGCGCAACGGCCATCAGCGTGTTTGCGCCGGATGCCGAAAGCCCCGGGTTGGCGTGGGCGATGCGCAACGTTTTGCCAAATTGCCCGCCGGTGTAATACCCCCAAGATTGCGGGTCGGCGGTCAGGCTGCTAATGTCCAGCCAGCCCAGCGAACGGGCGGGGTAACCCAGCGCGTCGGCGATGTCTTTCCACATCGCAATCACCAGCGGACTGGTGGCTGTGCTCACACAATTGCCCTTGAATGCGGTGTTCCCGCGCGAGGCCAGCACATCCGGCCACGCCTCGTCATCGGGTATCCACATCGTGGCGGTGGAGCGGGTAAATTCGTTCACCGCCTGGCCGGCCTCCATGCTAATGAGATCTGCGTAGACCGGTTTGTTGGCGCTTTTCACGCGGCCATCATTCAGTTTTTCTGCGGCCTGTTCCAGCCAGGGCATCGCGCCCGTGTTGGCCACAATTTGAATGCGGGTGGCCCCAATGGGCACACCGTTTTTGTCTTTGAGATTGACATTGCAGGCCGCAAGCGCCATCACCCCGACCAAAGCCGAGAGCGTGACGCGGAGAAATTTTGAGGTGTTCATGTTTGGGAAGACGGAAGACCGAAGACGGAAGACGGCTCATACCCCCGTCATCCGTCTTCGGTCTTCCGTTCTATTACCGCCCGCTGGTGACCAGCGTCATCTCCACGTAGCGGTCTTCGGCCTGGATATCGGCGTTTTCGGTCTCGCGGTGAGCCTCAACTGGCAGGGTCGCCTCCACGATGAAGCGGGCGCGATCCACCTTTTGCGAGACCAGATAATCCACCACCGATTGAGCGCGGGCCTTGGCCAGCTCCAAAATTTGCGCCTCGGTGTAGGTTCCTTTTGGCCCCGGCCACGCGCTGGAGCCTTTTACTTTGAGCAAAAGCCCCACCGATTGCTGGAGCGTGGGCACCACGCAATCATCCAGCACGCGGCGGCTTTCCAGGGTGAGCGTGGCGCTCTCTGGCAAAAAGGCGAAGCGGCGGCAAGGCAACACGGCCAGCGTGCTGGCATCACCGGCGTTGGTCGAAATTCCGCTCAGGTCAATTTTTGCGCCAATAGAAAATGTGTCGTTGATGGGCCGCGCGGCGGGCTGCAACTTGCTGTTTTGGGCGGCGGCCAGCACAAAACGCGGGTCAATCAGGTCTTCCACGCGGTCAGGGCTGGCCTGTGTGCCCGCGGTGGCCCACACGCGCCGCGCAATCGTCATGCGGTTGAGCAACGGCGTTGGGTCGCGCATCACCACCGCGTTTGCGCCCAGGTCGGCCTGCGCGATGTTCTTCAACTGGTCTTTCAAATCTTGCGCGGTGCGGATGGTGGTCCAATCGTTGTAGCCCCATTTCACAATCGCGTCGCCAGCGGCATCGGGGTTCTCGGCCAAATATTTCAGCGCGTCAAACCACGCGTTGTGGAACATCTGCACCACATTTGGCTTGTCGGTGATGGCTTTCTTGGATGTGGCGACTGTGTCCACAATCAAACGCAATTGCGAGGTTGTAATGAGCGGAGCGCCGCCGCTTTGCCTGGCCTTGGAAAGTTGCGGCTCCCACGCGCTCACCACATCGGCCTTGCCTTCGTTAAAGGCTTTCACCGCCGCGTCGGGCGTGTCGTAGGGCAACATCTTCACATCAAATTTGGCATTTAGCTGGGCGATGGAAAGCACGTAATGCACAAAATACTCCGCGCTGCTATCGCTCACGTAGGCAATGCGCTTGCCCTTCAAATCGTTCAGCGTGGCGATGCCTTTGGCGTACATGCCATCGCCACCCGCGCTTTCATCCACAATCGCCGTCACAACGCCATAACCGGTCACGCTGGCGCTGTCTGCGGTGTCCAGCAAGCAATCCCATTGGCCCTGCTCAATAAACGTGTCGGCCTGCTCGGCAGACAGCGCGTATTCGGGCTTGTTGGTCAACTGCAAGGGCACAATCCCCAGGTTAAAGCCGTTGGCCACATCTTTGCCGGTTTGTTGGATGAGGCTGAGCGTGAGATACGACGCGAACGCATCCGTGCCACAAATATACGTCGGCTTGCCATCTCCGGCCTTGTAATTTGGCCCCCAAAGCGGGTTTGGCGATTTGATATTTTGCGGCTGCACCGTTTTTTGCGCATCCGGCCTTGGCGTATCGGTTGGGTTCAGGTTGTTCACCGGCCTGCCCGTGACGGAGCTGAGGAGCAACCCGCCGCCCACCAGCAGCACAGCCAAACCCACAATCAAGAAAAATATCAAACGCGTGCGGTTCATTTGCATAACTTTCAAGCTCCCTCTTCGGCATTACGAATACCGAATAAAGAATGTTGCACAAAAATACCGGAAAATTTCAATTTTTGCGCAAGCTTATTGGTAGAAGTCATTCTTAAAATAGTAGAGACTTATAGAGCCCTACCCAAGCCAATAGACAAACTCTTGTGATTTTAGGATGGCTTCTAGTTAATTTCAATTTGCAGTGATAAATCAGTCTCAACTGCTGACAAACGAGAGTTATATATTGCAACAATTTCCTTTAAAACAGTGAAGAAATCTTTTTTCTCGTCAGTGGCTATTTCAATAATATTCAATGCAATAAAACTCTCAATGGAAATAATTGTTATTTGCTGATCAATTCCTTCGTCCTGCGCAAGTATTCGTATTTTGTTCTCTTGTTCGCGCGGTATTAAAAGTATTGGATGGTATCCCAATTTTAGGTTATTGGCACATTTTTGTAATACACTCCTAGATGGAGACGCCGTAACATGATAGATTGAATTCGAAATCGCAAAATCGCCCATCCTGTCCGTTTGTTTGTCTCCAGCATGAGCTGGATGGTTGGAGATATTTATCTCCTTAAAGCGTCTTGCTAATTTAGCACCAACTAACTGCTGTTCAACAATGCCACCCGAATGACCTTTTGCATTTTCTACAATTTCGTTAATCCATGTAGAGGGTTCTTGGCGGCGATCAAGATCTAACTTCAAGTTTTGGCGTTTTAACCACTCATTAGCCAAATCTCTCAAAACATCAATCAGTTTCTTTATTGCTTCGAGATATTCATTGGTTTCCAAATGTGAAAACTTTCTGCCCCACTCAAACTCTTCGAAAAGCCTTTGTCCATCTTGATGCGCCTGACGTGTGGTGATCTCTTTTAGATACTCACTCGGAATTCCATAAATTTCAAGTGTCTTTCCTAAACCAGAACGGGCGCCACTAACCTCACCACCCGGAGAAATAACGTCGTCACGCGAAATATTTAAATTTCGTTTTAAGTGGTCTAAAACAACAACCCCTATGGCTACTGTATTACGCGAAATTTTTTTGTGTCGAGTGCAAGATTTCAGCCATTTATCTAAAATATCAAGAAACTCTTGGTCTTTGTTCATTTTCCCTCTTCATTTTTTGAAGCCGTGAAATCACAAAACTTCTATCACTAATATCACTAAGTTGAAGTTGAAAGATTATCGGCAACAAGCTGATTCAAGACATTTTCTGCAATCCAAGAAATGACAGGCACACAAACAGCATCGCCAAAACCAGTCAGTGCCTGAACACCATTTTTAGAAATTCGATATTTGTCTGGAACACCTTGCAAACGCGCATATTCACGAGGTGTCATTTGCCGCATTTTTATATGCCCTTTACCCGCTTGTATCAAAAACTGCTTTCCGCTACCACCTATAGCGGTACGCAAACATCCCGATAAATCATCGTCTCGCACTTCTGCTTTTTGTCCATCCTCACGACGCCTTCGATAAAAAGCCCTAAAACTTAGATTTGTGTTAAGTTTTAATTTTTCAACTCTCTCCCGATGCAAATCGGGCATCATCTCAAGATGTTTGCTTACTAAATCACTTGACCACCATTTTTCATCAGAGGCATCTAGCCTCTCTACAACTTTTGACAACCCTGATTTAAATAAAGGAGGCGGTTCAGGAATTTCGTTGTAAGACCATAACAAATCTTTGTTCGTCTCTAAACTTTTTCTTACCTGATTTGTTATCAGAGATTTTGGCCTTTCTAAAATCATGCTCAACGAATTTGGCAATCCAGTTTTTTTAGAACCAATCAAAAAGACTCGTGATCGGCTTTGAGGAGAAAATCTCAGAGCATCCAGAACAAAAACGTCACAAAAATATCCCAATTCATTTAAGGATTGAATTGTTAACCGAAAGTCTCCTCCGTTATTAGAATATAACCATCCTGGAACATTTTCAACCAAAACCAATGGTGGGGATGAGTTTTTTTGTGCCTTTAAGATTTTAATAAAACCCCAAAAGGCGCTGGAATGATTCCCATTTACTATGCCATTCATGTTGCCAGCAAGAGAGAGATCTATGCATGGAAAAGAACAAGTAGCCAATGTGGTTATTGGGATTTCAGATAAATCAAGATCAAAAATATCGCCTATTTTGTAATGAAGTTGTGCATCAGGAAAAAAATCTTGATACATGCCATATTTTTTAGAAGAAATATCATTCGCAAATAAAATTTTCCAACCATAGGGTTCCAAACCCATCCGCACCAAACCTATTCCAGCAAAATATTCTGAAACAGTTAAAGGTAATTTTGAAATTTTCATAGTTATTTCAAAATCCCTAATTGCTCTTGCTAAAGCCGGAGCGATACAGTTCGTCCATCTCGGCGCGGGTATCTTCCAGCGATTGCACCTGCTCCATCATGTCGCTTTGCAGGCGGCTGGTGCGCTGGCTGTTCACATCGCGGCTGCTCAGCACTTTGACCTGCATATACATCGTGCCCATGGCGCTCAGCGTGTTCGCCAATTGCAAGCGGGCGCGTTGCATGGTGTCTCTCAGGTTTTCCAAAGAGTTGATTTGCTTTTGCTTAAGTTCAATCGTCCGCGCCAGCTCCATCTGCACGTTTGACCCCAGCGCGGTGCGCAACTGAGCCTGCAACTGCGCCAGTTCCTTGGGCGCGTACACCATGTCACGCATCACCACTTTGTCATTCTCAAACAAATCCAGTGTTTGGGCCAGGCGATAAACCTGCGAGATCCAATCTTCGGTGCGCCGCGCCGCGTCCATCAAGTGTTCATCCAGCACGGGGTTGTCTTGCCGCTGAATTTCCTTCACAATCAATTCGCGGTAGTCAATGGCTTGTTGCACTTGCGCGCGCAGTTCTTTAGATTTGATCTTGCTCAAATCGTATTGCTCAACAAACGTTTTGCTCACCACGCTTTGAAAAAACTTGGGGTCTTTTAGCGTGCTCAGCACAATCCCGCCAAATCCCAACCCGCCGCCGGCCAGCCACATCCACCATTCGCCGGGCATAAAGGGAACATGCAGCGCGGTCAGCCCCGCGCCAATGATCCCCAGCGCCAGCACAATGGCGCTCTCTGGGCGAAACAGCGCGTATTGCAGCAATTGCTGTTTGGCCTGCTCCACAACTCGGTCGCTGACAGACGGGGTGTCGGTTGGTGATGTGTTCACTTGAGTAGTTCAAAGTGACAAGTTCAAAGTGCAAAGTTATGCGAGGTTGCGAAGACCCGCGAATCTAAGCTCGCAACCACTTTGCACTTGCCACTTTGAACTTTGCACTTGTCATTCATAATCCAAAAGTATTGGAACAATATAATACCCGTGCTTGGACACAGATACAAGAACCCGGATTTTAGCGATTGAATCCTCGTGCGATGAAACCGCCGCCGCCGTGATTGAGGACGGATGGCGCATTTTGTCGAACGTGATTTCATCGCAAATAGATTTACACCAAAAATACGGCGGCGTTTTTCCAGAGATGGCCTCGCGGGCGCACGTGGAAGCCATCACCCCGGTGATTGCGCAGGCCATGGCCGACGCCAATGCCACCTGGGATTCCATCACCGCGGTTGCCGTGACGCGCGGCCCCGGCTTGCCCGGCTCATTGGTGGTGGGCGTGAACGCAGCCAAGGGCATTTGTCTGGCGCGCCGGCTGCCGCTCATCGGGGTGAACCATCTGGAGGGGCATATTTACTCGCACTTTTTGGAGACAGGAGACGGCGGACGGAAGACGGACGCGTTGGCCGTCGCCGGTCTTCCGTCTCCTGTCTTTGAGTTTCCCCTGCTCACCCTCATCGTGAGCGGCGGCCACACCGAGCTGGTGCTGATGCGTGGTCACGGCGACTACGAGCTGATTGGGCACACGGTGGATGACGCGGCGGGCGAAGCGTTTGACAAAGTGGCGCGGATGCTGGGGCTGGGCTACCCGGGCGGGCCGCTCATTCAGAAAGCCGCGCNNCGCGCAAGGGCGGCATGGTGCGCTCAAAATATGATGGCGCGTTTGAGTTTTCGTTCAGCGGCGCAAAATCACCCGCGCTCGGCCTCATCCAGCAGTTTAGCGGCGATGACAAAGTGAATGGCAAACTCTCTCTCGCCGTGCCGGTAGAGGACATCGCGGCCAGTTTTCAGCTTGCGGTGGTGGACTGGCTGGTGGAGAAAACCACGCTGGCTGTGCAACAATTTGGGGCGAAGGCTGTTCTGGTGGGCGGCGGCGTGAGCGCCAACAAACTTCTGCGAGAGAAGATGCGGGCCGCGTTCCCAGACCCGGCCTTTCCGGTGTCGTTCCCGCCCTTTGCGCTATGCACAGACAACGCCGCCATGATCGGCGCGGCGGCGCATTATGCCTATGCGCGTGGCGTGCGCGACACGCTGGCCATGGATGTCTCGCCGGATTTGAAGATTGGGGTGTGATGGGTAAGGTGTAATGTGTAATTTGTGGCTACACGAGATTACACGTTACACTTTACAGATTAAGTTAACCCTTTTTTGCGAAGCATAACCAACGCGTCGCCAGCAGTAATGACCGGAGCGCCGATATAACTTTCCACAAAGAAGCGCATGATCAGCTCAATTCAGGATATTGTTCGGCAAAAATTTTCTTTCTCGCTTTCTTTCCAGCGGCCATCAAGTCATCAAGGGTAACGCCTTTGGCAGCCAGCTCTTTGCCCATCTCTTCAAAAAGGTTGACCATATTCTCAGGGCTGTCTGGCGCGGCAGGTTTCACTTTTTCAATTTCCACTTTGCCGTTGCCAACATAGGTGTAGATGAGCGCCGCGCCATTCTCAATTTGCAAAAGATCGCGGATTTTGGCAGGAATGGTGGTGATGCCGCGCCCATGAATTTTTGACATGGCCTGCGGGCGCTGTTTGGGCGCATTGTTTTTTGCGGCCGCGCGGGAGTTTTTTTTGGCAGGCATGGCTCTCATTTCAGTGACCTCAATTGAAATACATCAATTACATCATTTTAGCGCAATTATAGTAATCACAGCAAACGGCCATGCCTTTATCAAAAAATCGCTTCAAAAGATTGCTTGGGCAAATTGATTCAGCCTATAATCTCGCAGATTTGAGATTCTGAATGAACCATGTTGAGATGTAATCTTCGTGAGCCTAAATTGCAGGTTGCACCTTGCTTTCTTATTTCTCGTTTCTTATTTTTTTAAACAATGACCACCTACGAAACCATCATCGGCATGGAGACGCATGTCGAATTTGACACGCGCAGCAAGATGTTTTGCGCGTGCAGCGCAGATTTTTTTGGCGCGGCCCCCAACACACACGTATGCCCGGTGTGCATGGGCCAGCCGGGGGCGCTGCCGGTCATCAACAAACGCGCCGTCGAGTTCACCATTCAACTGGGGCTGGCCTTGAATTGCCAAATTGCGCCGCACACATTCTGGGAGCGCAAAAGCTACTGGTACCCCGACCTGCCCAAGGGCTACCAAATCACGCAATATCAGTATCCGCTGGCGTTTGATGGCTACCTGGACGTGGACGTGCGCGACACCTCGCAGGGCTGGAGCGAGAAAAGCTACCGCAAGCGCATCCGCGTTCGGCGGGCGCATTTGGAAGAGGACACGGGCAAGCTCACCCACGTGGGCGCGCTCTCGCATGTGGATTACAACCGGAGCGGTGTGCCGCTGGTGGAGATTGTCACCGAGCCGGACATCAACAGCGCGGATGAGGCCTATGCCTACGTGAGCGCCCTGCGCGACATTGTGCGCTATTTGGGCGTGAGCACCGGCGACATGGAAAAAGGCGCCATGCGCTGCGAGCCAAACATGAGCCTGCGCGTGGCGGGCACAACCGCCTTTGGCACAAAAGTGGAAATCAAAAACCTCAACTCGTTCAAGGCCGTGCGAGACGCGGTGGCTTACGAGGTGAAACGCCAGAGCAAGGCGTATGACGAGGGCGAAGCCATCCGCCAGGTGACGATGGGTTGGGATGACGCGCGGGGCGTGACGGTTGTTCAGCGCGAGAAGGAAGACGCGCACGACTACCGCTACTTCCCCGAACCAGACCTTCCGCCGCTGGACGTGAGCGAGGACTGGCTGAGCGCCATCCGCCAGAACATGCCCGAACTGCCTTTGCAAAAACAAGAACGCTACCAGCGCGAGTTTGGCCTGAGCGCCTACGACGCGGTGCAGCTCACCGCAGACCCAGCCACCGCGGCGTGGTACGAGAAAGCCGTGCAGGCAAGCGGCGCGGCGGGCGCAAAACCCATCGCCAATTTTGTGCAGGGCGAGCTGTTCCGGCTGATGCGGGCGGGCGGCGTGGGCGACATTGGGCAGGTAAAAGTTGCTCCGGCGCAATTGGCCGCTTTGGTTGGATTGGTTGAGCGGCAGGCCATCAACACCAACACCGCCAAAACCGTGTTTGAGGACATGTTCTCCACCGGCGCAGACGCGCAGACGATTGTGGACGCCAAGGGTTTGGCGCAGGTGAGCGACACGGGCGCCATCCAAAAAGTGATTGAGGATGTGATTGCCGCCAACCCGGGGCAGGTGCAAAAATATCTGGCGGGCGAGGAGAAACTGTTTGGCTTCCTGGTGGGGCAGACCATGAAGGCCCTGAAAGGCAAGGGCAACCCGCAGGTGGTCAACCAATTGCTCAAAGATGCGCTGAAATAAAGCGCATCTCCAACCCTAACCCCTACCCCCCAACGCCCAGCCCCCCAGCTATTCCCCGGCTGGCTTACAATACCTGCAAGATATGACCAAACGCAAAAACACGCTGGATACAAAATCGGAGGCGGGCAAAGCCTTTTTGGTGGGCGTTCAGATTCGCAACATCCCATCGCGGCCAGCCAACGCAAAGTTGTCGCTGGATGCCTCGATGGACGAGCTGGAACTGCTGTGCAAAACGGCGGGGCTGGAGGTGGTAGGGCGCACCACTCAAAATCTGGATTCGCCCAACCCCAACACCTTCATCGGCCCCGGCAAGGTGGAAGAACTCATCACCTGGCGCGATGCCACCGATTTTGACGTGGTTGTGTTTGACGACGAACTTTCTCCGCGCCACCAGCGCGAGCTGGAGGAGATGCTGGGCGACAAGACGCAGGTGCTGGATCGCACGGGCCTCATTCTTGATATTTTTGCCCAGCACGCCAGCACCCGCGAGGGCGCATTGCAGGTGGAGCTTGCGCTCTACGAATATCGTCTGCCGCGCCTCACCCGCCAATGGACGCACCTTTCGCGGCAGGGCGGCGGCGGCGCAGGCCGCAGCGGAAGCGGCGGCGTGGGGTTGCGCGGCCCTGGCGAGACCCAGTTGGAAATAGACCGCCGGCGCATCGGAGAACGCATCAGCAAACTAAAGCGCGACCTGGAAGATGTGCGGGCGCAGCGGGCGCAGCACCGCAAACAGCGCAAGAAAAACGAGGCGCCCGTGGTCGCCATTGTGGGCTACACCAACGCGGGCAAAAGCACGCTGCTCAACGCCATTGCCAAAGCCGATGTGCTGGCCGAGGACAAACTTTTCGCCACGCTAGACCCCACCACCCGCCGCGTGCGCCTGCCGCGCGGGCACAATGTTTTGTTCACCGATACGGTTGGCTTTATTCAAAAACTGCCCACCCAACTGGTGGCGGCTTTCCGCGCCACGCTGGAAGAAATTGTGGAGGCCGACGCGCTTTTGCATGTGGTAGACATCACCCACCCCAACGCGGTGGAACAGTTTGAAACCGTGATGGAGACGCTGAAAGAACTGGGCGCGGGCGACCGGCAAATGGTGGTGGCGCTCAACAAAATGGATAAATTTGGCGCGGCAGAGTGGGGAACGCTGGCCCAAACCCTGCCCGGCTTGATGAGCGAGGGCGTGCCCGTGTCTGCGATGAACAAGACCGGCCTGACTGATTTGCTGAGCGAGGTGGAAGCCACGTTATTCGAGCGGCTCATCCCCATCCGCGTGCGGCTGCCCTACAAAGCGGGCGACCTGATGGCGCTTTTGCGCCGCGAGGGCGCGGTGGAATTGGAAGTGCCAGAAGAGCGCAGTGTGCTCATCACTGGGCGCATCCCCGGCCGGTTGATGGATATTTTTGCGGGTTACATTGCCAAAGCAGATGAGGCGGCAAAGGCCTAGTTTTCTCTCGCGCTCACAAGTCTTTGCCCAGCATCACATACTCGCGGAAAGGCGCAAAACCAAAACCCGCATAAAACGCCAGCAGGTGGGTCCAGTCTATGATGCATCCGCGGATGCCCTGCGCCGCCAAATGCGCCAACGCGCAGTTCACCACCCGCGCCCCCAGCCCTGTGCCGCGCAAAGATTCGCTCACACCCAGCGGGCCAACATGCCCCCAGGGGTGCGGCAACCCAGCGTGAAACAAACGATCCATTGGCTGGGTTGAGCGTTCTGTGTTAAAACGGCAAAACCCCTCCACCACGCCCGCGCTTGTTTCTATGATGGCGCACTCAAGGACATCGTGGTTCGCCTGCAAATAATTTTCAAACTCGTAACGCCATCTGCCCGGAAAAGAGCGGCGCAGAAAATCCAAAATCGCGTCGGCATCATGCGGCGTGGCAATGCGGGCGCGGGGAAAGGTTGAGTCAAACGTTTTGGCGGGCGCGACAAACCCCGCCAGATCGCGAGACACATCCCACACATTTTCACGGCGGGGCACNNCCCCGCCAGATCGCGAGACACATCCCACACATTTTCACGGCGGGGCACAAAACCGCGTTTCTCAAAAAAGGCATCGGCGCCCAGTTTCGCGGGCAAACCGGCCATAAAAGGCCGCAACCCGCCGCCCAAAGTCATGTTGATGCAGGCGTGTTCGCGCAGCCAGCCCTGCGCCTGCGCAAGCAACGCGCCGCCCACGCCCGCGTTGCGCGCATGTGGCAACACAGCCAGCGCGTCCAGCCATCCCATCCGCGAGGGAACGCGAACCAGCTCCGGCTCAAGCAGGGCGGTGGCAAACGCAAAACCCACCGGCGCGCCATCAACCTGAGCCAAAAAGCACGCTTTTTCCACGCCGGGCGCGGGGCAGGTGTTGTATTCCGCACCGCGCAGGCCGATGGCTAAATCAGCGGGCACGGCCGCGTTCCACAATTGCGCCATTTCTGGCGCGGCTGCCTGAGCATCAACAAGAGTAATCAACTGCTTACAACCTCGGCTCAACGCCAACTTTCTGGCACAGCTCGTGATACCCATCAATACCCAGCGCCAGTGAAACTTCCTCGGCATAAATTTGGAACATGTGCTCTGGCTCGCACTTGCAGGCGTCGTAGCATCCGCCGCCGCGCTCAAACAAATCGTTCTCAGAATCAATCAGCAGCGTCTTGTGGGTGATGTGGTTTTGCTCGTCGTAGTCGTGCTCATCCACCACCGGGAACAAACAGCAATAATGCGGCTTTAGCGACCACGGGGCCTGGCCGTGCGCAAAGCTGGCATATTGAATCGCGCAAAAGTGATCTTCTGGGCGCAAAAAGCGGCAGCATGTGCCGCTGGGGTGGGCTTTGTCCTCAACGGTGGTGGTGCCGGTGTATTTGCCAGATGGGAATGAGGGATCGTCGTCGTGAAGCTCGGCAAACCACAAACTGGTATCGCGCCGGTCGGCGGGCATAAACGGCTTGATCATCTCGGCGTTTTGCAAAATGCGCTCGGCCTGATGCACATCCAGCCACACCCCATCGGCGCAGCACGCGCCCTTGCACCGCGCCAGCTCACACCGGGTGATCGCTTTTTTCTCCAATAGGTTTTGGTGAATCTCAAAACCATTGACAATTATTTTTTCAGCCATGCGGCATAGTTTCGCAATTTAGGGGTCAGATGTCAATGCCCTTTTGCGCAGTTTGTAAATGGCCGCCTTTTTGCCAGAGACCAAAATATCGTAGCGGTTTAGCGTTTCCAGTTGCGCGGCGGGGATGGCGCCCTCAAAGAGTTCTTTTTGCCCCATCAAAACAATGGCCAGACCGCCCGGTTTTAACACGCGCTCAAATTCGCGCAGCATGGCGGCATAAAACGCGCTCAAAGCAGCCGCGTTTTGGGCCTCAAACAAACCCCAGGGTGGGTCGGTCACAATTTTGTCCAGCGCGCCATCGGCCACATGCCGCAAGGCCAGCGCGTCGCATTCCTCAACGGCAAGCCTGACTTTTTCCTGCGCCGCCCTGGCGCGCAAATGCTTCACCGCAAGCGGGTTGATATCGCTGGCCAGAACGCGCCGCGCAGGAAAGCCGCGCGCCCGCTCCAGCGGGATGGCCCCCGAACCGGCGAAGGGGTCGAGGAAAACATCATCTTTGTTCGGCTCAGAAATCAGGCACAGAATGTTGGCCAGTTCGGGCTTTAGCTCGCCACGCTGCAACTCTTTTTCGGTGGCGGCGCGGCGGGTCAGGCGAATCCCGGCCAGCCCAAGGCCCTCGCTGCGCTCCAAAAACCACACCTCAACATCGGGCAAAGTGCGGTGAACGCGCAGCCCCAGTTTGGGTGAGAACACGCGCTCCAGTTGCGCTAGCGTGTCGCGGTCAATGGGCGTGGTTTGGTTGTGGCGCGAGGCGGTGATGCGGTAAAACTGCGCGGCTTGCGTCACCTCTGGCGGGATGACCAGCGCATCGGCGGCCTTCATCACCGCGTTCATCATGGGGGCAAGCGCGGCCTCGCGTGGGTTTTGAAACAGCCGCAACAACAAAAAGGTGTTGTTAAAAAAGCGTATGTTCTTTATTTGCTGGATGGGTTGGCCGGTCTGATAAACAATCAGGCCATCCAGCGCCAGCTCAATTTTTGCGTCACCCAGTTGCCGCGCCAGCGCATCTTGCGCAACCTCTTGCAGACCAGAGGCGAAGGTGGAGAAATAGGAGGGCATGTGAAAAACGACCGAGGACGGGAGACGGAAGACTAGATGAACCCGTCTTCCGTCTTCCGTCTTCTGTCTTCCGTCAAAGAGAATGCGCCGCCTTCACCTGCGCGATGACATCATCTGCCGGGGTTTCGTGGGCGGCATACGCGCCAAACGGGTCGCTCACGGCGCCATCATTGCCCAGCAAAACCTGAAATGTGTTGAGAACGCCGTAATGCAAAACATCCAAATCGTAGCCGCCCTCCAAAATCACAACCAGCCGCCCGCCGCACAACTCATCTGCCAGCCTGCGCATGATGTGCGCCCACGAGGCATAGCCCGCGAGCGAGACCTTCATCTCGGCCAGCGGGTCGCGCCAATGCGCGTCGTATCCGGCAGAAATCACAATTAGATCGGGCTTGAACCGGCGTGTGTATGGCGCGATGAGTTCGTTGAACACGCGGGCGTAGCCTTCATCGCCCACGCCGGGCGAGAGGGCAATGTTCATGTTCGTCCCAGCCCCATCGCCCTGACCGATGTGCCCAACATGCCCGGTGCCGGGGTAAAACCACGCGCCAAATTGGTGCGTGCTGATATACGCCACGCGCGGGTCGTTGTAAAAACACGCCTCTGTGCCGTTGCCGTGATGCACATCCCAATCCAAAATGAGGACGCGGTCGGCGTGTTTTTGCCCACCAAAATCGCCCAGCGCAGACTTGGCGGCAAAGGCCACGTTGTTGAACAGGCAAAAGCCTTCGCCGTGATCGGGGTAGGCATGATGGCCGGGCGGGCGGGCCAGCACAAAGGCGCGGCTTACCTCGTTTTTCATCACCGCCCGCGAGGCGTGAATGGCCGCGCCCACCGCCAGCGCCGCCGCGTCGTAGGTGGCATCGTTCACGTAGGTATCGGGGTTTAACATGCCGCCGCCGTATGCGCTCATTTGCTCCAGCGCCCGCACATAGCGCGGGGCGTGTACTTTGCAAATCACCTCGTTAGATGCGGCCTCGAACTTCAAGGGCTTGCATTGTTCCAGCACATGCGTGTTCGCCAAAAACTTCATCAAGCTGGAAAGGCGCACCGCGCTTTCGGGGTGGCCGGGCAGGTCATGCGCAAGAAAGAGCGGGTCGTAGAGATAGCCAACGGTGTTCATGGTTTCTGCTGGCCGTGATTATCGCGCAAGTTGTTGGCAGGGTTTTATGGTTTGTAAAGCTGATCGCTGGCAGGCCGCAACTCCCGTTAAAATAACCTTGGCAAGTAATTTCGGTAAAACAATCATGATTCGCCCAGAACAGCAGCGCATCCTTGAATACCGCGGCGGGAAGATGGCCGTGAGCGCCGTGCCGGGCAGCGGCAAAACGCACACGCTGGCCTTGCTGGCGGTGGAGCTTTTGCGCAGCCGAGACCTTTCGCCCGACGCCGAAATTCTGGTCGTCACCTTCACCAACTCGGCGGTAGATAACATTCGGGCGAGGATACGCAAAATGCTGGCCGAGGCCAACCTGCCCGATGGCGGCTACCGCGTATACACGCTACACGGGCTGGCGTTTTCAATTGTGCGCGAACACGCCGATTTGGCCGGGGCGGAACACGACTTCCGGCTGGATGACGAGATCAGCGGGCGCGGGGCCATGCCCGATGCGCTGAACGGGTTTATCAACATAGACGCGCCGGACTTTTGGCGCAGTTTTATCCCCGGCGATTTGTCTCAGGCGCGGCGCTTGCAGGTGGAAGAAAGCTGGCGCGAGGCCACCCGCAGAATTGGCACCGAGGTGACCCGCCTGGCAAAAAACCTGCGCCTGACACCGGCGGATGTGCAAAAGCTGATTGGCCCCGCGGACGCGTCTAGCTTTTTGCGAATCGGGGCGGCCATCTACCAGCGCTACCAAAACATTTTGACCATGGGCGGGCGGCTGGATTACGATGATTTGATCTGGGGCGCGATTCGCGCGCTGGATAACAGCGATGGCTACCGCGCCGCGCTGGGCAAGCGGTACCAATTTATTTTGGAAGATGAGGCGCAAGACAGCACGCCGCTGCAAGAACAAATTTTGGGCCGCCTGAGCCGCGATCACGGCAACTGGGTGCGCGTGGGCGACCCCAATCAGGCCATCATGACCACCTTCACCGCCAGCGATGTGCGCTTTTTCCGCGAGTTCGCGCGGCGCGAAGATGTGACCAGCCTGCCATTGTCTTTGAGCGGGCGCAGCGCGCCAAAAATAATCGCGCTGGCAAACGCGCTGGTGGATTGGGCGGTGACCTCCCACCCGGAGCCAGCCATCCGGGCGATGGCGCTCACCGCCACGCCAAAAATCCATCCCACCGAACCCGGCGACCCGCAGCCCAACCCGCCCGATGCCGAGGCGCGGATTCATGTTCAGCCGTATGCCGACACCGAGACCGAGGTTCAAAAAATTGCGCGGCACGCCGCCGAGTTTGTGTTGGCCAACACATCACGCACTTGCGCCGTTTTGGTGCCCACCAATTGGATGGGTGATAAGGCGGTTGACAATTTGGCGGCGTTGGAAGAGGCGTGGCGCGAACAAGGCAAACTGGCTGGCCGCCAAACGTTGTATCAAGATCAGCTCAAAAACAGCTCCAACGTGCGGGATGTGGCGATGGCGCTGGGGCAGGCGGTGCGGTTTTGCGCCGCGCCAACCAGCGGCGCGGCTTTGTTTGACCTGCGCGAGGCGCTCATTGGCATTGGGCAACTGCGGGCTGGCGCAACTTCAGACAAGCGGCTGAAAACGCTTTTGAACAGCACGATGCTGGAGCGGGCCATGTTCCCCTCGCCCGCCGCAGAACCCATCTTGCCGCCCAATGTTGAGATTAGCGAGGACGAGATCCGGCAAATTGAGCATTTGGCGCGAATGGTGCAAAAATGGGTGCGGGCCAGCATGCTGCCGGTGGACCAACTGGTGCTCACAATCGCCCAGGATATTTTGGCGAAGGAGAACGATCTGGCGATTGCGCACAGTTTGGCGGTCAGCCTGCGCCGCGCCGCGGCCAACACCCCATCCCTGCAACTCAAAGACATGGCCGAGATTTTGCTGGACATTGCCTACAACCGCCAAAAATTTATGAGCAGCGCGTTGATTGAGGCCGGGTTTGAGCCAATTCCGGGCGTGATTACGGTGACGACCATGCACAAGGCCAAGGGGCTGGAGTGGGATCGGGTGTATTTGCTGGGCGTGGATCGGCAGGAATTCCCGCACGATGCCGACGCCGATTTTCGCGGTCAGCAGTGGTATTTGGGCGGGGCTGACCCGGCCACCATCGCCCGCAAAGAGCTGGAACGATTGGTCAGCCCGCTGCCCAACGCTCAGGCCGACCTTGAGCGCGAGGCGCGGCTGGAATACATCGCCGAGCGGCTGCGGCTTTTGTATGTGGGCATCACCCGCGCCAAACGCGAGCTAATTGTGAGCTACGCCAAAGAGCGCAGTGGAAAACCCGGCGCGCTGGCGCTGGCCGTGCAAGAGATTGTTTGACAAAAGCTCAGGGCTAAATTCTGACAGACAGGTTGNNAGGTTGTAGAGGCGCAAGATTTTGCGTCTCTACAACCGCACCCGCCTAAACACCTGGCCGCCCATCCGATACAATGCGGGACGCATGTATAAATCATTGCAGGCGGGCCGGGCCATTGCTGCTGTTTTGGTTGTTTTGTTTCACCTTGGCGTGGCCGTTTCTGCGAGCAAATACTTCGGCATTCCCGCCTTCGGCATCCCGTTTTCGTTTGGCGATTCCGGCGTGGAATTCTTCTTTGTCCTGAGCGGCTTTATCATCTTCACCGCCCACCGCGCCGATATTTCCAAACCGCGCAAACTGGCGGCGTATGTTTACAAACGCTTCATCCGGGTTTACCCCACCTACTGGATTATTTTTGGGGTTATTTTTTTGATGGCGCTTGCGCTGCGCGAAGATGCGCCGCGAGATTTGGGCATCATCCTCAAATCGCTGGCGCTGCTGCCCCAAGACCCAGGCGTGGTGGGCGGCACCGGCGCGCCCGTCATCATCGTGGCGTGGACGCTGCAATACGAAATTGTTTTTTACCTCTTTTTTGCCCTGCTCATTGTTAACCAGTGGATGGCGCTGGCGGCGGCGCTGGCTTTTGCGCTCAATTTTGGGCTGTGTTCCTTGGGCGCTTCGTGCGCCTTCCCCCGCGACTTTTTGGCAAGCTGGCGCATGCTGGTGTTTGGCATGGGCATGATCGTGGCGTTTGCGCACGCCTCGCCCAAAATAAAAATTGCCCGCCCCGGCCTGCTTTTGGTGATGGGTCTTGCGGCCTATGCGATTATTTCTGCGGACAAGGTTTTGCAAATTGGCGTTTTATCTGCGTGGAAAACGCCGCTGTATGGCGTGGCGTGCAGCATGATCGTGTTGGGGTTGACCCGGCTGGAAGACGCCGGGCGCGCGCTGGGCCGCCTCCCCATTTTGCAATTGCTTGGCGATTCTTCGTATGCGCTGTATCTCATTCACTACCCGCTCATCAGCGTGATGAGCAAGGGCGCGACCCTGCTGGGCCTGACGCGCAGCGGGCCGCTGGCCGCGATGGCGGCGTATCTCGTCATGCTGGCCGCCTGCCTGCTGGCCGCCATCGCCTTTCACACGCTCATCGAAAAACCCCTGCTGGCCGCGCTGCGAAAACGCGCCCCCCGCGCAGCGCAAACTGCGCCTTCCAAAATCAACTCAGCGCCCGGTCTGGGAAGTTCGTAAACACGCCATCCACGCCCCAAGCGCGCATCCGGGCGATGTCGTCTGGCTCGTTCACCGTGTACACAAACACCTTCAGGCCGTTGGCGTGGGCTTCATCCACCAGAGCCTTATCGGTAAATTGCAAGGCCGGGTTTAGCGAGACGGCCTTGAGCGCCAGCGCGGTTTTGATGAACGGCGCGGCGTTGCCCCACACCAGCACACCCAGCGGCACGTTTGGCTCCAGCTCGCGGGCGCGATGCAGTTGGGCGTGGTCAAACGAGGAGATGAGCAGGTCGCTCCACTTCCAGCCAGCGGCCACCCGCTTGCGCATTTCGGCGATGGCAAGCTCGGCGGTGTTTGGCCCTTTCAATTCCACGTTCACCGCCGCGCGGCGGTTCACCGCGTCAAACACCTCGCTCAGAAACGGGATGCGCTCGCCCTTGCCCGCATCCAGCGCGCGAAGCTGCGCCACGGTGTGCTTCATCACCGCGCCTTTGCCGTTGGTGGTGCGGTCCAGGTCATCATCGTGAATCACCACCAGTTGATTCTCCACGTGATACACGTCCAACTCAACCCAGGGCGCGCCCATATCCAGAGCTTTGCGGAAAGAGCGCAAGGTGTTCTCTGGTTCATAACCCATTGCGCCGCGGTGTCCTATGCAGATCATGGGTGGGATTGTACAAGGGTCTGACCGCTCGGAGCGGTCAGACCCCTTTGGAGCGCTCCGGGCACTCTGCTAAACACCCAGCTTGCGGGCGAGTTGAGCGATGCGATGGGCGGCGTCGGCCACGTTTTGGGCGTTGGCGCGAGTGAGCGCGAAGGGGCTGTGCAGCAACCGCGCCCGCAACTCCGCCGCGTCCATGGCCCGCAAAAAAGCCACCATCGAGAAGTCATCACCCAACACCATTTTGACCTGCGCCTGATACTGCGCCAGAGCCTTTTGCGCGGGCGGGGCAGACCCTGCGGTTTGCGCGTTTTGAAACAAGGCCGATATGTCTTGCGCCGCGCGGCCAATCCCCACGCGCCCCCAGCCCCACCACACCAATTGCCCCGCCGCGCCACGAAAAATGGCGTCTGGCGAGCAATCGCCGTGGATGAGCGTGGCGGGNNCGGGTGTGGCCCGCAATGCTTTTTCAATGGCCGCAAAGTTGAGCAGCAACCCGCGCAACTGGCCCAGCATTTGCCCGGTGAGCACCGCGGCGTTGTGTTCATGCGCGGCCAGCCCGCGCCACGCCGCAAACGCCGCGCGGATGTCCTCCTCCAGCGCGGCAGGTGTGGGGCGGCGCAAAAAGGCGTACTCGGCCAGCCGCTCGGCGCGGCCCCACCACGCCGCGTGCAGGCTGGCCAGGTCGCTCACCGCGTCAAAATAATCCTGATCGGCCCAAACGCGGGCTGGTTTTGCGCTTTCTGGCGCGGCCCACATGGCGCATGTGCCGCTGTCATCGGCGTGGCTGCCCAGCAAGCGCGGCACACTCAGCGGGATATGCGCCGCCAGCCGCGCGTGAAATTCAATCTCGCGGCGGGCGCATTCTTGCGTTTGCGCGGGCGCGGTGGATGGGGTCACGCGCAGCAAACACTCACGCGAGGGCAGCGAGACGCGAAAGGCCGCGCTATCACCCTCGGCCAGCGTCTCGGCGCGGAGCGGGGTTTCATCCACGCCCAGCTTGCGCAGACAGGTTTCAATCACGGTTGCGGTCGGCAATAAAGGTGTTGCCCAGCCACGAGATCACGCCAATGATGACGGCGCCAATCAGCGCGGCGGAGAAGCCATCCACCTGCAACAAGCCGGGCGCAAGATTGGAGGTGAGCATCAGCATGGCCGCGTTGATGATCAGCGTGAACAGCCCCAGCGTGAGCAAAATGAGCGGGCAGGTGAGCAGCTCAATAATGGGGCGGATGACGGCGTTGACCAGGCCAAAGATCGCGCCAATGATAAACAAGTTGACGATTAGATTTGTGCCCTCACCCGCCACGTGAATGCCCGGCACAAGATACGCGGCGGCGGCAATTGCCAATGCCAGCACACCCCAGCGAACAAGAAATTTCATATTATTTTTCCTCCTTCATTTTCCAAATAAGCCAAAGCGAAAACAAACCAAACACAGTTAATACACCTTCTGTTAGAAGCGCGCCAGAAATTCCTTGCACGCCGAGCGCGGCGGGCAGCAGCGTTGTCAGGTTTAGCACGGTGTGAAACGCAATGGCGACGGCCAGCCAGACCATGTGACCGCGGGTAAAACAGCGCATCACGATGAGCGAGGCGGCCACATGAAAACACATCGCCCAGATGCGCTCCCACACGCCCAGCAGCGGCATCCACGCGGGCAGGGCGTTGATGGCGGCAATTTGTTGCGTCGCGGTCTGCATTTGCTCTGGCGTGAGCTGCGCCGAAAGGTCAAGCATGGGAAGCGCCGCCAGATTGACGACTGTGATCAGCCCCAGCCCGCCCACGAACAAGGCCGCCTCCAGCCCGCCATGCCCAATGCCATACAAAACGCCTTTGCCCCAGGTTTTGTCATCATTGCGCATGAGGAAACGGTAGCCCACCCAGCGCCCCACTTCCTCAAACAGCCCGGCGGTGAACGACGCGCCCGCGCCCCAGGCCAGCGTCAGCTCGCGCGAGGCTTTGAGCTGGGGCGCGATGGCCGCCTGTATGGCGAACATGACCGGGATGCGCGTGAGCAACTGGAACACCAAAAAGATGAGCGCGCCAAAACCGATGTATTTCCAGCTGAGGTTGAGCGCGCGCCGCGCCGCAAGCGCAACCACGAGCGGCGCAAAGATGTTGATCGCGGCGGCCAGCGCGGCAAAAAACAGATACGCCGGGTTGGTTTGAAGTGCGTTCGCCATGCGGCGATTATCGCGCAAATAACGCCAGGGGGCGACAAACTCGAATAAATATTTGATGATATAGCGAGTAAACGCGAAGAAAAATATATTCGTTTTATCGAAAATGCGTGTCAAATAATAAAAAGAAAATCCGTCATTCCCGCGCACGCGGGAATCTATATCGCGCCAAACCAAAAATGCACTGGAATCCGTGTTGCTCGGCACTCGTTTTGTGGGTTAGTTATAGATTCCCGCGTTCGCGGGAATGACGATCTTGGTTTGTGGGTAAGACCAGAATAGAAAAAGCCAGGTAACTTTGTCCCTTTTCTGCTGAAAAATAATCAAGTTAGTGGAATGCTAGGGGCGATGACAGGGGTGATATACACGTAGGCGCGCCGCCAGAGGTTGAGCAGAAACAGCCCAAGCGCCATCACCTGCATGGCAAAACCAAAGGGCATGATGTCATGCAGCCACGTTTGGGCGGGGAAAAACAGCCAGAGCGTGGGCAGGCCAGCGCCCATCACCAAACCCAGCGTGAGCGCCCAAAACGCCAGTTTCACCGGCCAGACCGCGCCGCGCGACCCGGAGATTCTGGGAAAGAGCCAGTAGGCCATGCCCATGCCAAATTGCACCAGCCAGCCCACCAGCAGGGCATCGCCGTGCGCGGGCAGCCACAGCCATACGGTTGGGTCTGCGCCGCCTTTGGCCGCCAGAATAAATCCGCCCAGCACAAACCCCAAAACCAAATTGATGAAGGAGGAGCGGACAAACCAGCAACTTAAACGCGGCATCTCAGAAGCCTCCTCGCTCGCGCACGCGCGGCCACATCAGCCACACAAACAACACGCCAGAAGTTGCCTGCAAAATGGATGAGACGATAAGCGCCGCGCCGTTGAGCGCGTTGGGCGAAGCGGTGCGCCATGGCTCACACACCGCCCGCAAAAGTAGCCCCGCGTTCAGGGTGATGAATACCGCTTTTGCCAGAGCCGGGCTGCCGCGCGGGTTTGTTTTGCTGAACACGGGGAACATCCAGTAGGCGATGGCAAAAATAAATTGGGTGATCCATCCCACCACGATGAGATGCAGGTAGGTGGGGCTGAGCGCGGCCAGCCAGGGCGCAAAGCCAAAACGCTCGTTTAGCCCGTAGGCCAGCGCAGAAAGCGCGCCCAAAACAAGATAAACCATCGCCGCGCGAACGGCGGCTTGCGTAATTGGTGGCACTATTTCACCTCCGGTTGCGCACCTGCGGCAATTGC
>MTKZ01001172.1_pt1 | contig 27938 bp, 24 predicted proteins | sample 1042781 | NCBI WGS metagenome assembly MTKZ01 (sample SAMN06212207, study PRJNA360539) | anaerobic digester metagenome | biome: Wastewater treatment plant; material: sludge; isolation source: anaerobic digester fed with sludge from wastewater treatment plant | place: Denmark: WWTP Viborg ... | reverse complement strand
GCTCCGTGCAGTACCAGCAGTTCCAGCACGCGCCGGTTGTCGCCCCGCTTTTTGGATCTTGTATAGAGCTTGCCGTCGGAAAAGGTGCCTGCGCCACCCTCACCGAAACAGTAATTTGAGTCCGGGTCAACGATATGCTGTCTGCTTATGGCTGCCACGTCTCTCTTTCGCTCATGCACCTCTCTGCCCCGTTCAAGAATAACGGGTTTCAGTCCGGCCTCGATGAGTGCAAGCGCAGCAAACAGTCCCGCCGGCCCGCTGCCGGCGATAAGCACTTCCCTGGCATGAGAGACATCGGTGATCCTGAACGGTTCTGTCACCTCCTGTTCCTCTCCCGGGTATCCCAACTGTACAGTCAGATTGACTTTGATCTCAGGCTTACGCGCATCGACTGAACGCCTGAGTATTCGGATGGTAAAATCGTTTCTGCCGCTCTTTTTTTCGAGGAACCTCCTCAGTGCCGTCTCATCAAAGGCTGTCTGCGGAGGCACCACCAGGTTTAGTTCCCCGGACATGACTATTCAAAATGGAAGGAGAGAGACCAGATCTGAGACCTGAGTGATCCGATCGAAGTAACATACTCTTCGAACCCCGGGAAAGGTTCATGAACCATGACGTCAAAGAGTCCTGTAGACATCTTTGCCTCAATGGTCAGCTTGAAATAAGGAAGGTAAAAGTCTATGCCCGCGCCAACCTCATAGTAAAGATCGGGTCTTTTCAGCCTGATATAAACAGGCCTGTCAATATCATACTCCCTTTTCCCGGCCAGGTCATAACGGAAATTTACCCCGGCCAGCAGGTATGGTCTTGAATTGTTCAGTCTCATTCCCTTTGCCTTAAGTGAAAGAGGAAATTCAAGGAATGATGATTCGATAACCTGTGTTTCTCCCCACTTTGCTCCGCTCAGGTCATAGAAATTAATGTTCCGCTGCCCGAAGGATACTCCCGGCAGAAACCTCAGGTCAAGATATGTTGATGGTCTGTAGTCTGTTACGATCTGGATATTTATACCCGGATTCAGGCTGACGATTTCTGCCTTCAGGTCAGACTCTGCCTTGTTGTTCACTATGAAATCCATAGTGTTGATGCCCATGCTGAAGCCGAAATGGAGAAGCCTGTCGTCATAATTCGAGTCGTTTTTGGGCTTCGCCTTCTGGGCAACCAACAATAATGGCATCAGAAGCAGAAGGATGATTATGGCAGTTCTTTTATACACTCTTCTGAATGGTCCTGAATAATAAAACGGAAAATTTAGTTTTTATTGTATTGCCCTTCGCCGTTTCTGAATCCGGTATATATGCTTGCAATGCCTCCAGTCAGCCTCTTCTGTGCAACGCGGCTGAATCCGGCCTTCTCAAGCAGTACGAGAAATTTTTCATTGTCCGGGAATGCCATCACCGAATCGGGCAGATAGGAATAGGCTGACCTGTCACCCGAAACCTTTCTTCCTATAAGGGGCAGAATCCTTCTGAAATAAAATCCGTAAATCTGCCTGAAGGGAAACCATTCCGGCCTTGAGAATTCCAGCACCATTATCATTCCTCCGGGCCTGACCACGCGGCACATCTCGGTCAGTCCGGTCAGGGTGTTCTCAAAATTACGCACCCCGAACGCTGACATCACAACATCAAAAGTTCCATCGCTGAATCCGGTGGCAGAGGCATCGCCCCTCAGCAGCTCAATGGTGCCTCCATAGCCCATGTCATTAATCTTCCGGAGGCCTTCCTCCAGCATCCTGGAGCTGATGTCAATGCCGGTAATCTTTTCAGGCCTGAGCCTGAGCGCCTCGATGGCCAGGTCTCCTGTACCCGTGGCAACATCGAGCATTTTAACCGGTTTAATATGCCTGCCGATGAGCGAAACAGCCCTCCTCCTCCAGAACCTGTCGGTGCCAAAGGAAAGAAGATGGTTAAGCCGGTCATAATGCTTTGAGATTGAATCAAACATACTTTCAACCTTGTCTGCAGATGGTCCGCTGTTCCCGGTTGTGTTTTGCATCAGTACAGATTTTTTGTCAGCTGGCTGTTTTTTCTTGCATCACTGCCGGACATCCATGTGTCTTTATGGTAGATTTAACCCATCATTTTCCGGACAGGCGGCAAAGATACCCTTAATATTTTTACATTTACCCATCTGAATAAGTTATGCTATGCAAAAGACAGTACTGATTACAGGTGCGACTTCAGGTATCGGGGAAGCCGCAGCCGTGAAGTTTGCAGAATCATCTGACAGACTGATTATTACAGGAAGAAGAAAAGAAAGACTGGATGAATTCGCTGATCACCTCCGGGATACTTATGGGGCTGAAGTGCTTGCTCTCTGTTTCGATGTGAGGAACAGGCACGAAGTGGAAGAGCATCTCGGAGCCCTTAGGGAGGAGTGGAAGAAGATTGACATTCTCATCAATAATGCCGGGCTGGCAGTGGGTCTGAACCATATTGACGAGGGAGACACCGATGACTGGGACAGGATGATTGACACGAATGTAAAGGGGCTTCTTTACGTTACCCGGGTGGTATCGCCGCTGATGGTGGCAAGGGGCACGGGTCACATTTTCAATATCGCATCAATTGCCGGAAAGGAGGTATACGAGAACGGTGCCGTATACTGTGCCTCCAAGCATGCCGTTGATGCTCTCTCGAGGGCCATGCGGATTGACCTTCTGAAGCATGGCATAAAGGTGACAAACATTGCACCGGGCATGGTTGAGACCGAGTTCTCGGAAGTACGCTTCAAGGGTGACACTGACAGGGCCGCAGCCGTTTATACCGGCCTCGAGCCGCTCACCGGCGATGACATTGCCGGGGTCATCCATTACTGTGCCAGCCTTCCCGATCATGTTTGTATCAATGACCTGGTCATCACACCCAAAGCACAGGCAAACGCAACCAACACTTTCAGAAAAACCAGATAGCCATGAAAAGAAATTTCTTTGCAGTTGGAATGATTGCAGCTCTCGTTTTCGGAGCATCAGGCAATCTTAGCGGTATTGACACATCTGACACACGGATGCTGTCACAGCCCGCAGCCAGTAAAACACATGTCGCATTTATCTACGCCGAGGATCTCTGGGTGATGAACGCCGACGGAACTGATCCCCGCCGTCTCACAGTTGACGAAGGAATTGAAGGCGAACCGTGTTTCTCCCCTGACGGGAAGCTTATAGCATTCAGTGCCCAGTATGACGGGAACACGGATGTCTTTGTCATCCCGGTGGAGGGCGGTGTGCCGGTTAGGCTCACCTGGCACCCGGGGGCTGATGTTGCACGAACATTCACCCCTGACGGGGCGAAGGTGGTCTTCGCCTCACAGAGGTCGACATTCACCGGCCGCTATGCCCAGCTCTTCACGGTGGGAATTGAAGGGGGTTACCCGGAACAAATGCAGATTCCAAACGCTCACTATGTTTCCCTGTCTCCCGATGGGAAAAGGATGGCCTACACCCCGCTGCCTCCGGCACATGCCCAGTGGAAAAACTACCGCGGAGGAACCGTTTCGACCATCTGGCTCTTCACCCAGGCCAACAGGAAGGCTGTCATCATTGACGAACGGTTCAATGGCGGGGGGATGATTGCCGACTACTACATTGATCTGCTTCAACGCCCGTTACAGTCGTACTGGAACATGCGTTACGGCAATGATCTCAAGACACCAAGTGCTTCAATTCAGGGGCCGAAGGTCATGATCATTGATGAGACGGCAGGTTCAGGCGGTGATATGCTTCCCTGGATGTTCCGCAAGTTTGGTGTCGGTACCCTGGTAGGCAAGCGTACCTGGGGCGGACTGGTAGGGACACTGGGCTTCCCCGAACTGATGGATGGCGGAATGGTGACAGCACCCAACCTGGCTATCTGGACCGAAGACGGTTTTGTGGTTGAGAATGTAGGTGTGGCCCCTGACATTGAAGTTGAGCAGTGGCCTGCCGATGTGCTTGAAGGCAGGGATCCTCAGCTTGAGAAAGCCATCGAGGTGGCTCTTAAGGAGCTGGAGAAGAACCCGCCGGCCGAGCCCGTCAGACCGCCGTATCCGGTGAAGGTGAGGAAGTAAGCAATGAAGGATTATGTACGACCACAAATATCTCCTTGATTTCACCACCGAAGTTTTCACCCGGGTGGGGTGCAACTCTGATGATGCTGCTGCCGTTGCCGCCGTACTGGTGGCGGCGGAGCTGCGCGGCCACTCATCGCACGGCATGATAAGGGTCCGCGAGTACTACGAGCTGTGGAAGAGCGGACGGGTGAATGTCAGCCCTGACGTGAAGGTGGTACATGAAACCCCCTCCACGGCTGTTGTCGACGGCGACAGGTGCTTCGGCATGGTTGCAGGAGTCAGGTCGATGCATCTGGCCATTGAGAAGGCGGCTGCCACCGGCACGGGCTGGGTGGCAGCCCGCAACTCAAACCACTTCGGCATAGCCGGTTACTACGCAATGATGGCTCTCGAACATGATATGGTAGGCATCGCTGTCACCAACGCCAACCCGCTTGTGGTACCCACCTTCTCAGTGAGCCGCCTCCTGGGCACCAACCCGCTTGCAGTAGCAGTTCCCGCGCTTGAGGAGCCGCCCTTCGTGGCAGACTTCGCAACTACGCCTATTGCGCGCGGAAAGCTCGCCGTTTCGGAAAAGAAGGGCGAGAAGGTACCGTTGGGATACGTTCAGGACGCCGAGGGAAATCCTTCCGATGACCCCGGTATTCTTCGGCACGGAGGGGGAATGGTCACTCTGGGGGGTGATCGCCTGCACGGCAGCCACAAGGGGTACTGCATGACCGCGGTGATTGACATATTCAGCGCTCTCTTCAGCGGAGCCAACTTCGGCCCGTTCGTGCCGCCCAGCGTTGCTTACCTGCCGGTGCCGGAGAATCAGCCCGGCAAAGGTACCGGCCATTTTTTCGGCGCCATGAGAATTGATGCCTTCAGGCCCGCAAATGAATTCAGGGAGGCAATGGATCTCTGGATCAGAACATTCCGCAATGCGAAACCTGCAAAGGGGGAACAGCGTGTGCTGATTCCAGGTGATCCGGAAAGGGAAGCGGAGAAGGAACACCTTAAATCAGGAATAAGTGTGGTGCCTGCCGTGGTTGACGACTTGAAGATCATAGCCACTGAACTGGGATTTGATTTCAGAAAGTGAAACCCTGACGGCGGATCACTTCCAGAAATTTCCCTGAAAAATATTCGTTGTCTGCCTTCTTGTAACGCACGTCTGTGAAGACCTGTGCAAGCGTCTCTTTCCCGTTCGCGGCAATGAACTGCTGAGAGTCGGTGCGTGCCTCCTTCTCCCTGTACAGGCTGTCGATCAGGTCCGGAGTAAAATCATGGTACTTTTCGTAATGCACCACTGCCTCCAGGGGCAGCCTGTCAGGCTGCTCCGGCACCTGTGCCGGCCAGCCCAGTGTGACCGTGGCAACAGGTACTACGCCCAGTGGAAGTTCCAGCACCTCAATGATCCTGTCTGCATTATAGGTAGCCGTTCCGAGATAGCAGATGCCCAGTCCCTCCTCTTCAGCGGCATTGCAGATTGTCTGGGCAGCCAGAAGTGAATCAATTGCCGCAGTCATAAATGACATGAAATTATCATAGCCGGGCTCGGCCTCACGCTGCCTGCACCAGAGGTTGAACCTGTTGAAGTCGGCACAGAAGGTAAGCATCACAGGTGCCTCTGTCACCATGGGCTGGTTGAAATGGGCGGGAGCCAGCCGCTTTTTCATCTCCTGATCCCGGGTCACTATGATGCTGTATATCTGCATGTTGCCCGTAGTGGATGCCCTTGTTCCTGCCGTCAGCAGTCGTTCAAGGAGGTCACTGTCAATATCGCGCTGTGCGTATTTCCGTATCGTTCTCCTGGTAAAATATGTGCTGTTCATATAGACTCTTTTTAATCTGCAGCAAAATAATTAAATAACGTTAAAAAGTTAGCTGACAAAATTCCTTATCTTACCTTAGCGATAGTAATAAACTGACCAAAAAACCTCTTATGAAAAAAGTTCTGACACTGATTTTTGTATTGTTGCTGGCAGGCTCAGGCAGTCTGTGGGCACAAAAGAAAGAGACGAAGAAGGATGCAAAGACACCGGAGAGCCAGATCAAGCCCTCCGTATCCTCATCATTCTTCAGCGCTGTTTCTTTCCGGTCCGTGGGGCCGGCATGGGCCTCAGGCCGTATAGCAGACCTCGCGGTCAATCCCTCAAACCATTCGGAGATCTACGCCGCGGTTGCTTCGGGCAACATCTGGAAGAGCGAGAACAACGGCACCACCTGGGAACCGATTTTTGACAAATACGGTGCATATGCCATTGGCTGCATCGTCATTGACCCGGGCAACCACAACGTGGTCTGGGCCGGTACCGGCGAAAACAACCATCAGCGTGCACTGGGATGGGGTGACGGCGTATACCGCTCGGATGACGCAGGCGCAAGCTGGAAGAACATGGGTCTGAAGGAATCGCGTCAGATAGGCGGAATAGCCATTGACCCCCGCAACAGCGATGTGGTATATGTCGCAGCGGAAGGATCTGTATGGGGTCCGGGCGGTGAACGCGGACTGTACAAAACGGCTGACGGCGGAAAAACATGGGAAAAGATTCTCAATATCAGCGAGAACACCGGCATCAACAACGTGGTGCTTGATCCGCGTAATCCCGATGTCATTTACTGCACAAGCGAACAACGCCGCAGACATGTCGGAATGAAGATCAGCGGAGGACCGGAATCAGCAGTCTACAAGTCAACCAACGCCGGAAAATCGTTTGAAAAGATAATGAAAGGGCTCCCGGGAGGAGACCTTGGCGGCATGGGGATAGCCATTTCGCCGGTTAACCCTGACGTTCTCTATCTTATAGTGGAAGCACAGGGTGAGGCCGGTGGCTTCTACAGGTCGGTCAACAGAGGCGCTTCATGGCAGAGGATGAACTCCTACCATTCAAGCGGACAGTATTACAACAAGATCATCTGTGACCCGAAGGATGTGGACAGGGTATTCAGCCTTGACACCTACACCCAGGTGACTGTTGATGGCGGCCGCACATGGTCGAGGGTAAGCAACAACGGCCGTCATGTTGACGACCATGCCCTGTGGATTGATCCGACCAACACTGACCACTTTTACATCGGCGGTGACGGCGGCATCTACGAGACATATGACAACGGGAGTAACTTCATCTTCAAGTCGAACCTCCCGGTAACCCAGTTCTACCGTGTGGCTGTTGACAATTCATACCCCTTCTACTACATCTACGGCGGTACCCAGGACAACAACTCCATGGGAGGCCCCTCGGCCAGCACCAGCAACGGGGTCGTCAATGACGACTGGTTCGTTACTTCAGGCGGGGACGGATTCTGGGTGGCCATCGATCCGGAAGAACCGGACATCGTCTATACCGAATCGCAGTACGGCAATGCATCCCGTTATGACCGCAGAAGCGGCGAGAGCGTAAGCATTAAGCCCTTCCCCGGTGAGGCCGAACTGACCTACCGCTGGAACTGGGATACTCCGATCCTTATCAGCCCGCACAACAACAAAAGAATCTACATGGCTGCCAATTCCCTGTTCCGCAGTGAAGACCGGGGAAGCAGCTGGAAGACAATATCGCCCGACCTGACAAGGAACGAGAACCGAGACAACTTTAAGGTGATGGACAGGTACTGGCCGTCAGACGCTGTCGCGAAAAACAAGTCTACCTCCCTCTGGGGAACAATTGTTTCACTCACTGAATCGCCCGTACAGAAGGACCTGCTCTATTCCGGAAGTGATGACGGAGTAATTGCAGTCTCGGAAGACGGCGGCGCCAACTGGAGGATGAACAAAACCTATCCCGGCGTGCCGGAATATACCTATGTGAGCGACCTGCTGGCCGACAAATACAATGCAGACGTAGTCTATGCGACATTCAACAACCACAAGCGTGATGATTTCAGGCCGTATGTACTCAAGAGCACTGACAAGGGACGCACATGGACCTCGATAAGCGCCAACCTGCCGGCAAACGGACCGGTTCATACGATCGAGCAGGATCATGTCAATCCCAACCTCCTGTTCCTGGGAACTGAGTTCAGCTTCTTCGTATCATTTGACGCAGGCGCCACATGGACTGAGTTCAACAGGGGCCTTCCGACAATTGCAGTGCGTGACATTGCCATCCAGGAACGTGAGAATGACCTGGTGATTGCCACATTCGGAAGAGGATTTTATGTCCTCGATGACTACACTCCGTTGCAGAATTACTCGAAGAGCATCACCACAAAGGCCGGTTATATCTTCCCCATCAAGGATGCCAGGATGTTTGTTCAGACTGATGAGTTTGACAACCAGGGCTCAATGTATTATGTGGCGAAGAATCCACCCTACGGAGCTACCATCACCTATTATGTTGACACTGTTCCGAAGACCGCCCGTGATATCAGGAAGGAGAAGGAGAAGAAACTCGTCGAAAAAGGTGATTTCATTCCGCAGCCCACAGCAAGGGAGCTCAGTCTTGAGGAGCGTGAGATCAAACCCTATCTCATCTTCACCATAAGTGACGAAGAAGGCTCGGTGATCCGCAAGCTCTATAAAAATGCATCAAAGGGTGTGGGCCGGGTGACATGGAACTTTACCTATGCCGGTTATCAGCCTGTCAGGGCCTCCGGGAAATTCAGCCCTGTGGCTGATGAAGGCCGTGGACGCTGGGGAGGCGGAGGCATCTCGGTCATTCCGGGAAAGTATTTTGTTTCAATGGCTATGTACGCCGATGGCGAGATCAAAGAACTGGCCGGTCCCGAGCCCTTCGTGTGCAAGCCGCTTGACATAGTGACCCTGCCGGCCACCAATGCGGCAGCCAAGGAAAAATGGATGAAGGAGATGGCTGCCTTCGCGAAGACTGCTTACGGTGCCATCTCATATGCCACCGAGCTTGACGGAACTGTTAACACCATTATGCAGACCATCCATCAGATGCCAGAAGCACCGGCTTCACTGATGAAGGAAGCTGCAGCGCTGAGTGATGAGATGAGTGAGATAACATATCTCATCAGGGGAATTTCTGTTGGTGCCAGCACCGAGGAGACTCCTCCGTCACCGGTATCACTCTCTGCAAGGCTGTCAGCCATGTCAAGGTCGCTCTACGGAAATTCCGGTGATATCTCCGGAATTGCTGACCAGCAGTTCACCATCCTGAAGAAGGAGTTTCCGGTGTTGCTTGAGAGGATACAGAAAGCAGGAAAGGCTGTTGATGCGCTCAATGCGAAACTGGATGAGATAAAGGCTCCGTGGACAACCGGGAGGGTGCCAAGGCTGTAAGGAATTGCGATTTGCGATTTGCGAATTGCGAATTGGGCGAGTTGCGAACTGAAAATTGCGAATAATCTGAACCCCCGACATGCCTGACGGCTGTCGGGGTTTTTTTCATTCTGCAGTCTGCAGTTCCCAAATATCTGACTGACTGCCAACTGCCAACTGGTACTGCCGACTAAAACCTCCTGGTATACCCGTGGCAGTATGGCATCTTACCATTCCGGAAATAGTAGTCCTGGTGATACTCCTCTGCCGGATAAAACTCAGACGCTTTGGTGAGCCCGGTAGCCACCTTCAGCCCCTTATCGCGCAGCAGGGTAAGGTACTTTGCTGCAGTCTTGCGCTGCTCTTCATTCTTCCAGAAAATCTCCGAGCGGTACTGATCGCCGATGTCCGGCCCCTGTCTTCCCACCTGGGTAGGATCATGTATCTCAAGGAAGAGTTTTACAAGCTTATCATACGAGGTCTTCTTCGTGTCATACATGACCTTCACCGTTTCGGCATGGCCGGTATTTCCGTTGCATACCTCCCGGTAAGACGGATTCTTTATATGACCCCCTGTATACCCGGAGACGACTGCCACCACCCCCGGCTCCTTCTGCAGGAAATACTCGACTCCCCAGAAGCATCCGCCGGCAAAGAGGGCAGTGCCGTAAGTACCTGCCGGCAGTACCTCCGGTACGAAGTCGAGAGATACCGAATTGACGCAGTGACGTGTATTCTTAGGGGTGAACCGTTCTCCGGTGAAGACATGACCGAGGTGTCCGCCGCATGAGTTGCAGATTATCTCGGTGCGCATGCCGTCAGCGTCTGAGACCCGTTTCACCGCACCTGCAACCTCCTCGTCAAAGCTTGGCCATCCGCAGCCGGCATCAAACTTGGCGTCAGAGTGATAGAGGGCATTGCCGCACTGCTTGCATATGTATGTTCCCTTGGCATTGAACTTTTCATAAAGCCCCGTGAAGGGGTATTCCGTTGCCTTGCTGATTATTACCTTCGATTCCTGTGCCGACAGGTCATTGTATGCCGGCTTCTCCTGTGACAGGCTTTCCTTTTCCATTGAAAGTATAAATATTGGTATTAAAAGTATTATATATCCCTGAAATTTCATTGTTTTTCAGTTTACCAGATAACAACTGACAGAGCTGTTGGTTTAAAAAATGAGCAGACTTAAATAATAATATGGCACAAATCTTGTTTTAAAAATAAAGTTACTTTTGTCTCAGACTTAAAGGCAGGAATTATGAAAAAAGTTGGTCTAATTGTCGTCCTCGCTCTGCTTGCAGTACTGGCATTCAGTTCATGCAATCGTGAAGCATGTCCGGCATACAGCAGTGCCGATGCTGCTTCAACGGAGCAGGAAGGCTGATCATCGCTTCTCCCCCGCTGCCAGTCTTAACATCAGCGCAANNAAATCGATTGGCCCGGCACTCAATGCTGACGGCTGGTCGATCATATACCGTGACCTGCGTCAGTTCAAGCCCAATCAGCGCTGGTTTATTGAAGGAAGTGTCGAAGGCTTCAAGCACCCCAAGGAGATAAAGTTGTCAAATTACTATTTCCAGAGTCCGGGTTCATTTGTGTTCGGGAAACTGAATACCACCTGGACCCTCGGGGCAGGGGCCGGTTACCAGCTGGAGATATTTGAAAAACATGATTTGGGAGGGGTTTCGGTCAGCTGGTTCGGAGGTGGCGGAGCAACCCTGCTCTTTGCCAAGCCAATCTATTACAAGATAATAGTATTGCTGGGAAATGATTACTATACGATAGAGGAGCAGAAATTCGATCTGACCATCCATCAGCCACTCGATATCATGAGCAAAGCCTCCTTCTTCAAGGGTTTTGACGAGATAAAACTTTACCCGGGACTCTATGCACGCACCGGGTTCAACTTCGAATACAGCAGGAATGACCGGATAACCCACACTGTGGAGGTGGGTGCCTCACTTCATGCCTTTGCAAAGACCATTCCCATAATGGCCAGCGATGACAACAAGCAGTTCTTCCCCTCAATATTTGTCGGTTACCGTATTGGCATGATACTCGATCCCGTCAGCCAGCGGGGTCTGTTTGACCTTCTCCGAAAGCAGTCCGCAGAATAATTATCGCTCATTGTTTGCCTCTCCTTTTTATTTTGTACTTTTGTCATTCGTTTTAGTAACCTTATTAACATTATAGCAATGGCAAAGATTAAAGTAGCAATTAACGGATTTGGCAGGATTGGCCGTAACGTTTTCAAGATGGCCTTTGAGAAGTCCAACATTGAGATAGTAGGAATCAATGACCTTACTGACACAAAGACACTAGCTCATCTCCTCAAGTATGACTCCACTCAGGGTCAGTTCCCAGGAGTAACCTATGATGAGCAAAATATTATAGTAAGGGGTGACAAGATAAAAGTCACTGCAGAAAAGAATCCCGCAGCAATTCCTTGGGAAGTCAAGCCTGATATCGTAATTGAATCAACCGGAATATTCACATCGAAGGAGAGTCCCAAGGGCGGTTACGGTGATCACCTGAAGAACGGTGCCAAGAAGGTTATTCTGACTGTTCCCGCGAAGGATACCATTGATGCGATGATAGTTGCTGGTGTAAATGATGATGTCCTCAAACCGGAGCACACCTGCGTATCAAATGCATCCTGTACCACGAACTGCCTTGCACCGGTAGCAAAGGTCCTGAATGACAACTTTGGTATCGAGATCGGTTATATGACCACCATTCACTCATACACCAATGACCAGCGTATCCTCGATCTTCCGCACAAGGATCTCCGCAGGGCGAGGTCAGCTGCCCTCTCACAGATACCTACCACTACCGGCGCAGCCAAGTCAGTCGGCAAGATCATACCCGAACTGAAGGGCAAGCTTGACGGCATCTCAGTGAGGGTCCCTACGCCCACCGGCTCACTGGTTGACCTTGTTGCCGTTCTGAAGAAGGCTGCAACGAAGGAGGAGATCAACGCAGCAATGAAGAAGGCTGCTGAAGGTCCGATGAAAGGCATCCTTGAGTATACCGAGGACGAGATTGTCTCCGTTGATGTCATCCACAACCCGGCGTCATCGATATTTGATGCTCAGAGCACCATGGTCAACGGCACGATGATCAAGGTTCTGTCATGGTATGACAACGAGTGGGGTTATTCGGCAAGGTGTGTTGACCTCATCGAGATGATGGGTAAAATGCTTTAAAATCCGCTGAACCTGCCACACAGGCAGGAGACGCAATAATATGATGTAGCGTGGGGTCTCAGACCCCACGTTTCGTTTATATAAACATGATTTGAATCCGGAAGATGATCCCACCCACGGTTACAACACCATCTGCACATCCATTTTAATGCCGGCCGAATCGCGATAGTGTTCCCCCAGCTCATGCATGGCCTCGTCATCCTCCTCGTAGAGCCAGGTGATGCGTATCCTGTAGCGCGGAGCCCGGTAGCTGCTGATCATCCTGAGCACATCGCGCAACGCCTTTGATGATCCGCTGTTGATATATTCCAGGAAAATGACAATCCTTAGCGTGGTGAACCGTTCCAGGTGCGACCTGATCCATGTCTCCAGGGGAGTGTAGATAATATCAGGCCTCTCAGCAATTGAACGTCCGGTGATGCTCAGCACGTCCTCATCCTGATCATAGGTGATCCTGGGAATGTTGTTCGATCCTGTCTGAATTATCTCAATGCTCATCTTTCAAACTCCCGCATCATTACAGTGCTGCTCATCAGATAGTCAGTACGTCATTCATAGCGAAGCGCTTCAATCGGGTCAACCGCCGATGCCTTTACGGCTGGGAAGTATCCCGAAGCAATCCCGACCAGGAAACAGGCCAGCACTCCTCCGATGACCCACACCCAGGGCACTGTGAAACTTGAACCCATCCCGAGGGAAACGAGGTTACCGATAAGAATTCCCGTTATAATGCCAAGGAGGCCACCCATCTGCCCGATAATGACAGATTCATAAAGAAATTGTTGCCTGATCACTGATTTTCGCGCCCCGAGTGCCTTTCGGACACCAATCTCCCTTGTTCGCTCCGTAACGGATACCAGCATGATGTTCATCAGACCCACAGCTGCCCCGAATAGAGTAATAAGTCCGATTATGGTGGCAGCCAGCGTCACATACTTGATGTTCTCCATCAGCATCTCAATCAGGGAGTCGCTCTTCTGAACATTGAAATCAGACTCATCCCGGGGGTCGAGGTTACGCACTATCCTGAAGATACCCTCGGCTTCGCTTGCCATCATGTCAAGACTGACCGACTTCTGNNGTGGTAATGGGGATAATGGTCACCTGGTCAGTGCCCATCATGCTTTCGCCGGAGCTCTTGATCACCCCGATAACCGTGAGTTTCAGGCCGGGGAGGCTTATCTCCTTGCCGAGAGGGTCAACACCTGGAAAGAGGAAGCGGACTATATCCTTCCCGATAATGACCACATGCCTGCTGCCAGCCAGATCTTCCTGTGAGAAGTTGCGCCCTGATTCAAGCTCCTGTCCCGCAATGGTCAGATAGTTTTCATCCGAACCCAGGATTGAAATGTTGGGATTGGTCTTATTGTTACCGAAGCGGTATTCGGCCATGCCGGATGCATTGAATGAAACTGAGACCCAGGCCGGTTCCCGGAACCTCTCCTTGAAGGCAAGAGCCTCCTTAAAGGTGATATGGGAATGGTTTTTGGTACGGATATGCTGATCACCAAAGGTAATCCTCATTGAGCGTGAGGTGATTGTGAAGGAGTTTGCCCCCATCATTGTGAATTGCTCGGTAAGGGTACTCTTCAACCCGTCAATGGCAGTGAGTATTCCCACAAGGGCCATGATCCCGAAAGCAATTATAGCCATTGTCAGTGCGGCCCTGACCCTGTTTGACCTGATTGCCTTGAATGCAACCCTGACATTCTCCCAGAATAAAGTCAATCCTTTCACGGTACTTCCTTCAGATAAAGATGGAACTAAGATACATCTTTTCTGAATTTCTTCTTCTTTAACATTCACTTCATTTTTTACCTTTGCCCGGGTGAAGAACGACCATCTGTCAGTTGAACGTGGCATTGATGCCTTTGCAGAGCTGGGAAGAGCGATGTGCGAAGGTGCGACCGGATCCGGAAAAGGATCCGGAAAACGGTTTAATGAGCTTTCAGCGACGCTTTATCTCACCAATCCATGGTTCACGCCTGAGAACGTCAGGCGTGCCCTCCAAGCAACCGGGACTGCTCTTACCAAAGAAAAACTGACCCGGTGGTTATCGGCATACCCGGAGCTGAATGAGGAATCTGATCCGGTAACGGTGGGGGTGGTTATGGCAGGCAACATTCCGATGGCAGGATTCCATGACCTGCTCTGCGTGCTGATATCAGGAAACCGCCTGCTGGCCAGGCTGAGCACAAAGGATGAGCTGATGATGAGAGCCGTGACCGCCACACTGACTGAAATTGAACCGGCATTCGGACATGTTACTGAGCTCACAACCGATAAACTGAAAGGATTCGGGAAAGTGATTGCAACGGGAAGCAACAATACCTCAAGGTACTTTGAGTACTACTTCAGAAATGTTCCCTCCATCATCAGAAGGAACAGGAACAGCATAGCCATTCTTGACGGGACAGAGAGTGACGGTGAACTGGAGCTGCTGGGTGACGATGTCTTTTCATACTTCGGACTGGGTTGCAGGAATGTTTCGAAACTGTACCTCCCCCGCGGATATGACCCGGCATCCCTCCTGCCCCGCTGGGAACGCTATGAATCACTCTGCTCCCATTACAGGTATATGATAAACTTTGACCATCACAAGGCAGTGATGATGGTAAACAGGGAAAGTTTCACTGACGGCCGGTTTATTCTGCTTAAGGAGTCGTCTTCATTCACTCCCCCGATGGCTGTACTTCATTATGAGTTCTATGACAGCGGAACAGGCCCCGACATAACTCCGGAAATGAGCGAAGGGATGCTGCAATGCATGGCCGGTCACGGACAATTGCCTTTCGGGAAAACCCAGGAACCGGAACTGTGGAATTATGCCGACAATGTTGATACAATCAGTTTCCTGCTAAAAAAATAAGTCGGAGAGAATCTATTATAAAAAATATTAAATTGCACAAGTTGAAAAAGTGAGTGTTATGGTATACAGATTCGTGGTGTTATCTGATGAGGATGAGGCGTTTGCTAGGGAGTTTGAGTTCCTTGACAGTCAATCTCTGCTTGATTTTCACAATGCCCTGCAGGAGGAGCTGGAGTTTGACCGTTCCCAGATTGCTTCTTTCTTTATGGCAACAGAGAGCTGGGAAAAGGAGGAGGAGTTCACCCTGTTTGATATGGGCGCAGGCTCATCAACAATGGAGAACGCTGTACTTGAAGAGATCATCTTCCGCAAAAACCAGAAACTGCTCTATGTTTTTGACTTTTTCAATGACAGGGCACTCTATGTAGAATATGTAGGTGAGTTTAAGGAAGAAGATGACAAGGAGTATCCGGTATGCATCAACTCCAAGGGTCTGCCTCCCAAGCAGGTGACCTTCGGTGGGGTTTCCCGCAAGAAATATAACAACCTCGTTGTCACCGATGATGACGATGATGACGATGTGGTTGATGAGGAGGTTGTGGATGACGAGATCTTCTTCGAGGGTGAGGATGAGGATGATCTGTCTGAATTCGACAACATAGAAAACAGTGACGAGGAGGAGGAAGAGGAATAGTCGCTCCTTCACCCGGACCCCATGAAAAATACACTGATTGTCCTTCCCGGTCCCACCGGAGTGGGTAAAACGGCATTTGCCACCGGGCTGGCCGAAAGGCTGGGCTGTGAAATAATATCATGTGACTCAAGGCAGTTCTACCGCGAGATGAAGATCGGAACGGCTGCCCCTGGCAAAGAGGAACTTGCACGGGTGAGACACCACTTCGTGGGATTTCTGTCTGTCACCGATTACTACAGCATCAGCCTTTTCGAGAGGGATGTGCTGGCCCTTCTGCCATCATTGTTTTCGTCGAACCCGGTGGCAATCATGACGGGAGGGTCAATGCTATATATGGATGCAGTATGCAGGGGTATGGATGACATCCCTGACACTGATCCTGCCGTCAGGCAGAAGTATCTTGGAATGTATCATGATGAAGGCATTGAAGGTCTGCGCATTGCACTGAAAATGCTTGATCCTGCGTCCTACTCAAGGATCGACCTTCACAATCCCCGTCGCATACTCCGGGCCCTGGAGATAACCGAAAGCTCCGGCAGACCCTACTCTTCGTTTCTTACGGCACCGGTGAGACAGCGCGATTTCAGGATCATCAAAGCCGGACTGACCCGGGAGAGAGGCGAACTTTACCGCAGGATTGACATGAGGGTTGACCGGATGATGGAAGAAGGGCTTGAACAGGAAGCTGTTTCACTGAAACAGTACAGGGAACTGAATGCCCTAAACACCGTCGGTTACCGCGAAATGTTCAGCTGGTTTGACGGAGAGGTCTCACGTGACCAGGCGGTGATGCTCATCAAGAGGAACACAAGGCGCTATGCACGAAAACAGCTCACCTGGTGGAACAGGGATAACGACATAAACTGGTTTGATGTGTCGGAGCGTGAGATGATAGTCTCCTGGATTGAAAGCCGGCTGGAGGAGAACTGCTCCTGAAAAACTGCCTGTACACCATTATACCGGGGTAGCGCAGCCGGTCTCAGACCGGCTGCTTCAGTTTCCTGATAACTTCAGCAGGGTCTGATGAAGAAAACACGGTATTGCCTGCAACAAGCACATCCACACCGGCATGCACTAGCATGGGAGCATTATGCAGATCCACACCGCCGTCAACCTCAATCATTACGTCAAATCCACCCTCGTCAATCATGCTTCTGAGTTCCCCGATCTTGTTGAAGCTGCCGGGGATGAAGGTCTGCCCCCCGTAGCCAGGGTTGACGGTCATCAGCAGGACCATATCAATATATGGAAGAATGTCTTTGAGGAGTATCACCGGAGAGTGAGGATTCAGTGTCACCCCCGCCTTCATCCCGAGCCTGCGGATCTCAGTAACGGTCCGGTGAAGGTTCCGGCACGCCTCGAAGTGGACAGTCAGGTTTGAGGCACCAGCCTCCCTGAACCGTTCAAGATACCGGTCAGGGTCAACTATCATCAGGTGTACGTCAAGCGGCTTTGAAGAGAGGTCGCGGACCGCTTCCATTACCGGAAAACCAAAAGATATATTGGGAACAAACAGACCGTCCATTATGTCAAGGTGAAGCCAATCGGCTTCGCTGTCATTGATCATTTCAACCTCCGATGCAAGGTTGGCAAAGTCAGCGGCAAGAAGTGACGGTGCAACAAGGTGGCTCATAATGAAAAGAATATCGGTTTGGTGATCAGCCCAGGTATGACTTAAGTATCCGGCTGCGGGTGGTGAACTGAATGCGTTTGATGGCCTTTTCCTTGATCTGCCTGACCCGTTCACGGGTGAGTTTCAGTTCTTCGCCTATTTCTTCAAGGGTGAACGGGTGTTTCATCCCGATGCCGAAATAAAGCTTCAGCACCCTCGCCTCTCTGGGCGACAGAGTGCTCAGGGCTTTTTCTATTTCATAAGATAATGATTCATTGATAAGGTTACGGTCAGGACTGGGTGTTTCTTCATTCTGCATCACGTCATACATGTTGTTGTCCTCTTCCGAACTTATCGGGGCATCCATACTCAGTGTGCGTCCGTTGGTGCGAATGGCTTCCTTAACATCCTCCGGTGCTATCTCAAGCAGGTCAGCAATCTCCTGCGCCGAAGGCTCCCGTTCATATTCCTGTTCAAGTTTGGAGTACGCCTTGTTGATGCGGTTGATAGAGCCGATCTTGTTGACCGGCAGCCTTACAATCCTTGACTGCTCGGCAAGTGACTGCAGGATAGCCTGCCTGATCCACCAGACAGCGTATGAAATGAATTTGAAGCCCCTGGTCTCGTCAAAACGCTGGGCAGCCTTGATGAGGCCGAGGTTCCCTTCGTTAATGAGGTCAGGGAGTGTCATGCCCTGGTTCTGGTATTGTTTTGCAACGGACACAACAAACCGCAGGTTGGCTTTCACAAGCCTTGCCAGGGCATCATGGTCACCTGTGCGGATACGACGGGCCAGAGACACCTCCTCATCGGGTGAGATCAGCTCAACCTTCCCGATCTCCTGAAGGTACTTATCAAGAGAGGGCGTGTCACGGTTGGTAACCTGTTTGGTTATCTTTAACTGACGCATTAACAATTAATTAGCGGACTTACTGCCGTTTCCTTTACGCAGAAGCTCACAATTTTACTAAAATATTCTCAGATAAACAAGAGTTGTGCAACTTTTAATATAAATGTCCCGTATAAAGTAATTTTTTAAGTATTCACCACTCGTCGGGTAAAAAGGTGAAAGATCAGGAAGATTCGTGTGCCACTTTTTGTGCTGTCAATTTGTATATTAAGTAATTATTAATTATACTTGCACCGGAATAATGACGCAAGTCGTTTACTCAGTCGGAGGGACTCTTTCATATTCCCCGCTTCATCAAAAACAATCGAAATTAATTCTTCTACACATTATTACACTATGCATGATATTCTTGAACTGAGCGAGATGCTGGTTCCCGAATTGAGGGAGATTGCCAAGCAGCTCAAAATTAAGAGGGTAGAACTACTCAAAAAGCAGGATCTTATCTACAAGATCCTTGACCAGCAGGCTATTGACGCCGCTGAGACCCGCAAGACCGGCAGGGCCGAAAACCAGCCTTCTGACAGGAAACAGGAGCAATCCGGTCAGCCAAACAGGCAAGGAAAGCCTGACAGACCTGCGAAGAATCCTGATCAGCGTCGCCAGCAGGGTCAGCAGAACCAGGGGCAGCAGCAACAGCAGCCCAGGCAGCAAAACCTGGGACGGCCTCCGAAGCCGCAGCATGACCAGCAGCAGAGAAAGCCCCAGGGTCAGGGACAGCAGCAGGGTCAGACACAGTCTCAGCCGCAGGGTCAGGGTCAGAAACAGGGTCAGCAACAGCAGCAGCAGGGTCAGCAGCATGGACAGCCACAACCTCAGTCGCAGGGCCAGGGTCAATCCCAGGGTCAGAAACAGGGTCAGCAGCAGCAACAGGGTCAGCAGCATCCGCAGGGACAACAGCAGAACAGGCAGCAGCAGTGGCAGCAGAACCGTGACAAGCGCCCCCGCACCTTCAGGAATGACCAGCAGGGACCGTACAGGCATGACCAAAATCGCCAGCAGCAACAACAACAGGCCCGTCAGGACGAAATGGCGCAGACACCATCACAGCAGCCACAACAACAGTCCCAGCCGCAGCCTCAGCAGCAGTCACAGCAGCAGTCACAGCAGCAGCCCCGTGAGCAGGCCTACCAGAATGAACAGGGACTGCCACCTGCCGACAAGCTTCTCTTTACCCCCGAAACAGTTACTGACAGCGATCAGGATCTCCTGAGGTTCCCTGAACCTGAGGGTGAAAGCCGGATCATCGAGGAGGCAGCCGCACCTGAGGGTGCTGTGGTTATCCCGCCGGTTCCGGCCGAAGCCAGCGCACCCCAGCCCGAGGTGCATGAGCCGGTAAGGGAGGAAAAGAAAGAAAGAGCTTATGATTTTGAGGGAATAGTAGCAAATACCGGTGTGTTGGAGATAATGCCAGACGGTTACGGTTTCCTCCGCTCACCAGACTACAACTATCTCAGTTCACCCGATGACATTTACGTATCACAATCGCAGATAAAGCTCTTCGGTCTGAAGACCGGAGACACCATCAGGGGCACCATCCGTCCGCCGCGCGAAGGCGAAAAATACTTCCCTCTCATCAAGGTCGAAGAGATCAATGGCCGTACACCGGACTTCATCCGTGACAGGGTACCATTTGACTACCTTACTCCGCTGTTCCCCAATGAGAAATTTACCCTCTGCAGGCCGGGTGAAGGAAACCTGTCTGTCCGCATCGTTGACATGTTCTGCCCAATAGGCAAGGGACAGCGCGGTCTTATCGTGGCGCAGCCAAAAACCGGCAAGACCATCCTGTTGCAGGATATTGCCAATGCCATTGCCAAATTCCACCCGGAGGTCTACCTCATGATCCTGCTCATCGACGAGCGTCCCGAGGAAGTCACCGAGATGGCCCGCAATGTGAATGCAGAGGTTATTGCATCCACCTTTGATGAGCCGGCAGAGAGGCATGTGCGGATAGCGACCATCGTTCAGGAGAAGGCCAAGAGGCTGGTGGAGTGTGGTCATGACGTGGTCATCCTGCTTGACTCCATCACCCGTCTTGCAAGGGCATTCAACACCATCGCCCCGGCATCGGGAAAAGTGCTCTCAGGCGGTGTCGACTCGAACGCCCTGCACAAACCGAAACGCTTCTTCGGTGCAGCCCGTAACATTGAAAACGGAGGCTCACTGACCATCATCGCCACAGCGCTCACTGACACAGGGTCGAAGATGGACGATGTCATCTTTGAAGAGTTCAAGGGGACGGGCAACATGGAGCTCCAGCTTGACCGCAAGCTCTCCAACAGGAGGATCTTCCCGTCGATTGACATACCGGCTTCAAGTACAAGGCGTGAGGACCTGCTTCTTGACAAGAATATGCTTAACAAAATATGGATACTCCGCAACTACCTGACTGACATGAACTCAGTGGAGGCCATGGAGTTCCTGCGTGACCGCATCACCCAGACACGCTCAAACGAAGAGTTCCTCATTTCAATGAACAGCGAGTAAAACTCTCGTAAAAAATGAGTACATTTGCAATTTATTTTTTTAAAGGTTATTTGATCAATAATTACTTATAATCAGAAATGGCAACAAAAAAATTCATCACTTGTGACGGCAACCAGGCAGCATCGCACATAGCCTATATGTTCAGCGAGGTGGCCTGCATCTATCCTATTACTCCTTCCTCCACCATGGCAGAATATGTTGATGAGTGGGCAGCACACGGACTGAAGAACATGTTCGGTGAAGAGGTAAAGGTTGTTGAGATGCAGAGCGAGGCCGGTGCCGCAGGAGCAGTACACGGTTCGCTTCAGTCAGGTGCACTGACGACGACCTACACCGCATCACAGGGGCTTCTTCTTATGATCCCCAACATGTATAAAATGGCAGGCGAACTCCTTCCGGGAGTATTTCATGTCAGCGCACGTACGGTTGCTGCACATGCACTTTCAATCTTCGGTGACCATGGTGACATTTATGCCACCCGCCAGACAGGTTTCGCAATGCTGGCCACCGGCAGCATACAGGAGATAATGGACCTTGCTGGTGTGGCACACCTTTCAGCAATCAAGTCAAGGGTTCCCTTCCTCCACTTCTTCGACGGCTTCCGTTCATCACACGAGATCCAGAAGATTGAGGAGATGAACATTGAGGAAATGAAAAAGCTTGTTGACCAGGATGCTCTCGCAGCATTCCGTCAGAGAGCTCTAAATCCCGGGAAACCGGTAACCAGGGGAACAGCTCAGAACCCTGACATCTTCTTCCAGGCCAAGGAGGCATCAAACCGTTTCTATACCAACCTTGACGATACTGTCAATGAGTATATGGAAAAGATTTCCGGAATCACCGGTCGTACATACAAGCCGTTTACCTATTACGGTGCACCGGATGCAGAAAACATAATCATTGCGATGGGTTCTGTCACGGAGACTATCAAAGAAGTCATTGACTACCTGGCAGAAACAAAAGGCGAGAAACTCGGACTCATCAGTGTCCACCTCTACAGGCCGTTCTCAGCCAAATACCTCTTCAATGTCCTGCCGAAGAGCGTCAAACGCATTACCGTTCTTGACCGTACAAAGGAACCGGGAGCCAACGGAGATCCGCTGTATCTCGATGTCAAGGACGTATTCTACGGTAACAAGGTGCAGCCGGTAATCCTTGGCGGACGCTACGGTCTCAGCTCGAAGGATACCACTCCAGCCCAGATGATCTCGGTTTTCGAGAACATGAAGAAGGAGAAGCCTATGAACCAGTTCACGGTGGGAATCGTTGACGACGTGACCTTCAGGTCGTTGCCACAGCTTCCCGAGATCAACGTGAGCCATAAGGGCACCTATTCAGCCAAGTTCTACGGTATTGGCTCTGACGGAACAGTCGGCGCGAATAAGAACTCGATCAAGATCATAGGTGAGACCACCGATAAGTATTGCCAGGCTTACTTCGCATATGACTCAAAGAAATCGGGCGGTGTGACAACATCACATCTCCGTTTCGGTGATCATCCCATCCGTTCGCCCTATCTTGTCAACACTCCCGATTTCGTGGCGTGCCACGTACCGGCATACCTTGACAAGTATGACATGCTCAGGGGCCTCAAGAAGGGAGGCACCTTCCTCCTGAACTCCATATGGGATACAGAGGAGACGAAGAGCAAGCTGCCTGACCATATGAAGAAGTATCTCGCAGAAAACAAGGTCAACTTCTACATCATCAATGCAACCAGCATTGCTGAAGAACTGGGCCTCGGCACCAGGACAAACACCATCATGCAGAGCGCCTTCTTCAAGGTATCGGAAGTTATTCCCTATAAGCTTGCTGTTGACGAGATGAAACATGCCGTCATCAAAGCTTATGGCAAAAAGGGCGAGAACATTGTGAAGATGAACAATGACGCTATCGATCGCGGTGGTGACGTTACCAGGGTTGAAATACCTGCAGAGTGGACCGGCATAAAGGTAGCTGCAGTGAAGGAAGACACCGGCAAGCCTGCATTCATCCGCGAGGTAGTTGATGCCATCAACGGTCTCAGGGGCGATGATCTTCCTGTCAGTGCGTTTGTCGGACGCGAGGATGGCACATTCCCTGCAGGAACGGCGGCATATGAAAAGCGCGGAATTGCTGTCAACGTGCCCGAGTGGCAGATGGACAAGTGCATACAGTGCAACCAGTGCTCATATGTATGTCCTCACGCCGCAATCCGACCCTTCCTCCTGACTGACGAGGAGCTGGCAGCAGCGCCTGAAGGTACTGTTGCAAAACAGGGTATTGGAAACACCAAGAGCCATAAGTTCAAGATCCAGGTAAGTGTATTTGACTGCACCGGCTGCGGCAACTGTGCCGATGTTTGTCCCGCCAAGGAAAAGGCCCTTATCATGAAGCCCCTGGAAACACAGCTTGCAGAAGCTGACAGGTGGACCTACATGCATGAGAAGGTAGGATACAAGGATACTGTTGTTGACAAGTACACCAACGTCAAGAACTCTCAGTTTGCGCAGCCGCTCTTTGAGTTCTCGGGAGCATGTGCCGGATGCGGCGAGACTCCTTACATCAAGGCCATCACCCAGCTTTACGGTGACCGCATGGTCATCGCCAACGCCACAGGTTGTTCATCCATCTATGGTGGTTCGGCTCCTTCAATGCCTTACACGGTGAACAGGAACGGTCACGGTCCGGCATGGGCCAACTCACTGTTCGAAGACAACGCCGAGTATGGTTTCGGGATTATGCTTGGCGCCACCCGCATCAGGGAGCGTCTTGAGCGCCTGATGAAGGAGAGTCTCGGAAGCGGACTTGCACCAGAGACCGTTGCGGCATTCAACGAGTGGATTGCCGAGAAGGAAAACTCAAAGGTCAGCAGGGCTGTTTCGGAGAAGGTTATCGCAGCATGCGAAAAGGACAAGGCTCCTGTTTGCAAGGAGATCCTTGAGCTGAAGAGTTACCTGGTCAAGAAGTCGTTCTGGGTATTCGGCGGTGACGGATGGGCTTATGACATAGGCTACGGCGGACTCGACCATGTCCTTGCCTCAGGCGAAAACATCAATGTTCTCGTGCTTGACACTGAGGTCTACTCCAATACCGGAGGCCAGGCATCGAAGTCGACACCTGCAGGCGCTGTTGCCAAGTTTGCCGCTTCGGGCAAGAAGATCCGCAAGAAGGACCTCGGGCAGATGGCCATGACCTATGGATATGTTTATGTAGCACAGGTTGCCATGGGCTCGAGCCAGAATCAGTACTTCAAGGCAATCCGTGAAGCAGAGGAGTATCCCGGGCCGTCACTCATAATAGCCTACTCACCCTGTATCAACCACGGCCTCCGCAATGGCATGGGCAAGACACAGCAGCAGGCTGAGGATGCAGTAACCGCAGGATACTGGCACAATTACAGGTTCGATCCGCGCCTTGAGGCAGAGGGAAAGAATCCGTTCCAGCTCGACTCCAAGGAGCCGGATTGGAGCAAATTCCAGGATTTCCTCAAGTCAGAGGTACGTTACACATCCCTTCTGAAGGACTTCCCCGGCGATGCTGACGTGCTGTTCAAACAGGCAGAGGAGAACGCAAAATGGAGATACAACAACTACAAGCGTCTTTCCATGATGAATTACGGTACCGTGCCCGCCGAGACTGAAACCAAAACAGAATAAAGCTGTTATATGACGAAGGGAGAGCCGGTGCTGACCGGCTCTCTTCTTTTAATGGTGGAAAACCGGTATCTTTGCGCCCGGCAGAATGCCGGCTGAACAGACCGGAATAAAGCCGTAACGAAATGGGCAGAGCACTGGCAATAGACTATGGTAGGAAAAGATGCGGAGTGGCGGTAACCGATCCGATGAGGATCATCGCCTCTCCCCTGCTGACTGTGCCGTCAGGCGGTCTGGAGGCTTTTCTGCGCGAATACATCCCGCGGGAGAACGTAACGGACGTCATCATCGGTTACCCGGTGACTGTGAACAATCTGCCCAGTGAAAGCGTAAAATACATTGATCCGTTTATTGCCCGGTTCAGGAAGATCTTTCCTGGGATACCCCTGCACCTGGCTGATGAACGGTTCACTTCACAGATGGCGTTGCAGACAATGATTGAAGGAGGAGTAAGCAAAAGCGGAAGACGTGACAAGGGCATGGCTGACCGTATCAGCGCTTCCATTATTCTCCAGTCATGGCTGACAGTCCAGGAAAACAAAAAACAGGAACTGAAAAAGAGATGACTTACCCTATTTTTGTATACGGACACCCCGTCCTGAGAAAGGTGGCAGAGGAAATAGACAGAGATTACCCTGACCTTGACAGGTTCATTGAAGATATGTTCGAAACCATGTACAAGTCTGACGGTCTTGGCCTTGCTGCCCCACAGGTTGGTAAGTCAATCAGGCTTTTCGTCATTGACGGTGAGCCTCTGGCCGAGGATCACCCCGAGATGAAGGAATTCAGGCAGGCCTTCATCAACCCGCAGGTGGTTGATCGCAAAGGCGCCAGAATGCCGATGAATGAGGGATGTCTGAGCCTTCCGGGTCTTCATGAGGAGGTAGACCGTGAGTCGGAGATACGTATACAGTACTATGACAGTCAGTGGAACTTTCATGATGAGGTCTACACCGGTTACAAGGCCAGGGTTGTGCTTCATGAGTATGATCATCTTGACGGCATTCTCTTTCCCGACAGGCTGAGTCCTCTTCGTCGCCGCCTGCTGAAAGGCAAGCTGAATGACATCAGCAAGGGAAAATTTGAAGCCACTTACCGCACTGTGCTCCCCAACGGCAGGTAAATAATCTGCCGTTGATCCGTATTCACATATTTCTTAACTTACATGGGTCTTAATGCTGCTGACCCGTGTTTTTCAGGGATATACCGTTCCTGAGGCTTACCGTGCCGCTGTGTGCCGGAGTAATCATGGCAGAATACCTGCATGGCATTACCCTGGCTGCAGCGTTTGCAGCCGTCATTGCTCTAACCCTGATGGCTGTAAGGCTGTTGCACGCCGGGTATCGTTCTGACATCCTCTTCGGGGTATGCCTGATCCTTTTTATGATGACCGCCGGCTACCTGCTCCGCACCTGGGAATACAGCAGGCTGAGCGACCTTGGCAGTGACCGGCAGGAGGTGACAGTACGTTTATCGGGATATCCTGACAGGGGCAACAGCGGATGGTCCCTGAAAGCACGCATTGTCAGCGTCAGGGCAGGTGATACAGTAACCGCACCACGGGGCTCAATTCTTCTATGGTTCCTGGGTGACACCGTTCCTTCCGCCTGGAAGCCCGGTGACATGGCAACAGTAAATCTCAGACCTGTGCGGGTGAAGAACAACGGCAATCCCTGTGAGTTCAATTATCGACGTTACCTCGAAGGACAGGGTATAAGGTACATGGCATTCTTCCGGGCCGCGGACATCAGGGCTTTCGTTCCCGGCACCGGCCGGACAGTCCGGGAAAGGTCACTCATCGCCGCACACGGCATGACTGAAGTTTTTCGCCGGGCCGGCCTGGAGGGCGAGGCGCTCGGTCTTATCACTGCCCTGACAATAGGCGACAAGGAGCTCCTGGACAAGGAACGGCTGACAAGCTTCTCAAGGTCAGGTGCAATGCATATAATGGCAGTATCGGGGCTGCATGTGGGCATGATAAGCATGGCCCTCTCCTGGCTCCTCTTCTTTGTGCGCGGGCGGCTGAAAAAGTTCAGGGCGCTGATCATAATCCCCGCACTGTGGGGCTTTGCATTCATCACCGGCCTCACTCCCTCAGTTCTCAGGGCTACAATTATGTTCACCTTTCTGCAGGCTGGAAACATACTCAACCGTCCGGCCGCGGGGATGAACAACCTGCTGGCTTCGGCTTTTATAATCACAGCTGTCCACCCTTCGGTCATATTCGAGGCAGGATTCCAGCTCTCCTACCTCGCCGTAGCCTTCATCATTGCATTCTACACTCCGCTTTACAGGCTGCTGAAATTCAGGAACCGTGTTGCCGATTACCTGTGGCAGATTACCGCGGTGTCGCTGGTAGCCCAGGCAGGAACACTGGCGCTGTCAGTCAGTCTCTTCAACATCTTTCCCCTGCTCTTTCTTCTTACAAACATTGTGGTAATTCCGGTCTCGTTCGTGGTACTGATACTGGCTTTGCTCCTGCTTGCATCCTCGCCCGTTCCGGCCCTGGCATCATTTTTCGCCATGCTCCTTGACCGTCTGGCGGGTTTCACCCTCGGCTTCACCGGAATGGTAAGCTCGGCTGAACATGGTGTGGTGACGGGTATTGGCATGTCAGCTGCCGAGACCATTATGATGACCCTGGCGTCAGCCCTTCTCCTTGCCGCATTACTGCGTACAGCCCGGGTGACTCTCAGGCCGTTCCTGGTTGCCATGGCGCTTCTGCTGGCATGCAACGCCATCAAGACCGCACAGGAGATGCATCGCGAGAGGCTGATCACCTACAACATAAGGGGAGACAGGCTAAATGTACGGCAACACGGCAGGCTGCTTCTCGTGCCGTCATCTGCCGGCGGCATTCCGTCAGAGGTCCAGAAGCATGCCTGTACCCGGGGACTAAAGATCAGGATTATTGAACCGGGGTAACATTTCTTTTGTATAACTTTGCCCTGTTTTATCCTTTCAGACATGAGAATAGTTATTGCAGGCGCAGGTGAGGTGGGAACACACCTTGCCAAGATGCTCTCGCAGAGCGAACACGAGATCATACTCATTGATTCGGAGGTGGAGCGTCTCAAACCTGTTGACGCAGCAATTGACGTACTGACCTATGAAGGATCAGCCACATCCATAAACATACTCAAGGAGGCAGTCAAGAAGAACACCGATCTCTTTATTGCAGTTGCGCATTACGAAGACACCAACATTACTTCCGCCATCCTTGCCAAGAAGCTTGGCGCAAAGAAGGTGATAGCCCGCATTGACAACATGGAGTACCTTGAGCGGACCAACAAGGAGTTCTTCCGTGAGATGGGAATAGACCACCTGAT
>MTKZ01001539.1_pt2 | contig 27978 bp, 28 predicted proteins | sample 1042781 | NCBI WGS metagenome assembly MTKZ01 (sample SAMN06212207, study PRJNA360539) | anaerobic digester metagenome | biome: Wastewater treatment plant; material: sludge; isolation source: anaerobic digester fed with sludge from wastewater treatment plant | place: Denmark: WWTP Viborg ... | reverse complement strand
TTGCGGCGGGATGGGGTCACAGCCTCGGCCTGAGGGACGACGGCTCCATAGCCGCATGGGGTTGGAACGAATACGGCCAGTGTACGGTTCCCTCGCCCAACAGCGGTTTCATCGCGGTAGCGGCGGGAAGTGATCACAGCCTCGGCCTGAGGTCTGATGGCTCCATAGTCGCGTGGGGATGTAACGGCGACGGCCAGTGCGACGTTCCCTCGCCCAACAGCGGTTTCACCGCTGTCGCGGCTGGAGATGGTCACGGCCTCGGCCTGAAGGAGTGACCTCGCGCTGAAGGCATCATTGCCGCACCCCGGGGCGGGTCGCCGCCCCGGGGAGCCTTCCAATCTCCACGGTTACATCCCGAAGCAGCAGCCGCGCCGTTCCATAATGCTATCGGCATCCCCAGGTTCTTTCGTATGCCCCCTGAGTTCACGCCAAACGGCAGAACCCTGCTTCACCCATCCGGGAAATCCCTCTGTTTGCCCTCCGTCGCACAGCCTTGCCCGGAGTTGCCTCCGATTCTCCCTGAGGCGGATATTCACACGGTCAGCAAAACCAAGTGGAGGGGGAAACCATGAGCCTGAAACGGATTCCGTTCCTTTTGATTCCTGTCTGCATGATTTGCGCTGCCGGGCTTTTCATCGCCTGCGGCAAGAGCCCATCCGGACCGGATAACGGCCCCACACCATCGGTTCTCACTGTGGAGTTCACCGGGGGAGACAAGCCTTCCCTGCGCCTGGAAGCCTCTAACGAAGAGGCGGTTTCCGCCGGAAACGAAACGGACCGGAGCTGCTCCGACACCGGGTCCGAATGCGAAGTCACTGCGACCTGGACGATATGCCCTGATGAAGACTTCCAGTCCTATGCGCTGTACCGGTCAACGTCCCCCGGCATAGCCGCCGATCATGAAAACGCCGAACTTCTCACGGTCTTCACCGACGCGAACCAGAGGTATTTCGAGGACGCCACCGTCGAACTGGGCGTCACATACTACTACGCTGTCCGAACCGGCAACGGCACCGGCGTTTTCGCCTGGAGCAACGAAGCGGAGATCACCACCCCCGGCGCCCCCACACCGTCGGTTCTCACCGCGATCGCCGGTGCGACCGAGGTAGCTCTGTCATGGACCAGTTGCCCCGATGAGGACTTTGCCCGCTACACCCTCTACCGTTCCTACGTCGCCGGAATAGCCGGCGACACCCTCTCGGCGGAGAAGCTCGGCGTATTCACCGATCCCGGCGTGCTTGCCTTCAACGATTCCACCCTCACGCAGACCACCGCCTACTACGCCCTGCGTACCACCAATGACGCAGGCCTGTCCGTCTGGAGCAACGAGGAGACCGCCGTTCTCCGGGGCTGCACCGTAGTCGCGTGGGGGGGGAATGACTACGGCCAGTGTGACGTCCCCTCGCCCAACAATGGTTTCATCGCGGTAGCGGCAGGAGGTGGTCACAGCCTCGGCCTGAGGAACGACAGCACCATAGTCGCATGGGGAAACAACAGCTTCGGCCAATGCGACGTCCCCTCGCCAAATAACGGTTTCACCGCGATCGCAGCGGGATACGATTACAGCCTCGGCCTTAGGGACGACGGCTCCATAGTCGCGTGGGGAAGGAACGACTGCGGCCAGTGCGACGTTCCCTCGCCCAACACCGGTTTCATCGCGGTCTCGGCGGGGGGAGGATTGCACAGCCTCGGTTTGAGGAACGACAGCTCCATATCCGCGTGGGGTTGGAACAGCGACGGCCAGTGCGACGTTCCCTCGCCCAACAGCGATTTCATGGCTGTCGCGGGGGGATGGGCTCACAGCCTCGGCCTGAAGTCGAATGGCTCCATAGTCGCGTGGGGATATAACGGCTACGGCCTGTGCGACGTCCCCTTGCCCAACAGCAGTTTCATCGCCGTCGCGGCGGGATGGGCTCACAGCCTCGGCCTGAAGTCGAATGGCTCCATAGTCGCGTGGGGGAGGAACAACTATAGCCAGTGCACGGTTCCTTCACCCAACAGCGCTTTCATCGCCGTCGCGGCGGGAGCTTATCACAGCCTCGGCCTGAAGTCGAATGGCTCCATAGTCGCGTGGGGTTCGAATGACTACGGCCAGTGTACGGTTCCCTCGCCCAACAGCGGTTTCACCGCTGTCGCGGCGGGAGTGAGTCACAGCCTCGGCCTGAGAGAGGAATGATCCCGGGCTGAGGGCATACTCGACGCTCCCCGGGGCGGATCGCCGCCCCGGGGAGCCTTCAATGCTAGGATCGCACGAGCGTATTTCGGATGCCTGATGAAGCGGTTGCCCTCCGACAACCCCCTGTTCGAATACTCCGAAGGCTCATGCGGGGAGCTTTTCAATCGTCTGGAGGGATGCCGGATCGCTGTATCCAGCGATGTATTCAACCGAAACACGGAGGCGCCATCGAACATGCAGTCGCGCCCATCGGCGGGATGGTGACCGCCGGCATACAGACAAGTGACCGGGCTTTCGCTCCAAGTTCTGGGAATGCTGCGGCTGCTTGCGGGGGAAGAGCGGAAATCAGCATCATCACTTAGGGCAACAATCGTTTACCAGCCTGTCTCAAGCATCTCGAGCCGGGGCTGGGCCGGCCGGAGGAAAGATGGCGGGCAACATCGCGCTGTTCGCAGCAGGGCTGCTCATGCTGTGGGTGAGCAGCGAGGTCATCATCAGGAACATCACGCCCCTTGCGAGAATCCTCGGGGTGAAGGAGCTGGTCGTCACCGTCCTCGGCGTGAGCATCCTGTCCAGCCTTCCAGAACTCACCGTCTCCGCCTTCGCAATAGCAGCCGGCAACTCCGACGTTTCCGTGGGCAACGTGATAGGCTCCAACTTCGTCACGCTGACGTTCGTCACCGCCGTCTGCGCCCTGATCCGCCCCATCGACATCCACCGCGACGTGCAGGAGAGGGAGTCGAGCTGGATGATCCTCTCCTCCGCGCTCGTACTGATCCTTTCGATGGACGGGATCCTCAGCCGCTCCGACGGCTGCATCCTGATACTGACCTATCTCCCCTACATCCACAGCGTTCTCTCGACCGCGCACGAGGGAGTGGAAAGGTCCGCCCCCGACGGACGCCCCGTCTGGAGGAAGCTCGTCAAACCCGCAGGATTCACTCTTGTCGGCATCCTGGGCCTCATCTTCAGCTCGAAGCTTTCCCTGGACTCGGGCGAGAAGCTGGGACAGGCGGCGGGGATACCCGCGCTTCCCCTCGGCGTTGTGCTCTTTGCGTTCGGAACGAGCCTGCCGGAGCTGGCGATCAGCATGTCCGCCACGCTCAAGCGCAAGGCCGACGTCACCATCGGAGAGGTTTACGCATCCAACATCTTCACGCAGATGGTCGTACTGGGCATCTGCTGCCTCATCTCGCCCATCACGGTCGCACCGTCGATGCTTTCGTTCGCCATGCCGCTGCTCGTACTGGCGACAGTCGTAATACAGCTCTTCGTGACGAGCGGGCTGCGGGTTACGAGACGCGAAGCGATTGGTCTGCTGATCTTCTATGCCGTCTTCGTCGTGAACCAGTTCCTCGACTTGCCCTCCCTCTCGGAGATGCTCGGATTCTGAGCAGGACCAGCAGGGCGCCGGGCCGTTCCGGATGAAGGATACTGGTTGCCGACGGGGTGACCGCGTACAATACCGCCAGGCACCGCAAGACAGAGAAAGGAGGTTGCAATGGGCTCCATAAGGTTGGGTTTCTTCGACAGGCTCGCGCTTATCCTCTCGGTCACGGGCGCCATCGACTGGGGGCTGGTGGGAATACTGAAGAAGGAACTGTTCAGCGGGATCATCGGCCTTTCGGCCGCTGTCGCAACAATCATCTACGTCATCATCGGCGTCGCCGGCGTCTGGAGCCTGATCTTCATCCTGCCCAGGACAGGCAAGTAGCCGCAGGTTCCGAGGAATTACCGACGATACCGCCTTCACGCACCTGTCTGATCCGGTGGTTCGGAGGCGGAGTGGAGGAGTTTCGCCGTCCGCCGTGAGGGAGCCGCCCCGGCATCGTCCTACGCGTAGTGTCCTCCGTCGTCTTCCCTTTCTGAAACCGATACAGAATGCCCTGCCATAAGCAGTGTGAGAAGAGCCGGGGTTGACCGTAGTCTTGTTGAGAATTATTCTTAAGAAGTATTGAGTCGCGATAGGAGACCATGAAGAACAGGGACAAGGCACTGGCCAGGCTGAAGGAGACACTCGAGACCAACGGTCTGAGGATGACCCAGCAGCGTATCGAGGTCTATCTCGCGGTCGCCGCCTCCGGTTGCCATCCCTGCGTTTCGGAAGTGCATGAAATGGTTCGCGAAAACCTTCCGACAGTCTCGCTGGACACAGTTTACAGGACTCTCTGGAAGCTCTCCGAACTCGGCCTTGTCGCCCCGGTCTCCTCGTCGGGCGACAGGGTGAGGTTCGATGCCTACATGCGCCGGCACCATCATTTCGTCTGCGCCAGATGCGGAGCCGTCTATGACTTCGACAGCCCGTCACTCGACGAAATCCGTATTCCGGAGGAGGCCTGGAGCCTGGGATGCGTCTGGAACTCGCACATGGAACTCAGGGGCATCTGTCTCGGATGCTGCAACGAGGGCGGCGGGACGGAGGAGGGACATGCAGAAGGATGACGGAGGGCTCACCGGGAACTTCGGCAAGCCCTCCGAAGGTTCCGGGCTCGTCACCGCCGAGGTGCGGCGCCTTGCGGAATGAGCCGGGAGGACGGGGTTGAAGACGCGAAGTGACGAAATGAGAAGAGACACACACACAACTAAGGAGGATACCATGCGCGATGAACACGAGGTCGATTGCTGCTGCGAGGAGGAGGCCGGCATACCTTTGATCGGCGATCCCGCTCCGGCATTCAGGGCCGTGACGACGAAGGGTGTAATCAACTTCCCCGAGGATTACAAGGGCAAGTGGGTCATTCTCTTCAGCCATCCGGCGGACTTCACTCCGGTCTGCACCACGGAGTTCATGAGCTTCGCCCGGATGCAGGACGAGTTCAAGGCTCTCAACTGCGAACTGCTGGGCCTCTCGATCGACAGCCACTTCAGCCACATCGCCTGGCTGCGCACGATCCGCGAGAAGATCGAGTGGAACGGGATGAAGGGGATGGACGTCAAATTCCCCGTCATCGCCGACCTCTCCATGGATGTGGCCTTCAAGTACGGCATGGTGCAGCCGTCCTCGAGCGACACCCAGGCCGTGAGGGCCGTGTTCTACATCGACCCCGAGTCGAAGGTGCGCGCACTCATGTACTACCCGTCCTCGAACGGCAGGAACTTCGACGAGATCAAGCGCCTGCTCCAGGCGATGCAGACCTCGGACAAGCACAAGGTGGCGACGCCGGCCGACTGGCGCCCCGGCGACAAGGCGATCATCCCGCCTCCTGCAACCACGGACAAGGCGGACGAGAGGGTGAAGGGGGCAGGCTCCGACTACGAGTGCCTCGACTGGTTCCTCTGCTTCAAGAAACTGCCCGAATAACATCCCGGGTGCTGAAAGGGGGAGCCCCGACCGGGGCTCCCCCGTCACATTTCCCCGACCCCTGCGGATCTATCAACCCGGGAACGAGTCAGTCGGTGCCTTCCGTCCGGGACGGACTGTTCCAACCGGGACTTGGGCCGCGAGGACTCAATCCTTATATAGATTCAAGCGTTGCCCAGGGAGGCGGAGGAATGAGGGAGGACGACCTGTCCGGAACTGAAAGGCTTGCGGTGCTCCGATGAACGGGAGGAAGGCGATCCTCTGCGCCGTCGCGCTTCTGACCGCGGTCCTGCCGGTTTCATGCCTGTTCGACCCTGTCGATCTCGGGAGCGTTGACGACCTCCGAAGCGAGTTCGATCTGGTCTGGAACACGATGGACGAGCGCTACGTATGCTTCCATCTCTCGGATGCCGACTGGGACGCCCTCTACAGGAAGTATTCACCTCTGGCGGACCAGGCTGAGAGCCAGGACGAGCTGATGCAGATCCTCTTCGACATGCTGTCGGAGCTGGATGACCAGTCCATAACCGTGAACGGCCGGCCTACGCACCCGCGGACGATCGAGCCCAACTGCGATATGGACGTCCTGTGGACCTATCTGGAGCCGGCCGGGTTCCGGTGGGTCATTCCGAACGCCTGGGGCTACTGCATGATGGACAACACACTGTTCATAATGATCGCGCACTGGTCCGTAAGGAACGTCGATCTCCAGAATCTGATCGAGAGCCATCCCGGGGTGGACGCGATCATCTTCGACATACGGATGAACGACGACCGTTTCGGCTCCCCGCTGGGCGAGGTCTGCCGGACCTTCAACACGGTGACGAGGATCGGCTGCTTCTATGTCTCCAGGGGCGGTCCCGGCAGAGAGGACTTTTCCGAACTGCAACCGATTCTCGTATCCAGGTCGACCGATGCCTATACCGGTCCCGTGGCCGTGCTGACCGGCGAAGCTAACTGGTACCTCTCCGAGCAGTTCGCGTGCATGGTGTCAGAAATCCCCACCGTCACCACCATCGGCGACACCACGATGCGCCGGACGGACTGGATCGCCGTGTACAATCTGCCCGGGAACAGTACGTTCGGCATTCCGGAATCCACCATGGTCCGCGCCGACTCGGTGACCTGGGTGCACGAGGCCGGGATTCCCCCCGACATCTTCGTCGATGCCACGGAGGAGGACTTCCTGGCCGGGAGGGACCCGGTTCTGGAGTACGCCCTGGAATGGGCGGAGGGACAGGCTAACCGCTGGTGAGAGCCAGTAGAAACTCCCCGTTCCGGTGCAGGGCCATGTCCCTGAGCAGCCCGTCGACATCGACCGAACCCAGGATCGCCATATCAAAGGGATCCAGCTTGTAAATCCGCGTCGTGCCGTCCCCTAGGAAGCTCGCCACATAGAAGAGCCTCCTGACATGATCCGTGCAGATCACGCAGGGGGATCCGTCGAGTGACATTATCCGTGTTTGGGCTTGACCCAGGCTGTCGTACCAGATGATCGTGGCGCCTCCACTCCCGTGCATCACGGGATGAACCGCGCAGCATAAGGACGTGTCCCTGAAGGCGGCGATGTCGACCGGCGGAGAGGAGAGTTCGACAGTCTCCGGATAAGGCAGTGAGTCGACCAGTATTCGGTATGCCTCCGAGGCGGATCCAGCGGCGCACATCACTGCCCGGTCGATGATCCGGCCGGACGCAAGCGCCCGCACCGGGTGCGGCATCCCGTACTGGTCGTGGACCTCGTTGTCCAGGAGCCAGACTTCCCTGACAAGCCCATCCTGTCCGTCCGACACATAGAGGTAGGGTCCGAAGGCCGCCCTGCAGAGATCCGTCGGGAGAGGGCCGGCGTCGAACTGGTCCACCACCTTGCGGCTGGACAGGTTGAACTGCGCTATCTGCCCGTAGCCCGTGATGATGTAGATCGAGCCGTCGCCCGGCGCCATGCTCCCATAGCCAGCGGTGAACGCGGTCCCGATGGGATAGGCGTGCTCGATCGTCCTTTCCGCCGAGTTCCCCCAGAAGAGCCGCCCCCTGTTGCTCGCGACGACGAAGTTCTCGTTCCCGACGGAACAGATGGATCTTCCGCCTTCGAAGCCCGGGATGACATCCTCCGCCTCGAGATCCGGGAGGCGGATGACGACGACTCCCGTCTCCCCGGTGGAGGAGTACTCGGTCAGCCTGTGACAGCCCGGAACGGCCGTTGCGAGAACCGCCGCAGCGGCGATCAGGGCCGGGAGATGCCCGTGCCTGCCTACCATGAGAAACCTACCTTGGCGAAGACATGCCTGGCGGGGGACCAGGCCCCCGGATTCTCCATCGTCCCGCCGGGCTCTCCGTTCTTGAGGTAGTAGCCGGTGTCGAAGATTGTGTTCAGGTTCCTTCGATCGAAGAGGTTGAAAACCGTTATCGCCGCTTCGGCGGTGACCCCGCCGACCCAGAATCTCCTGGACACGCTTAGATCCACCTGCATCGTCCAGGGATAGCGTTCCGTGTTGATCCTGGTGAAGACAGGCCCGCTCGGAGGCGGGCTGAACGGGAATCCGCTCCCGTACTTCCAGTCCATGGTGATGCCGACCCCTTCGAACGGATGCCCGCCGAGGACCGCGGGCCCTCCCTCCCTCGGCACCGAGAGCCCGGCGCTCGCGTTGGCGGAGTGCCTCTGATCCCAGTCCAGATAGCTGTCCTGGGTGGATGGGATCGTTATCCCTTCGGACTCGTACTCCCATCCCTCGGAGGCGGAGGAATACCTGCCCCTGGCGACCGAGTAGGTGTAACCGGCCGACGCGGACCACCATTCACCGGGGAGCCGGACGAACTTGGTCTCCACGCCCCAGATCACGGCATGGCTGTCGTCGTTCTCGTAGAGGAAGTAGTAGTCGTAGCCCTCTCCGTCGTATCCGGTGGTTCTGACGAGACCGGTGACGTCCTTGTAGAAGGTGGAGAAGGCGAGAGACGTGATGTCCGAGAACCGGTGCCTCACGCCCGCCTCGTAGGCGACGGTCTTCTCGGCTTCCAGATCGGGGTTCCCGACGATCGAGTAGATGCTGGAGAGGTTGTAGTCCGTCCCGTAGAACAACTCGTTCATGTTCGGCATCTGGAAGTAGTGGCCGTATGTGACGAAGAAGATATCCCTGTCGGTGACGGGGTTGGTCAGGCCTATGCGGGGGCTGATCTGGCTCTTGTTGCCGACGTCCACGAGTTCACCCGTCACGGCGTCCATTCTGCGGCAGTTCGGAAGGAACAGGTCGTACCGGAGGCCTGCATTCATCACCATCCCGCCGCTGAAACGGAGAACGGTCTGGCAGTAGGCCGCGAGTGAGGTCGGATAGGCTTTCCAGAGGCTGACGTTGGCGGCGCCGTCGTCGGAAAGGTGGACGCTGTAGTCGTAGATGTCGTAGTAGGATCCCTCGATCCCGGCCTTCAGCTCGGTCACGCCGGAAATCCTGTCGGTGAAGTCGATCCTGCCGGTGGTCACCGTGCTCCTCGACTCCAGCCAGACCTCCGGGTGGAGACCCGCGTGGTAGAAACCGAGGCTGTCGATCACCCTCGGCTCGGGGAGAAAGAACGAAATCCAGTCCGAAGGCGAGTGGGAATCCCCGAAATACCCGCCGTCCTCGCTCGCTATCCTGCGCCAGTGGCAGAACCTGTTCTGATTGAGGCGCGCCTCCATGAATACGTCGTCGGAGAACATCCTGGTCACGGAGGCCGTAACGCCGCCAAGCTCCTGATACCTCACCGGGATCGAGTAGTCCGGATCCACGCCCAGGTAGGGAATCTCATCGATGTAGACCGGCTGATCCATCCGGGACCAGGCCCATTCGTCCCACCCCGACTGCCTGTAGTTATAGTACCCCAGAACCGAGATCCTGGTGGAGGATGACGGCCTCCCGGAGATCTTCAACGAGCCGCTCGCGACGTTCTGCCAGTTGTTCTCCCAGTAGCCCCTGCTGTCCTCGAGATCCCTGCCGCTGCGCATATAGCGGGCCGATCCGAACAACCTCAGGTCCCAGGGAACATCGATCCCTATCGCGGGGAGGACGTGGGCCGTGATGGGCTCGGGGCCTCCCAGCGAGACTTCCGCGTCCAGACAACCGTCCCTGTAGCTGTCGTTTTCCGACGGCGAGGAATAGTTGACGGAGACGGACTCGTAACCGAACTCGGTCAGATCTCCGGCATGTACGGTAACACCGCCTTCATAGCTCTTCCCTCCTTCACGGGAGACCATGTTGACGACCCCGGACATCGCGTTCCCGTACTCCGCGGTGGCGCCACCCGTGATGATCGAAGCCTCGGAGACCGCGGAGACGGGCAGCACCGCGCTGAAGGAGTTGTCCACCGGCGATCTGACAGGGATGCCGTCGAGAAGAAAGGCGACTTCGCCTGCCCTCCCCCCGCGGACATGGAGGGATCCGCCGCTGGAGACGATACCCGGCTGCCTGCTGATGATCTCGAGCATGTCCGGAACGGGCATGAGCCTCATCTCGGACCGGTCTATGACGTGTATCGTGGACGGCACCGTCTCGAGAATGAGGTTCCTCTGATCCCTCACCTCGATGATCGTAGAGCCGGCGGCCTCGATACCGAGCACGAAATCCACCCGGGTGGACTGGTCGGTCACTATGCGGATTCCCTCCCTGGTGACGGAGGTCATCCCGACCATCCTGGCGGTTACCGTATAAGTGCCGGGAGAGAGGGCGTAGACGTCGTACCTGCCCTCACGGTCCGTCATGGAGCCGAACGGCGTCCCCTCGATGACGACGCTTGCTCCCGTCACCGGGTCGCCGTCGGAATCCGTAACGACCCCCGAGAGGCTCCCCGTGGTTCCGGCGCCGACCGTGCCGCACAGGGCGAGGGCTGCGAGGATCAGAAAAGCCTGTGATTTTCCCCGGTGGCTCATGAGCGGTTCTCCCCCGGAAAGGATTCGCAGCCTGCAGCATTCCTGCGTCACTCGGGCTGTCCGGTGTCCTCCCTGTTCCATAGCTGGAGCTTCTGGAGCTGGGCGTAGGCGGCGGAAGGCCTGAAACGGCCGAACACATTGCTCGCCTCGAGGACCACTGTGAATGCGTTGCCGTCTTCCTCCTCCACGATCTCGGACAGCTCGCGCAGCTCCATCTTCGTGACAACGCAGAGCAGGACCGCAAGATTGCGGTTGAAGCCTCCGTCGGCCCTCCATACCGTAAGCCCCCTGCCCATCTCGGACAGGATCCTCTCCCTGATGGGGGCTGGATTCTGGGTCATGATCAGGAACGCCTTCCTGGGGCGGGGGGTCTGCATCAGATCGACGGTGCGCCCCGATGCGAAGATCGCGATCAGGGTGTACATGGCCGTCTCCGGCGAGATGAAGATTCCGGCGGTGACTACCAGTATGCCGTTGAGGGTCATCAGGACCTCTCCCACACCCGCCGAAAACTTCCTGTTGACCACGACGGCGAGGATGTCGAAGCCGCCCAGGGAGCCACCCGCCCGTATGGCGAAGGACGTGCCCAGGCCTGCAAGCACTCCGCCGAAGATCGCGGCAAGCATGGGGTCACTGGTGAGGGGCTCTATCGGAAGAAAGTCGGTGGCGAGCCCGAAAAGGAGAACCCCCAGCCCGGAGAAGAACGCGAAGCGTTTGCCGATGTATCTGAAGCCGAGGATGAAGATCGGAATGTTGAAGAGGAGGACGGCCATCCCGACGGGGAAGTTGGTGAAGTGGTTTATGAGGAGGGATGTCCCGGTCACTCCTCCTGACATGAGGGCGTTGGGCTTGTAGAAACCTCTGACGGCAAGGGAGAAGAGCGCTGTTCCCACGAATGTCAGCAACAGCCGGGAAAGGAAGGTGAGCAGCTTCCTCACGCCTTTCATGGCCCTGTCGGCTACTCTTCGCCTGACGCCTGAGATCGTTCGGCCTCCGGGATTGCGACCGGCCCGGCATCCTGTTCCAGCCGGGCGTTTGGATGAACATATTAGCTGCGGGATAATATGGTAATCCGAACAGCGGGGGGTACACGATGCTGGATGTGATCATCAGGCGCAGGAGCATCCGGAAGTACCGCAGGGATCCGGTTCCGAGGAAGATGGTACTGGACATGCTCGAGGGCGCCATGTATGCGCCCTCGGCGAGCAACAGGCAGCCCTGGCGATTCCTCGTCATGGAGGACAGGAAGCTGCTGGAGGCTGTTCCGGGATTCCATCCGCATGCCTCCATGGTTCCCGAGGCGGCGGGCTGCATAGCGGTCTGTGCGGATACTACATTGTCCCACAGTGGGATGTGGATTCAGGACTGCGCGGCGGCCACGCAGAACATTTTGCTCGTGGCGGAATCCCTCGGGCTCGGTGCGGTCTGGCTCGGGGTCCATCCCCGCGAGGACAGGATCACCGGGTTCAAGGCCCTCGTGCAGCTCCCCCCGGGAGTGGAACCGTTCTCTCTGGTCGCATTCGGCTGGCCGGACGAGAAGCCGGAGACACCGGACAGATGGGATGACTCCAAGGTCCACTGGAACCGCTGGTAGATGAGAATCCCGGGGGGCCTGGCGGCATGGGCGTCCGTCGCCGTGCTCCTGGCGGCAATCTCGTTGCCCGGCAGGGAGATTCCTCCCTGGGCGCCCTTCTCTGGCGACAACGGGATCAGGCTTTGGCAGGCACAGGCCTTCATCGAGGGGACTGAAGCCCTTCCGAGGGCGCTGCCTCCGGGAGTCGGGTCGAGGATGTATCCCCCCGCCCTGTCGATTCCATGCGACGGGGGAGTGGCTTCCTCCTACCCGGCCAGTTTTCCCCTGGTCTCTTCTCTCTTCGGCGCCGGCAGCCTCGGATCGTCGAGGCTGTTCGTCCTGATCGCAACGGCTTCCGCAGCCTGGCCCCTGGCCGTCCTCGCCGCAGGCGGGGCTGCCGCAGGAATCGGCGCCATCGCAGGGATCTGCGCATTCGCTCTTTCCGGGATGGCTCCCTACGCTCTGGTTTTCTGGGAGCACGGGCCAGCCATGCTCCCGGCCCTCCTCTGGGTGCTGATGTTCATGTCCGCCCTCGGGCGGCGGGGTCGTCTCCCCTTCTGGACGATACCCCTGGCGGCTGCGGCTGTCTGGAGACCGGAGATCGCCCCGGCGGCCGCGGGGGCATCCGTCGCCCTCGTCTGGTCCGCCCGGAGGGAGGAGGGGGCGCGGTCGGCGATTCTCGTCTGGGCGGCGGCGGCAATTCTTGCGGGCCTTGCAATGCTCGTACCGGGCGCACTTCCCGAACGGATCGCGGACAATCTCCCCTGTTTCGTCCCCCCGGGGCGATTCCTCCAGGCGAGGCTCTCCATCCTCTCGTCCTGGACCGTCCCCGCGGGAAACATTCCGGCGGTCGCCGCGTGTCTTGCATGGGCCATTGCGGCCGTCATGCCGGAAAGGCTTGCATCGAAGACGGTTTTCAGGGTGGCCGCCGTGTCCGCCGCCCTTGTCCTGCTCTACTACTGGTACAGGAAATCGCTCGGCTCCTCCTCGATCTTCATGATGGCCCCGGGGCTGGCCCTCTTCCCCCTGACGAAGGGCTTCGGGGAATGTCCCGCAGCGGCCCGGATGGAGAAGGCCGGCGGCGGCGCTGCTGCAGCGCTTCTCCTGCTCTCGCCCACCGACGGCATGTTCCAGTTCGGGCCGAGGTTCCTGCTCCTCCCGGCCGCACTCCTGGCGGCGTCCTTCGTGCGGAGATGCCTGCCAAGGCACCCCGGCGGCGCACTGCTCCTCGCCTCGGCTGCGGTCGTGTCAGTCGCGGGTTCGGTCCGGGGGGTTCTTTTCGAGAATTACTTCAGATCGAGGCACGCGCAGCTCGCGGCCTGCATACTTGCGGTTCCGGAGGGTACTGCGGTCGCGACCGACGAGGAGTGGATGCCGATCACGGCCTGGAAGGCTTCCGAACAGACACCGGTACTCTTCATGGATCGACCGCCGGCAGGAGGGGTCGTGTCGGGAACGACTGCCGTCTGGCTCTCGGGGAGGAGCGTCGCCACGGGAGAAGCTTCCGCCTCAGGCTACAGAGGCCTCAGATGGAGCGGACCGGGAGCCGCCTCGCTCGCCCCTCCGCCCGGCGATCCGCTGCCGAACCCCTGGGAGGGGATTCCGTAACGCGGATCACAACCCGGTTATGTTTCCTACCGTGTCGATGTCCATGCCGAGCGCAGCCGGTTTCGAGGGGAGACCGGGCATCCTGAGGATATCCCCGGTTATCGGGATCAGGAAGCCTGCGCCCGCTGCGATCTGAATCTCCCTCACGGTCACTACGAAGTCCTTCGGCCTGCCCAGGAGTTCCGGGTTGTCGGACAGGGAGTTCTGCGTCTTGGCGATGCAGACCGGCAGTTTCGCGTAGTCGAACTTCGCTATGGCGGCGAGGTCCTTCCTGGCCTGTGAGGTAAAGTCCACGAACTCGGCCCCGTAGATCTCCCTCGCGATCGTTTGGATCTTCTTCTCGACAGGCCAGTCCCACTGGTAGAGCGGCTTGTACGACGCCTTCGAGGATTCGGCTGTCTGGACGACCTTCTCGGCCAGATCGACCATGCCGGCGCCGCCCATGCTGAAGCCCTCCCCGACGGCGGCCGGGACTCCCAGTTCAGAGCACCTGCGAAGCACGACCGCCAGTTCGTCCGTGGAGTCCGACGGGAAGCGGTTCACGCACACGACGGCCGGAAGCCCGAACTTGCGGATGTTCTCGAGGTGCTTCTCAAGGTTGGGCAGGCCGCGCACTACGGCATCGGGATCGGAAGCGTCCAGCTCCTTCTTCTTCCTGCCCCCGTGCATCTTGAGGGCGCGGCACGTGGCCACCAGGACCACGATGGAAGGGTTCAGCCTGCCGTAACCGCACTTGATGTCGAAGAACTTCTCGGCTCCGAGATCGAAGCCGAAGCCCGCCTCGGTTATCGCCCAGTCGGACAGGCCTACGGCCATCTTCGTCGCGATGAGGGAGTTGCACCCGTGTGCGATGTTGGCGAAGGGGCCTGCATGGACGAATGCGGGAACGCCTTCGATGGTCTGGACGAGATTGGGCCTTATCGCGTGCTTCAGCAGGACGCCCATTGCCCCGGAAACGCCCATCGAACCGGCAGTCACCTGCTCTCCGTCATAGTTGATCCCCACATAGATGCGGGACAGACGCTCCTTCAGATCCTCCCGGCCCTCCGCGAGAGCCATGATCGCCATCACTTCGCTCGCGGCGGTGATGTCGAAGCCGGATTCGCGGGGTACGCCCTGCGTCCTGCCTCCGAGACCGATGACGATGTTCCGCAGAGCCCTGTCGTTCATGTCGAGCACCCGGTGGAAGCGCACGGTGCGGGGATCGAGGCCCGAGGGATTGCCCCAGTAGATGTGATTGTCGATGGCGGCTGCGAGGAGGTTGTGCGCCGAGGTTACGGCGTGGAGATCACCCGTGAAGTGGAGGTTGATGTCCTCGGCGGGAAGAACCTGGGAGTATCCGCCTCCGGTCGCTCCACCCTTCATTCCGAAGATGGGGCCGAGGGAGGGCTCCCTGAGCGCGATGCAGGTCGAGCGGCCGATGCGGGCCAGGCCCTGCGCCAGGCCTATGGAGACGGTGGTCTTCCCCTCGCCCGCCGGGGTGGGGGTCATGGCGGAGACCAGTATCAGGCGTCCCTGGCCCTTCGATCTCTTGCGGACTGCGTCCAGGCGTACCTTCGCCTTGTCGCCGCCATAGAGGAGCAGATCCTCAGGGGCCAGCCCGAGCCGTCCGGCGATCTCGGTTATCGGCAATAGTTTCGCAGAAGCGGATATCTCCGGGTCGGAAGGCATCCGGGTACCGGCGCTGATCACCTTGGAATCACCTGGCAACTGCATTTCGCTGTTCCTTCGATGGGGCCTGCAGAAATCAGAATGAGTCGTCCTCGATATTCTCCGGGGGCTCTATCTCGACCCGTTCGATCAGGGGATTGATCACCTCTTCCAGCATCCAGCCCTTGGGGAGGCCGAAACCCTCCATGCAGACGTATTTATACTCCTTTTTGCCGGATTCCTCACGCGAGATCACGCAGTAGCTCACGCCCTTCATGTCGGCGAGCCGTCCGGCCTCTCGTCTGGCTCTGTCGAGTTCAGTCATTGAAGGACCTCCTTGGCAGAAGCGATTCCGGTCGGGCCTGCCGGACATAGCCTGCCGACCGGGGCTCATATTATTGGTGCGGGCCCGGGAAAATGCCACAGCATGCATGAGCCGGGCTCCGGGTCGTTTTGGCTGGCGAAGTCCGCCGACAGGATCGGTTCAGGCCGGCCGGGCTCCAGCCGTCGGGGATGTCTGCGTTCGCCTCCCGCGGGTACGCACGGCGGAAGCGACGCGCGATGCGAAGGAAACCAGGCCGAAACCTGCGGCGCTGGTCAGGACGATGCACGCCCCGGCTGGAAGATCGAGGCTCCATGAGGCTGCGAGCCCGCCGAGGCCCGCCGCCGCGCTGAGTGCGCAGGCTGCGGGGATCATCACGGGAAGCCTGTATGTCAGGAGCCTTGCAGTGGCTGGAGGGATGGTGAGGAGGGCGATCACCATGACGAGCCCGACGGATCGCATCAGAACCACGACGGAAAGGCCGGTAAGCACGAGGAACGCGGTGTACAAGGCACCGGCGCTCATCCCGCGGGCGGCGGCGTACTCCGGGTCGAAGGAGATCGCGAGTATCCTCCTGTAGAATACGGTCACGAATAGCAGGGCGGCGGCGTCCACGACGACCGTCAGGACCAGGTCGGCTGCCGGCACGGCGAGTACGCTGCCGAAGAGGTATCCCATCAGGTCGCCCCTGTATCCCGGCGCCATAGCGGCGAAGACCAGGCCCATCGACATGCCGATCGACCAGACCGCTGCGATGGCGGCCTCGGAACGGCTCCGCGCCCCTCTGAACAGGAAGCCGAGCAGCAGGGAGGCCAGGATGCTTGCGCCGACAGCCCCTGCAAGGGGGTCGATGCCGGCGAAGAGAGCGAAGCCCAGCCCTCCGAAGACCGCATGTGCTATGCCGCCGGAAAGACCCGACATTCTGTTCACGAAAAGCAGGCTGCCGATTGTCCCGCAGGCGACCGAACCCAGCAGGACGGCCAGAACGGCGTTCTGGAGGAATGCGTACCGGGCGAGGGCCTCAAGCATCGCAGCCCCCGCCGTGGGTTCCGAGCACGCGGTGGGGCGTGCCGTGGGAGATCGGATCGACTGGGCATCCATATGCCTTCCAGAGGGCTTCCGTTCCCAGAGTCTCGGCGTGGCTCACCAGCCTGCCGTTGAGGCAGGCGATCGAACGGACGGACCCGGCCACGGCTCCTACGTCGTGCGTCACCAGGATTATTGTAATAGTTGCGCTCAGCCTTTCGAGAAGCTCGTACAGCCCCCCCTGACCGGCCTGATCCACGCTGGCCGCAGGCTCGTCCAGAAGCAGCAGTTCCGGCGATCCTGCGAGTGCCCTCGCCACGAAGACCTTCTGCCTCTGCCCCCCGGAGAGGCTTCCGGCATGGTTCGACGCGAGAGAGGCGACACCCAGCTCCTCCATGGCGGCCAGGGCGCGCCTTCTTCCGGCGGCGCCGCGGAGGCCAGGAGGAAGCCCCATCATCACCACGTCGAGGGCGGTTACGGGGAAATCGAGATTGAGCCCCGTCCACTGTGGAACATAGCCGATCCGGCTGCGTGCCTTCCCCGGCGGTCCGCCGAAGACCTCCACCGAACCCGACCAAGGCTTCCTCAGGCCCAGGATCACCTTCAGGAGGGTGGTCTTGCCGCCGCCGTTGGGGCCGATGACTGCAACATAGTCGCCTTTCGCCACCTCGAAGTCCACCCGGTCGAGGGCCGGGCGGCCGGGCCCGTACCCGAAACTGACGGCGCGAAGCCTTACGACGGGCTCCTCACTCACTCTTCACCCGCGATCAGCGAGGCGAGCCCCGTCATGCATCCCGGCCAGTCGTGCGAGAGCTGGTCGTGCGGCCTGGGCTCGAAGCCCAGTTCGATCGAGAGGGCTTCGGCGGCCCCGGTGGAGAAACCCGGTGAGACGATGACGATCCGGGAGGAGCCGGCACGCGCCGCTTCGACTATCTCCGACAACTGCACCGGCGTCGGTTCCGCTCCCTCGACTTCGAGCGCCACCTGTACCAGCGAGTATTCCCGGGCGAAGTAGGCATAGGCGGGATGGAGGGCGACGAACGTCGCTCCCTCGCACCCTTCCAGTATGTCCGACACCCTGGCGTCGGTGGAGTCGATAACGGCGAGAGTGCCGGCGAGGCCATCGGCGAATGCAGCCGAGTCGGCGGGCGCCATGCGGCGAAGCTGGCGTTCCGTATTGGCTGCGAGGACCCTCATCATGTCCGGGGAGAGCCAGACGTGGGGATCGCCGTCGGAGGTTCTCACCAGGCCGGAATCAATCCTGGCGACGGCGAGCCCGAGAGCCGAGCCCTCGATTCTGGGGAGCCACTGCTCCTCGAACGGAAGACCGATTGCAAGGTAGAGATCGGCTTCGGAGACTGCCTGCATCGTGGCCGGAGAGGGCTCGAAGCCGTGCGGGTCCGCGCCAGGCGGAACGACTACGACGATGTCGGCCAGGTCTCCCGCTATCCCTTCCACCAGGAAGGCTTCGGGTTCGATGCTGACGGCTACGGTCAGCCGCCCGCGGCCCGGCGCCGAGGTCGAGCAGCCCAGGACGGCCAGCGCGGGGATGACAAAAGCCAGCCTTTTCATTCACGACCCTTTCCCGAACAGTCCCGGCATTTCCCGGAGAAGTGCACCGAGGCGTTCGCAATGCTGAATCCTTCGGCCGATACACGCTCCACCAACCCGGGAGGGAGTTCGAGGTCGAGGTGGATCACCCGTCCGCAGCCCAGACACTCGAAGTGGTTGTGTCCGCAGCGCCCGTGTCTGGCGAGGCAGTATCTCCTGATGCCCGCCGATCCGGGGCATCTCTCGAGAACGCCTTCTGATTCGAGAGCCTCCACGGCCCGGTAGACGCTAGAAAGGCTGCCGAATCCTACGGTTTCCACGAGATCGTCCACGGAGAGAGCGCCATCCGCAGCCAGGAATGCGGACACTACGGCCCTGCGGAGCCTCGTCACGCGGAAACCGTGCATCCGCAGCAGGGCGCCGGAGGGGTCCCGGGCCGGCGGGAGACGCAAATCCTCATCCATAACGCGAATCATTCGCGTCTGCTGTAGGAGTCGTCAATCATGTCGGTCGTACTCACTGAGGCAGCTTCCGGGAGGACGGCGGGATGACTGCCGATGGCGCAGTCGGGCTTCGATTCGACAACCGCCCGGGCGGCAAGGGGTTGACGGCGGCAACGGAGGGCCGGCCCCGGCAGTATCCCGGGGCGGCGGTTCCTTCGGTCAGAGATAGAGGCGCCCGAGCATTTCGGCCAGGCGTTCCGCGTAGTGCCTGTCGGCGGCCCATGTGCCCGAGAGCCTGGAGATGTCGGGGGCCCTGCCCCGGGGGCTCACCAGCCCGAACCGCGGATCGACCAGTTCACCAACGAGAGGCTCCGTAGAGCCGTAGGCCTTGAGGTGCTGGACATGGGCGCGGACTCCGGTGCGCTCGTCCGGGAAGCTCAGCCCGGGATTCCCGGGGCCCGTCGAGCCAAGTCCACAGAAGTTGTTCATGTCCCCGGTCACGAGGCCGCCGAACCTCAGAAAGCCGGTTTCATGGCACATCTGAACGAAGGCGACGTCCGAGTTCACCCCTTCGACGGCGCACTCCTCGATGTAGAGGGTCGCCAGCAGCAGTACCCTTTCGCTGTCGGCGTCCGGATTGTCCTCGAGCAGGAAGCCGGCCAGCCGATCCGCGGTCATGAGTCCCTCACCCATTATCAGCCAGGTTCCGGGCGTCCCGGATGACGAACGGCCGGCTGAGGGGACTTCGTCCCCCCGCCTGACGGGAGGGGTGAGTTCCGGGATCGGACCTTCCCCGGAGACTGCGGAGCAGAGGCTCAGAAGGAGGACCGGGAGAACCGGCATTCTCTTTCCCGAACCATTGCGGCGGCGTTCATTCCAGCCCCCGGGCGACCGCAGGCGGCGCCATGCCTTCCGGCTGGACTATATCCTGGCCAGGGCCTGGTCGAGGTCGGCGATCAGGTCGTCCAGATCCTCTATGCCTACGGAATAGCGCACCAGGTCGTCCGTGATCCCCGCCTTCAGCTTCGCCTCCGCACTCACCTTCGCGTGGGTCATCGAGGCGGGATGCTGGATCAGGGTCTCGACTCCGCCCAGAGAGACGGCGAGGGCGGCAAGCCCGACGCTGTCCATCAGAATCCTGCCCGCCTCCAGGCCGCCCTTCAGGCCGAAGGATATCATGGCGCCGGGCCCCTTCTGCTGCCTGGCGGCCAGCTCGTGCTGCGGGTGGGACTCGAGGCCGGGATACCTCACCCATGCGACCTTTGGGTGACCCTCGAGGTATTCCGCGATCTTCTGCGCGTTCTCCTGCGCCCGCAGGAGCCTTACGGACAGGGTCTTGAGCCCCCTGGTCACGAGGAAGGCCTGGTGCGGGTCCATGCAGGGGCCCATGCTGGTCATCACTCCATACATCAGCGAATGGTCGGCCTCCGTCTTAGCGACGATCACGCCTCCCACCACGTCCGCATGACCGTTGATGAACTTGGTGATGGAGTGGAGCACCACGTCCGCCCCCAGCTCCAGAGGCCTCTGCAGCAGGGGCGAGCAGAAGGTATTGTCCACGACCAGGCGGATGCCGTGCCTGTGCGCGATCTCGGCACATGCGGCTATGTCGGTGATGGATATCGTCGGATTAGCGGGGGTCTCCACGTACAGGAGCTTCGTCTCCGGACGGATGGCGGCCTCGACGAGTTCCAGGCGGCTGGTATCGACGAATGTCGATTCGACCCCGAACCGGGAGAAGTGTTTCTCCAGCACTCCCCTCGAAGCTCCATAAACCGCGTCGGTCGAGACGACATGGCCGCCCCGGCCCAGGAAGGACATGTACACGGTCGTCACGGCAGCCATGCCGCTGGCTACGGCGATGCCGCCGAACCCTCCCTCGAGCGCCGCGACGGCATCCTCCAGCACCCTGACGGTGGGATTGCCGAGCCGGGAGTAGATGTACCCGTCGCTCTCCCCCGCGAAGCAGTCCGCGCCCTCCTGCGCATTCCTGAATGAGAAGGTCGACGTCTGGTAGATCGGCGGGTTCACGGCCATGAGAGGATCCTGCTTCTGCCCTCCGTGGACGAGCAGTGTGTCGAAACGCGATTTCCTGTTCATTGGTGCCCTTCTCTCCGGGGTTCTTGGAAAGGTCCGTCAGGCAGGGGATACCGGTGCCGGCGGCCGCACATCGTCAGCGGACCATAACAGCCGGGCCGCCCGCCCGTCGAGGAAGGCGGGAATCAGGCCTTCAGCCCTTCGGGCGCTTTTGAGGAAGAGCATTCGGACGCCGCTGTCCGCCCGACGGAATGCTACCGGCGTTGAAGACCGCCGCCGGGCCGGGTCACTTACGATGAGCCTGAAATGACTGCGGCTTTCAGGATGCCGGAGGTCCGGAAAGGGTCATGTACGAGGCGGCCGTGAACAGAACATGGCCCACGGCCATGAGAACCCTCACCTTCTTCTCCTTGAGCGCCCCGGAGGCGCAGGCGGCGATGCCGACCGACGAATAGACGAGCATCAGCGGCTCGAACGGTATCCGGTATCTGGGTTCGTAACGTATCAGAAAGGATGTGACAAGGAGCGGGACGAAGAGTGCTGCGAGAGCGGCGCCGGCGTCGGCGTCATGCCTCCAGACGAGATACATCCCGCAGATGATGAAGGGCAGCGCGATGAAGAGAACCGGATCGATCCTACCATTCCTGTCCAGCGGAGAGAACACCCTCAGAACGTCCTGCAGGGATTCGAGCAGCACACGCATAGGATTGTTCAGCGTGTACTCGAGACCCATCCGGAAATACTCGCCGTCGGCCTCGGTTTCCGAAAGGCCGGTGAATCTGTCGATTATCGACTGGTTGTAGAAATAGGCGAAGTAACGGGGACAGATGTTGTACACCGGCGCCATTCTGGAAACGTCTCCGCCTCTTTCAGCCAGGTCCCTCTGCCGGGCGAGGCTGTTGGCTCTCAGGAACTCCTCCGGGGGCGTTCCTATGGACGAGGAGGCAGAAGGGTCTCTATGCCGGAAATCCCAGAAGTTTATTCCTCCTGTTGTCGTAATGCATGGTGAGCCGAACAACTCGTTGTTTCTCATCATCCACGGAGCCACGGGAAGAGCGGACGCGAGCAGAAGGACGGCGGCGGATGCAAGGCGGATACCGAAAGCCTCCCTTCTCCGTACAAGAATGACCGCTGCCGCCATCAGGCTGCATCCAGCCGCATTGGGCCTGCAGAGGGTCGCAGCCCCCAGCAGCAGTCCGGCGCCGGCGTAATACAGAAGTCCCGGGGAAGGCAACCTTCCGGATCCACCCTGAAAGGCCTTGTAAAGAAGCAGCAGGCAGCAGACGAGGAGAAAGGCGAAGAGGGTTTCGGTCATCAGCATGCCGGTCATTTCAAGCGCCGATGGATTGACCGCAACCAGAATTCCGGTGAAATACATCGATCTTCGTCCGGCCATACGGTATGCGAACCACGCCAGACCGGTTGCCGCAAGGGCGTAAAGCACTGCCTGCAGAAGATATACGGCGCGATAGCGTTCACCGACGGCGCGGAATATCACTGAAACGACCGCGGGATACAGAGGAGGCCGGAAGGCGGTCGGATGGCCGGGACTGTTCGAGAAACCGTTTCCTTCCACGAGATTTCTAGCCAGCAGTGCGTAATGGGCGGCGTCCCAGTGCAGGGAAGGATGCTCCGAAAACCGCATGGCCGCAAAAGAAGAAGTGATGGCTGAAAAGAGGAAGATGAGAAACAGCGGCCCAAGCACTTCCCGTTTCATTATCGTACTCCCACAAGCATTCTATCAATAGAAAAGGATTGTGTCCTCCTGCATTCCAGCCGGTCTATGAGTGATTCCCCCTTTAGAAACAGAAATCCTCACTCGATCACAAGAGGATGAGTAAGATGTCCTCCCGACCTCTGCCGACGGAATGCACATTCAGGCAACCGGAGAATCATTCCTGAGATAAGGTCCGGGGCCGCGTCAGTCAATGCGTGGCTCTTCATCGCGATGCACCTCTGGACTTATGTCTCGCGGGCGTTCGTTTCGGATTGAAACAATCATGGTGTCGGATTGCCGAAGTCAAAGCCATTGCAGACGACCCGGGAATGACCCGTTTGGTCCAGATTGTAAAAACGATCTGGATTCCTGCTTGCCGGGACAGGCGACCCTCCCGATAATCGAACCTAAGGCATGATTTGCGAGCGCCGATCAGCATAGTGGGAAGGTCGTGTTCATGAACGATATGCCAGGCATCTCCCCGGTGATGATCCTGGCCGCAGGATTGCTTTTCTTCTTTGGAGCCCTCGCCCACCGTCTCTCGGAGCGGGTCGGCGTACCCGCCCTGCTCCTGTTCCTCGCCATCGGCATGCTGGCGGGATCAGACGGCATCGGCGGCATCTACTTCAACGACCCGGTAGCAGCCAACTCGGTCGGTGTCTTCGCCCTCGCCTTCATCCTGTTCTCCGGCGGCCTCGACACGGACTGGGAAAGCGTACGCCCGGTACTGGGGCGAAGCATTATCCTCGCCACCTTCGGGGTGGCCATCACCGCCCTTCTGGTGGGACTCTTCTGCCGATTCGTCCTGGGTTTCCCACTTTTGGAAGGACTCCTGCTGGGTTCTATCGTATCCTCGACGGACGCAGCCGCCGTCTTCGCGATAATGCGATCGCGCCGTGTGAAGCTGAAGGGGCTTCTGAAGCCTCTGCTCGAACTGGAATCGGGCAGCAACGATCCGATGGCCGTGTTCCTGACGGTCACAGTTCTCGGTTTCGCCTCCGGGACAGTGGCGTCCTGGACCGCCTCCCTGGTCTCGCTCGCGGTGAACATGACGGTCGGGGTGTTAATCGGAGCGGCTCTCGGGTTCCTCGCTTCGAGCGCCTTCAACCGCATGCATCTGGCCTACGAGGGGCTCTACCCGGTTCTGAGCATGAGCGTCGTCCTGGTCACCTACGGCCTGTGCACCAGTATCGGGGGGAACGGCTTCATGGCGGTGTATGTCTGTGGCATCGTCATGGGCAACAGGGATTTCCTGCATAAGCGCGGGCTGACCCGCTTCCACGACGGCGTGGGATGGCTGATGCAGATCGTGCTGTTCGTAGTGCTGGGCCTGCTGGTGTTCCCGTCGCGGATACCCCAGGTCGCCGGCACGGCGCTTCTGGTATCGGCCTTCCTGATGTTCGTGGCCAGACCGGTCGCAGTGTACCTTGGCCTCATCGGCAGTTCCTTCACGATGCAGGAGAAGACGCTGGTGGCCTGGACGGGCCTTCGTGGGGCCGTACCCGTGGTGCTGGCGACCTTCCCCTACATGGCGGGCTACGAGAACTCCAACAGGATCTTCGACATGGTGTTCTTCGTGGTCGTCCTGTCGGCGCTGCTCCAGGGCAGGACCCTGATGCCGGTAGCGAGATGGCTCGGAGTGGACGCGCCGCTCTCCGACCGCCCGAAATATCCGATCGAGTTCGAAAGGACTGCGGAGATGGACGGCGAGACGCTCGAGATAGACATCCCCCCGGACTCCACGGTTGCAGGGAAACCCGTCGCCGGCATCGGGCTTCCCGAAGGGGTTCTGATACTGCTCATCCGCAGGGGGAACGAGTTCCTGGTGCCGAATGGACGAACCATCCTCCAGCAATACGACACACTTATGCTCATGGCGGACAGAAAGGCCCTCGAAGAGGCCAGAGAGGTCATCCTCGAAGAGGAGTCGTCGCCGCTGGAAAAGTCAACGGTTCAGCCCTCTCACGACCGGTAAGCCTCCAGGGTTCCAGTGGCCGCGGGATCGACAAGTGCGCTCGAGTCGCAGGCGGGCCGGTTCGTTTCCGATGACTCGGAAATGACCGGTTTAGGTCCAGATAGTAAAAACGATCTGGTTCCTGGTTCGTCGATGACTCTGGACCCCGTCTTTCGATTATATATGTTGTACCCATGAGAGGGTGACATTATGAACCTGGACGAATGCAAACAAAGGCTCTCCAGCCTGGGTTCCCTCGCCAGCGAAGCCACTTCGTACATCGAACTGCTGAAGAAGAGTGACCTTCCGGCCGCTGATCCGTCTGCCTCGCCGGGCATCGCGCGCCGGAAGTGGACGCGATGATCACGCCGCTGCGGCCCGGAGCTTCCGTTCTCGTGACAACCCACGACAGGTTCGCCGGGCATATGAAGCAGCTCTTCGACCTGTCGTGGGAGTTGTAGGAACCAATGGACGAATTTGCAATGACTCTAGGGAGGGTTCAAAGATGAAGACATCTCTCTTCCTTCTGTTCTCCTGCCTGGCATCCGCTCTTGCGCAGACATCGGTAGTGTTCGATCCCCCGGAACCGTCCACCTTCCTGCAGAACACGAGCTTCGCCATGTCCGATGGAATCGGATTCGTCACAAGCAACAACGCCAACGCCCTCTGGTCGTTCGACCTGTCAACGGGGCAGATTCTCGATCCCGACGGCATGGCGCTGACCGGTATATCCTCGGATGTGTTCCTGTTCGCGAATGCAAGAGCCGCCATCCCGGGTAACTTTCCCTCCTCAGGATCCAACTGGGGAATCTGGGTTGCGGATGTTTCCACCCCTTCCGATCTGCAGGCCGTCGGATTGATATCCCTGCCGTCCACCAGTTGTATCTCAGGTCAAAACGTAGTCGTGGGCGCCGACGGGGTGACGGGATACATCTCCTCGTTCACTGACGACAAGCTCTACTCCTTCAGCACGCAAACCCCCGGGCTGGTCGACCCTGACGGCGTAAGCCTGCCGGGCAACCCCATGAACATCGCGATCGCCGGCGATAGGATTGTCGTGCTCGATTCGACGACTCCGGCAATCATCGTCGTGGACGCTTCGAATCCTGGTGCCCTTGCGGTGGAGGGCAGCATTCCGCTGCCATCCAGCGCGTCCTTCTTGTCCAGCAACAACGTCCTGATATCCAGCGACGGACGGACGGGTTTCGTTGCATCCAACGAGAGGGTACTATTCTCGTTCGACATCTCGGGCATGACCATGCTGGATCCTGACGGCCAGTCCTTCGGTACTACTCTGTACGGAGGCAACATCGCCCTGAAGGGGACGACGGTTGCCTGCGTCTATTCGAGAGGGCTGAGCTTCATAGATGTCTCCAACCCTTCTCAGATGTCTCCGCTTTCCGAGGCTGATTTCGGAGAGGTTGTCGCACCTCAGGGATCCGCCACCGTCGCCTTCAACACCGATGGCACCCGGGCGGCGATACCTGTGATATATCCCGGCAACTACATCTACTCCTTCGATGTGGCCTCCGGGCAGCAGTACATTCCGAGGTATCAGGTCGACGCCCAGCCGAACTATCTCATCGTCTTCGGTGACGATGACGTAATAGGCACGGTCTGCAGCTCCGAATCCTCCGTATGGATGATCTCCGGAATGCTCGGAACTCCCGAGGGGATCGAAGACGGCACTGGAAACATGATGGAGCTTGCTGCTTCACCTAATCCCATGGTTTCGTCCACTCTCATAGTGTACTCGCCTGCCGCCGGGCGGCAGCCGTCGTCCTTGAACCTGTCTGTGTTCGACGTGTCCGGGCGGCTTGTCAGTACCCTGTTCGACGGTTCGGAGCCCACGGAACAACGGAGCTTCTCATGGAACGGCTGCGACGAAAGGGGAGTTCCGGTGCCCGGCGGGATCTATGTCGTAAGAGCCTCTTCGCCCTGCGGATCCGCGACGCTGAGGCTGGCCGTCTTGAGATAGACCGGTCTGTCGCCTGTCCGTCCCGCGACTGCCCTGTGGAGGAGGCTGAGGGCTGCAATCCGGAAGATGTCTCCGGCCTGGGTCGCACCAAAGAAGGGCAGGGCTGCTGCGACAGCTCCACCCCTTTTCGCACGAAGGCGATATCCGGGGAGCGCCTGGATCGGGACTGCCATGATCATCGGCAGCATCGCTCATCAGCTTTGCTGAGTGAATCGACGTCCACGCATCCCGATTCCGAATCTGAAACCCCGGTGGCGCAGGCCCGGCAGACACAGGCCTTGCCGCTCTTTTCCGGAGGAATCCTGTCGAGCACCTCATGGGGAATCGTCACATATCTGCACCAGCAGTCGGATTTCCCGGCAGCCATCCCGCAGTCGTTCGGCCTGCCGCAGAGCGGGCAGATCGATGGATCCACCGCCTTCTCCCCGTCCCCGGCGCCCGTCAGCACTCGATCCCCTTGCGGGCCTGCACTCCGTTGTCATAGTAGTGCCTTACGGCGACCATCTCGGTGACGAGATCGGCTTCTTCAATCAGCTCCGCAGGCGCGCCGCGCCCCGTGCAGATCAATTCGATCCCCGCCGGCCGCGCCCGCACAAGGTCGATCACATCCGCGGTCTTCAGCAGCCCCAGTGAGATCGCCACGTTGATCTCGTCGAGTATCAGCACGTCGAGATCGGTATTCATCAACCCGCGGGCGAAGGCGAGCCCTCCGGATGCAACCTTCCTGTCCTCCTCGGAAGGCTCTCCGAAGATGAAGCAACCGCGTCCGAACTGGTCGACGGGAACCCCGAGCTTTCTCAGGGTCGTCAGCTCGCTGTATTCCATGCTCTTGATGAACTGGACGACATGGACCTTCAAACCCGCTCCCAAAGCCCTGACGACGAGGCCCAGCGCGGCCGTGGTCTTTCCCTTGCCGTCCCCGGTATAGACCTGAAGGTATCCCTTCTCCATTTTCCCCCTGCCGTTGTGATTCCCCGGCGCGTTCAGCGCGGCGTCGTCATCTGGAATGAACCTTACAAAACCGCCGTCCGGGCGATCACCTTCCCATCGATGCCCGATGGCTCGAACACGACGATCCGCATGCCCGGGGACATGCCGCGACCCTCCGCTCCGACGGTGCTCGATCCTGCGTGTATGCGCGTTTCGACCTCGAGTCTCCCGTCGAGGCCGTAGACCCGGATCGTACCCTCGCAGGGCACTTCGAGTTCGATGTGATGCATCGAAGGATTGACGCAAAGGATCTCCGGCAGCTCCGGTGAAGAACCTTCGATCCCCATCTCTTCGGAATTCACCGCCACTACGGCGTCGAGGTCGAACAGGCCGCCGTCCGCGACTTCGCCGCTGCAGTCCGTGAGCCTCACGAATGTGATCCAGTCCAGCCCAAGGTCATGGAGGTCGAACTGATCCCCTCCCGACACCTCCGGATTGGTCGGATCCCCTCCGGTGGTCGGCCATACGCCGGCAAGCCCCTCCAGTGTGACTGCGTCCCATGGGAAGCGGAACCATGTTTCGCCGTCCTGGCTGACATCGACGAATGCGGTCTCCCGGAAGTAGGACGAGCCGGACTGCATCACGTTCTCGAAAACGGTGAAATCGACCCCTTCGCCGTCGACGACGCGGTTGTCGGTGAACTGCAGGACGACCCAGCCTGCGTCGCCCAGCGTGAGGAGTTCGGACGGGGATGATGACGGAAGGGTTGGAGTGGCGCCGGGATCGGGAGGCCCGAGGATGTTGTCGGGATAGTAGGC
>MTKZ01001049.1_pt1 | contig 28016 bp, 20 predicted proteins | sample 1042781 | NCBI WGS metagenome assembly MTKZ01 (sample SAMN06212207, study PRJNA360539) | anaerobic digester metagenome | biome: Wastewater treatment plant; material: sludge; isolation source: anaerobic digester fed with sludge from wastewater treatment plant | place: Denmark: WWTP Viborg ... | reverse complement strand
GCCGTCGAAAACCACCGTGATCTGATGATTTTTTCCCTTTTCGTATTCGACAAGTTTGTTGATCAGCGCCTGGCGTCCCGCCTCCAGACTTTTACGTTCGTAACGCCGGAGGTTATCGGATTGCCGGATCAAATTGTAACCGTCTATTATGATCAGCATGCCTATCCTTACTGCCATTCCTTTGAAGGCAGGCCATGGTACCCCTATAGTGCCCTTTAGGGTATTCAGGGTAAATCCAGGAAAAATAAAATGGATACCGGCCTTTGCCGGTATGACCGGCTTAATGAATGGTGATGGTATAATTACATATCCACGCCGCTTGTTCAATGAAATTCTGCCTTTTGCGTCAAGCGTTTTCTCTTGACTTTGCGCTGGATAGTTTGTTAGCTTTTGCAACGACAGAGCTTATTGAAAAAACAGGATAAGCTGTTTTATCCGTTTCAAATAACATTATATTATGAGAGAGGAAGTCAAAATGGAAATCAAAAAAGTTTGTGTATTGGGCGCCGGTTTAATGGGCAGCGGAATTGCGCAGGTTTGCGCGCAGGCAGGATACGAAGTCACCATGCGCGATATCGAGCAGCGCTTTATCGACGGCGGAATGAACTCGATTAAGAAAAATCTCAGCCGCGACGCGGAAAAAGGGAAAATTACCAAGGAACAGATGGATGCGATTTTGGGCCGCATTAAACCGACATTGGATTTGAAGGAAGCGGCAACCGGAGCGGATGTCGTGGTCGAAGTGGTTATCGAACTCATGGCGATTAAGAAAAAGGTTTACGAAGAACTCGAAGCAATCGTTCCGCCGCATTGCCTGTTTTTCACCAACACGTCGGGACTCAGCATCACGGAAATGGCGTCCGTCACCAAGCGCCCGGATAAAATGATCGGCACGCATTTCTTCAACCCCGTTCCGGTTATGAAACTTCTGGAAATCATCTGCTGTTACCAGACATCTGCCGAGACGCTGGAAATAGCCAAAGCCTGGGGCAAAAAAATCGGCAAGGACGTCATTGTCGTTAAGGAAGCTCCGGCATTTGTCGTTAACCGCATCCTCTGCCTGATGCTCAACGAAGCTTTTTACGTACTGGATGAAGGACTCGCCTCTGCGGAAGATATCGACAAGGGCATGATGTTGGGCTGCAATCATCCCATCGGGCCGCTGGCGCTGGCTGATCTGGTCGGTCTGGATACGCTGCTGCATATCATGGAAGATCTGTACAAAGAGCTGGGCGACAAGTACCGCCCCGCGCTGATGCTGAGAAAACTGGTCCGCGCCGGCCGTTTCGGACGCAAGACCGGCAAGGGCGTGTACGATTACACGAAAAAATAAGGACCGGAGAATTACGGCTTTAATGTGCAACGTAATTTGCAGAGATTGAATTTGAAAAATTTATTTTGGAGAAGAATATGAAAACCAAGATCACAGAACTTTTCGGCATTAAACATCCCATTCTTCTGTCCGGTATGAGCTGGATCAGTGTTCCGAAAATGGTCGCGGCGGTTTCCAATGCCGGAGGACTGGGTATGCTGGCGACAGGTCCGCTCAATGCCGAGCAGACGCGTGCGGCGATAAAAGAAATCCGTTCTCTCACGGATAAACCGTTCGGCGCCAACGCCACGCTTCTTTTCCCGGGTGCGGCCGAAAACGCCAAGGTGCTCCTGGACGAAAAGGTGCCGGTTATTAATTTCTCATTGGGCAAGGGCGACTGGATTGTCAAAGCATCTCACGCCTACGGCGGCAAGGTCATCGCCACGGTGGTCAATGCGCGCCACGCTCAGCGGGCTGAAGATTACGGCTGCGACGGTGTTATCGCCACCGGTCACGAAGCGGCGGCGCACGGCGAACACGTTACCTCGCTGGTGCTGGTTCCCTCGCTGGTGGATGCGGTCAAAATTCCCGTTATTGCCACCGGCGGTTTCGGCGACGGCAGAGGCTTGGCGGCGGCGCTGGCGATGGGCGCGGAAGGCATTGCCATGGGTACACGTTTCATGACCACCAAGGAAAGCCCGCTGCATGATGTTTATAAAAGACTGTCCCTGGAAAAAGGCGTCGAAGATACGCTTTATTCGGATCGGTTTGACGGACTGCTTTGCCGCATCATGAAGACCGATGCCGCGGAAAGAGCCGTCAGGAAAGGTTTGAATCTGCCGGCGGCTTTCTTCAACGCGCAGGATATCGCCAAACAGTTAAAGTTGCCTTTCTTCAAATTGTTTATAGGGGTGATGATGTCGGGTTGGAAAACCGCCAAGCAACTGGCGTTCATGGCCAACGGTTTCCACGCAATCCGGGTCGCCACCGAAGACGGGGATACGAAGGAAGGCGTTCTTCCCGTGGGTCAGGTGATGGGCTTGCTGCACGATGAGCCGACCGTGGCCGAACTGATGGAAAGAATGGCGGTGGAGGCAGAAAAGCAGCAGCAGAAACTTAATGCTCATTTCGCGTAGCAATGGTTTCCCCCGCTGTTTGTCATGGTCTCCGGCTTGACCGTTTCATGCAGGTATATGTGTGGCGCGTTCGGCAGAACGCGCCCCTTTGTCTCAGATGTTGTTTCGAACCGCTGAAAGCGAGTAAGGAATCTCAGGTTTCTCTCGTCGCTTTGCTCCTCGACATGACGCAAAACCGCGTTATGCGAATTTCTCATAACCGGAGAATTGGTTGGGCAGGGAATGTATCAGGGCAAAAAAGTCGTGGTGGTGATGCCGGCTTATAATGCCGAAAAAACCATTATCAAAACATACAATGAAGTCATGGCGCAGGGTGTCGTCGACAAGGTGATCCTGGTTGACGACGCCAGCCCGGACAATACCGTAAAAGTAGCCGAGAGGCTTCCGGCAACGAAAGTTTTCGTTCATGAGCGCAATCTGGGCTATGGCGGCAATCAAAAGACCTGCTACCGTCTCGCTCTTGAAGACGGCGCCGATATCATCATCATGGTACATCCCGATTATCAGTACACGCCCAGGCTGATTCCGGCGATGACGTCCATGATCGGCAACGGTCTTTATCATTGCGTGCTGGGTTCACGCATCCTGGGCGGTTACGCTCTCAAAGGCGGCATGCCGTACTGGAAATACATCGCCAACCGTTTTTTAACCTTCACAGAAAACATTTTAATTGGCGCAAAGCTTTCCGAATACCACACCGGTTACCGCGCTTTTTCCCGCGATCTTCTGTTGAAGCTTCCTCTTGATAAAAATTCCGATGATTTCGTGTTTGATAATCAGATGCTGGCGCAGATCGTCTGGTTCGGTTATACCGTTGCGGAAGTGAGTTGTCCGACCAGCTATTTTGCCGAGGCCTCATCCATTAATTTCAGCCGAAGCGTCAAGTACGGCTTCGGGTGCCTGAGCACAGCGTTTGCTTTTCGTCTGGCAAAGATGAAGTTGGCGAAGTCCCCTTTATTTCCGTAATGGTGAATGGTAAAATGTGAAACGTGAAGGAATAATCTTTTCACTATTCACCCTTCGCTTTTCACGTTTTTTAGTGGCTGTTGGCGATGGTTTTCAATGCGGCGATGTTTTTCTCATAATCTCCGCTTCCAAAGACAGCGTTGCCGGCGACGATGACGTCGGTTCCAGCTTGAGCGATATCGCCGATATTTTTCAGGTTTACACCCCCGTCAACTTCCAGCAGCGGCTGATGCGGCAGTTCATCCAGCATTTTTCTTGCACGGGCGATTTTAGCCAGAGAGGTTCCGATAAATTGCTGGCCGCCGAATCCGGGGTTAACCGTCATGATCAACAGAAGATCAATATAGTGAACGATTTCTGAAACCTGATCCAGCGGCGTTGCGGGATTCAGAGAAACACCGGCCCGTGCGCCGTAGCTTTTAATCAGGTCGATGGTCCGATGCAGATGGCCGGCCGCTTCCACATGAACGGTAATAATATCGGCGCCCGCCTTGAAAAAGGATTCGATGTATCGATCAGGGTCCGCAATCATCAAATGGACGTCGAAGGGCAGTTTGGTGACTTTTCTCAGATTGGAGATAATGGATGGTCCCATGGTAATGTTGGGCACAAAATTGCCGTCCATCACATCCACGTGGATCCAGTCGGCTCCGGCTTTTTCCACGGCGATGATTTCCTCGCCCAGTTTGCTGCCGTCCGCGGAAAGAATTGAAGGGGCAATTAATTTCATTTTTTCTCTCCCCGAGAATTAATATACGCTAAATTATAATAAAGAGAAAAGTTTGTCAATGAATGCATTTTTTATGCTTTGAAGGGCGGATAGTGCTTGACACCCGTGCGGAAAAATCTAAAAATGCATTCATGTACATTCTTTATAATATTATTTTGTTTGTTGCGGCTTTGATTGCCGCTCCTTATTTTCTGTTGAAGATTATTTTTACAGGCAAGTACCGCAACAGCTTTATTCAGAAACTCGGGGGAAAGCAAAAGGCCATCCTGGGCAGACTGAAAAACAAGCCGCGGGTCTGGATTCACGCGGTTTCCGTTGGCGAGGTGACGGCCGCTGCGCCGATTGTGGCATCTTTGAAAAAGAAAAGACCGGACGTGGATGTCATATTTTCGACGTCCACGGAAACAGGTCAGGACATGGCCAGAAAGTTCATCAAAGACGCTTCGGCGTTGATTTATTTTCCTCTGGATTTTCCTCCGGTGGTCGGCAAAATGATTAAATCGGCGGCGCCCGACGTTTTCGTCCTGGTGGAAACGGAGCTCTGGCCCAATTTTTTGCGAGGCTGCGATCGTCGCGGAATCAGCGCGCTGATGGTCAACGGCCGCATATCGCCGCGGTCATACCGACGGTACCGCCTCACCCGCTTTTTATGGAAAGGCGTTTTGAAGGATCTTGATTTTGCGGGGATGATTTCCAGCGTCGATGCGACAAGATTGGAGAGCATCGGAATGGATCCGGCGAAAATAACGGTGCTGGGCAATGCCAAATACGACAGCCTGGCCTCCATGGTCTCGCCCGTGTTACAGGAAGAAATGGCCCGTCGCTTAAACGTCACCGCGCAGGAGAAATTTTTTGTCGCGGGCAGCACGCATCCGGGCGAGGAAAAAATCATCATTCATGTCTACCGTGAGCTTTTGAAAACGCATCCCGACCTGAAATTGATTCTGGTTCCGCGGCACATCGAAAGGACCGGCGAGGTTTGCGACCTGTTGCAACAGGCAGGTTTGAACGATGTGATCATGCTTTCCCGAATCAACGGCGGTCAACAAAGGCAGGGCGAGAAAGTGATTGTGGTGGATGTGATCGGCGAGCTGTTCAAAATTTATTCGCTGGCCTCCGTTGTTTATTGCGGCGGATCGCTGGTGCCGAAAGGCGGCCAGAATATTCTGGAAGCGGCAGCCTGGGGCAAGGTGATTTTTTACGGCCCGTCGATGGAGGATTTCAGTGCAGAAAAAGATTTGCTGGAAGAGGCCGGTTGCGGTATGACCATCAGAAGCGAAGAAGAATTATTGAACGGGATACGGAGGCTGCTGGCCGATCCCGAAGAAATGAAGAGCCGCGGCGAAAAGGGCAGGAGCGTTGTTCTGGATAACATCGGAGCTTCTGCCAGATACGCTGATCTGATCAGCCGGTATGTTGAGGCGGATGTTTAATGTTCAGGAGGAATGTATGCTGAAAAAATACGAAGTCATGAGTGAACAGGTGAATCTGACCAGGACCCTGATGGCGAAGTCGGTTGTGGACAGATATCTTAATCGAACCAATCTGACACATTATTCGGAGCTCTCCCGTCTCATCGGCTGCGAGGCATTTATTAAACACGAAAATCACAATCCGACAGGCTCTTTCAAAATCAGGGGGGCGCTCAATTTTTTCCATCACATGTCGCGCGAGGAACTCGAGACGGGTATTCTGGTGGCGACCCGGGGCAATCACGGACTGGCCATGGCCTGGGCGGGACAATGGTTCAACGTGCCCTGCACGGTCGTGGTTCCGGAGGGCAACAATCCGGAAATGAACACGACCATTGAAAGTTACGGCGCAGAGGTGATTGTTCACGGCGGCGATTTTTATGATGCCCAGTCCTACTGCGAGGAACTGGTGGACACGGCCGGGTATTACTATGTTCAACAGGGCAATGAACCGGAAATCTTAAACGGCTTGGCGACGATGGGCCTGGAAATCCTGGAGGATCTGCCCGACGTGGATACGATCGTCTGTCCGATCGGCGGCGGCGCCGGATGCGCTTCCATTCTGAAAACAGTGCGCGCGTTCCGGTCCGATATTGAAATCATCGGCGTGGAGCCGCAAAATGTTCCATCCTTTTACAAGTCCTGGAAAAGCGGTGAAATTGTAACTCTGGATGAAGCGCACACCGTTGCAGACGGTCTTGCCGCAAGAACCGTATTCCATCTCCCGTATGTGATTATGCGAGATGCGATCAACGATGTGGTGCTGTTGAGCGAAGAGGAGATTCTCGAAGGCGTGAGAATGGCGTTGACCACCACGCACAATCTGGCCGAATGCGCGGGCGCGGTTGCGCTGATGGCTGCTTATAAAATCAAAGATCGCCTGGCCGGCAAAAAAGTGGCGATGATCATGTCCGGCGGGAATATGAATATGGAAATTTTGAAACAGGCGCTTCAAGGCTGATGCACCTCTGGAACGGCCAATTCGAGGTATTCGAATTGGCTTGACTTGGCGAGTCATTGCCCGTATNNCTTTTACGACAACAGAGTTTTTGCGATCGTCTTTCTATTGAAACTTCGTTTTAAACGTTTACCAGACAACCCCAACCCATAACGTACCGGATTTGTATCAGTTCAGGATTTAAACCGAAAGGGAGGAATAGGTTTATGGCGATCTTTGAATATGGCGAATACAGTAATGTGTATGAACCACCGGATAACCTGGTGGACTTTTTTGAGTCCAGTGCGGCGAAATACACGAATAATCCGCTCATCGGAGAAAAAGACAGTGCCGGAGTTTATCAATGGGTCACCTACGGTGATATTGCCCGGAGGGTGGATGATTTAAGGGCCGGGTTGGCGTCCATCGGCGTGGGTGCCAAAGACACGGTCGGTATCATTGCCAACAATCGCAAGGAATGGTTAATCGGAGAAATCGCAACGCAGGGGCTGGGTGCCGCTTATGTGCCGATGTATGAAAAAGAACTCGTCTCGATGTGGAAATATATTGTGAAAGATGCCGAAATCAAGGTGCTCCTGGTGTCGAGGTCTGAGATTCTGGACAAAGTCAAAGATTTTCCTGCGGAAATCCCCTCGTTGAAGGACATCTATCTGATTGAAGGCGAAGGAGAAAAAACTATGGCCGCCCTGGAGAGGAAAGGCGCGGCAAATCCGGTACCGTCACGCAAACCGAAGTACTCCGATGTCGCCGTGCTGATTTACACCTCCGGCACCACCGGAGAGCCGAAAGGCGTTCTGCTGTCTCACGGCAACCTGGCGGAAAACGTCAAGGCCGGCCTGGCCTGGTTTCCCAATCTGACGCAACAGAGCCGTTGCATTTCCATGCTGCCGTGGGCGCACTCGTTCGGCATCACGGCCGATCTGCATGCGTTTATTCTCCAGGGCGCATCCATCGGCATCATGGGATCGGTGGAAACGCTGATTGACGATCTGCCCAAAATTCAGCCCACGTTCATGATCACCGTGCCCCGCATTTTCAACAGAGTCTATAACGGTGTCTGGGCTAAAATGCGGGAGGAAGGCGGCTTGAAACTGAAACTGTTCGAAGCGGCCCTGGAGGCGGCCAAAAGGAAAAGAGAGACCGGGGAGACCGGTTGGAAATATAAAATTCTGGATAAAATAGTTTTGAAAAAAATCCGGGAGCGTTTCGGAGGCCGCCTGGAAAACGCAGTGACCGGCAGTGCGCCGATGAATGTCGATATCGCCAAATTCTTTATTGATGTCGGGATTCCGACATATGACGCCTACGGATTAAGCGAAACATCGCCGGCCATCACGATCAATTCTCCTCTGATGGGCAATCGTTTGGGATCGGTCGGCAAACCCATCAACAAAACAAAAGTCGTGATTGACCGTTCGCGTACCGGAGAGGACGGCGACGACGGGGAAATCATCTGCTTTGGTCCGCAGTGCATGATCGGTTACCACAAAAAACCGGAACAGACCCGAGAGGTCATCGTCGAACGTGACGGCATGCGTGGCGTGCGCACCGGTGACCGGGGACGACTCGATGATGACGGCTTTCTGTACATTACCGGACGATTCAAGGAAGAATACAAACTGTCCAACGGCAAGTATATTCACCCGGACACCATCGAGCGGGAAATGAAAATACTGCCCTGGGTTCTCAATGCGGTTGTCACCGGCGCCGGACATGAGTTCAATGTGGGACTGATCGTGCCGGACATGGCGGTGCTGAAACGGGTGGCGGAAGAAATGGATTTATCGGTTGATCCGCAGGCCATTTTTGACCCGTCAAGTCCCGAAGGCCGGAAACTCGCGGATCTGCTGACCATTGAAGTACAAAATCATCTCAAGAAAATCATCGGCTCTTACGAGGTTCCGCGCAAGTTTGCCTTTATCAAAGAAGATTTCACACTGGATAACGGAATGCTCACCCAGACCATGAAACTCAAGCGAAAAGTGGTTATGGATAAGTACGGTGAAATGCTGGAAAGTCTTTACAGGGAATAATAAAAATGACGGCGGGAGACATGTTGCTCCCGCCGTCATTTTCGGTTGCGTCGGGCAACCGTCCGGTTACTCGCCTTTTTTATAATAACCGTCCCATTTCATGTCGATCTGGCGCTGAATTTCATTGATCTGCTCGTCGGTAAGAATCCGGAAGCGCGACTGCGCCCGGAAATATTCGCGCACGGGGGTCAGTTTGCGTTTTTCGATCAGCTTTTCGGATGCGGCGGTTAATCGGAATTCGCCGTTGACGATCTCGTAGAGATCATAATAGCCGGTTTCCACAGCCAGACGGCCGATCTTGATACCGTAACGCGGATCATAGCCCCAGCCGGGCGGGCAGGGGATATGAATGTGAAAATATTTGGTGCCCGGCAGATGAAGGCAGCTTTTGATCTTGTCGTAGAGATCCAGGGGATAAGCGGCCGAACAGGCGGCCACGTAGCTGAGTTTATGTGCGGCCATGATCGCCGGAACATCTTTTTTCTGTTGCAGCTTGCCCTTGAACGGCGTGTTGGCGGTGACCGCGCCGATCGGTGTTGTGCCCGAGCGCTGCACGCCGGTGTTCATGTAGCCTTCATTATCGTAGCAGAAATAAATAAAATTATCGCCGCGCTCCGCGGCGCCGGATAAGGCCTGCAGGCCGATGTCGCTGGTCCCGCCGTCGCCCGCCCATCCGGCAACGGTGGTATGGTCGTTCCCTTTGGTTTTCAGCGTTGCCAGGATACCGGTGGCCGCTGCCGCCGTCGAAGCAAACGTTACATTCAGGCAGGGCAGTTTTGTGGACGCCACGGGGAAAAGCCCCTGCAAAACGGTCAGGCAACTGGGCGGTACAACCAGAATCGTATCCTTCCCGAGGGCCTTGAGTCCGACCCGGTAGGCAATGGAAAGTCCGCAACCCGTGCAGGCGCGTGTGCCCGGATGAACAAATTCCTGAGTCGGTAAATTTAAAATGTTTGTCTTCGCCTGCATTTGCCTCTCCTGACCTCCATCACCGGGATGCGTTTGTTATTGCGGATGTGCTAAATCTTCAGACCAATCCACGCCGGTTCCCGGGAAATCCTGCCCTGTGTTGCCGCTCTGAGATTTTGTGTCAAATCATCGGTATGAATTTCGCGGCCGCCGATGCCGGCAATCAAATTCTGCACGGCCGGCAGGGAACCGGTTCCCGCCAGATGTTCATAAAGCGCCGATTTCAGATCCGACGCCAGCGCGCCCTCGTAGCCGTAGCTGAGCGCCTTTTCAAAAACGATGATTCCCTTCTTCCCTTTTAATGCGCCGGCAATAACGGCATCGGGAAAAGGACGGTAATAACGAACGCCCATCACGCCGACTTTTATGCCCTCTTTTCTCAATGTGTCCACGCAGACGCGCAATTGATAGGTGATGGATCCCAGGCCGACGGCGACATAATCGGCATCGTCGCAGCGGTAGGGTTCTATATACGGATTCCCGCCCCGCCCGAATATTTCGGCAAATCGCTTTTCTGCATCGGCTGCGATTTGCAGCGTTGTTCTCAATTCCTCCTGCAGCAGATACCGGATTTCCATATAACCGTGAGCCAACTGGCCTTTGGTGTCGATCCGGACATCCGGCAGGGTGACGGTGTTCAGGTTGGCCGGTTCGTCGGGATTTAAGGCGTAGTCCGGTTGAAACGGCGGCAGGAAGGCATCGACCTTTTCCTGATCGGGCAGATCAAACGGCATGTAGGTATGGGATAAAATATATCCGTCGTAGCAGACCATGATCGGAATGCTTATTTTTTCCGCCAGCCAGTAGGCTTTGATCACCGTGTCGATAATCTGCTGATGATCGCAGCAGTAGATCTGAATCCAGCCGGTGTCGCGCTGAGAGATGGAATCCTGCTGGTCGTTCCAGACATTCCAGGGGGCGCCTACCGCGCGGTTGACCACACACATCACGATGGGCAGTCGCGCGCCGGAGGCCCACTGAATCTGTTCGTGCATGTACAAAAGACCGTTGGCGCTGGTGGCGGTAAAAACGCGCGCGCCGGCGGATGATGCTGCGATGCACACCGCCAGCGCGGAATGTTCGCTTTCCACCGGAATATATTCAGCCTTCATTTCTCCCAGTTCCACATATTCGGAGAGCTTTTCCGTCAGCGGCGTCTGCGGTGTGATGGGATAAGCTGCGATGACACCGGCACGGCAGAGTTTGACGCCGAGAGCCGCCGCGGTATTTCCGTTTTCGATCATGTACATGGCGGCTACTCCTTGTCCTTTTTTTGTTCTGAGAAATGTGCTTCGTCCACCATCGTGATGGCTTTGGTCGGACATTCTTCGGCGCAGATGCCGCAGCCCTTGCAGTATTCCAGATTGAACTGCGGCGGTATCGTCCGCGAAATAACGATTTCCGGGCAGTAAAGCCAGCAGATAAAACAGGCTTCCTTGTTGCGCTTGCAGGGGATGCAGAGACTTTGGTCCAGCACGGGACGTTCCACCCGCCAGGAGCCGGTTCTGCCGCCGTCGCCGGGACCGTGTTCGCTGTGCGATGTTTTTCTTCTGTAATTTCTGGTGCCCATGATCAGCCTCCCGTCACCGTTCGCTCGTAGGCGATTTTCGCCGCCAGCGAATTTTTCTGGGGTTTGCGTGTGCGGAATTCCTCCTCAATGCCCTGGATCAATATGTCCATGCCCAGCAGGGTCGTGGCCTTTTCCAGCGATCCGATGATACCGGTGTTGATCATGCCGTGAGACAGTCCCGCTTCCACGGAAATGGCTGTGACATCCGCGGTGGCCAGACGAAAATTTTTAAAATCATAAGTGTCGTGCGCCATCGGCGTGTTTAAAACAATAATGCCTCCTGCTTTCAGGCCGTGCGTGACATCCGCCTCGGCTAAAAGCAGATGATCGAGGACGACGACAATGTCCGGCGTTTCGATGGGAGACAAATCGTAGATTTTTTCCCTGGATATTTTCAGCGATGTCATCACCGGCGCTCCCCGGCGCTCCGTACCGAATGTCGGCGCCATGACGACGCCCTCATAGCCGGAGACAAATGCCGCTCCTGCGACGACCTTCGCCGCTGTGATGGCGCCCTGTCCGCCGCGTCCGTGCCAGCGGATTTCAATAAAATCCCTGTTCATGCGATATTCCTTACGTTCCGGGGTTGCCTTTCAGCGATTGAGCTTGGAGGACAAGCTTTTCTGGCATTATGGGGGAGGCTGCAAACAGGCTCCGGCCGTCTTTGCCATGCCGGACATTTCATATATACAAAATACTCAAAAAAACGCAAAAGTCAAAAAATCATTTGCACGGGATTCCAATAACACAAAATCGGCAAAGTTAAAAGTCGTCTTTACGGGGAAGAACAGATTCTATTTTTTCCATCAGCGCGAAAAGCGTTTTTTTATCCAGAGCCGAGACGGCAACCGCATCCAGCCTGCGGCAGAGATGTTTCAGCAGCTCCTTGTCGGCAACACGGTCGGATTTGTTCAGCACCCGGATCGTCGGCCTGTCGTGGATTTCCAGATCCGTAAGAATTTTTTCCACCGCCGCAATCTGATCCTCGAACTGAGCGTTGCTGGCGTCAATGACATGCAGCAGGATATCCGCTTCGAACAGTTCGTCAAGCGTCGCGCGGAAGGCGGTGAATAATTCTTCCGGAAGATCGCGGATAAATCCCACCGTGTCGGTGATGATGGCTTCCGTGTCCCGGGGAAAACGCAGACGCGCGCTTTTCGTGTCGAGTGTCGCAAACAGTTTGTCTTCCGCCAGGACGGAACTTTGCGTCAGCGTGTTGAGCAATGTGGACTTGCCCGCGTTGGTATAACCGACGATGGAAATAATCGGCAATCCTGTTTTTTCCCGGCGACCATAGCGCTGACGCCGTGATTTTGTGATGGTCTTTAAATCTTTGTCCAGACGATGAATGCGCTCGCGGACGCGGCGGCGGTCGATTTCCAGTTTGGTTTCCCCGGGACCGGTGCCGCCGATGCCGCCGGCCAGCCGGGACAGCGACGTGTCGGCATGCGTCAGCCGGGGCAGCCGGTATTTGAGCTGTGCCAGTTCCACCTGAATTTTCCCTTCCCGGCTGTGGGCGCGCCGGGCAAAAATATCCAGAATGAGCTGTGTGCGGTCGATGATTTTCAGGCCCGTAAAGTCGCTGATTGAACGCGCCTGCGCGGGTGTCAGATCGTGATCGAAGATGAGCATGTTGGCGCCGATCTGCGAAGCGCGCAGATCGATCGCGGACAGCTTGCCCCGTCCCACCATGAACCTGGGATCGGGCTGGGGCCGGTACTGAATCATGGAATCGAAAACCTCCACACCGCAGGTATGCGCCAGTTGAGCCAGTTCTTCCAGCGATGCGTCGGCGCCCGCCAGCGGATTTTTTTCAACCCGCAGCAGAATGGCTTTATTCGTTGCATCAATTTTACGCGATTGCTGTTTTTTTGCAAACTCATCCTCCAGCGCCTGAATGAAGGAAAGAAAATTAATTTTGATCTGGTGCGGTTCCTCCGGTTTCATGAAAAGCCAGTAGTCTCCCGCCGGATTTTCCGGAACCAGGTGCGCCCAGTGCAACAGGCCCGGTGATCCGTCTTCCCGGACGTCCAGCGCGCCGATGAGGTCCAGGCGCAGATGGGACAAGTCCGTCATATCTTCATCGGATAGATTTTCACCGTTTAAATGTGTGTGAATGAGGCGCAGTCCCTTAAAACGCACTGAAGAAGAACGGAATCCGTCCAGCGATGGAATGAATATGCTTTTGTAATCGCCGAGAATAACTTTGCTGATTTCGCCCTTGCGGCTGATCAGCAGGCCGATTTGCCGGTTGATTTCACGGGACAGCGAAGAGACCTGCCGGGCAAGATCATTCGTAATGATGTTTTCCGGCGGGATACCTTTATATCCGAGGCGCTCCAGTTGTTTGATGTGCGCCGCTTTTAATCCTGTCGTATTTCCGGAAATTTTGTTGATGGCAGTGGTCCTGTTAAAAATATTTTCACATCACATTCTTCGCGGCCAGTGGAGGATGTGATGCGTTGAAATTGCTTTACCACATTTTGCAGGATTTAGTCAAAAGATGTGAAGGGCAGTTGATGGTGAATAGTGAATAGAAAAAACGGTTCTGGATTCAAAATTCAAGATGCATCCCACCGAATAGGGGCTTGTTACCGGCGAGGGTCATTTCCTAATGTCGCTGCACTCCTAGGATAGTTCGGCTTACTAGATTCGGTGGCAGGCGTTTATAAAATGAAGTTCACAATCCCACTCCGCTTCGCACCAAGCGGGTCTCATTTCCTACGTCGTCGAAGATGCCCTTTAGGGTACTTCGCTCCTAGGATAATTCCACTAGCGCTTCAAGCGAGTGTCACTTCCCACGTCCCTGCGGGACTGGGATAGTTCGCTCTAAGATTATAGTCAAGGCTCATTACCCCACGTCGCTTCGCTCCTGGGGTAATTCGTCCAGCCAGATATTACTGCGATGTTGTTGATTCTTAAATTCAGGAATCCCGCTAAAGCGGGATAGTTCAACCATCAAGTTCTAGTGCGCTTCGCTTCTNNTCACTAAAAACCCCGGGAGGAAACTTCCTCCCGGGGTTGGTTTTACTGTTCATCCGGCATTTGCCGGATTTTACATGGCTCTTAAAAGGCAAGAGTCAACTTGTTGATGATGATAAAATCGTCGTTGAGGTCAAGAGCATCATTGCCTGCCTGGAAGTAATCGCCGGTGAAGAAATAACCGCCGCCCAGCATGTAGGACAGGTTGTTGGTGATTTTATAGGTACCGGTGACATCAACTTCCCAACCGTAATCGCGATCGAAATCGCCAAATCCGACATTCGGTTTTTCATGAGCTGCCGCGTAAGAAACCGATGTGGCCAAACGCAGTTTGGGAACCGGTTTCACACCGAATCTTAACTGGCCGAAGTAGGCATTTCGCATTTCACCCGTCGGGCTGGATTTGTAATTTAATCCTTCAATTACTGCAGGAACCCACGTTGTAATGCGCGGTGCAATCCAGCTGACCTGAGTGGTGTTGTTGAACAGAATCAGACAGGGATCCCAGTCGCGACCGCCGGAAAGCTGGCTCTGAATATCACCGCCGTTAGCGGTGGTATCATCAAAATCCTGACCCTGGACGAAAGCAAAAGAACCGCCGAAGTCAAATATCCCTAAATTAACATCGCCATCCAGAAATGCTGACCAGGAGTTGATATCCCGATCCTCAATGGTGCCGGGGATATTGGTCTCGAAATCTCTTTGACCAAAAGCATAGTTGACTTCGCCCTGGAGAGCGACAGGTCCGAACTTGGCTTTGAAATAAGGTTGAACAGTATATACGTCTTGTTCAAAGAAGCCCACAGCGGGTCCGCTATACTGACGGACGTCATCATAGGTGAACAGAACGCCTGCTTCACCGGATGCATTGTTTCCCTTGAATTGGAAGATCGGGCCGATGCGGTAAGAATTCTGATCTTTATCAGTTGCTACGGTGCCGGGATACTGAACCGAGAGATCATTTTCATCTTCTTTGGCATAACCGGCAAACAACACAACGGGTCCGATCGGCAGGAAGTATTTAATCTGGCCGCTGGTCGGTCCGGTGGTTCTGTTGGCCCAGATCGTGCCCCACGGATAGTCCGGCTGATAACCGATCTGGAATTTGCCGATGGGCGACGTGTAGTCGATATAAACGACGTCAAAGTCCAGATTACGGGCATCGTTGGTGATGCCGGGAGCAACAGGTCTGCCAAATGCATCATTTCCCGTGTCGTCCGGTTCCCAGACTCTTTCCATAATGTCCATGCGGGTTACGAGTCTGAGGCAGGGCGATACGACAAAGTCTGTTCCCAGGCGCAGTCTCTGATAGAAAAAGGCTGTGCTGCGGGAATACGTTAATGCGGGATCCTGTAAATTAACATGATTCATATACAGGCCGGCGGCATAATATTCGCCGCTGAATTTAACGTCAGCTGCGGAAGCTGACACACTGAAGGCCATGAGTAGCCCCAGTGACAACAAAACTAACCAAAGTTTCTTCATGTTTTCCTCCTTAAATAAAGAGTCATTAATTACCGCTTTTCAGAAAACGGGCATTTTCTTCAAGCGACTTCCACACACTTAATAAATTACGGGAAAAACTCCCGTGAATTACAGTCAAAAATACGTCTGTATTAAAATAGCACTGAATAATTCATTTTGTCAAGAATGTTTTTACGTTCGAAAATGTTTTCCAATAAACCCAAAGACGAATCATAAAAATTTGATCATTTGAAAATGGAGACAGGTGTTTTTGTGTGCGGATAAAATTAATCTCTCGCTTTGCGCTTACAGTGTCCACCTGATTGAGGTCGTACGATACATAGTAAAGCAGAAACGGTTTTGTTTGAATTCCATCGCATCGAATCAAGGGGGTTGAAGTTTCTGTATGAAGGTATGGGCCGTTTTTCGGAAGTTTGAATATTTGCCAAAAACCCAACGGAAAAAGTCTGGATAATAGCATAATATTATTATGATAATTTTTAATTTGTGTTTTTGATTTTTGATTGTCAAAAGGCATCTGTAGGCCGGTCCGGCTTTTTAAAAGGGAAATTCATAAATTGCAGGACGTGATTTTTAAATATTTCTTGACATCAAATAAATCTTAGGATAGGAAAAATCCGAGGCATCTCTGACTTTCAGTCAAGTTGTGACCTTTGTTCAAAAACACCGTTAGTATCAAACAGTTAGAATGTTTGTTTGGCCGGTATCAAGGCGTAATAAAAACGTTTGAAATCATAAAAATTTTTAGGGAGGAATAAATTATCATGGCTGATGCAAAAGTTCAATTAAAGGAGATATATCCGATTCCGGAAAAGGCGAAAAAGAAAGCCTGGATTAGCGGAAGAGATGCTTACGACAAGTTGTGGAAAAAATCGGTCGAAAAACCGGAAGAGTTCTGGGCGGAAATCGCCGAGCAGCAGGTGACCTGGTTCAAAAAATGGGACAAAGTGATGGATTACAACTTTGACATTAAAAAAGGCCCCATCTATGTGAAGTTTTTTGAAGGCGGCAAACTCAATGTTTCTTACAACTGCCTGGACAGGCACCTTGAAAAACGCGGCAATCAGGTTGCGATTCAGTGGGAAGGCAACGAACCCGGCGAAGAGAGAGCCATTACCTACAAACAGCTCCATGAAGAAGTTTGCAAATTTGCCAACGTTTTGAAGTCCAAGGGCGTTCAGAAGGGCGACCGTGTATGTCTGTACATGCCGATGGTTCCCGAACTGGGCATCGCCGCTCTGGCCTGCTCGCGCATCGGCGCCGTTCATTGTATCGTTTTCGGCGGATTCAGCGCTGACGCGCTCAGAGACAGAATTGTCAATGGTGCAGCCAAAGTTCTGGTTGTCTGCGACGGCACCTTCCGCGGCAGCAAGGCTGTTCCCCAGAAAGCGACTGCTGATGAAGCATTGAAATCCTGCCCGTCCATTACATCCGTGATCGTGGTCAACAGAGTCGGCGACAAGATCAAGTGCGACATGACGGCCGGCCGCGATACCTGGTATCATGAAGAAGTTGCTAAAGCTGACGCCAAGTGTGAACCGGAATGGATGGATGCCGAAGATCCGCTGTTCATCCTTTATACCTCCGGTTCCACCGGACAACCCAAGGGCGTTATGCACACCACGGGCGGCTACCTGGTATACGGTTCCTACACCCACAAGATTATTTTTGATTATCATGACGGCGATATGTACTGGTGCACCGCCGACCTGGGATGGGTCACTGGTCACACTTACATTCTGTACGGTCCTCTCTGCAACGGCGCCACATCCATTATGTTTGAAGGCGTTCCCAACTATCCGACCTACAGCCGTTTCTGGCAGGTCGTTGAAAAGTACAAGGTCAACATTTTCTACACCGCTCCGACCGCGATCCGCGCGATTGCCAAGGAAGGTGATGAGTTCGTGAAGAAATGTGACATCTCCTCTCTGCAGACATTGGGAACCGTCGGCGAACCGATCAACCCCGAAGCCTGGAACTGGTATTTCAATCTGATCGGCCGCGGCGAATGCCCCATCGTGGACACCTGGTGGCAGACAGAGACCGGCGGGATTCTGATTACTCCGCTTCCCGGCGCGATTGACATAAAACCCGGTATGGCCACACTGCCCTTCTTCGGCGTACAGCCCGTGCTGGTCGATGACGAAGGCAAAGAATTCAAAGATACCGAAGCCAGCGGCGCGCTGTGCATCAAAGTTCCCTGGCCCGGCATCATGCGGGGCGTTTACGGCGATCCCAAGCGCTTCCAGGAAACGTATTTCGAACAGTTCCCCGGCTACTATGTGACCGGTGACGGTTGCCGCCGTGACAAAGACGGCTACTATCAGATTACCGGCCGCATCGACGACGTTATCAACGTGTCCGGTCACCGCATGGGCACCGCCGAAGTGGAAAGCGCACTGGTCGCTCACAAAGCTGTTGCTGAAGCTGCCGTTGTCGGCATGCCGCACGACATCAAAGGCCAGGGCATTTACGCTTACGTTACCCTGAAAACCGGCGTGGAAAAATCCGACGCGCTGAAGAAAGAACTCATCGCTCATGTCCGCACGGTTATCGGACCCATCGCGACCCCCGACAAGATTCAGTGGGCTGATGGTCTTCCCAAGACCCGTTCAGGCAAGATCATGAGAAGAATTTTGAAGAAAGTTGCCGCCAATGATCTGGGCAACCTCGGCGACACCAGCACGCTGGCGGATCCGTCCGTGGTTGACGATATTGTCAAAAACAGACTGTAAAACATTAAGTCCGGTTCCCCGGAAATGGGAACCGGACTTTTTAATGAAATAAAGAGAAAAATAAAATTGTGCGTTTTCCTTTAAAGGAAAAATGCGCAGAAGAAGGAGGTTGGACAAAGTGAATATTATCGCATGCGTAAAACAAGTACCGGATACCGAAGCCCAGATCAAAGTCAAAGCTGACGGATCAGGGATAGATGATTCCCAGATTAAATGGGTCATGAATCCTTACGATGAATTCGGTGTCGAAGAAGCTCTGAAACTGAAAGAGAAAAACGGCGGGGACGTAACCATCGTTTCCGTGGGACCGGCAAGAGCCATGGAAACCATCAGAACCGCTCTGGCCATGGGCGCTGATAAAGGCATTCATATCAGTGATCCCGCTCTGGACAACGCAGATGCTTTTGTAACAGCATCTGCTCTGGCTGCCGCCATCAAAGGCCTGCCCCATGACATTATTTTCTGCGGACAGCGCGCCATTGATGATGACTCCGGTCAGGTCGGCGCCATGCTGGCCGAGCTTCTGGGCATTCCCCAGTTGACCCTGGTCACCAAACTGGATTACGCCGGATCTTCCGTGAAAGTAATTCGTCCCATTGAAGGTGCACAGCTCTCCATTGAAACCAGTTTGCCCTGTGTCGTCACGGCGCAGAAAGGTCTCAATGAACCCCGCTACGCGTCACTTCCCGGCATTATGAAAGCCAAGAAGAAACCCGTGGATGTTAAAAACGCGGCCGCTTTGGGTATTGCTACCGATGTTAAGGCCAACGTAGCCAAAATGGTTCCGCCCCCCGCGCGAGCAGCCGGCAAAATCATTTGTGGTGATGACGCGGCTCAGAAGGCGGCGGAATTGGCCCGGTGTCTCAGGGAAGAAGCTAAAGTTATTTAATTTAAAAGCGGAGGAATTGAAAAATGGCAAAAGGAATATATGTAATTGCAGAACAGAGAGACGGCGCCCTGCGTAAAGTAAGCTTTGAGCTTGTTTCCGCGGCCAGAAAACTGGCTGATCAGACAAGCGATGAAGTTTGCGCCATTCTGCTTGGTTCTGGTGTAGAGAGTATGGCTGCCGAATTGGGTAAATTCGGTGCAGATAAAGTTTTTGTCGGCGACAATGCGGCTCTGGAGCCCTATATTACCGAAGCACACGCTCAGGTTGTTGCCAAAATATTAAAAGATAATGATGCAGCGATCGCATTGTTTGGCGCTTCCGTTCAGGGCAAGGATCTTTCCGCCCGCGTAGCTGCCAAGCTGGCCGGCGGTCTGGCGACAGACTGCACCGACGTCAAGATTGACGGCGGGAAACTCATCGCCGTTCGTCCGATGTACGCCGGTAAATGCTTCGGCGAAGTGGCCTTCAATACCACTCCGGCGATGGCATCGCTTCGTCCCAATGTTTTCCCGGCGGTGGAAAACGCCAAAGCCGGCGCTGTCACCAAGGTTGACGTTGCTGTTGACGCTCAGAAGAGCAAGATTCTGGAAGTGCAGAAAGACACCAGCGGCAAGGTTGACTTGACTGAAGCCAACATTATTGTTTCCGGCGGTCGTGGTATGAAAGGTCCGGATGAATACAAGATTCTGGAAGAACTGGCTGACGTGCTCAAAGGCACCGTCGGTGCTTCCCGTGCGGCGGTGGATGCCGGATGGCGTCCCCAGAAAGATCAGGTCGGACAGACCGGTAAGGTTGTCTCTCCGAATCTGTACATCGCCTGCGGTATTTCCGGTGCGATTCAGCATCTGGCGGGCATGAGCTCATCGAAATGCATCGCAGCTATTAATAAGGATGCGGAAGCTCCCATTTTTGCAAAGGCCGATTTCGGCGTTGTGGATGACTTGTTCAAAGTTGTTCCCGAACTGACCGCCGTCTGCAAGAAAATGCTGGCTTAAGATATTCACAAAGCTTCCGGTAAGGAGAACCCTTGCCGGAAGCTTACAATAAAACAGCCGCAAAGAATTTTTATTAAATTATCAATTCAGGTCTTCGGACTTGAAAGAAAAATTAAGTTAAAAATACATAAAAAACCTCAATTATTTCGGAGGATCAATGGAACATCATGGTATTAGCCCTATCGGAATAGGGAATGAAGGTCGTCAGGTTTTCTGGAACGCTCATAGTTTTGAGCCGTTCCTTTTTCTTTTTACTGCCATTGCCATGGCGATATTCGCCTACGGTGTTTACAAACGCTGGAAGCTCTGGAAAGCGATGGGCAAGGATGAAATCCGTGTGGACGAGCTTCCTGCACGAATAAAGTCTCTCATTATGAACGGATTTTTCCAGGTCAAAACATGGAAAGATATATACCCGGGAATTATGCATGGCTGTATCTTTTTTGGTTTCTTTGTTTTGATTTTCGGAGCCGCTTTTGATGCCGGAGAATTTCACATCACGGAGCCGTTGTTCAGCTGGGCGTTTTTGCGCGGCAGTTTTTATCTCGGGTTCTCCTTCCTGATGGATCTGTTCGGTCTGCTGGTGCTGATCGGAGTATTGATGGCCGCCTATCGCCGGTACATTCAAAAACCGGATCGCCTCACCTATAAAGGCACTCCGGATACCACGCCTGAAGATGGCATCGTTCTTTTACTGATCGGCGGCATCATCGTGACCGGATTCATTATTGAAGCCTTGCGTATTCACGCTACTTTGGATCCGCTTACCGGTTATGCGACGTGGGAAGGGTGGTCATTTGTCGGCTGGACCCTGGCCAATGTGATTTCCGGCTTGGATATTGAAGCAGCCAAAACCTGGCATTCCATCAGTTGGTGGACGCACACATTTATTGCACTCGGTTTTATTGCTTACATTCCATACTCCCGTTTGATGCATATCATTACCACACCGGCCAACCATTTCTTCGCGACGCTGAAGCCGACCGGATATGTGGAACCGATTCGTGATATTGAGAATCAGGAATCCTTCGGTGTGTCCAAGCTGGATGAATTCACCTGGAAGCAGATTTTTGATTCCGACGCCTGCACGAAGTGCGGACGCTGCCAGGATGGTTGCCCGGCCTATCTGACCGGCAAACATTTGTCGCCCAAGAAACTGGTTCAGGATATCAAGACATTCTGGCTGGAACAGGCGCCTCTGGCGGCCACCAAAGCCGTGGTTCCCGTTGCGGAAGGTGCTGAAGCGGCAGCTCCCGCTGAAGCGGCCGAAGGCGAAACCCCGGAAAAAGCTCTGATCGGCGATGTGGTCGATCTGAATGCCGTATGGGATTGCACCAACTGTATGTATTGTATGGAAAACTGCTCATCCTCGATTGAGCATATCCAGAAGATTATTGACATGCGTCGTTACAAAGTTCTGACCGAAGCCGATTTCGCTCCCGAACTGCAGTTGACTTACAGAAACATGGAAAACAACTCCAACCCGTGGGGTATCGGTGGGCATCTGCGCGGTGACTGGGCGAAAGAACTGGGTATCAAGACGCTGGCGGAAGATCCCAATGTTGAATATCTCTTCTATGTCGGCTGTTCCGGCTCTTTTGATGATCGCGGCAAGAAGATTTCTGTGGCGTTCGCCAAAATCCTGCAGGCGGCCGGTGTCAGCTTCGGTATTCTGGGAACGGAAGAAAGCTGCTGCGGTGATTCCGCAATGCGCGGCGGGAACGATTACCTGTTCCAGATGCAGGCTCAGGCCAATATTGAAGTCATGAACGGCTATGGCGTGAAGAAGATCATCGCCATTTGTCCGCACGGTTACAACTGCATCAAAAAAGATTATCCCAATTTCGGCGGCAACTACGAAGTGTATCATCACACGGAGATTATTGCCGATCTGATTGCGAAGGGTAAGATTAAATTCACACAGCCGTTGAACGGAACCTTCACCTATCATGATTCCTGTTTCCTCGGCCGTTACAACAAGGTTTACGCTCAACCGCGCAGCATTCTGAATGCTATACCGGGAACGAAGCTTGTCGAAATGGAACGCAACCTGTCCAAGAGCTTCTGCTGCGGCGCCGGCGGAGCGAGAATGTGGATGGAAGAACATGGCGACCGCATCAACAACGCGAGGACCGATCAGGCGATTGCGGTCAACGCAAACACGGTGGCTGTCGGTTGTCCGTTCTGCTTAACCATGATTTCGGACGGTATCAAAGACAGACAGAAAATCGATTCCATGATTGCATTGGATATTGCTGAAATTGTTGCCCAGGCAATGGGTATCGAAGAAGTGAAGGTCAATTTTGACACCTGCTCTGTGTAAGTAAACATTCATCGATGTTTTGTAAAAGCCCGGCTTGATGTCCAGCCGGGCTTTTTTTATAAGGATGTTTGCAACGTCCTGTCATTTTGCCGCTTTGTTTTTGAAATTCAAACGCGGCTCCTTTTTCCCGGCGCTCCGGGCTCCACTTTGCCTGTTCTTGCGGGCCGGATTTAAAAATATATTTGAATTTATACTTCAGAAGAGTATAATGCGCCATTCCAAAAAATTTTATTAAGGGGAGGGGAGTATTATGGCAGAAAACATCTCTTACGCGAGCAAGCCCTGGCTGAAATCCTACGAAAAGGGCGTTCCTGAAATCATCAATTATGAAGAACTGACGATGCCCGACTATCTCGAAAGATCCGCAAAAGACTTTCCCAATGATACGGCCATGGTATTTGTCGGTTATAAAATGACATACCGTCAATTCAAAGATCAGGTAGATCGTTTTGCCACCTGTCTGACGGATTTCGGCATTAAAAAAGGAGATGCCGTGGCGATTCTTCTTCCCAACAGCATCCCCTGTGTAGTGGCCTACTACGCTATTTTAAAGATCGGTGCGATTGTTGTTCTGAATAATCCGCTCTATTCCGATCCCGAACTGGAACATCAGTTTACAGACTCCGATTCCAAGGTTCTGATTACGCTCGATGCCCTCGGGAACCGCATGATTGATTTGCGGCCGAAAACAAAAATCAAACAGATTGTTTATATGGGCATCGGGGACTTCCTGAATCCGATTAAGCGATTTCTTGGTAAAAAATTGAAAAAATTCCCCTTCGCCGATGTCAAAGCGGCTCCGGACGTGTATCGCTGGATGGATTGCATTAAAAAATATCAGCCGAATCCGCCGAAAGTGAAACTGACCTTCGACGATATCGCCATGTACCAATATACCGGCGGTACGACCGGTGTGTCCAAAGGCGTTATCCTGACGCATGGGAATTTAAGCAAACAGGTGCAGCAGATTAACGCCTGGTTCCCGACATTCGGCCGCGGTGGAGAAACCATGCTGGGCGCATTGCCGTATTTCCATGTGTTCGGAATGTCCTGCTCCATGAATCTGTCGGTCGCCCTGGGCTGGAATCAGCTCCTGATTCCCCGGCCGCAGCCGCAGCCGCTTCTGGAGGCCATTCGGGAATACAAACCCACATTTACACCGTTGGTACCGACCATGTTTATCGGCATGCTCAACCATCCCGATCTGAAGAAAACGGACATGAGCTGTATCAAAGGAGCTTTCTCCGGCAGCGCGCCCCTGCCCGTGGAAGTAATTCAGGAATTCCAGAAACAGACCGGGTCTTATATTTCCGAAGGGTTCGGCATGACGGAAACCTGTCCGGTAACGCACATGAACCCGTTTATTGGAAAACAGAAGATCGGCAGCATCGGACTTCCTGCCTCTGATACTCTTGCCCGGATCGTCGATCTGGATGACGGTGTTACGGATATGCCGATTGGAAAACCCGGAGAGCTGATCATCAAGGGGCCGCAGGTTATGAAGGGGTACAAGGGAATGCCTGAGGAAACGGCCACCGTTTTGAAGGACGGTTGGATGTACACCGGAGACATTGCCACGATGGACGAGGATGGATATTTTTATATTGTCGACCGCAAGAAGGATATGATTATTTCCGGCGGGTACAATGTTTACCCGCGGGATATCGATGAAGTCTATTACGGAAATCCGAAAGTTCAGGAGGCCTGCTCCATCGGCATCCCCGACGCGAAGCGCGGAGAGAATGTGAAACTCTTCATCGTTCTGAAAGAAGGCCAGACCGCCACGGCGGAAGAAATGATCGAATACGGCAAGGCTCATCTGGCGACCTACAAACTGCCGACGGAAGTGGAATTNNATGTGAATGCCGGAATGCGATTTGCCGTATTCCGGCATTTTCACAAGAAAGAGGGAGAAAATGGAGTACAAAGACATACTTTTTAACGTCGAAGAGGAAATTGCTACAATAACATTTAACAGACCTAAAGTTCTCAACGCCCTGAACACTGACGTGTTAACGGAACTTCTGGACGCGGTAACCATCTGCGAGAAAGATGAAAAAATCAAAGCGCTGATTTTGACCGGCGCGGGAGACAAGGCGTTTGTAGCCGGAGCGGACATCGCGCGGATGCAGAATGCCACGTCCCTGGAAATGGTCCCCGTCATGGAATTGGGGCATCGTACATTCAGGCTGATTGAAACCATGCCGAAACCGTCTATTGCCGCTGTCAACGGTTTTGCGCTGGGCGGCGGCACGGAACTTGCCATGTCCTGCGATATCCGGTTTGCATCGGAGAAAGCCGTTTTCGGCCAGCCGGAAATTCTCATTGGTGTTGTTCCCGGATGGGGCGGCACACAGCGTCTTCCCCGGTTGGTCGGCATGGGGATTGCCAAGGAACTGATTCTAGGCGGCGGGCAGATCAACGCCCAGCGCGCCTATGAAATAGGACTGGTCAACAGAGTCATTCCTCCGGAAAATCTCATGGATGAAGTCCGGAAATTCGCCGTGAAGCTGGCCAAGTTGCCGCCCTTTGCCATGAAGATGGCCAAAGACGCGATCAATTACGGGTACGACCTGTCGCTGGATAACGCCATCAAACTGGAAATAGCCTGTATCCTCCAGTGTTTCAGCACCCAGGATCAGAAAGAAGGCATGACGGCGTTTCTGGAAAAGAGAAAACCCACGTTTACGGGGAAATAAAAGTTCAACGTTCTATGTTCAATATTAAAAAATGTAACGTAGAACATTGAACTTGGAACGTTTGTTAAGTCATTTCAATCAGTGACGGATCGTAATCTTCCGGTTTTTCGTATCCCAGAAGATTCAAAAGGGTTGCCGCAATATTGGACAGCCCTTTTTCTTTAAGATCCGCCATGCGGTATTCACCTAGATACAGGGGATCGTAAATAATAAAAGGCACCGGATTCAGGGAGTGCGCGGTCTTGACGGATTTGGCGCCATTTTTATCGATCGTAAACATCTCATCCGCGTTGCCGTGATCCGAGGTAATGACGGCAATGCCCCCGATGTCTTTGACGGCGGTCAGAAGCGCGCCCACACATTGATCCACGGTTTCCACCGCGATAATGGCCGCATCCATCGAACCGGTATGGCCGACCATGTCGCCGTTCGGGTAATTAAGTCTGCCGAACCGGTAATGGCCGCTTTTCAACAGGTCAATCACCGCATCCGTTATTTCCCTTGCCTTCATTTGCGGGGCCTTGTCAAATTCAATCCGGTCGGAAGGAATCTCCACATATTTTTCCAGCGTTTCATCGATATAACCGGAACGGTTGCCATTCCAGAAATAAGTCACATGACCGAACTTCTGGGTTTCGGACACCGCAAACGTTTTTACGCCTTCCGCACAGAGATACTCGCTGATGACGCGATCAATCGCCGGAGGTTGCACCAGAAAATTGTGCGGGATATGCGCATCGCCGTCATACTCCATCATCCCCGCATAAAAGATATCCGGCAGTGCTCCCCGGTCGAATTCGGAAAAATCCTTTTCGGAGAAGGCTCTGGATATCTCGATGGCGCGGTCGCCGCGGAAGTTGAAAAAGATCACGGCGTCGCCGTCCTGAATGCGACCAACCGGTTTTCCCGAAGCATCGGTAATGACAAACGGCGGCAGGTACTGATCCGTTGCCTTGGAATCTTCCGCATAAAACGTCTTGACCGCCTCCGATGCGGAGGAAAACGTCCGGCCTTCGCCCCGTACGTGCGCATCCCATCCGCGTTTCACGATCGTCCAGTCGGAATTGTACCGGTCCATGGTGACCTTCATGCGTCCGCCTCCCGAGGCGATGGCGTAATCGAAGCCTTTTTCGCCGGAGATTTTTTTGAGTTTTTCCTCGGTGGGAACAACATAGTCCAGCGCCGTCCGTTCTCCGACGTCCCTGCCGTCCAGTAGGGGATGAATCCGAACCTTCCTAAAATTTAATTCTGCGCATTTGTCGATCATAATAAACAGCTGCTCAATGTGCGAGTGGACGTTGCCGTCGGATAACAGGCCGATGAAATGAACCGTTCCTCCGCGCTGAGCGCGTTTTGCGATATTTTCCCATACCGCTGTCTGAAAGATTGCTCCGCTCTTCAGAGCTTTGTTGACCAGACGGGCGCCCTGATCGAAAATCCTCCCGGCGCCGATGGCATTGTGGCCGACTTCGCTGTTGCCCATATCGTCATCCGACGGCAGGCCGACGGCCATGCCGTGGGCTTTCAACTGCGTGTACAGATCCGATTTAAATAATGTGTCAAGATGGGGGGTATTGGCCCTGAAAACGGCGTTCGATTCATCCGCTTTTCCGATGCCCATCCCGTCCATGATAATCAGCAAAACGGGTCCTTTCCTCCCGTGAAAAGATTTTAATTTCTTGAGACTTAATGCCATTGATCAACTCCCTGATAATATCGGCTGAAATTTTTCATAGGTTTCTTTATAGATAAAAGTAGATACTCGGTCAAGAAAAGAAATGTCATGGCAAAACATCGGTTGAGCCAAGTCTTTTTGACTTGGCTGTTGATGAACGGTCGAGTCAAAAAGACTCGACCGAACTTAATGACATGGCAATACTCCTTGGTATAACAGAGTGGGATGAGCAGGGAGGGTAGAGAATCCACCCTCCCTGTGTTTTGACAAAAACATTTTAAACGTTTTCCAGAATCATGGTCATGCCCTGACCGCCGCCGATGCACAGCGAGGCCAGACCGCGTTTCAGATTGTTCTTCTTCATCTGCATGGCCAGTGTGTAGGTAATGCGGGCGCCGGAGCAGCCGATGGGATGGCCGATGGAAACCGCGCCGCCGTTGAGATTGCATCGGTCTGCGTCCACACCCAGTTCCTTCATGCAGGCCAGGGACTGCACCGCAAAGGCCTCATTGAGTTCGAAAAGATCGATATCCTTTGTGGTCAGATTCAGTTTTTTGAGCAGTTTGCGCGATGCCGGAATCGGTCCCAGTCCCATGTACGCGGGATCCACACCGCCGCTGGCATAACCGCTGATTTTGACCAGCGGCGGCAGTTTCAACTGTTTGGCTTTTTCGGCGCTCATTACCACCACCGCCGCCGCGGCATCATTGATGCCGGACGCGTTTCCCGCGGTAACCGTGCCGTCTTTTTTGAACACCGTCGGCAGTTTGCCCATTTTTTCCAGAGACGTATCCATGGGACGTTCATCGACGTTAAATACTTTGGGGTCGCCTTTTTTCTGCGGAATGACCACCGGCACGATTTCATCAGCCACGGCGCCGGAGGCGTTCGCCGCTCGGGCTCTCTGGTGGCTGCGGAAAGCGAATTCGTCCTGCTGCTCGCGGGAGATTTTGTAAAGTGCTGCGATGTTTTCCGCGGTCATTCCCATGTGGTAGCCGTTGAAAATTTCATAGAGACCGTCATAGACCATCATGTCGGTAATCTGGGAAAAAGGCATGCTCATCCGGTAGCCCCAACGGGCTTGCGG
>MTKZ01002234.1_pt1 | contig 28057 bp, 16 predicted proteins | sample 1042781 | NCBI WGS metagenome assembly MTKZ01 (sample SAMN06212207, study PRJNA360539) | anaerobic digester metagenome | biome: Wastewater treatment plant; material: sludge; isolation source: anaerobic digester fed with sludge from wastewater treatment plant | place: Denmark: WWTP Viborg ... | reverse complement strand
CGAGGGCATCCACTGGGATGCGGTGGTCATCGACGAGTGCCACAACCTGGTCAACCGGGGCACACTCAACAACCAGCTGGCCCGCGTGCTGGCCCCCCGCACCGAGGCGCTGCTGCTCACCAGCGCCACCCCGCACAACGGCGACCCCGAGAGCTTCGCCGAGCTGATCCGCCTGCTCGATCCCACCGCCATCGCCGACCCGACCAGCATCGAGTCGGCCGACATCGACCACCTCTACGTCCGGCGCCACAAGGCCCACGACGAGGTGGCCGCCGAAGTGCGGGCCGACTGGGCCGACCGCCTCGAACCCAAGCCGCTGCTCATCGAGGCCTCGGACGCCGAGAACGCCATGTTCACCGAGCTGGCCGACACCTGGATCCACCCGACGTCGGGCATGGCCCCAACGTCGGGCAAGGGCCGCTCCCTGTTTCCGTGGACGCTCTTCAAGGCGGCGCTGTCGTCGCACCGGGCGCTGGGCGAGACGATCACCGCCCGCCGCAACACCCTCGCCAAGCGGGAGACCGTCGACCAAGCGAGCGGCGCCGAGAACACCAAGGCGGAGGATGCGGCGCTCGAACGCCTGGGCGAGCTGAACGCCGCCATCGACGACCACAGTGCCTCCAAGCTGACGGCGCTGATCGAGCAGTTGCGAGAGATCGGAGTCGGCCCCCGCAGCAACACCCGGGTGGTCGTGTTCTCCGAGCGCATCGCCACGCTCGACTGGCTGGCCGCCACCGTGCCCAAGGCACTCAAGCTGAAGGACAAAGACGTCCGGGTGCTGCACGGCGGCATGGCCGATGTGAAGCAGATGGACGTCATCTCCGAGTTCGGCTTGGCCGAGTCGGGCGTGAAAATGCTGCTCACCGGCGACATGGCCTCCGAGGGCGTCAACCTGCACCGCCAGTGCCACCACCTGATCCATTTCGATCTGCCCTGGTCGCTCATCACCATCGAGCAGCGCAACGGCCGCATCGACCGCTACGGACAGCACCGCGCCCCCGACGTGCGGGCACTGCTACTCAATCCCGATCACCCCCACCTCCACGGCGACGTGCGCATCTTCACCAAGCTGCTTCAGCGTGAGGACGAGGCCCATCGGGCGTTTGGCGAGTCGTCGTCGCTGCTGGGCGTGCACACCGAGGCACTGGAGGAGGAGGCGGTGATGGCCAGCCTGCAGGCCGGCGTCGATCCCGACCTGGCCATCCCGGCCGAACCACAGAATGACTTCGACCTGATGGCGGTGCTGTCGGGCGCCACCGGCACCCAGGCGGTGCCCGTGCACCGGCCGCCCAGCCTGTTCGAGAGCGACTCGGCGTTCGTCGACGAAGCGCTCCGTCAGGCCTTCGACGATGCCGATACCACCATGGGTCTCCGTCGGGATCCGGGCGACGAGACGTTCCTGTCGTTGGTGCCGCCCAAGGACTTGATCGCCCGGATGAGGGCCCTGCCCCGCTCCTACCTGGCCGAGCAGCGGGTGGCCGAGCGGCTGAAGCTCACCGGCAACGAAACCCTGGCCAACGCGCAGCTGGTCAAGGCCCGGGAGTCCACCGATTCGGGCTGGCCCGACGTGGGCTTCCTCGCACCGCTGCATCCGTTTGGCGACTGGCTGGTCGACAAGGTGCTGGCCACGGTGGGTCGTAACGAGGCGCCGATCATCGTCGCAGATGTGGACGAGCCCGTGTTCTGCGTGCAGGGCATGTACTCCAACGGGCGTGGTCACCCGCAGCTTGTGGAGTGGATGGCCGTCACCGAGCACCTCGGCACGCCGGTGATCGCCGACCTGTTCGAGGTGCTCGAACGGGCGAACGTCGACGCCGACATGGCCAACCCCGGCACACCCATCGACGTCGAGGTGCTCCAGGATCAGTTGGGCGACGTGATCGAGCAGGTACGTAACGAACTCCAGGTTCGCCGCGACCTCTACGAAGCCGAGCTTGCCGAGACGCTCGCCGCCCCGCAGGAGCGCCTACGTGCCTGGGAGGTTCGCTCCGAGCAGTTGGCGATGGACCTGGTGGAGCACCGCCGCGCCCAACGGGTTCGGGGCATCGATGGCGTCCGCTCCGACACCACTCGGCTTATCGAGTCGATGCACACCCAGGGCGACCCGCTCATTCGAGTGCTCGCCGTCATGGTGGGACCGAGCTACCGGTAGATCAAGCTGGCCTCTTCCGCTCGTGTGCCGACAAGTCGGGGACTCAGAGAGTGCTGTAGCACCAACGCCATCTGTTCGAAAACCGTTCGACGAGTCCAATCGATTCTCATAGGAGGCAACCAGCTGGTCCGTCTACCGGTCGTGCAGGTGGGCCGGCCCGAGAATGGAAATAGTAGGCCCTGAGTCAGCGCAACTCCTCGTCTCGGTAGTAGAAGGCAAAGGCTGCGCCTAAAAGAGTTACCAAGGGGGTAATTAGGATCCCCGCGAGGGCAACTGCGTCTTGGGCGACTAGACGCTTGAGCATCACAGCCACGATCAGGAGAATCGCTTCGAGCGCGATCACTGTGAGCAGAGCGATGGCCAGGCGCCATTGCCTGACCGGTCGCTGGTCAACTATTCGCGCTGCTGCCGACCCGCCGATGTCATCGCTGGTGATGACATCGGTCTCGACGTCTTCAACTCCTAGGAGTAGACCGTCGCGCTCGGAGGAGTCATCGCGCATTGAAAAGTATAACTTCCCGGGTCTCCCCATCCTCCTTGATGAACACCTGAGAGTTCTTGTGCTCTACGGCGAAGAATCGGAACATAGCGATTGACTGCCTGATTAATGAAGTGAGCGACAGCTCAAGGGCATCGGCTGTCTCGCGCACGGAGTCGTACGCATCGGGGGTCAGCTTGACCGTGATGCGACGGACCTCGCCCGGCTCCCTCAACTTTGTGCCGACCGCCTGAAGTTGACTCTGAGTGTCCATGGTGTCCTCTCGTGGTGCTTGATGTGCTGTTCGTCTACCGGTAGGGTAGCACCAAGTGCAGCATAAGAGCATCAAAAAGTCGTCAAAAAGTAACCCAGCAGGAATTCGGGTGGCTGGGTCAGAGCCTCGGGGGAACTATGAACGACGAAGTGCCAGGGAGTGAATCACGTACTCGCCGTCCTGCGCTCAGAGTGAGCTTGGAGGGCCTGACTGGGATCTTCGCCGAGGAGCCGTTGAGCAGATGGCGATTCCACTCGGGGGTCTTATGGCGAGGTCTCTGGTGCGTAACGGACGCGTTTCGGGACGATGAGGTCGAATACCACCTGGGATCGACCAGCGGCGCTTTCAAGGCTGCCATTCCTGACGGCTCTCGGGACGAGGTTGATGACGCAGCAACCATTGCGGAAGAGATGTCCCTCAACTATCTGGTGAACCGTGCTCGAGATGTGGCAAGCGTTGACAGCGCCGGGCGAGAACTAGCGAAGCTCGGCCAACTTCAACGGCTGGCGATACATGGGGTTGACCCAGAACTGAGCTGGGCAAGGGTCGGATTTGGGCGAGATCCGGCTGTGAAGTGCGAAGTCAAAGGCCGGATTGTCAGTTTGACCTCGTCTGCGTGGGATGACCGGGTCCCCAGCGGCCTTGCGATTACCCAGCCCTTGCAGTCCGTGATCCGGCGCATTCGGGCTGCGGCCGACGAGGGCATAGTGCGTCACTTGGCGAGCGCACCAGAGGTGCAGCGGTTGGGAAAGGCCTCGTACGACCAAGAAGCGGTGGTCAAGTCTCTACTTTATGACTCGGATTCGCGAGTCAACTACTTGATCACGTTTCGCGGCGAGGACGTGGGTTTTGCGCACGTCGAGTTCACAGAGGACGAAAATGGACGATTTGGATGGCCTTGTATGGTCGTGACCAAGCCTGACCTCCAGGGGCAAGGGCTGGGCACTCGGGTCATGGCAGCGTTGTGCCATGAAGCAGTAGTGAGAAAAGCGGTGCCTCATTTGCCGCTCAGCCAGGACGCTGAGGTAGTCGAGCGAATCGCAGTGCGCCTCGGATTCGAATACGGGGGAATTAGGGGAGGTATTGAACGTGATGCCTCGGTGCCTTACTACCAGCCGCCTGCTGATGAGTAACCCACCGTCCTGGGAGGGGGACGGCGATCGCGACAGTACGAACGAGCAGTCGCTATCGGCTACGAGCCCTGTGATCATCGGCTAGCGGCGGCACCGCCAGTTGACAAGTTGGACTTGCGGGCGTGACGGGATGACCTCCCTTCCATCAAGGCAACGGGTGGTGACCGCATCCGTAGCGCGAGGAGTTCTCCGGGACACCGAATAGTCGTAGCGCGTTTTCCAGTGGAGCGGGCTTTGGGAGCCGTCGAGGCCGGCGTGGAGAGTTGAACAGAACTGGGCCGGGTGTTCGGTAAGAGTTCGAAGCGCGCAAGTCCGACCAGAAGCCTGATGAATAGGGGGAACGCGGCGGTGGGGCGACGCTGAACAGGATGGGCCACAATGGGATGGTGTTTGTTCGCGCCCCGGTCGTCCAGTGGAGCCCAGCCGTCAACGGCGCTGCGGCGCCGTGTGTCTTGGCACAGGTGGGCGTGAGTCGGTGACGTTTTCGTCGATCACCAACCGGGGTGAGTTCTTCTCGAATCACTATCTGGACGCTGTCATTGGGGGCGACCTGGGTGATCTGCGTAAAGCGTGGGATGAGGCGGAGGGCAAGAGCGAGCCGTCGGCTCGTAGCACTCTGCGCGGCTCAGGGAGCGGGTTCTTCGCAGCGCGGGCAACGGCAAGCGAAGCCACAGGCGACCGGGCGTCGGAGGCGATCCGCAGTCTCAACGACGTCGTGCTGAAGGCGCTCGGGTTCACTCCACAGCGCGAGACTCTCGATCTGGTCCGCAACACCACCGACACCCTCACCCTGCTGGTGGCGGCCAAGGCCGAAACCGGCACGGGCCTGTGGCTGGTCGCGCTCGACGCCGGCCTGGCTGATTCGGCCGACGACCTGTTCGACGACGAGTCGACCCAAGCGGCCGGCGAAGAGGCGGAACAGCAGTCCGCCGGGCTCCTCCTCGAACCGGGCCAGCGCCGTGGCGACAAGAAGCAGATCACCACAGCAGCCGACGCAGTCGGCGAACTGTTCGCCATAGACGAGCCGCCACGGTTCGTCCTAGTGCTCGGGGGCCGCATCGCGCTCCTGGCCGAGCGGGCGAAGTGGGCTGAGGGCCGGTATCTGGCGGTCGACCTCGACGCCGCCCTCGAGCGCAACGACACCAAGGCCAGGGGCGAGCTGGAGACGATCGCCGCATTGTTCTCCGCCGACGCGCTCCTCCCCGGCGGCGCCGATGGCGACGGCGCCCAGAGTGCGCTTGACGATCTGGTCGAGAAGTCACACAAGCACGCCGTGGGGGTGTCCAAGGAGCTGCGGTCCGGTATCCGGGAGAGCATCGAGATCCTGGCCAACGAGGTCATCGTCCAGCGTCTCACCAGCAACAAGGCGGTGTATGAGGGCCCCAACCGGGTGGACGCCAAGGTGCTCACCACCCAGTGCCTGCGTTACCTGTACCGGTTGTTGGTGTTGCTCTATGCGGAGTCCCGTCCGGAGCTGGGCATCGTGCCCGTGAACGACGAGGCCTACCAGGAGGGCTACAGCCTCGACCGGCTGCGCGAGTTGTGCCTGGTCGATCTCGACACCGGACACGCCAGAGCGGGCAGCCACCTCAACCAGTCGCTCACCGCCCTGTTCGAGCTGGTCAACGAGGGCTACCACCAAGAACACGCCGAGCAGCAGATGTTCGTCGACGACGCCAACGTTGCCGACCGTTCCGAGGAGCTTTACCTGCAGTTCCCCGGGTTGGACGCCCAGCTCTTCGACACCAAATCAACCGAGCTGCTCGACGGTGTCACCCTGCGCAACGAGGCCCTCCAGCAGGTGCTGCGCAAGCTGATGCTGTCCACCGGCAAACGCAAGAGCGACTCGGCCGGGTTCATCTCCTATGCCCAGCTGGGCATCAACCAGCTGGGTGCGGTGTACGAGGGGTTGATGGCCTATAGCGGGTTCCTCGCCACCGGTGACCTGTTCGAGGTGGCCAAGGGCGGCGACCCCGAGGGTGGCACGTGGATGCTGCCCGTCGACGACGCCGACGGCTACCCCGACAACGTGTTCGTCACCACCGAGGACCCCAACACCGGCCGTCCCGTGCGGGTGCGTCACGCCAAGGGCAGCTTCGTGTTCCGCCTGTCGGGGCGCGACCGGCAGCGTTCCGCCAGCTACTACACGCCCGAGGTGCTCACCCGCTGTGTGGTCAAGCACGCCCTGGCCGAGCTGTTGGGCACCGACGACTACGCCCCCGAGGGCGGCAGCGCCCAGATCACCGAGGCCACCGAGCTGCTCGACCTCACCATCTGCGAGCCGGCCCTGGGCTCCGGGGCGTTCCTCAACGAGGCGATCAACCAGCTGGCAGCCGAGTACCTGAAGCGCCGCCAGGCCGAGCTGGGGGAGTCCCTCGATCCCGACGCCTACCTCCGCGAACTCCAGCGGGTGAAGGCGCACTTCGCCCTGCACCAGAGCTACGGGGTGGATCTCAACGCCACAGCGGTCGAGCTGGCCGAGGTCAGCCTGTGGCTCAACGCCATGCACCCCGGGTTGAAGGCCCCGTGGTTCGGCCTGCAACTGCGCCAGGGCAACAGCCTCATCGGATGTCGCCGGGCCACCTGGAACGCCGACCAGCTGAAGCACCGCCCGTGGGCCGAGACCCGCAAGGGGCACGTGCAGCCCCCGGTGGATCGCAAGCTGTCCGAGCCGCTCGCCGACAGCCACATCCATCACTTTCTGCTGCCCGGCCACGGCTGGGCGGCGGTGGCCGACCGCAAGGAGGCCAAGGAGCTGCGGGAAGACGAAGCCAAGCGCCTCAAAACCTGGCGCGCCACCATCTTGAAGGCTCCCCAACCAGCGCACGCCAAACGACTTGAAGCGCTGGCCGCCGGGGTAGAGGCCATGTGGGCCCAAGCAACCGAGCGCATCCGCCTCACCCAGCAGGGGCTGAGGCGACCGATTGATGTCTACGGCGCCACCATCGCCGAACGCGAGCCCGGCACCAGTCGTGCTCAAGCGGAGAAGGCCCTCACCGATCCCGACTCACCGCTGGGCCGATTGCGGACGCTGATGGACGCCTGGGTTGGATTGTGGTTCTGGCCCCTCGACACCGGCCAGAGCCCACCGAATTGGGAGCAGTGGCTCCAAATAGCCGAGGAGCTGATCCGTCCCGACGAGCGACACGGACTAGAAGGCCAACTCGACCTCTTCGATGACCTGGCCCAACTGCTCGATGCCGAGGAGTCCGAGAAGCGCAACCAAACCTCCGTCGCCGAACTGAAGCAGCAGCACCCATGGCTGGATGTGGCCGTCGGCGCCGCCCGCCGTGAGGGTGCCTGGCACTGGGACCTGGAGTTCGCTCCCGTCTTTCAGCAGGGCGGAGGCTTCGACCTCCAAGTCGGTAATCCGCCTTGGGTGCGGCCGCGATGGTACGAGGATCTTGTTCTGGCCGAAATCGATCCATGGTGGGGAATCACTGACCGGTCATCGTCGGCCGAACAGCGTCGACGTAGGTCGCAGAACCTTGCCGCTACAGGGGCACAGGCTCGGTATCTGTTGGAGGTGGCATCCTCCGAAGGGGTCGGGGAGATTCTGGGCTCTCCAGTCGTACGGGCCGAATTGGCCGGGGTGCATACCAACCTCTACATGACCTTCATGGATACTGCTTGGCGCAATTCTGCGGACGAAGGAATCACAGGTCTCATCCACCCAGAGAGCCACTTTGTCGATCCCAACGCTGGCCAGCTTCGACGCGCCACCTTTGAGCGACTCCGCCGGCATTGGCAGTTCATCAACGAGGTCTTCTTGTTTGAGGACATCAACCACAAGACCGTGTTCGGGATCCATGTCTACGGAGCCTCTGAAGCGATCCGGTTCGCGCAAGCTTCGTACTTGTTCCACCCTGACACGCTTGACCGGTCTCTCGGTCATGACAGCAACGGCGAATCTCCAGGCATTCAGCACGCTGGTGGAGGATGGGACCTCCGACCTCATAGCTCGCGGATCGTCACGATCGATGTGCAGGTGCTCACGAGCTGGGCGCAACTGTTCGATGAGCCAGGCACGCCACCGGCGGAGGCGCGGCTGCTCCGGCCGGTGACCGATGCTGACCTCGAAGCGCTGACGGTGTTGTCCAACCAGCCAAAGCGGCTCGCTGACCACGACTACCGCTGGACGACTGGATGGCACGAGAAGAGTGCCAAGACGGACGGCATCATTCGTTGGGACAGCGCAGTGCCGGGTTCCTGGGACGAGGTCATCCTGCAAGGACCGCACTTCTCTGTGGCGAACCCCTTCAACAAGCAGCCCAACGAGAACTGTAAGCACAATCAGGACTACAGCGAGTGGGATCTGGAGGCGTTGCCCGAACGGGTCACTCCGCGAACGAACTACCAACGGGACTGCGATCTGGCCACTTACGAGGGTGAACAGCCTTCGTGGGATGGCGTCCCAGTCACCTCGATGTGGCGAGTCATTCACCGATTGATGACTCAGCCAGGTCTCGAACGCTCTCTTCACGCTGCCATTTCCCTTCCGGGACCGCTCCACATCAACGGCGTGCAATCGACTGTCTTCCTGACCAACAGCGAGGTCGTCGCGTGGGCAGGGCTGTGCTCGGCGCTTCCACTTGACTACCTCGCCAAGATCTCTGGCACCGTCAACCTCTTCGATACCTACCTCCAACGCTTTCCCTTCCCAACTGAGGCGGCCGGGTCGCGGGCGCTGCTGCTCCGCACCCTTCGGCTGAACTGCCTGACGGCCGACTACGCCGCGCTGTGGGAGGAACTCTTCGATCCCGCTTGGCAGCAAGACGAGTGGTTGGACTCATCGCTCACTCGAGTGGAACTCGGAGACATCGGTCCGAAGTGGACCATGGACATGCCACTCCGACGGGACCAGGACCGCTGGCAGGCGCTCGTTGAGATCGACGCGCTGGCGGCACTCATGCTCGGATTGTCCGCCGATCAGCTCTGCGCCATGTATCGCACTCAGTTCGCCGTGCTCCGGAAGTACGAACACAAGATGGTTTTCGACGCCGAGGGTCGGAAGATCTGTGGGTACCACCAGAGCGCCGGATTCCGCCAGAGCCAACTCCAAGACCAGGCCAAGGCGGGCGACCTCCCCAAGGAGTGGACCAACCTCTGGAAGCTCTACGAGCAGTACGACGCCGACCCCGCGTCAGTCGACTGGCTAGGCCACTACGCCCCGCCATTCCGGCGGGCCTTTCGCGAAGAACAGATGGTTCAAGCGGTGCGGTGCCTCACTGCTGTCCACGCAGGAGGTGGTATGTGTGCCTGAAGTCGCGCCGATTCAAATTGGCCAACCAACCCTCAAAGGAGGTGTCACTTGATGTTCCCTAAAGAACTGATGAATTTGTGCGACTTCGACAACGTCTTGCGTCATGAATTGCGTCAACCGCTTGAAGGGTTTCCGCAAGCCACATTGGAGCATGCTTTGAGGTGGGACCCGGACGGGGCGGCACCTCACTTACGCAAACATCTGATAAAGGGGTTGGGAGGTCGAGGCAGGGAGGTGGTGATGGCCAACAAGTCCGACACCCACTTCCGACCTCTCAGCCGCCTTGACTTCTTGGCTCGGTTAGGCTTCCGAGCCCTTTCCACCCTAATTTCAGGGCCCGGGCTACCGGCCTTAGATCGGTCTTGGATCGCTCTAAGTCAATTCAGAGAGTATCCCGCAAACTCCACCGGTGGAAAGTATGTTGTGTCTTGTGACGTGCACAATTTTTATCAGGGTGTGCGACACGCTGACGTGGTCGATCAGATAGTTGGATTGACAGGTCAGTTGGAAGTGGCGTTGGTACTTAACGAAGCCTTGCAAGGAATGATGAGGGGATCGGTCGGCCTCCCTCAGTTTTCTGAAGTGTCCGACTTTATATCTGAGCTCGTCGTGAGCGTAGCAGAAAGGCGTCTCCTTAGAAAGGGTTATGACGTCGTACGGTTCAATGACGATTTTCGATTCGTCTGCTCATCTTACCGTGAGTCATTGGATGCACTGGAAGAAATCACTATCGAGCTTGCCCGGCTTGGGCTCTCGCTCAATGATAATAAAACGTTCATCTTCGGTTCAGCGTTTTATAAGAACTGGATTGCTAGGCCTGATGAGGAGTGGGCAAAGCTTGCAGGTCGGAAGGATGTTAGCCCATTGATCGGGGACTCGATTTACCGTTCCCTTGACGGTATGATTTTCGTTGATCCTGGGGAATGGCCCGCAATGGCCAAGGCGGCGCGCGCTGCTTTGGCTAACTGGTCTCAGCATCGTGCCATTGGAGCAGATGATCGGCTCGCATCCCGTCTCCAACTAGATTTAGTGCGTAGGGCTTTGGCGGTCCTCGCCGTCTTGCCAGGGGAGTACGCTGATATCAACATTTTGGTGGAGCTCTGGCACAGTGAGCCGCAGTTGTCCGAGCCGATTTCATCCTTCGTCAGTGCTGCCGGTAAAGAGAATAACCCCATTGGCGCAGCGGCTGTGGAGCGACTTGTGGGATCTTCTAATAGTGGTTACGGCTCGTGGCAGACTATGTGGTTGTTGAAGGCGGTCGCCAGTGTTGAGAACATCGGCGGGGCTACTAGGTCTTTCGTCCTTAGGGCATTGAACGCTGGAACGTCGTCTGTGGCATCCTTAGGGGCTGTGGCTGCGGCGCAACATCGAATCATCGACATCGCAGATGTGGCAGCGATGTTTGACAAAGTCGATGTTGCATCGCAGCCGGAGATAGCAGCGTCCGTAGCCTTTCTTGCGAAGAAAGATAACGACAGGAGAATGCGTGCGCTCCGAGGTGAGGGCTACGTTTTGGATCAGATTCTGAAGTATAATTTCGACGAGCTTCAGTGTTTTGATTTTTCGCTGGGGAGGCAAGTGTAGGATGCCATCAGCCCGGACACTGAGACTACGTCGTGGGCTGCTGTCCTCTCAGGCTGAGGAAGTGGTCCACCGACTACATATCGGTTCTGCACTGCTTGGACGAGTTGGATCGAATCCGGCCGGATTGAGGATCTCGACTAGCGCTATGGGCCCACCCGAGGTGCACAACATCCAGGCATTCCTAGTGCCGATGGTGCTTGGTGTGGCGGAAGATTTCGCAAAGGTTAGATTGTTTGAGTCGGTAGAACGCCCTGGGACACCTGCAGTCAATGGCGCTGACAGCTGGGTTCACGCAAAGGCCAGAGCTAGTGCGAGCTGGGATGGTCTCTACGATGGTTGGCGCGAGTGGTGTGATGTGGATGTCAGCGAGTTTGGTAACATCGAGGCTTTCAAGGCCTGGGTCCAAGTGCGCAATGCTCTTGTTCATGGGGCGGGAAAACTGTCACGTAGGCAGCAGGGCAATCAAAGAGAGCTTGTTGAAGCGTTTGCAGAGCTGGACGTCAGTTTTCAGGATCAAATATTGCGTTTAGGGGATGGGGCAGCTGAGAGTCTCCTCTCAACTGTTTTGGGTTTTGTTTGTTGGCTGGACGGACGGTCATGGCAGTTTATAGATCTTAGGTATGAGAAAGCTTGCGTGGGGTAGCTTGGCCAGTGCCGGAACAGATTGTGGTGAGCTAGGACTCTATTGAAGGTGGATACCGTTACGTTAGAACGGCACGCGGCAAGAGTCGCCCAACATCGTGCCGACGCTGAAGGGTTTCGATGATTCCGTCGTTGGTGGTCTCTGAAGTTCGTCAGGCGCTGGTCGAGTATCTGGCCACCACGTTTGCGTTGAGCGACGACGAGACGCGGGACGCGCTCTCGGAGTTTCTGACCGAAGCTGGCGATGGGATCTTCCGGGGTCCGTACCTGTCGGTGCGCACTCCGTTTCAGCATGTTGAAGACCGCTGGACGATCCCTCTGGAGTGGCTTCCGGATGACTTCGTCCCATACGCGCACCAGGCGGCGTCATTTGAGCGGCTGAGCAGCGTTGGTGGGCGTCAACCGGAACCGACCTTGGTGACGACCGGCACAGGGTCGGGTAAGACCGAGTGCTTCTTGTACCCGGTTCTGGATCACTGCGCTCGGATGCGCGACGAGGGCCGTCGGGGCATCAAAGCGCTGATTCTGTACCCAATGAACGCCCTGGCCTCCGACCAGGCTGGGCGCATCGCCAGCCTGATCGCCAGCGAAAGACGGCTGGCCGGGTTGACCGCCGGGCTGTATGTGGGGGAGGCGGGCCGCAACTCGACGATGGGCCCGGACAATGTGATCGACAAGCGGGAAGCGATCCGGGCCGACCCACCGGACATCTTGATGACCAACTACAAGATGTTGGACTTCCTGTTGCTGCGCAACGACGACAGGGAACTTTGGGCTGGGAACGATCCCGACACGTTGCAGTACGTGGTGCTGGACGAGTTCCACACCTACGACGGGGCCCAGGGCACCGACGTGGCCATGCTGCTCCGTCGGTTGGGCGCCACGCTCGGGGCCGCAGAGCCTGGGCGCCCGCTTGGCAACGCTACGCCGGTGGCCACCTCGGCGACGCTTGGCGCCGGGGCCTCGGCTGGTGCTGAGCTGGCCGAGTTCGCCGGGAAGGTGTTTGGGGTGGAGTTTCCACCCGAGTCGGTGATCGGCGAGAGCCGCCAAAGCGTCGACGAGGCCTGCGAGCCGGTGAATTACGAGCTGCCGATCCCGGACGTGGACGACGTGCTGGGGCTCACCGAACTGGAGGACGTGGCCAACGCCTTCTGTGCGTCGACGGATGAGGGTGGCGATTGGTCGGCTCTGGGGACTGACGACGATGCCAGGGTTCGGCTGGGGAAGCGGCTGCTGGCCCACCCGCTGACGTGGGCCGTGCTGTCGGCGGTGGGGGAGCGCCCCCGTTCGTGGCCCGAAGCGGTCAAGGAGATCGTGTTCCGTGCGCCCAATTGGGGCAGAACCCACCAAAACGAGCCGCTGCGGGCCGAGCAGGCGCTGGCGCAGTTCTTGTGGCTGCTATCGATGGCCCGCCGGCGTCGCGGCGCCAGGCTGACCCCGTTGTTCAGCGTGGAGATTCAGCTGTGGATCCGTGAGGTGTCGCGTCTGTTGCGGAAGGTGCAAGCGAAGCCGTCGTTCCGGTGGCGGGACTCGTCCGCTCCGGTATCGGAGGATGATGCGGAGGGCGGAGACACGCTGGAGCTGCCCTCGACGTACTGCCGTCAATGCGGCATGTCGGGCTGGATGGCCATCGCCTCGGAGACCAGCGATGCGCTGAGCACCAACGCCGGCCACATCTACCGGAGTTCGGTGCAGGGCTCGCCGCTGGCTCGAACGATGTTGGTTGGGCATCCCGACGATGAAGCGGTCCGCTGGTTCTCGCCCATCGACCACACCTTGAGCGACACCCGGTCCGAGGACGCCCTGCCGGTGTTGGTGACCGGCGGCGAGGACGACGCCCGGGCCGGCCGCTGCCCTGGTTGTAAGGAACGCGACGCCATTCGGTTTCTCGGGTTGCGGGTGGCCAGCCTGGCGTCGGTGTCGATCAACACGCTGTTTGGTTCCAACCACCTGGAGAGCCAGGAGCGGAAGCTGCTGGCCTTCACCGACTCGGTGCAGGACGCCTCCCACCGGGCCTCGTTCTTTGGTGGTCGCACGCACCGCTTCAACCTGCGGGCGCTGATGAGCCGGGCGCTGATCGATGACGGCGAGATGTCGCTGGCCGAGTTGGGCGAGACGTTGCTCGACGAGGCCACCACCCCCCGGGAGGTGTTCTCGCTGGTGCCACCCGACCTGCTGCGCCACCCGGTGGTGCGCACGGTGTGGACCGATGCCCCCAAGCCTCGGGCACACGAGCTGCTGGCGGCGAGGCTGGGCTTCGAGGTCGACCTGGAGTTTGGGCTGCGGGCGCGGGTGGGTCGAACGCTGGAGCTGTCGCGGGCGGCGGCCGCTGCGGTGACGCTGCCCGACATCGACGACTGGGCGTCGCTGGTGGCCGAGGAGGCCCAACGCGTGTCCGGCGAAGCGATCGACCCGCTGGCGGCGGTCACCTATGTGCGGGGGTTATTGGAGCGGCTGCGGCTGAAGGGCGGGCTGATGCACCCGCTGTTGACCCAGTACCTCGACAACGGCGGGGACACCTGGTTTATCTGGGGTGGCCGTCCCGATGGTCTGCCGCCCTTCACCAGCGACCGGGGCCGCCCGACGTTCTTCACCACCAGTCCGAAGGGCACCCTGGATTCGCTCAGCTCGCTGAGCGCCACCCCAACCTGGGTGGTCGACTGGGCGGTCCGCAGCCTGGGCGTGGCGCCCGCGCTGGGACGGGAGCTCAACCTGCTCACCATGAAGCTGCTGGCCAACGAGACCGACACGGTGGTCGCCTGGACTGGATCCGGCCACACGATCTACGGGCTCGACCGCCGCATGGTGAGGATCGGCGATGTTGCCGACGACGAGGAGGCCCCGCTGACCGCCAGCACCGTGCGCTGCGGTTTCTGCGGTCACCTGCACGTTGCCCCGCCGTCGCAGCTGGAGGCATGGGAGGGCACACCGTGCCTGCGCTACCGGTGCAGCGGGCGCTTCGAGGCGCTGGAGCCGCGGGAGGTCAACTACTACCGCGACCTGTACCGGGGCGGAAACGTCACCCGGGTGGTCACCGGCGAACACACCGGGCTGCTGCGCCGGGCGCCCCGGGAAGATCTGGAGGCCGCGTTCAAGGCGGGCACCGCTGCGGACGCCCCCAACGTGCTGACCGCCACGCCCACCCTGGAGATGGGCATCGACATCGGCGACCTGTCGTCGGTGATGCTCACCTCGGTGCCCCGCAACCCGGCCAGCTACATCCAGCGGGTGGGTCGCTCGGGACGGGCCAGCGGCAACTCGCTGATCACCACGTTCGTCCCCACCGACACCCACGGCCTCTACTACCTGGCCGACCCCGAGGCGATGCTGGCCGGCGACGTGCGGCCGCCCAACTGCTACCTCGACGCCCTCGAGATCCTGCAGCGCCAGTACGTGGCCTACCTGATCGACCGCATCGCGGACGGCACCATCGTCGCCCCGAAGCTGCCCCGCCAGATCGGCCAGCTGATGAAGGCCGGCGTCGATGTGGGCTCGTTTTTGCGGGCGGTGATCGACGCCTCGATCGGAACGCCCGCCCACGTCGAAGCCTTTCTGGGGTTGTTCGACGACGCCGACCGGCGGAGCACGTTGAGCGATCGCAGCGTGGCGGCGCTGCGCGACTTTGCCGGTGCCGGCATCGAGCTGATGCTGAAGGAGGCGGCCGGAACGTGGCAGGAACACGCCGCCGACCTGCGGCTTCGGTTGCAGCGGCTGACCAACGCCGCCGACAAGCTGGAGGGGGAGGCGCTGCCCAGCGACGAGGCCTCCCGAGAGCTGGCCGACCTGCGCGGGCAGCGCTCGGCGCTGGCGCTGCTGGCCAGGCAGCATCGCGAGGAGTACACGCTGAGCGCGCTGGAACGCCTGAGCGTGCTGCCCAACTTCATGCTGATGGACGACTCGATCACCCTGTCGGCCACCACGTGGGCCCGCGACGACGACGGCGACTACGAGACGACGATGGTCGAGTACCAGCGGCCCGGGCGCCGGGCGATCACCGAGCTGGCGCCCGGCAACAGCTTCTACGCCGCCGGGCACCGCCACGTGATCGACGCCCTCGAGATCGGCACCGCCGACTTGCCCGCCCACGAGCAGTGGCGGCTGTGCCCCGACTGCGGATACGGCTGCATCGACGAGGGCGAGCCGCCCGCCGAGTGCCTGCGCTGCAAGGGGCGCCGCATCGCCGACACCGGCGCCATCCACCGCATGCTGCGCCTGAAGCGGTCGATGGCCTCGGGCTCCGAGGAATCCGCCCGGGTGTACGACGAGACCGACGACCGGCGGCGCGAGCAGTACGACTCGCTGCTGGCTGTCGACGTCGACCCCCACCATGTGGAGGGGGCCTGGGCGCTGGCCAACCAGGCGTTCGGCGCCGAGTTTGCCGCCGGCACGCACTTCCGCACGATCAACTTGGGCTTCGCTCACCGCAGCGGCGAGAAGCGCCACATCGCCGGGCACGACCATCACGTCACCGGCTTTACCGTGTGCGCCCACTGCGGGGCGGTGCGTGAGGTGCGGGACCGGTCGAAGAACACCCCGAGCGAGCGGCTGCACGAGGGCTGGTGCAAGGTGCGCTCGGGAGCCAAGAACGAGCAGTGGGACGACGTGGTGCTGTTCCACGAGCTGACCACCGAGTCGATCCGCATGCTGTTGCCGGTGTCGATGTTTGAGGTGTCCGAACGCCTGGCATCGTTCAAGGGGGCGCTGCTGCTGGGGCTGCGGGCCGACTTTGGTGGGGACCCGAGCCACCTGGAGGTGGCGCTGACCGATGCGCCCAACCGGGCGGGGCAGGGTCGCCGCCGCTACCTGATGCTGTTCGATGCGGTGCCCGGCGGCACCGGCTACCTGGCCCGGTTGGCCGAGCCCGACCGGGTGCGCACCATCCTGGAACGGGGCCGGGACGTCATCGCCCGCTGCCCGTGCGTCACCGAGGGCCGCCAAGCGTGCCACCGCTGTTTGCTGGGTGTGGTCGACCGTGGGGAGTATGAGCTGGCCCGCCGGGACCTGGCCCTGGAGATCCTCGACGACCTGCTGGGCGACGACGTGTGGCACCCCCAATCGGTGCCCACCGTGGCCGACATCGAGATCGGCACGGTCGAGGAGTCCGAGCTGGAGCGCCGGTTCAAGGCGGCGCTGCGGGCGTGGGCGGCATCGTTGCCCGACACGCGGGCCTCGCTGACCGACGTGCCCGGTCAGGGCCGCTACAAGGCGTTCGAGCTGCGGATGGAGACCGGCGACGACCCGGAGACCAGCGTCCGCACGCACTACCGGATCGAGGAGCAGGAGGGCCTGGGCACGTCACCCAGCGTGCTGCCCGACTTCCTGATCCGCCGCCTGGACACCCGCGCCCCCAACATTGCGGTGTTCCTCGACGGTTACCAGTTTCATGCCTCGCCCGAGGTGAACAACATCGCCGCCGACGCGCAGAAGCGCCGGGGGATTCGAGACAACGGCGACCTGGTGTGGAACCTGACGTGGAACGACGTGAAGACGTTCCACTCGGCATTCGAGGCGTCGCCCCCAACGGAACCGGCCGCCCGCAACCTGATCACCGGCGAGGCCCGGCGCCTGGCCCGCCGGGTGCAGCAGGGGCAGCGGGGGCGCTTCGAGGTCGACGACCTCAACCAGAACCCGATGAAGCTGCTGCTGGACGTGATGGCCCGCCCCGACTTCGACGACTGGAACCAGCTGGCGATGTCGGGCATCGGCGGCATGTTCGCTTCGACCGAGCCCAAGCTGGCGTTGGGTGGGGGTGATGGCGAGGAGTTCCTCGGACGGGCCGCCAGGGGTTCGAAGGCGGTGCAACCGTCCGGCGACGGCGGGGCGCCGGTGGCGCTCGGAGTGCGCGCCGACACGCCCAACGGGCTGAGCCTGGCGCTGGCGCTCGATACTCGCCCCGGACGTGAGCAGCTCCAGCGCTGGACGGTGCTCGCTGCCCTGCCCGATTCGGCCCGCGATGTTTCGGCCGAAGGCCACGCAGCCCGATGGCAGGATTGGGTGCAGTGGGCCAACGTCGCCCAGCTGATGCGAGGCCCCGGCCGCCACGCGCTGGTTACCGCCACCTCCGAGGCGGAGGACCTGAGCTTTGACCTGCTCTGGCTGGTGAACCTCGACCAGGAGGATGACCCAGCGAGCAGCGTTGCGGTGGTCGACGGCGCCGCGGCGCCGGACGGACCTGAGGAGGCGCTCCTCGTGGCGGCCGACGGAGTGTCACAGGGCGACGTCACGATCTCCGAGGAGATGAACGAAGAACTGGAACTCGTAGAGGATGAGGACGTGCGGGAGCTGACCAGAAGGATGCTGATGCGGGGCGCCCCCGACTTTGAGGCCGGCTACGAGCTTGGGGGCGAACCCGTCGAGGCCGCCTGGCCCGACCGGCGCATCGGCGTGCTCGGCGCAGATCAGGCCGGCGTCAGCGCCGATGGGTGGGACCTGCGCCCGGCGTCGGGCTGGACGGACGATGCGCTGCTCGATGCCGTGGGGGAGCGCTGATGGCATCCCTCGCTCTCGCCACGACGTTCCTCGCCGATTACGGGCGTCTCCCCAACAGGATGCAGCGGCGCATCGGCGACCTGGTCACCAAGTTCGCCCAGATGACCCCGGCCGATCTGGGCAAGGCAAAGGGCATCAACCTGGAGCCCTACAACGGCTCGGCCGACCCCCGCTCTCGGACCATCCGCATCGACGATGGTCAGCGGGGCATCGTGCTGGACGTGGGCGACGGCGAGCACTTCGTGCTCACCCGCATCTGCAACCACGACGAGGCCGAGCGGTGGATGGCCAAGAACAAGTTCTCGGTCAACGCCGCCACCAACGCCCTGGAGCTGGTCAACCTCACCGCCATCGAAGCGCAGGCCGCCGTGGTGCAGGAACAGGCCGACCCGGCCGGTGACCAGCTGTTTGCCCACCGGCGAGATCGCGACTTTGCCAACCTGGGTGTCACCGCCGAAGTGGTGCCGGCGCTGATGGCGCTGACCTCCGAGGATCAGCTGGAGGGCCTGCTCAGCCTCTTGCCACCATCCCAGGCCGAGGCGGTCATTGCGCTGACCGGCACCGACGACGTCGACCACATCTACCAGGAGCTGGCCGGTGCCATCCACGGGGAGGTCGATACCGACGACGTGGTCGCCGCTTTGGAGGCGCCCGCTTCCCAGGCCGCCTTCCACGTCGTTGAGGGGCAGGACGAACTGGCTGACATCCTCGCCCAGCCGTTGGCGATGTGGCGGATCTTCCTGCACCCCTCGCAGCGCCACCTGGCCTACCGGGACAGCTACAGCGGGCCGGCCCGGGTGACCGGCGGGGCGGGCACCGGCAAGACCGTCGTGGCGATCCATCGGGCGAAGGCGCTGGCCGAACGCCTCGAGAGTCCGCTGGGCAAGCCGATCCTGTTCACCACGTTTACCCGCAACCTGGCGCAGGCGATCGAGAACGACCTGCGGGCGTTGGACCCCGCAGCCGTCAGCCGGGTGGACGTGATCAACGTGGACCGGCTGGTGTTTGCGCTGGTGCGGGAGGCCGAGGGGAGGGACCCGAAGGTCGCCCAGGACGACTACTGCAAGAAGGTCGCCGACGAGGTGGTGACCGAGCGAGCGATGGACGGCGAGTACTCCGGATCGTTCCTGGTGAACGAATGGGAGCAGGTGGTGTTGGCCAACAATTGCCGCAGTCGCGCCGACTACTTCGCCGTCAGCCGGGCCGGGCGAGGAATCCCCCTCAACCGCCGCCGCCGGGCCGAGGTGTGGAAGGCGATCGACGAGCTGGAACGCCGCCTCGACCAAGCCGGCCGGCGCACCCACCTGCAGCTGGCGGCTGCCGCCGCCGGCTACCTGGAACCCCGGACGACCAAGCCGTACCAGCACGTGGTGGTGGACGAGGCCCAGGACCTGCATGAGGCGCAATGGCGGCTGTTGCGGGCGGTGGTGGCCGAGGCGCCGGACGACATGTTCATCGTGGGCGACAGCCACCAGCGGATCTACGACCGTCGGTCGTCGTTGTCGAAGGTGGGCATCAAGGTGGTGGGCCGCTCGGCGAAGCTGAAACTGAACTACCGGACCACCCACGAGATCATGGCGTGGAGCCTGGCCATGCTGGGCACCGACGGGGGCGTCACCGCCGACGACCTCGATGGCGGGTCCGACAAGCACTCCTTCGCCGGCTACCACAGCCTGCGGTCGGGTCCCGAGCCGGTGCTGGCCGGCTTTCGCACCCGCCCCGAGATGCTCGATGCGCTGGTCGAGCAGGTGCGTGCCTGGATTGACGAGGGGGTCGACCCGATCGCCATTGGCGTGGCGGCCCGCACGAACAGGCAGGTCGAGGCCGCCAAGGGTGCGCTGGACTCGGCCGGGCTGACCACCTGCCTGTTGCCGCAGAAGGACCTGCCCAGCAAGCCCGGGGTGCGGCTGGGGACGATGCACCGCATGAAGGGCCTGGAGTACGAACGGGTGGCGGTGAGCGACGCCGACGACGCCAGCGTGCCGGCAGGCTGGGCGATGACCGAGCGAGACGACGATCCGGTGCAGCACGCATCGGACCTGGAGCTGGAGAAGTCCCTGCTGTACGTGGCGGCCACCCGCGCTCGCGACGGGCTCTACATCACCTGGTCGGGCACCCCGAGCAGGTTCCTCGGATGAGTACCCAGGGTCTCGACCTGAGCGATCGACCGTTGAGGTGGCAGGGAACGCTCCACCTGTTGGTCTTAGAATTGATCCTGGTTGCACTGTTTGGGTGGTGGGCGAACTGGCCAGGACTTGGATGGATCGTTGCTGCTTACCTACCGATTCGGTGGCTCTCGCTGGCAGCACACGAGTACGGCCACGTCATCGGGGCGGGGCTTGGCGATATGAAGGTCCGGACCGTGTCGATCGGAACGGGACCATCAACCGTCATCCACTCCCACGACCCCGAGTTGCGCCTGGGTTTGTGGCCGAGCAGCGGGTTTGTGTTGGCGGATCTACGGACTGCATCTGATGATCGACGTTCCAAGCTGCTCCACGCCACGGGTGGACCGGCAGCCAACTTGCTGGTGCTGGTGGGCCTCCTGATCTGGCGTCCCGGCCCACTCGGATGGGTTGCCATGGCGGTGCAGATGGTGATGTTGCTCACCACTCTGACCGTTGCCGAGGTTCGGATTCCGGGCCTCGGAGACAAGGTGCCGTCTGACGGAATGGTCCTTGGCCGCCTTCTGGCCCCAACCAGCGACGCCCAGGCTCAGGCTCAGGCTCAGGCTCAGGCTCAGGCTCAGGCTCAGGCTCAGGCTCAGGCTCAGGCCGAACACGAGCGGCGGTGGGCCGTTCTTTCCCAAGATGGTTCCAGCCCCGCCGAGAAGCTGTCCGCTGCCACAGAGATGCTAAAGACTCCGGGCTGGGACGCTCACACGCAGCTGTTTCTCAAGGGGGCGGTGGCGTACTACATCGCGGTGTTTGGATTAGTTGAGCGATATGGCGAGGCTGACCGGCTCTCGTCCGAGGTGGTAGCGCAGGACCCGAGCGATGCCAACGTGGATACCCGAGGTTGCGTGCTGGCGATGATGGGCGCCGGGCTTGAGGCTGTGCCGATGCTGAAGCGGGGGTTGATCGGCATCGATGAGCTTGGTCTTGGTGATGAGGAACTGGGGTGGTGCCACTCGTTCCTGGCCAAGGCTCACCTCGACGGTGGTGCGGAGCCCGAGGCCAGGTCGCATGCCCTCAAGGCTGCTGAGCTTGGCGCGACGATCCCTGCGTTTGACGAGGTTCAGCAACGTCTCGGGCTGTCGCAGATCGACTGAATTCAGTCGGTTGCCGTGAACACCGCTTGTAGCCCATCGTCGGGGTGGAAGGTCCAGGTCACATTTACGTGGTCGGCGTCGGCCTCCTGGGTGCCGTCGAGCGCCCGAGTCTGTCCCATTCGTTGGACTGCTGCGGATGAGAAGCCCAGTTCATCCATTGGCGGATGTCGAGAACCGCCGGAGGTCGCCACCCCGGTGGCGTCCGAGCGAGCTGAAGAAGTCCCTGCTGTGGGTGGGGTCCACACGCGCCCGCGATCGGCTCTACATCACCTGGGCAGGCACCCCAGGCAGGTTCCGCAGCTGAGCCATCGAATGCGTTGTCTGCCACCCGTCGACGGAGTACATTTAGATCCATGGCAGAAGTAAAGAAGCGACGGAAGGGGACCACCCGCGTGAGTTCTCAGCGCCAGGTGACGATTCCTGCTGAAGCGTTTCGCTCTGCTGGTTTCGCAGTTGGTGATCAACTTGCTGCTCGATCCGATGGGCCTGGTCGGGTGACGTTCGAGCGAGTCGATGATGTGCTCGCTGAGTTCGCCGGGGCCCTGACCGGCGTCTACGAACCCGACGAACTCGACAGACTGCGTGATGAATGGGACTGACCCACTTGGATGCAGGGGTGCTGATCGGGTTCCTCAACGCGGAGGACGCGCATCACGGGTCGGCAGCCAAGGCGATTGGGGATGCGCTTTCGGAGAACCAAACGCTCGCGATGTCAGCTTCAGTTTTCGCCGAGATTCTGGTCGGACCATCCAGGAGCGGCGCCGAGGCGGTTGAGGTCGTGCGCAACATGGTGGCCACCTTGCCCATCGGGACGGTTCCGATTGGCGATGAGATAGCGGTGACGGCTGCAGGACTGCGGGCTCGTCACCAATCGCTCAAGCTCCCGGACGCTCTGGTCATTGCTGCGGCCAAGGTGGAAGGCGCAGATCGGCTCGTCACCACCGATCGATGCTGGCCAGCAGCCAAGCGCCTCGGCATCACGACGGAACTGCTCATTCTTTAGGGCAGCCGGTTGATGCCCGCGGGATCTCTCCCCAGGGGGTGCGGATCCGTACCTGCGCAACGTGCCCTCAGGACCTCTGGGCCAGTGACAGGTGCTCGACTGAAGCCTCGGGGTTGTCCGAGCGGGCGACGTCGACCACCGCCTGAAACAACGTCACCGATGGGGGCGTCACCGCCGACGACCTCGACGGTGGGTCCGACCAGCATTCCTTCGCCGGCTACCACAGCTTGCGGTCGGGGCCCGAGCCGGTGTTGGCCGGGTTTCGCACCCGGCCCGAGATGCTTGATGCGCTGGTCGAGCAGGTGCGCAGCTGGATCGACGAGGGGGTCGATCCGATCGCCATCGGCGTGGCGGCCCGCACGAACAGGCAGGTCGAGGCCGCCAAGGGTGTGCTGGACTCGGCCGGGCTGACCACCTGTCTGTTGCCCCAAAAGGACCTGCCCAGCAAGCCCGGCGTTCGACTGGGGACGATGCACCGCATGAAGGGACTGGAGTACGAACGGGTGGCGGTCAGCGACGCCGACGACGCCAGCGTGCCGGCGCCGGACGAGCTCGACCGGCATCGCATCGGTCTGCAGGCTGCCCGACGGGATCGTGTGAACCTCTTCGTGGAGAGTGCCGAACGGCTGCTTGTTCGCATGGAGGCTGCAGCCAACACGGCCAACTCGAAGGTGTTGCTCAACCCGATCCAGTCGCCGGCCGTCATCAAGGCGAGCAACAGCGTCGTCGAGGGCGTCGGCGAATTCCACGGGTTGCTTGAGATCGAGGCGTCCCTCCAATCGGCCGAGGCCCGAAAGTGGAAGCACGCTGCCTCCGAGACCTGGGACACGACTTTTGAGCGAGGGGCTGCTGGCATCGGCACGGTGAAGACCTTCGGTGGCGACACTTTCAGCCAGGCGAAGTCGGCAACGGGCAAGCTCTCCGGGAAGCTCTCCGGGAAGCTCTCTGGCCGGAAGCTGCGCAGGCGCGGAAGCGGTGACCGGGAAGGAGATGGGGCCTGACCCCAGCTACGTTGGCTGTACGAAGGAGGCGACTTTCTATGGCGAAGAACTTCGATGAACTCGCACAACCCATCATCGATGACCCAGTGCGTGCAGTCCGTGTCGAGCGGTTCGTCGTCGAGGCCCTTGAGCAGGTCGTCACCCTTGAGGGCTCGGAGCAGGACGAGGCCGCCGAGGACTTGGTAGATCAACGCGAACTCGAGCTGGCCCGAGCCGAGAACGAGTTCCTCGCCTGGGAGGAAGTCAAAGCTGACCTCGGCCTGGCCTGAAGCTCCCACCCCGTCCAGAGTGACGGGCTCGCCGGGTAGAGCTACTTCCCAGCGTAGGTGGTGAACTCCGAGAGCGGGCGGGTGGCGTAGTCGTCGGCCTCGGCCTCAATCGCCGCAATGGTGGCGTGTTTGCCGTCGAGGATGTCGGGCTCGCCGGTGGGCTTGTAGAGATAGCCGTCAGCATCGGCGAGGTAGTCGCCGTATGGGTACAGCGGGGTGTCGGGCGTCGGCCTCGGCGCATTCTTCCGGGTCGGTTCGGTCGTGGTGGTGCTCATAGGAAATCGGCCTGTGTGCCCGGCCTCAGCTTCATAGAGTGGATAACTCGGCGTTCAGTATCGGACGGTACGTAGACAATTTCCAGTAGCTGTCCGGTCTGGGTCGCTCCGAGGAGGACTCCATCCGGCGGGTGGTCGTACACGTTCTTTACACGTGAGGTGTAGGATAGGTGTATGGCTCGAACTCGAACCAACATCGAAATCGATGACGTTTACGTTCGGGCGATCATGGATCGCTTCTCCGTGAACACCAAGACTGAGGCGGTGGACCTGGCGCTCCGTCATCTTGCCGGTCAGCCGATGTCCCGTGAGGAAGCACTGGCCATGCGAGGTGCCCACGCCATCGGTGTGCTGCCAGCCGATAGCGGGCCGGCCGACGCAGCGTGATCCTCGCTGACACGTCGGCGTGGGTTGAGTTCGATAGGGCCACAGGTAGCGAGGTTGATCGCAGGCTGACCGACATCATCACCACCAGCGAGCCCCTCGGCGTCACTCAGCCGGTGATCATGGAACTGGCTGCTGGCGCGCGAAATGACGAACGCGAACAGGACATCCGGCGGCTTTTGGGGCGTTTTGATCTGCTCAACTTCGATGCCGTGATCGACTTCGATGCCGCTGCCCGTATCTACCGGACGTGTCGACGGGTCGGAGTTACTCCACGAGGCATGGTCGACTGCATGATTGCCGCCATTGCACTGCGGTACGGGGCCACATTGCTGGCCCAGGATGGTGACCTCACTCGCGTCGCCGCCGTGATGGGGATCCCGCTGGACGAGGCCTCGCCCCAGGGTTGAGCGGCTCTCAAGCTATGGGGTCAGCAGGGTGTGGTCCGCGTCAACCGGGTCATGATGTTCGGGTGACCGCTCGGCTGCTGACCCCGTCCAAGATCACCGCCTGGCTGTGCTGCGAGCACGCCCTCACGCTGCAGCACCAACTGGAGTCCGGGGCGATTGCCCCGGTCCCTCAGCCGTTCGGCTCGTTCGCCCGATTGCTGGCCAACAAGGGGTTGGAGCATGAGGCGGCGTGCCTGGAGGCCTACCGGGCGCAGGGGCTGTCGATACTTGAGATCCCCGATCGAGCGCCGACCGAGCGGTTTGCCGACTGGGTGGAGCGCATCGGCGACCCGTTCGCCGGGGACCACGACGTGATTTACCAGATGCCGTTCGCACACGACGGAGTTCGCGGCGTGGCCGACTTTGTGCTGCGGGTGATCGACGAAAAGACCGGACAGGTGAGCTACGAGCCGGTCGACGCCAAGTTGGCTCGCTCGGAGGCAAAGCCCGGCCACGTGCTGCAGCTGTGCTTCTACGCCGAGGCGATCGAGGCACTCACCGGCATCAAGCCGAAACAGATGCACCTGTGGCTCGGATCGGGTGAGTTCGAGACGATTCGAACCGACGATGTGATGCCGTATTGGCGACACCTGCGATCGGGGTTCCACGAGCTGATGAGCGAGGAGGGAGCGAAGGCGGACACCACGCCCGTCCCCTGCGACCACTGCGAGGTCTGCGACTTCGAAGCGACGTGCGCTGCCTGCTGGCGCTCCGAGGACGCAGTGCACCTGGTGGCCAACGTCCGGACGATGGACGTCCCGCTGCTGGAAGCGAGCGGCATCGGGACGCTTGCGGGCCTGGCCGATGCGCGCCCCGGCACCGAGGTGGAAGGCATCGACCCGGATCGGCTGGCCCAGATGTCCATCCAGGCGGAGCTGCAACGGGTCGCCCGCGACTCGCCCGACGAGGCGCCGCCGTTTCGATTCATCGACGTGGCGGATGGACCACCCGGATCGCTGGGGTACGAACAACTGCCCAAGCCCGACGATGGCGACGTGTTTCTCGACTTTGAGGGCCACCCGTTCTGGCGGCCCTCGGACGACCTGATCTTTCTGTTCGGGTGGATCTGTCGCGACCCCGACGGGGATGGAGCCGGGGATCGGGGCGGCGACGGCTGGACCTACCACGCCCGCTGGGCACATGACCTGGCCGAGGAACGCACGCAGGTCGGGGCGCTGATCGAGTACCTGGCCGAGCGGCGTGTGCGCTACCCAGACATGCACGTCTACCACTACAACCACACCGAGCGGTCCGCTCTGGAGCGCCTGGCAGGGCAGTACGGGGTGGGGGAGGTGCTGCTCGACGACCTGGTGGGCACCGGGGCGTTTGTCGACCTGTTGGTCGTCATCCGGGGCGGGATGCAGGTGGGCGTCGAGTCCTACGGGCTGAAGCACCTCGAAGCGCTCGCCGGGTATCAACGGGGTGATGACATCGAGCAGGGCGCCGGGGCGGTGGTGGCCTACGAGGAGTTCATGGCCGGCGGTGACCCGGCAACGCTCGACCGGATCGCCGCCTACAACGCCGACGATGTGCGGGCGACTCGGGCCGTGCGTGACTGGCTGGTGGAACAGCGGAACGACGCCCACGACTGGCGAGACGCTGAGCTGGTTCCGAACGAACTGCCCGAAGAACTCGAGGCCCGGGTTGAAGCGCTCAAGGAGTTTGGCCCCGACACCGACGAGCACCTCCTCGCCGACGTGCTGGGCTACTGGCAGCGCGAGTGGAGTGCGCACAAGGCGCAGCAGATGTCCCGTTTGGCGGGCTCAACATCCTCGTTGTTGGATGACCCGCTGGTGATCGGATCGTTGAGGTGGGAGGCCGAGATCCCAAGGGTTCACAAACGGCACGGTGGGGCCATTGACCCGGCCATGCGCTTCTCCTTTCCACATCAGGACGTTGAGAGCTGGGCCAAGCCCGGCAAGCAGGTGTTTTTCGAGGCTTTGGATGGCCAAACGGGATACTCCAGCGTGGTCGCCGCTGAGCCCGGGGTCCTTGATCTGGCATGGAACGAGAGCAGCCGCGAACTGGGCGTGTTGCCGGAGGCGATCGTCTTCAACGACTGGGTGGCGCCCAAACCCAAGCCGGAAGCGCTGGACGACTTTGCTGCCCGGTTGCTGGATCCGGAGGCGTTCGGGGCGCCCAACCCCGTGTCGTTGGCGCTGCTGCGTCGTGAGCTTCCCCGGTTTGTGGACAGCGAGGGACCTCCCGGTGCCACCTTCGCGGGGGACCTCGACGAGATGCGTCGCTGGGCGCCCTCTTTGGATCACAGCTACGTGGCGGTCCAAGGCCCGCCCGGCACGGGCAAGACCTACAGCGGAGCGCACCTGATCCTGGAGCTGATCCGCTCGGGGCAGCGGGTGGGCATTACTGCGTTCTCCCACAGCGCCATCGACAACCTGTTGAGCGCAGTGGTGAAGGTGTTCGGGGACAACGGGGAGTCGGAGCTGCTCCGGGCCGTGCGGCGCGGAGCAGAACCGCGATCGGGCGGGTTGCCGGGCGTGACGTACGCCGGAGGCAATCTGGCGTGTGCCAACGGCACGTACAACCTGGTGGCAGGCACCACTTGGCTGTTCGCCGGCAAGGACCTGCGAGGTGCGCCGGTGGACACGCTGATCGTCGACGAGGCCGGCCAGCTGTCGCTGGCCGACACGCTGGCGGCCTCCGGAGCCGCGACGAACCTGATCCTGCTGGGCGACCCGTTGCAGCTGGCCCAGGTGTCCAAGGCGTCCCATCCGCACGGCTCCGGGGCGAGCGTGTTGGAGCACGTGCTGGGCGACGAAGCGACCATGCCGGCGGAGCGGGGTGTGTTTCTGGACGTGACCCGCCGGATGCACCCGGACGTGTGCCGGTTCATTTCCGAGCGGGTCTACGACGGCCGGTTGGTGAGCCACGAGTCGTGCGCACAGCAGACGACGGAGTTCGGCACCGGGCTGCGGTGGGTGCCGGTGCGCCATGAGGGTCGCTCAACCGAGTCGGTGGAGGAGGCCGAGGCTGTGGCCCGCGAAGTTGACCGGCTGCTGGGCACCGACTGGACGAATCAGCGTGGCGAGACCCGGCCGCTGGAGGCGTCGGACATCATGGTCGTTGCGCCCTACAACGACCAGGTGAACCTGATGAGAGTGACCTTCGAGGCGCAGGGGATGGCCGGGGTTCCGGTGGGCACCGTCGACAGGTTTCAGGGCCAGGAGGCGGCGGTGGTCGTCTACACGATGACCGCTTCGAGTGCGTCCGACGCTCCCCGGGGAATGGATTTCCTGTTCTCTCAGAACCGCCTGAACGTGGCGATCAGCCGGGCTCGCTGCCTGGCGTACCTGGTGGGCACCCCGGAGTTGGTCAACGTTAAGGCGGGCAGCCTGTCGAGCATGCGCCTGCTCGCCAACCTCTGCGCAT